>Ga0114920_10000117_pt1 | contig 37331 bp, 35 predicted proteins | sample ChitaG_FD_88683 | JGI IMG/M metagenome (GOLD analysis project Ga0114920, IMG submission 88683) | Deep subsurface microbial communities from South Pacific Ocean to uncover new lineages of life (NeLLi) - Chile_00310 metaG | ecosystem: Environmental > Aquatic > Marine > Oceanic > Sediment ...
CGCTCGCCGTACTCTAACTCTTGACAATGGCACCGAGAATGCCGAGCATGAAGAAATCTCTAAAGAAACAGACATCCGGTGCTTCTTCTGCGAACCTTACTCTTCGTGGCAGAGAGGAACCAACGAGCACACCAACGGTCTGGTCAGACAGCGTGCCCCTTGGGGCAATTCTTGCCCCATAGGGTACAATACTTGCCAAAGAAGACTAACTTCGCTACAATCAGTAACGAGGATATCAAGTTGATAGAGTCTAGGCTTAATAACAGACCCAGGACCGAAGGGCGACGCATGCGGAGCAACTGCCTGGGTTTCAAAACACCCCTCGAAGTCGCTAACCTATGTGTTGCACTTCAACGTTGAATGTAGGGTTTTATATTAGCTAGTTGGAGAATGTTGTCAAGTATAATCCTCCTGGAGATGTTTAAAAAGCCCCCTATCCCAGTGCGGAGATAGGGGGAGGTTATTAATGCTTTTTAATCGATTTTCAGCTTTCTTTTCTCCCTGTGCGTGAGGCCCCATGTTTGGGCAGAGCCGTAAGAATAATAGACCTCCAGGCAGTAGGAATCAACAGGATCGTATTCTTCGAAAGGCACCACAACCACATAGTAGGTCTCGTAAGCCGACCCCTCGAATTCTATCCATTCGTCATAGTTAGCCTCATTATCGGAGACGTCTATTAGATCGTAGTTGGAGTCACACAGGTAGAGATCGTAGTCTTCGGGCAGGCTGTAGAGATCGATCCCTATCCAGCCGTCGCTTGCGGGAACAAAGTAGTAGAAGTCTACATCATCCCAGGTTGATATCCATGACTCGTAGGTCATCTCAAAATCCAGTGGGCCGTAGACCTCATCAAAGGAGTTGTTAGGCTCGTAAGAGTCTTGGGTTTGGATATAGTCTACCTTCAGTAGATAGGAGTCTCTGGAGTCGGGACGATCGTATAGAATGACTACCACATAGTAAAGCTCCGATCCCGTGACGTAGTAGGAGATCGATTCATCTGCCGGTCCCCACTTGCTGGACCAATCAAGCTCCTCCTGGTTCTCATCAAAGAGTGCCAGGTCGTAGTCTGCAGGCAGGCTGTAAAGATCGATCTTAACAATACCACTTGAGTCCGGGATAAAGTAGTAGATGTCATAATAGTCCTCCCAGTCCCAGATCCAGGATTCATAGACCGTTCCAAACTCTAGGGGTCCGTAAGCCTCGTTAAACCAGTCGTTGGGTTCGTAGGAATCAGTCCTAGTTTCTTCAAAGCTTATCTTGAGCGTGTAGGGATTCTCGGAGTCACAGGCTTCGCAGGGCCTTACTATTACATAGTAGCGCTCCCATCCGTTAACTTGGTAGCTAACTGATTCATTGTCCAGTTTTCCATTCTGGGAGTATACAAGGAGATTCTCCGAGCCGTCGCAGAGATATAGATCGTAATCTGCGGGAAGATCAGAAAGTTCAATGGTTGCCTTACCGTTTAGGGAGGGAATAAAGTAGTAGAAGTCTACGTCGTGCCGCTCCGAGATGAAGGATTTATAATTCCTTCCAAACTCTAGGGGTCCATATGCTTCGTCGAACCAGTCGTTAGGTTCGTAAGGGTCGCCAGCCTGGGTCTTAAAGGACCAGATGGGTCCGCAGCATGTGTCGCCTGCTTCATCCTGGGCTACGATCATCCAGTAGTAGGTGGTGTTGGACTCAAGGTCTGTGATCTCGTAGGATCTCTCAAGGATGTTAACCACCTCAAGTGGTGGTGGGGTGGAGTCTCCAAAGTAAACGTCGTAGTAGGGTAGCTCAGGGTCAGGGTCACCGCCACACCAGCACAGAGTAACGCTACCCACGGGTATAGTGACTCCGTCCGGCGGCTCTGGATCAGAGGGCATCATCGGAGGATTGTTTCTCCCACACCCAAGGGACAGAAGGAATCCCCCTATTAGTAGTAGGGCCACAACAGACAGTAGCAACTTTTTTGATGTTGCTATTACTCTTCCTCTTTGGGTTTGTAAAGAGTACGGTTGCTTCTCAATCTTTAGAAGAAACATCCGATCCATTGATATTATCCAGTTTTTGGAGCCTTGTCAAAGGGTTGGTTCGGTTGGGGTATGGTTTTAAGAGTTGACACCTCTCAAACTCTCGGTATGATTTAGCAAACAAGAAAACCCGGAGGTTGATCGTGAAGAAGTTTCTTGATATGGCGGGTCTTTTAGCCGTTGCCCTTATATTATTCGGCTGCACCCCGCGGTTGATCCGCGATGCAGATACGGCTCTAGAAGAGGGAGATTACGCCAAAGCCGCAGAGCTATACGAGGAATATACCGAGAAGAAGCCCCAGAAGCCCGAGCCCTTCAACCGTATGGGGTTGGCCTACGATGCGCTCGCCGACTACGAGGCCGCAGCCGCCGTCTTCAGTAAGGCGATAGGACTTAGCCCGAAGGACGCAGTCTACTACCACAATCGCGCCACCACCTACATGCACATGAAGGCGCTGGATCAGGCAAGGCTCGACTTCGAGCAGGCTATAAGGCTCGATTCGACAAGGGCCGACTACTACAACAACCTGGGCAACGTCTACTTCAAGAAGGAGAACTACAACCAGGCACGACTGATATATGAAAAGGCTCTCAAGCTTGATTCCCAGAACCCGGAGATATACCTTAACCTTGCACTGTGCGCGGAATACGAAGGCTCGGACGAGGAGGCCTTGAAGTTCTATGATCAGGCCTTAGAGCTTGATCCGGGCTCGGCCCTGGCCTATAACAACCGAGGTGCCCTGTATGCGGATGCGGGCCGTCTTGATGAGGCCATAGCCGACTATACACATGCTCTTGAACTAAAGCCCGGCTACGCCCTGGCTTACAATAATCGCGGCACCGCCTACTACAGAATGGGTAATCTAATCAGAGCAGAGGCCGACTACACCAAGGCGTTGCTCCTCGATCCAGGCCTCACCCGCGCCTACCTGAATCGAGGAAGGGTATACCTTGACCAGGCCGAATACAACGCCGCACTTGACGACTACAAAAAAGCACTTGAGAGGGATCCTGAAAGCGAGCTTGCCCGCTCCAGGATTGCCGAAGCCTACCTTGAGCGCGGTAAGATACGTCTTGAGCAAGGCCAGATGGATGCCGCACGCAGCGACTTTGAAGCCGTGCTTGAGGTCGACCCTGACGGGTCCTTTTCCTCAGCGGCCAGCACATATCTTAAGGGAATGCAAGAGCAAGATCTCGAGTAACGTCTGGGAAGAATGAGGAACCACAGCTTGGGGTCAAGCAAGGCACGAAGGGTGAATCGGTGGTTAGTTGTGTTCTTGGGTATCTTACGGGTGCTACGTCCTTTTAATCCCCCCCACATACATGCCTCGAGGCGTCAACTTGATGCGTAGGGTATTCTCCGATAAAACACTGCTTATACTTCTGGGTGCTGCTCTGGCTGCAAGGCTTGTGTTTTCGATCCCTGTGTTTACGAACATAGAGCGTAGTTTTGCTTGCACCGACGCCGTTGCCTACGACCGGATAGCCCGCAATCTTCTTGATGGCCACGGGTTCAGCAAGAGTCCCGAGCCGCCATACAAGAAAGACTCCGTCGTTACCCCTGCCTACCCCTTCTTCCTCGCCGGTATCTATACCCTCTTCGGGCGCTCGCGGCTTGCGGTGGTCTTTATCCAGATCATCATGAATCTTGTAGTGCTTGCTATTCTCTACCGTTTTCTGGCAAAGCGCTTCGGCTCAAAGCCTGCTCTGTGGATGGGGGTGTTGTTTATAGCGGATCTAAACATGGCCCTTTTTTCTGCCCAACTTACCAGCGAGGCCCTTTTTACCTTCCTTTTTATCCCCGCGCTTTTGCTGATTCTTGCTTCATTTGAGAGCGGGCGTATCAGGCCCGCGGTGGCCGCCGGCGTTCTGGTAGGGGCTGCTACCTTGGTGCGGCCTATTGCACTCTACTTTGCCCTGCCTCTCCTTTTATACCTCTTCTTTTCCCGATTCCGCTGGCGCAAGTTGTTGCAGTGGGGAGTTATCTTACTCATTCAGATTGCTTTCATAACCCCATGGATTATTCGGAATCGGGTGGTGTTCGGCGAGACCTTCTACACCACCGTTTCCGACGTTAACTTCCTGCTTTACCACGCGGCTCCGCTTAAGGCTGCTTTGGAGAGGAAACCTCGAGGTGTGGCTCAGCAGGAGCTTGAAGATGAGGTTTTCCAGGACAAGGGTTGGCAGAACCAAGCTCAGTACTTCCGTATCCTGGGAAGGCACGCCCGTCGCTATCTTCTCAAACACCCATTACCCTACGTCGGTTCGGTGGTGATGGGTGGGGTTATTGTTTTGGTTTCCCCCTTGCCAATGAGTGGGACAGGGATCTACTTCAGGGGGAAGGAGGCCTTGCCCGAACTAGAGGTAGCACAGAGCTCGATGATTGAGATCCTTAAAGGGCGCGCTATCCCTGCTCTTAAGATAGCTTTGCGAGAGCGCTTGCGGTACTTTGGGGTGCCGCTGTTTACGTTGTTCATTGCTTATGCCTTATTCCATCTGTTCAAACTGGGCTGCGGCTTGCGGGCCTATATCCTGCGGGGTCTGCGCGATCCGGCCCTTTTGCTATTTCTCTTAACCGGCCTATACTTCATGGGTCTTGTATGCTTCGGTACCAGTCCACGCATGAGGGCTCCAATAGAGCCTTTACTCGTAAGCCTGGCCGGAATCGGTCTTACTTCAAAGAGGATAAAGAAGTCAAAGGATTCTAAAGAAGCAATGGTTGGTAGAGATGTATCCTGAACGCAATAGATGTTGCCTCTGTGTGTTGGGCGCTGGCACGGCTGGCCTGGGTGCAGCCTACCTTGCGGGCCGTGCAGGGGTGGATACCGAGGTAATCGAGAGGCGCAAGATCCCCGGTGGGCTCGCTCTTACCCGCCGCACCGACGACGGATACTACCACGACCTGGGCGGGCACCGCTACTACAGCCCCTCGCGCTATCTTGCAGTGTTCCTAAAGAAGCTTCTGGGTGAGGAATTGATCATGACCCCGCGCAAGAGCCGCTTCTACCTCGACGGCCGCTTCTTTGATTACCCTGTGCGCCTTTCCGATGTGGTGCGTAAGCTTCCCGTAACACACTCCTTCAAGATGCTCACCGATTATCTGGTAGAAAAGGCCAGGAGCACTAGAAGCAGAAAAGAGGAGAGCTTCGAGGATTGGGTGGTGCACCGTTTTGGCCGCTCGCTTTACGAGTTCAACTTCGAAAACTACACCCGGAAGGTATGGGGGGTTGAGCCTTCCGAACTTTCAGCAGACTGGGCAGCACTCAGAATCAAGGGACTCTCCCTGGGCAAGGTGGTTCGTGAGTTCTTCTCGCGCAGAGGCGATATCGCTACCCTTGTTGACCGCTTCCTCTATCCAAGACACGGGATCGGCCAGATCGCTCGTTATCTGGAAAGGGAGGTAAGGAAGCGTGGAGGAGGGGTTCATCTTGGGCATGAGGTAGTTAAGATCGCCCACGACGGCAAGCGCATCACGAGAATCATCAGCCGAGGCCCCAGAGGCAGGAGAAAATCCATCAGACCCGAATGGGTTGCCTCATCAATAGACCTTGACCTTCTGGTCGCCGCACTTGACCCCTTGCCTCCACCTGAAGTCCTTGCCGCGGCCTCTAAGCTTCGATACCGCGATCTGGTTATCCTTTTTATCCGCATCAACGCGTCCAAGGTTACCGGTGATTCATGGATATACTTCCCTGACGAGTCGGTTCCGTTCAGCCGCTGGCACGAGCCACGCAACTGGAGCGCTGCAATGGTGCCTGACTCCAGCCACTCATCCCTGGTGGTTGAGTTCTTCGCAAACGAGGGGGATCGGTTCTGGAACGCTTCAACCGACGAGCTTCTGGATATGACCCTGAGCACCGCTCGCCGGTTGGAACTCCTGGAGGGTTCTGAGATCGGCGAAGCCGAAAAGTTGCTCGTGCCGCATGCTTATCCTGTATGGAACGTAGGCTACCGGGGACCGCTGGAGTTGATACTCGATTATTTAGATCGGTTCAAAAATCTCTCCGTTATAGGCCGCAACGGCAGGTTCTACTACTGCACCATAGATGAATCCCTTATCTCAGGTTTTGCCGCCTCGGCGGGCTTCCTTGAGGGCAAGAGAGCCGGGCCTGAGCCTTTACCGATAGAGATCTCGGATAACGCACTCGGCTACCTTGATCTTTCACCCGCCGATCTTGAGGAGGCTGTCGAAGGCAGCCGTTGGTTCCGCAACGATTGATCACCCACTCAATCTCCTCCCTTTCGCTCGAAGGGCGAAATGGAGGAAAATAAAACAGGTAAAGCCAGCCTCAGGTTGGCTTATTAATCTTTTTCGTGGGATGTCTTAAATTTCTACCTCTATCTTCGCAACGTAGATGAGCTTGCGGTCGCGATTGGCAAGGAAGTTTTGCAGGAGGAACTCAAGGTCAGGCTCCACCTTCTGATTGAAGGCTTCTTCTCCGTTAACGTTTATCACCAGATTCCTCTCAAGGCGAATCATATCAGGATGAACAAAGACGCTGAATCCTCCTAGACGCGAACCTTCGATCTCCACCCGATTTGCAGAGAAGGAAACCCGTGCCATAGCCGAGGGACGCTCACGCTTGAACAGGTAGTAGTTGGTAGAAGGAGGCAATGTGCCTTTAAGTAACTCCTTCTGGCCATCGCGCAGAACGGTGAGCTGGATCGGATCGCCTCGCTTGAGACCGGCTTTATAGGCCATCAGGTCATCCATATCCTTTATCTTCCTCTTCTTACCGCGAATGATTACGTCTCCAGCCACAAGGCCCATCTGCTCCGCGGCAGTGCCCTCAACGATCTCTCTCACCTTGATACCTGGACCTGGGAAGGTGTCGTCGTGGCGAAAGCCTATGGTGATGCGGTCGTCGGTAAGGACAAGGTTATGGTCAACGTGCCACGATGCAGAGGGATCGGCGCTGATGCGATCGATGGCAAACCAGCGGCAGGTTCCGAACCAGGGCACCGCTGACTCCCAGATTATGCGGGTGGGGAAGGGATCGCGGGGATGGCGCTCAAGGAAGTGAACGATCTTGGGCAGCTCCTCTTCTGCGTAGGAGAAATCGTGCTCGCCCTCCTGCTCGCGGTAGAAGATGTTGCCACCCGCCTCCCTGGCCATCTGGATAGCAGCACGCATCTTGGCTGATGGAAAGAGTTGATCCTCAAACGAGGTTACCGCGTACACAGCGGTGTTGTAGAAATTAGGGGCGTAGGTGGGAAGATCGCCGCCCAGGCTGCCTGTTCCCATATGGCCGCTCAGGGCAATGAAAGCGGCATAGTCGGTGGGCATAACCATGGCGTAAAGGAAGGATGCCGAGGCTCCGTCAGAGAAACCTCCCATCCAAACCCGGTCGTCGTCAACGTTGTATTCTTTCTTGACAGTTCTGAGCAGATTATTGATGTTACTCATGCCTACCTCGTCCCACCACGTTGCCCCGGCCTGACCAAACGGAAACAAAAGCAACCAACCGTTTTCCTCCGCAAGATTCTTGAATAAGTTATCTCCCATGAACTCAAGTGCTTCAGAGTCAGGTATGGGTTCTGGCCGGCTTACCCCTCCGTGCAGGTTTACAAACAACGGGGTGGGTTCGTTGGGATCGTAGGCAGAGGATACGTATAGAACCCAGGGGCGTTCCACACCGTCAATACATGTGGTCTTGCGCAAGTAAATCTTTCCGATCTCGACTTCGGGGAACTCCATCCCCTGGATGCGCTCTGACACCTCCTGCCATGAGGGATTTGCGGAGACGATTTTTGAGATCAATTTTTCTTGCTCGGATTCGGCAGTGGTCTTCAGAAGCTGATCCAGATCAACCTCCCACCGGGCAGCATCCAACCATGCAACCCAAAGCCCCAACGTAAGAAGTACAACCAAAGCCCTAAAAGACTTCATTTTCCCGCCTTTCAACGATTGTTTGGCCGCTTTAACTCCTCGGGGATTCCGCCTCCTCGTGCAGCCAAGTCGTGGCCGGCTTTAACGTCCGCAGGTGGAGCAATCGCCAGAGGAGCAGGTGGAACATCCGCCGCCACCCGATGCCGTAGGTCTCTCAACCGCTCCTGCTACCCCGAACACCGAGAGCAATCTTTCAAGATTGCGAGACTTGCACTTCGGACAACTTGCCTGGGCCTCGTCCGACTTCTTGAGGATCAGGAACTCAAAGTTTGCTCCGCAGTCGCGGCAGCAGAATTCTCTTATAGGCATACCCTAGATTATAGATTTTACTCGGATGGAGTCAAGGTATAGGGGTTTTGAAAGATGCAAAGCTTCTATTCTTGGGGCAAACGGGCGATTACCTCTATGCGGCCATGATGGTGAGGATCGCCGTGGCCTATGTCCATCTCGTAGCCTTCTTTGAAGGCGATCAAATCAAGGCCCCCCAGGAGCGCCTTGGCCTCTTCCGGGAGGAAGTAGTGCATGGTCATCTTGCGTTTGGGCACGAAGAAGGTGCGTTCTTCGATCTCCTCGAACTTTTTCTTACACAGAGCGTATCCAGGGTCCTGGGTAGAAAACACCCCAAGGTAGACGAATCCGCCAGGAACAAGCCCTCGAATGGCCATCTTAACCAATCCATCGCGTTCGCCTCGCCTCAGGAACATCAGCACCCAGGCGATTACGGCGAGCGAGTAGCGTTTGGGCAGAATAGTCAAAGTGGTGAGTTCGTTCCTTATCGCCCTGACAGGCAGATTCCGCTCCTGGGCTACCCTCATAAGTTTTTCTACTGATTCGGCGTCGCGGTCAAATGCATCCACCTCGAAGCCGTGCTCGGCCAGGAAGAGGCTGTTGCGACCGTTGCCAGCGCCCAGATCGAGTGCTATCCCCCGCGGAACTATAGGAAGATACTGCAACAGGAATAGATCAGGGATAGCCCTTTTTTGCCTGCCTGCTTGAGGGTCGGAATCCGCTCTGCTTGCCGCATCTCTCATGGGGCATCCTATTCAAAAAACGGGCGTAGTCAAGTGCTTTGTTCCCAAAAGCTTGCCGGATCACAGCAGATTCTCTCTTGACAAGAGTCCATTTTTGTTTAGAGTAAATTGAAGGAGAGCACACGACCTCCGCCGGACAGTCGTCTAGCTTACGCCTGCCGACGGGTTATTAGGTAAGATAAGAATCGAGGCAACTTAGAATTAAAAACAAGGAGGATCAAATGGCTGAAGAAGGAAAGACCTACGTCTGCAACATCTGCGGGCAGGAGGTGAAGGTTACCAAGGCGGGAGCCGGGACGCTCGTCTGCTGCGGCCAGGATATGGAACCCAAGGAGGCCCCGTAACACCCGTAACACCCGTAACACTGCGGCTGGATGTCACGAAACGGGACTAAACTTGCAGGAAATAGTCGAGTAAATTAAAGGAGGCAAAGTGGGCATTAAATTCTCCGGCTACGAGATAGGCGAGATGGCGATCCAGATCGAGCGCAACGGCAAGGCGTTCTACGAAGAGCTTGCCAGAAAATCCAACGAGGCTGATATGAGGACCTTCTTCAAGTATCTTGCCGATCAGGAAGATGTTCATCTTGAGCGTTTCAAGGAACTGCGAGATAGGCTGTCCAAAGAGGGCTACGTTGCTCCCTACGACTGGGACGAGGCGCGTGATTACCTCGCGGCACTGGTCTCCAAAGAGGTCTTTGCAGATGAGAACATGGGAGCACGGTTAGCCAAAGAAGCACCTGACGAGGCCACGGCATTCGATGCCGCTATAGGATTGGAGAAGGATTCTCTGCTCTTCTACCACGAGATGATGCGGTTCGTGAATAAACAAGATCACCCGCTTATCGAAGCGATTGCAGAGGAGGAACGCAAGCACATCACCGATCTTACCCAGAAGCGCAAGGAGCGCGGTATTTAGACACCCCAAATCAAGTGCTCCTTTTTGCTAACGCAAAAAGATCGCAATATAAAAAACGGTAAGAAGTGACCTCAAGGTCGCTTCTATCCCTTTCTAACTCCGATCCTTTCGCTTAAAGCGAAAGGGAGGATTTATTGAAACCTTCCCTCACACCTCTGCGTCTTTACCAGTAAACCTAAAACTAAAGGAGCATTCATGAAAAGGTGTGCTGTTTTTGCTCTCCTTCTCTCTGTGGCCGGTCTTGGCGCGGTTGAGATCGACCCCTGGGAGTTTGCCTCAGACAATGCGCTGATCGGTGCAGCCGTACGCATTGATTCAACCCGGCAGATCTCAGACGATCTGGTTGCTGTAGGTGCCTTTGTTGAAGTCGCGGCACCTGTTCCAGGGGATGCCACCCTGGGAGGAGCGCATGTGCGTCTCTTATCGGATGTAGCAGGCAACCTTATAGCTGCAGGAGCGGCGGTGGAGATCTCAGGTGAGATCAAAGGTAAGGCTGATGTCATCGGGGCGAGTCTTCAGCTTGACGGAACCTTCACCGACTCGCTTGAGGCTGTGGGAGCGGTGATATTCCTTCGAGGACACGTCAAGGGGCCGGTGATGCTCTCAGGGGCGGAGATATTCATAGAGTATGGCGCGATTATCGAGGATACCCTGCGCTACAGGGCGGGCAGGCTTCATATAGCGGAAGGTGCCGTGCTCAAAAGTGGCGCCAGGGAGTTTGTTCCTGAGCCTAAAGAGAAACCTGAAGTGGAAAAGAAACTGCCCAGGCGTACCTTTGGACGCTGGTTGATCGGGACTATCATCGGTTTCCTCTTCTTTGCCGGCGCAGGACTCTTTATCTCACTGGTTCTTCCTCGCCACTTCAAAAACGTTACCGGCAGACTGATGGTCAACCCCGGCCTTTCTGCCTTAACCGGCGGCATAGCACTTCTGGGGCTCCCGCTGGTGCTTTTCATAGTGATACTCTCGTTCGCCTCCATTGTGGGAATAGGTGCGGGTCTGTTTGTCAGTACTCTCTACTTGATAGGTATCATTTTCTCAATAGTTTACGCAGGAACGGCTATGGGACGTTGGCTGCTTTCCGCGGCCAGGAAGGGCAAGGAACCACACATCATCATCTCCATGCTTCTGGGCACCTTCATCGCGCTGGTGCTGTTCCGTATCCCTTACGTGGGATGGGTCTTCAGGATCGCCGCCTTCGTCTTCGGATTCGGTGCCCTCCTTGTCTGTCTCTGGCTTGAGATCAAACCACGCACGGAGAAGAGCTAACAGCTGTGAGCCTTACTTCCCTACCACCTGCATGGAATCTACAAGCACGTATGGGTAGTAACCGAGGCTGCCCAGCTCTACTTCTTTGGAGACAGCGCGCACATGCTTGAAGTCCTCGTAGATGTTTCCTGAGAGCATGGTGTTCTCAAGCCGCCCGGTGATGCGTCCTTTTGCGATCGCAAAACCTATTGCCCTTACCGCGATGTGCCCTTGCGTGTAGTTCGATGAATGGAATCCCATCCCGCCGGAGAGGAAGATTCCCTCATCCAGGCCGGCGATCATCTCGTCAAGGGATGCCTCGCCTGGCTCAAGCCACAGGTTTGCCGGCCATGTGGTGGGCATGGCGCTTGTGCCGCCCCCAAATAGAGCACGCTTGAAGCCGTTGCCCGAGGAACGTGCTCCCAGCTTGGCACCGGTGCGAAGATCCAAGAGAAAGCTCCGCAGCACGCCCCGCTCCACAAGGGCTCGCTTCTCGGTAGGCACGCCCTCGTCGTCGAAACCTCTGACACCAACGCGAGGCGAATGTGGATCGTCTACGAGGGTGATCTTATCCGAAAGTATCTGCTTTTCGTGTTTGTCCATGAGTGGTGAGGTCTTCTTGACCAGCTCCTCGCCTGAGATTCCAGCGCAAAGGGCCAAGGCGAACATGTAAAGTGCCACAGGGTCCCATATGACCGGCATGCGTTTGGTGGCAGGGGTTACTGCGTTTTCTGTCCAGCGGTAGCGGCGTATGAACTCACGGACCACTTCAGCGGGATACTCAAATGGGGCGACCTCCGATTTGAAGCGGTAGACTGATATGCCGGCGCCCTTGATAGGAGCGGAGATTGTGAAATCCACGTTGGTGATGAGTTGCTCTGCGCGCGTGCCGCCGGAGGTAGCTATACGTATGTGTTCTTCTTCCTTGCTCATCGTGATGTTCAGCGAGATGTCGGGCAGAACCTCCCGCACCTCTTCCTTTGCCCGCTCGCACATCTCGATCATCCTTGCCGTTGGGTAATTCGTGGCCTCTTGAGAGTAACTTTGAACCTGGGGAAACCCTGTGGCCTGAGAGAAGGAGTAGGGGATCTCATTGCCGTGCTTTGCCGAATCCAGAGCCGCTTCAAGAAGGGTTTTGGGATCGTCCAGTGTGGTGGCTGAAGCAATACCCAGCTTTCCTTGTTTTTTTACCCGCATCATCACGCCTGAGACCCGGTTGGATGAGATGTTTCTCAGGTCCCAATTTCCGTAGCGCACACTGGTGTCTGCCTTTTCCTTGTGGTAGATCTCCGAGGAGTCGAAAAGCTCCATAGACGCGTTAAGCACCTCATCTATCATCTGGCACCTCCGAGGGTAACCTTGTTGATCTTGATGCGGGGAGCACCCTTTCCTGATTTTGCATTAAGCTGCATGGGGCCGCCTCCGCCCTTGCCGCAGCCCCCGCGCTCTGCAAATCTTAAATCGTCGCCGATCATGGAGATGTTTTGCAAAGTCTCAAACAACTCCCCTGACATGTTGAGGTCGCGAAGGAGCCTGCCGAGCTTGCCAGCTTTTATCTCGTATCCGTACTGGGCGCCGAAGGTGAAGGCATCACCTGAGGTCTGCCCACCCTTGGCTCCCACAAGGTAGTAGCCGTGATCGATGGAAGAGACCATCTCCTCAAAAGTGGAAGTTCCCCTCTCGATAAAGATGTTGGACATGCGCACGATTGGGGTGAACTTGGGTCCGACCGCCCTCATGTTGCCTGAAAGCTCCTCGGAAAACTCTGCGGCGGTCTCGCGGGAGTGCATGCGACCTGCCAGCACCCCTTTCTTTATGAGCTCGGTGCGCCGGGTCCGCACTCCTTCATCATCAACCAGATGTCCGCCCGGCGCGGTGAGTATCGTGCCGTCGTCCGTTACGTTCAGTATCTCGGAGCCTAGCTCGGCGCCGATCTGAAGCTTGGCCAAAAACGCGGGGTTATCCTGAAGACCGTCCGCCTCTGAAAGATGTCCGAACGCCTCGTGGATGAAGACGCTTGCCTCATCAGAATCAAGGATCACCGGGAAGTTGCCTGCAGGCAGTTGATCTGCGGTGGTAAGCTCGGCCGCTATCCTGCCACGCTCCAGGAACTCCTCGTCTCGGTCGAGGAGGTTGGAGTAGTCGTCGCGTCCACCTACAGAATACACGGTTTTTTCTACCACATTGCCGTCTCTTGCGGTAATCTGGAAGCCGATGTTGGTGATCAGGAGATCGTACTCGATCGCGGTGCCTTCAGATGAGACGAACCAGCGATGCGAGAACCACTCCGAGTAGGCACCTGCTACCACCACCACCTTTGGGATGGAGAGAAGCAGATCGCGGTAGTGCTTGAGGAGTTCGTGTTTTTCATCCAAAGGCCATTTGCGGGGATCCTTTTCAGGCGAAAGCAGTAACTGGCCGCGCAAAGGTTCAGTAGTGGCAAGGGAGAGCTTGGCTTTTCGGTGCGAGCCTGCGATCTGTGAGTCTGCCGCACACTGCTTTATTCCTTTCTCAAGATCTTCCAATCGAGAGAACGAATGGATAGCCTTTCCGCCGTTTGCGTAGCAGCGCACATGACCACCCTGGCTGGTGGTTGTCGAAAGCCGGCGCAGCTCACGGTTCTCGTAGCTTATTGTAACCTGCCGGTTCTCCTCGTATCGGATGTCTGTGTAGTCAGCCTTGGAGGAACCTATAGCTGTCTCTAGTTTGTCAAGCATAAGACCTCGCTTTTTTTGATTCAGTTATTCTACCACAATAGGGAAAAACTCATCCATGTCAAGTAAATTGAAGCCACTTGTTTACCCTGATATTAAACCTTATAAGGGTATTTTTAAGAAGGGGGTGCTTTGATGAAGGGGTCCTATTGAATTCGTTATCTAAGTAGGAGGATACATGAGTGTTCTATCTATCCGCTCTCGATTCTCTCCGTATGGGTCTTTCGGCTCAGGGATTTTAAGGCCGCGGCTTATGATGGATAAAGAGGGTTGATTCTTGGTGAAACTTTGTTTAGGGTCAAAACATCGTTCTAATTATGCGGGGCAGATAGGAGTCGTCTCCACGACGTTAGGCGGCTTACCTTTTTTCTTTGCGTGCCCATCTTTTAAGTCTCTTGATCGCCTCCTGAGAGATATCAACCGCTTTAACCTCGAAACCGGCCTCAAGTCTTCTCAATAGAAGTAGTAGGGCGGTCTTTTTAAATCTTGACATACTCCCTTTTTGCAAGTATCCTTCCGTTTATGCGTGAGCTCAGTGTAAACGTGGATCATATCGCCACCCTGCGCGAGGCGCGGCGCGAGCGTTTTCCTGCCCCGGTTGAGTTTGCTTTGGAAGCCGAGGCAGGCGGGGCTGACGGTATAACCTGTCATCTGCGCTGTGACCGTCGGCATATAAAGGAGGCTGACGTCCGTCGGCTAAAGGAGGCGATCGGCGGCGAGCTTAATCTGGAGATGGCCGCCACTGAAGAGATGACGCGGATCGCGCTTGAGATCAAGCCGCACCAGGTGAGTCTGGTTCCCGAACGTCCGGAAGAGGTTACTACCCAGGGCGGTCTTGATCTGCTAGCCCGGTTCGATGATGTCAAGCCTTGCGCCGAGAGACTTATTGGGGCAGGCATCCGTCTCTCGGTCTTCATCGAGGCCGCCGAGGAGATGATAGAGCTTGCCCAAAAGCTCGGTGCCAAGAGGATCGAGTTCAACACCGATGCCTATGCCCATCAGCCTGAACGGCGGGCTGAGTTCGTAGAACTCTTCCGTGAGAGGGCAAGGTTCGCAAACACATTGGGTCTTGAGGCACACATCGGGCACGCGCTTGACTACGAGAACATATCTCCCTTGATGGAGATAGAAGAGATAGCCGGCGCTTCAATAGGCTTTACGATCGTGGCGCGGGCACTGAAGGTAGGTATTAGGCAGGCGGTTGCCGAGATGGCAATCCTTATGGGAAAGGAAGTTAAATGAGAGAAGAATCCGGCAAACCCCTCAAGGAGGTTTGATGAAGCGAAGTCTGTGGATAAAGTTGGCTCTTTTCATACTGGCTTTGGTGATAGGCGTCGTTCTTCTCTATCCTACGCTCAGGCTGCTCGTAGCAACCGATCTGGATGAAGAGGAACGTATGGCACTCGAGAAGAGGGCGCTCCACCTTGGGCTTGATCTTGTGGGTGGGATGCACCTTGTTTTGGAGGCGGATACCTCTGGCAGGGGTTTCACTCCCAAAGAGGTGGTAAGCGCCACTGACAACGCCATAAGCATCATAAGGGATCGCGTAGATGACCTTGGTGTCAGCGAACCTAACATACAGCGAGTTGGAAGGAACCGCATGCAGGTCCAGCTTCCCGGGATCGCGGACAGAGAAAGAGCGCTTGAGGTGATAGGCAAGACAGGATTACTTGAGTTCAGGCTGCTTGCGAGCCATGAAGCTACCCTGAAGATATTTTCCGACATAGATGCGCATCTTTCAGGTGACTCTCTTGGCGGCGCAAGGCCGTTCAGCGGGTATCTTGTTCCTGCTGGAAGCGACGCCGCGGTTGAGAAGCGTAACTATCGGGCATTCAAGAAGCTTGTTGATGAGACCCGTGCGGTGGTTCCCTCAGATGCTGAGATTCTCTTCGGCCATGAGGAGGAGGTTGAGGGACGAACCATTCGCAGGGTCTACGTGATAAAGAAGAGGGCCGAGATCACCGGTGCAGACATCAAGGACGCCAGAGCCAAGCCCTACCAGGGCAGCGACCCCAACTACCAGGGAACCTGGATGACTGATATGGATCTTCAGCGCAGCGGTCAGACGCGCTTTGCCCAGGTCACCGGCAACAACGTAGGCGAACGTCTGGCGATCGTTTTCGATGATATGGTGAAGTCTGCTCCGGTAATAAAGGAACGCATCCCACCTGGTTCGGCTGCCACGATTACGAGTTACGATAGGGGCGGCGACGAGATGAGGGATCTGGCCATACTCATCAGGCACGGTGCCCTGCCTGTTCCACTGCGCATCGTCGAGGAGCGAACGGTTAGCCCTACCTTAGGACGCGACTCCATCCGTGCAGGCGTTATAGCCATCATCATCGGTTTGGCCGCAGTCGTTTTATTCATCGTCATCTACTACACCGGCTCAGGATTTGTAGCTGTGGCGGCCCTTATCTTCAACCTCTTCGGGCTACTTGCTATCCTTGCCGGGTTCAGAGCCACTCTTACATTGCCTGGTCTGGCAGCCATTGCCCTTACCATCGGTATGGCGGTGGACGCGAACGTCTTGATCTATGAACGAATACGGGAGGAGTTAATGACCGGCAAGTTCCCACGTTCGGCTGTTGAGACGGGTTACAGTAAAGCCTGGCGGGTGATTATAGATGCCAACATCACGACGATCATAGCAGCAATAATACTTGCCATCTTCAACTCCGGGCCGGTGCGCGGATTCGCCATCACACTCATCATTGGATTGATTATAAACATGGTTACCGCGATCTACTTCTCCAAGGGCCTCTTCGACCTCTACCTGTTCAAACGTCCTGACCGAAAACTCTACATCTAGGAGAGGAGATGCTACAGATACTCAAAGAAACACACATCCCCTTCAGCCGCCTTCGTTACATAGGTTTCATCGCCTCCGGCGCACTTATCGTGCTTACCCTTATCCTGCTTATCGCGAAAGGCGGGCCTAACTACGGAATCGATTTCAAGGGTGGATCAAAGATAGGGCTTTCCTTCTCCGACCCTATGACCACAGAGAAGATCCGATCCGCGCTTGCCGAGCTTGGAGAAACCGATGTCAAGATCTTTCGTATCCAGGATGTGAGCACAGGCACCTCGTCGTTTCAGATCCAGACCCCGCCGAAGACCCCGCTGATAGAGAAAGACGAACAAAAAAACTTCAGTCTGCGGGTGATTGATAAACTCGAGACCAAATATCCTGGCCTTGAGGTGACGCTTACCGGCGAGGAGACGGTCTCGGCCGCCTTCGGCAAGGAACTCCAGTGGGATGCTATACTTGCCTTGCTTCTGGGGCTGGCTCTGATCCTTATCTACATCTGGATCAGGATTGACTTTCGCTTCGGCGTCGGCACTGTAGTCGCGGTCTTCCACGACGTATGGATAACCCTTGGAATAATCACGCTTGCAGGTATCCGCATAGACATCACTGTTATCGCCGCTTTACTTACCATCATAGGTTACTCGGTGAACGACTCTATCGTTATCTCCAAGCGTATCCAGGAGCTTATAAAAACCCGTCGCGGCGCGACGCTTATCGAGAACATCGATTCAGGCATCAACATGACCATTTCGCGAACCATCGTTACCTCGCTCACCACTCTCTTCGTAGCACTTGCTGTAGTAATCTTCGCTTCGGGCACTGCGATCTTCCCCTTCGCCCTGACCATGGCCATAGGTGTTGTCATAGGAACCTACTCCTCCTCGTTCATCGTGGCCCCGATAGTAATCGAGTTAGAAAAGATCCTGCCCTCGCGCAAGCGCAGAACCTAGCTTGGAGCTGCAACTTGGTTGGCGTTGGGGGAATGGGTTTGCGTTGATGTATGGATACTTCTAAACACTTGCTTTCAGTACGGCTTGCCCTCTCAGTCTTGGGAACGGGTTATATTCCAAGGGGAGGGGGGACGGTGGCGAGCTTGATCGCGTTGGTTCCGGCATGGTTCCTTGCACCTTATCCTCTGATACTGACGACAGTCATTATAATCCTTTTCGCGTTAGGGGTATGGGGCGGCTTCTACGCCGAACGCAAAGGATGGAAACATGATGATAAACGAATCACCTTCGATGAGTTCTGCGGGATGCTTGTTGCCCTACTCTGGCTACCGCTTCCAGTATCTTTGCTCGGTTCGATCCTGATCTTTGGCATAGCTTTTATACTGTTCCGACTTCTTGATATCTTCAAACCTCCTCCTTTGCGCTTACTTGAGCGTTTGCCCGGCGGCTGGGGTGTGATGGCTGACGATCTGGCTGCAGGGGTTGTGACCAACGGTCTTATCAGGTTAATCCTTTTGATCCCGGTTCCTTTATTCCATGGCTGATCACAACGTAGAACTGGTGATAATCGGCGACGAGCTCCTTTCAGGGGCGGTGCGTGAGTCGAACGTTGCGTATCTGGCCGCAAGACTTCTATCTATTGGGATCTCAGTCTCCCGTGTGACCTTTAGCGGGGATGACCCTGAGCAGTTGCGAGAGGCCATCGTCGAGGCGCTTGAGCGCACCGGTTTCGTTATCTCATGCGGCGGGCTTGGCCCGACCGCTGACGACTGCACCCGTGCAGTAGCCGCTGATATATTCAACCGCCCGCTTTATGCGAACAAGCGGCTCCTTAATCTCCTTGCCAAACGTTACGCTAAGCTTGGCCGCAAGATGGACTCCGTCGCCAAAACCCAGGCTCAGGTGCCGAGAGGAGCAGAACTTTTTACGAATCCAGCAGGCGCGGCACCAGGTATCATCCTTAAGGACAACAATCGCACACTGGTTATGCTGCCCGGTGTTCCAAGCCAGATGCAGGCGATCACCGAGACCGCCCTCCTGTCGTATCTTGAGGAAAACTTTGAACTCAGTGTCCCTCACATCCTTCTTCTGCGCACCGTGGGAACCATAGAGACCGAGCTTGCGAAGCGGGTAGCGCCTGTGCTTTCCCGTCTTAGCGACCTTAAGGTCTCCTACCTTCCCATGCGGGGCGGGGTTGATTTAAGGATCCAGGCTGCTTGCGCCGCTGAGAAATCTCAAGCTTTGAAGGAACTAAGCCGCATACTTGAAGACGATCTCTACGCTGTGGGCAGAAAAGAACTCTCAGAGGTAGTAGGGGAACTGCTTCTTAGTCGTGGTGAGACCCTGTCAGTGGCTGAGAGCTGCACCGGCGGGATGCTTGCCTCAAGCATCGTAGACGTTGCAGGAAGCTCAAATTATTTCCTAGGTGGTGTGGTAAGCTACTCGAACAAGGCAAAAGAGGATTTTCTTGGTCTTCCACACATCCTACTTAAACGTCACGGTGCGGTGAGTCCGGAAATTGCCAAGGCGATGGCCGAGGGGGTTCGTGAGCGTTTCAACTCGACCTATGGCATAGGTATCACAGGTATCGCAGGTCCTGGCGGTGCAACGAGAAATAAACCTGCGGGGCTGGTATATATTGCCTTGGCCTGGGAGGATTCGGTTCGGATCAAACGCTTCGTTTTTCCAGGCGATCGTTCCTCGATCCGCGAGCGAAGCGTTATAGCTGCACTTGATCTGCTTCGTCGCTGTTTATTTAGAGTTTCTTCCTGAGAAAAAAATCCAAGGCCGGCCTTACCTGTTTCGTTCTGCGATCATTTCGTCAAAGACGAAATGGAGCATTGATTTCTTGACATCCGCAGGCGCAGGGTTATACTTCGCCTGATGAGGGTTTTCTTTGGCATAGGGCTGCCCCCAGATATCCGCAAACAGGTTGGTGATTTTTTAGAAACTTTGAGGACTCGGCTTCCCCGGATGAAGTGGGTCGAGGAGAAGAACCTGCACGTTACCTTAAGATTCCTCGGCGAGGTTGAGGAGGCCAGGATCCACCTCGTTACCAGAGCGGCGCGCGAGACTGCATCAGGTCTGGAGGGATTCCGGATGGTGCTTGGATCACTTGGAGCCTTTCCCAACCCAGGGCGTGCGCGGGTGCTGTGGTGGGGGCTTTCCCAGGGGGCTGAAGAGTCCGGCCAGCTGTTTGACCGGCTTGAGGAACGTCTGGTTGCCCAAGGGTTCGAATCGGAGAAAAGACGCTACCATCCCCACATTACGATTGCCCGTCTTCGCTATCCTTCACCGCTTCGGCTTGACTCATTCACTCTACCGGAAGGCCTCTCCTTTACTGCCCCAAGCTTCACCCTCTATCAAAGCACCCTTACCCCAAAGGGACCCATCTATAAAATCGTAGAGGAGTTCAAACTTGAGTGAATCCCTGGCACCGGAAAGAAAGCCCCCCCGTGTCTTGAAACGTACTCTGCGGATAGTTATATTTGTTGCAGCACTCTATGCGTTTCTTTTAAGCATCGAGATGATCTCCGGCTCACTCAAGCTCCTTGGGATGGGTTTTGCCGAGCTGCTCATAACGATGACTAGAAATCCAGTAATGGGCCTGTTTATAGGTATACTCGTCACCGTTATTATTCAGAGTTCCTCAGCCACCACCTCGCTGGTTGTATGCTTTGTTGCTGCAGGGACGCTTTCAGTGGAACACGCGATACCTATCGTCATGGGAGCCAACATAGGTACCACGGTTACCAATACCCTTGTTTCCCTGTATCACATCTCCCGCAAGGAGGAGTTCGCACGCGCCTTTCCGGCTGCGATGGTTCACGATATATTCAATATCCTTGCCGTCGTGATTCTCTTACCCCTGGAGGTATTCCTGCATCCTATTGGATACGTCTCCGGGTTTCTTGCCAAGGGTTTTACCGGTGTAGGCGGCTTCGAGGTGTTGGGTTCTTTGCAGATTGCGGTGAAGCCGGCGGCTAAAGCGATTATATGTCTGGTTGGCTCAAAGGTCTACTTCAGTCTTCCCATAGCTCTTGTCTTCCTATTCTTCGGGCTCAAGTTCATGGTTGATACGATGCGCAAGCTGGTAGGGTCCAAAACCGAGATCGTAGTAGACCGCTATCTTTTCGGTGGGCCGTTGCGTGCGTTTTTCTTGGGGTTGGTAATCACGACTGTAATTCAGTCTTCATCTGTGACAACATCCTTCATCGTGCCACTTGTGGGTGCGGGTCTTGTTGTGCTTGAACGGATATTTCCCTATACCCTTGGGGCTAATATAGGGACCACGGTTACCGCAATCATTGCTGCGTTGGTAACCGGTTCGCCTTTTGCAATACAGGTTGCGTTCGCTCATCTTATTTTTAACATCTTCGGGATAGCCATCTGGTATCCCTTGAAGATAGTGCCACTTACCCTTGCGAGGTTGGTAGGGAAAAGTGTTGCGAACCGCCGCTGGCTTGCTTTTGTCTACATTGCAGTTATCTTTATAATCATCCCTGTTGGGCTGATTTTACTTCTTAGGAGGTAAGTATGAAGAATCTTCTCAGCATCTGGAAGGGGTCGGGGTTGTTGAAGTTGTGTATGGAGGATTTATTCAAGATGTTCGACATCTCCGAGAGTATGTTTAGCGCCGCCTGGGAAATGATTACCGGCTCAGGCAAGGTGGAGGATCTTTATAAGATAGACCGCCAGCTGAACGAGCTGCAGATTGCCATCAGGCGTCGGATACTCGAACATCTTGCAATAAACCCGGCACAGGACATCAACGCAACGTTCGTTCTCGCAATACTCGTGATTGACCTTGAGCGTATCGGTGACTATGCGAAGAACCTGGATGAGATAGCCAAGCACTATCCCGAGCCTATCTCTGGCGGCGCCTTTGACGCTCTGCGCCCCATGGCACAGCGAGTCAAAGAGATGTTTAGAGAGACCAAGATCGCGATCACCGAGAGCGACGCGAGACTGGCTCGCAAGGTGATGGCAGATCAGGCTAACCTTGCCATGCAAGCCGATAGACTGATGGATCAACTCATCGAGAGCAAAGACATCGCGGTTAAGGAAGGAATTGTAGCAGCACTTCTGTCCCGGTACATAAAAAGGGTCAGCGCACATCTCAAGAACGTTGCATCAAGTGTGGTGAATCCCTATCATAGGATCGGTTACCGACCAAGCGAAAAAGAAGACTAGTTTCAATTAACCACAAGGGACTTGACAAGTTCTGAATTTTGATTAAGATTAGGTTAGAAACAAATAGGAATGGAGATGAAGGCCTTGGTGAGAGGAAATAAGGTTCGAAAGAGATTCCCGTAACACACCTCCCTTCCCTCACCCCCTCCCCTGGAGAGTGCGTCCTGCCTCTCCAGGGGTTTTTTTAGCGCCCCAAACGGTTGCGATACAACCGCTTGGGGACCCCGAGAATCAATTGCTCCTTTTTGCTAAAACAAAAAGATCGCAGATGAGACGGTAGCCGGTTTGACACCGGCCTCTATTATTCCTATAATCACCACATGCGAGTAGGGTTCGGTTTCGATTCTCATCCTTTTGTTAAGGATAGACCCTTGGTAATCGGCGGGGTAAAGATACACTACGACCGGGGTCTTTCGGGCCATTCGGACGCAGACGTTCTACTTCACGCGATAGCCGATGCGCTCCTCGGCGCGGCAGGGCTTCAAAGCATCGGAGAACTCTTTCCTGACACCAATCCAGCCTACAAAGACGCTGACAGCACCGCGCTCCTTGAGAGAGTAGTGGTTTTGGTACGGGAACAAGGTTACGGTATCGTCAATCTTGACTGCACCGTGCTCGCCGAAGAACCTAAGCTGGTTCCTTACCGGGATAAGATGCGTGAGCGCATATCAGGAATCCTGGGTATTCCCACGACCAACATCGCAATAAAGCCAAAGAGGGGGGAGGGTATGGGGTTCGTTGGCCGCAAAGAGGGCATATCAGCCATGGCCGCCGTCCTGCTTGAATAGCACAGATCATTTCCTATATGCCTAGGTCCACGTTATGAGTTGTCGGCGACTATGCAAATTGCCCCCGGGGAGGGGTGTTTATTATGCACTTTGTTGCGTTGTTTTTGAGGTTTGCTGTAGTTTTGTTTGAAGTTTTTGAGGGGCTGAATGGGTGGGGTCTACTTCCTTATTTCCCCCTCAAATCAGTCGGTGCAAGAGAACATAGAATCAGCTTCTTCATTGCTCCCCCTTAATTCACAATTCCACTACAAGGTGAACTCGCCCTTTTCGATTCCGACCTATGATCTTGGTAAATCCCAACTTCCGCATTCGCTCCAGATCAAAGTATCCTTCAGGGTCTTTACGACAGCCCGAAGCCATAAGGATAAGCACGAACGAAGTTCCTGTTATCTCGAAAACCGTTGCTTTATACCCGGTTGCTTCTACCCTGATATTAAATCCTGCATCTTGGTAAGCCTCTTGGATTACATATGCGTATTCATGCCGTTCCCTTTCTTTCACCCCACAACCCAGTAGGATTATCATCCCCGCCAGCAAACACCAGACTATTTTCTTCATTCCACCACCACCACTTTTACAACCGTCCGTTTCTCGCTGCGTGCGAAGTAGGTACCGGTAGGCAGGTTGAAGATGTACACTTTGTCGTCCTCGATCGCGTTCTCAATCACCCGGCCCGATGCATCCACAAGCTCCGTGGCTCCTGCAACATTCACGTATGGTCCTGAACTGATGAGGCTCGGCGTATTAACACCCTGCTGGGCATCGCCCACTGGCGGTTCGCTCACCGCGCCTGGTTCATCCGGCAAAAAGATGAGGGCCTGGAGGTAGGCATTATAACACCTACCCTGGAAGCTACTGCCGGTTCCAGCCACTCTAAGATGAGCAATATGGTCTCCAGGGTTAAGTGGGTAAGTATAAACGATATGGATAGAGCTGGGATGTTGCTCCCTCACCATCGCCACAGGGAACAAATCCGTGCCGTCAAAGCGTAGAATCATTGTTGTCCAATCGGCCAACCCCCCGGCCGTAAAAAGCACGTAGCACGAAGTATCCACGGAGAATGAAAGCTCAACCACGGGAACCGTATCAAAAGGCGGGATCATAATTGCCCCTTCCTGATACGCCTCGATCAGCACAGGTGCTGCGGAAAGGCTTGCGGCCACAAGCAGTGCAAGCGTTGCCTTTATGATTCCACCCCCTCTTTTATTCTCCCCCGTCAAGGGGGAGATAACGGAAGGGTGTAGTCTCTTCATGCTTCCTCCTTTTGAAAAAGTATAGACCAACCGTGGTGTCTGTCAAGTTTTGCGCGGTGGCTGACGGCTGCCCGCTGACGGCTGACGGCTACCGGCTGTTTTACCAACCAGGGGATCCTAAGGCTCCCTGGGATTTGCCCGGTACCCTGCCAGACTTAAGGAACATTACATAGTTGGCGATCTCAGACGAATAAATCCCGCGGGCAAGGAGCCTTATCTCATCAAACCCGTCAACTCGTCCAGCATACATCTTGATAAGGTTGAACGTCGGGCTCGCGGCCTGCCGTCGCAAGTGTTTATTTTGTCCGATAACTGGAAACCTCTGCTAGCTATCTGCTTCATCGTGGCTTGTAAATCCCTCATCCCAGTCCTCCTCGTCCGGCACCTTTGATTTTGCATCATTCTTCAGACATGGTGATGGGTAGATTTCATCCTCGAATCTTAGACAGCACAGCAGGCGTCCGCACATACCTGAGATCTTCTCGGGATTCACGTAGAGATTCTGTCTCCTGGCGGTGCGCAGACTTATCGGGCGCAGCTCTGTCAGGAATGCGGTGCAGCAAAGCTGTCTTCCGCATGGGCCCAGTCCACCGATCAGCCTTGCATGATCACGGATTCCTATCTGCTTTATGACCACCCTGCATCCAAGCAACATTCCTATCTCCTTGTGCAGCTTGCGGAAGTCGAGGCGGTGTTCGGAGAGGAAGTAGAAGGCGATCTTGTTGCGATCCACCCAGGCGTGCACATCTACTACCTTCATGGACAGGTTGTGTTTTGCGAGAAGTTCCATGAAGGAGGCAAGCGCCTCTTGCTCCCACTGCCTGGCTTCTTTTCTTTTGGCCAGATCCTCTGGGGCGGCCTTACTGATGGCTATGGCCTTGGCCTGAGGATCGTCGGTTAATCCCCTCACGTAGCCTATGTCCTCACAACCCCTGAATCGCAAAACTACATACTCCCCACGTTTAATCTCAAGGCCTACAGCGGCCGTTACCACAACCCTCATAAGGGGATGGCACTCTACGAGGTAGTGTTTATCGCCCATATCTACCATGGGGAGAGGAAGCCTTGTGGATAAACAAGCTCATACTCGCCGAAACCGAGCCTTTCTTCGAATATGAACTGCATTCCTTGAAGGTTGTAGGTCCAAACGATGTATGGGTATCTGTTAGGCTCAAATGGATGGTCTTCGATCTCGTCCGGTGGGCCGAACCTCATGTATATCCTGGCACGATCCGAGAGGTAGCCCTTATCCCCGTATCCAAAGTTGCGCTCGCAGTAGGAGATCTTGGCGAAGTAGGACTCAAGCTCTTCGTTATAGTCGGTTTGCGGGGTTGGGTCATTTGCTCGCCAGAAGCTATCCCAGGTGGCCTGTCTTGCTTCAGGCGGCACGGACTTCATTCGTTCACGTTCACCGAAGGTCGTTATGTATATAAGCTTCTCAACGAGTTCCTCGTAGCGCCCAGGGTCGAAGCGAAACGGGTTGCGCAGGACGAACAGGGCCTTGCGTTCGTCTACTGCCTTCTTACCTTGAAATGCCTTCATCCAAAGCTGGTAGTCTCCGCTTGAGAAATCCTCAAGTGCAACACTCCACGATGCTTGTGAGTCAGGTTCGGTCAGGGTTTTATTGTAGTCTGGGGCGCCCGGACGCGTAATCTCAAGAAGCAGCGAATCGAGACCATCTTCATACACCGACACACTTACCAGCATGGTGTCGCGGCTGTCGAAGGGGCGCTCAAGCATACGGCTACCATTAGCGTCGGTAATCCGCAGGCTTCCCAGTGCCCGATGGAAGATCTCGACATCAAACTCCTTCTCGATTCGTCTTGTTGCACCCAGGGCGGCTACGCTTAGATTGGCATTGTAGCGTCCCCGGGGCAGAAGGACATTAAGGGTTTCTGTTACCGCGAGGCTTTTCGACTTGGCGGTGTTGGCGTCCGTTACAATTACATCACCGAAGCGCTCGTCTCCGTAGATGTTCTTGCGGCGATCCATCAGTTGAAGGATGACGTGGTAGCGTGCGGTGTAGACCGAATCCTGCTTTATAAACTGCAGGCTGGTATGGGGTATAGAGAGGTATGCGGTTACGTAGAACGAGCCGTCACGTTCGCCTTGCTCGATAACGTGAGAGAAGCTGTATTCAGCCTCGCCTGTCTGTGCGAGCAGCGCCAGAGCCAGTAAAAGATGCATCATCTATATCTTAACGGCGCTTATCCTTATGTCAAGGAGACAAGTGGGAGATTGCAAATTGGCGGCTAGTTGAAAACTCCTTCCTGATCCCAATTTAAATTTTGCATTTTACATTTTGCCTTTTGCAATGAGCGCGCTAGCGCGCGCGACTTGTGTTCTGGTTATCCGCCCCAAACTTTGGCCAGGGCGATGAGGCAAGACCGCTTGAGTTACTTCTGATTGCATAAAGGTAGCATTCGTATTCCCAGTCAATGCCGTTTGAGCCGAAATAAATAGTACCGTCTGGCGATATTGCACATGGGGTTTCAACAGAATGTTCTACTTCGTAAGACCATTTCAATTTACCATTGGGATTGAGGGCAAAAAGACACGGATGTGCTTCTTTTTTTCCTTCTTTTATGGAACCAAGGTAGATTGTTCCATCAGAGCCAACTGTAGGATCATGAATCCATCCGTAGGCTTCGTATTTCCATTTCAATTCACCGTCGGACCCAATCGCATAAAGATAGCAGCCTTCGGTTTCAAAAGTGCCAATATAGATGGTTCCATCTGAAGCGATGACGGAAGAACACGTTATCTGTCCCCCCACTTCAGATTTCCACAGCGCAGAACCTTCGCTACTAACGGCACATAGGTAGCCCGGCATTTGGGTATCCCCTTCGTAATAAGCCCCTGTCGCGAAGTAGATGGTTCCATTCGATCCTATTGCGAGCGAGGTTCTGATCTCTTTTTCAAGCGCATATTGCCACTTTAAAGTTCCATCTGGGTTCAAAGCATAAACATACCCTTCTGACCTCCAGTAATTGTATAGGGCGAAATATATTGCCCCGTCCGCTCCTATTACCGGTTCTGTACTGAATCCACCTGTTTTATATTCCCACAATAACTCGCCTTCGGGGCTCAAAGCGTATAGGTATTCACTGGAGGCAACGTAGAGGGTGCCGTCATGACCGAGAGCTATGGAACCAACACCAATCGGGTATTGCCACTTGATGCTTCCATCCGAGTTGAATGCATAAAGATTTCCGCCTCCACCGGAGTAAATAGTACCGTCGTCTCCAATTACGGGATGAGTCGATGCCTCTTCGTATTTCCATCTTAGATTCCCTGATGGATCAAGCGAATATAGGCCTCTAGCTGAGAAGTAAATGTTCCCATTGAAGTCTATAGCAGGTGATCCTACTACATTTTCGTGGCTTAAGTAGTAAGCCCATTCTTCTCGGTCATTGAATATGGAACATGATGTTGTGATGATTATTACTCCCACAGCACCCAATGCCAATACCTTCTTCATTTCTCCTCATTAGTTTATACATTATATATTAGGAAAAGGGAATGCCTTGTCAACCCCCAAAGGGCCAGCTTCGCCGGCCCTTCAATTTACTCCGCATACCCTATGAGATGCAGTAAAGTTAGCATCTCAAGGGGCAGGCTCAGCGTCGTCACTTCGTGTGCAATTTGCATTTTGCCTTTTACACTTTGCATTATCGCTGAGCGTCAGAAACGCTCAGCGATCGATTTTCCCTGCATGAACAACAACAGATAATCCCTGCCGCCGGCCTTGGAGTCGGTGCCGGACATGTTGAACCCGCCGAAGGGCTGAACGTCAACTAAAGCGCCGGTGCACTTGCGGTTGATATACATATTCCCCACGTGGAACAGGCGCTTGGCCTTGGCGATCTTACAGCGATTGTTGGTGTACACTGATCCGGTAAGACCGTATTCCGTGGAGTTGACAATTCTCAGGCCGTCGTCAAAGTCCTTGCATTTAACGATGGCCAGCACCGGAGCGAAGATCTCCTCCTGGGCAATGCGGGCGTCCCATGCAACGTTGCCGAACACGGTCGGCTCGAGGAAGAAGCCGTTGCCCTCGACAGTATTGCCGCCGGTCAGAAGCTCGCCCTCTTTCTTGCCGATCTCGATGTATGCCAGAGTGTTCTTCAAAGCCTTCTCGTTGATGACCGGGCCCATCCAGTTGGCGGTATCCTTGGTTTCCCCGACCGTGATCTTCTTGATGCGTGGAATAAGCTTTTCGACGAACTCATCGTAGACCTTCTCGTCAATAATGGCGCGGGAGCAGGCCGAGCACTTCTGGCCTCCGAATCCGTATGCGGATACGGCCACGCCTTCCACCGCGGCGTCAAGATCGGCCTCTTCGTCAACAAGGATGCAGTCCTTGCCGCCCATCTCGACCACTACCCGCTTGATCCATATCTGACCTTCCTGTTTCCTGGCCGCGTTCTCAACGATGCGCAGACCTACTTCCTTTGAACCGGTGAAGCTGATGAACCGGGTCTTTGGATGGTTCACCAGGAACTCTCCGGCCACTCGACCCGGGCCGCTAAGGTAGTTTAATACACCGTCGGGCAGACCGGCTTCGCGCATGATCTCGGTAAAGAGCCAGCCGATGTAAGGTGAATCCGACGAGGGCTTGAGCACTATGGTGTTGCCGGTCACGATAGCCGCCGAACTCATGCCCACCAGGATCGCCCAGGGGAAGTTCCAGGGCGGGATGATGATGCCCACGCCCAGGGGGATGTAGCGAAGCTCGTTGTTCTCGTTTGGGTAAGGTGTCACCGGCTGGTTGGAACCCAGGCGCAGCATCTCGCGGCCATAGAACTCCAAAAAGTCTATGCCTTCGGCGGTGTCCACGTCGGCCTCGATCCAGTTCTTGCCTTCCTCAAGGATCATACCGGCGTTGATCTCGAAGCGGCGGCGCCGGGCGATGTGCGCGGCCTTGAGAAGGATGTTGGCGCGCTCGCGAAAGTCGTAGAACCGCCACTCTTCGAACGCCTCCAATGCGGCTTGAAGCGCCTCTCCGGCCAGTTTCTCGTCTGCCTTCTGGAAGTGTCCGATCACCTTGTCGGGGTCTGCCGGGTTGATGGACGCAAAGGTTTCGGAAGCGGTAACCTCTTTGCCGCCGATGAACGCCGGATAGGTCTTGCCAAGTTTTTTCTCAAGTGCTGCGATGGCTTCCAGTTGGGCTTTCTTGCACGGCTCGCAGGAAAAATTCTTGTACGGCTCGTTTTTGAACGGAAGAACCACAGTGCCTCCTTGGGTTGATTTTTCAATTTGGTGAATGTTATTCGGCAGGTGGGAGATGTCAACTAAATGACCGGTTTTCCCCTTCCCCTTTATCCCCTTCCACCAGGGAAGGGGAATTTGGGGATTATGTGGATAGCTTCCGGTATTCCCCCTCCCGTCAAGGGAGGGGTAACTATTGCCCCACGCCGTTACTTCGTAACGCCGCGGGGACCCCTAGGACAGTTCTGTACTGCGATCTTTTTACCGTAAGGTAAAAAGGAGCATATAATTACCTCCCCCTTGATGGGGGAGGGTAGTAATTCGGGTCGGTTTGAAAACCGGCCCCTACGTTTTTTCATCGTGAGGGAAGAACCCCCCCCTCCCCCTTACCCCCTCCACAAAGGGAGGGGGAATTTTACACCTCCTCCGACCTCTGCTTCGCAGAGGCCACCTCCCCCGTCAAGGGGGAGGAATCTAAAGCAGTGTGGAACGGGCTCTCTAGCCCGTTCTTTTATGATTATCCCACAGGCTGGAGAGCCTGTGCTACATTAAAGACGACCCTACGAAGTCACCTCGCCTCGTAGTTGCAGAAGGGCCTGTAGGAGGCTGCGAGCTTTTTGGCCAGGGCTTGCCTTTTTGCCTTTGTCCAGTTGTAGGTAAGATACGCAGAGACGTAAAGATTGTCTCTGGAACCGGCCAGGAGAAGCCAGCACGGATAGGCAGGGTGGCGCTCGTCAACACTCAGCCGGGAAAGGTTTTCCGATTCACCCAAATAAATCACCTGATAGCCAGACCTGGTAAGCGGGGAACTGCCAGGTATCAGAAGGGCGTAAACCCCTGATGACGGAAGCGGCTTCCACCCCACCAGTCTAATCGGCTCGCTGAACCGGTATCCACCGAACTTGACGGGCATTAATCTTCCCCTGTTTTCGCATCAGCATTGCATCTTAAATTTATCAATAAAAACGCGTTTTATATTTTAAGGGTATGGGTGGAGTTGTCAAGCTCTTTTCAGTCTATACCAGGTGGAATGTTGGGCTAACTTGTTTATTCTTCCAGTATGAAAATAGTTGATGCTGAACTGCTTAGAATAATAGGCAAAGAAATACGGCTCAGACGGAAAGCATTAGGTTGGTCGCAGGAGAAGCTGGCCGAGGAAGCCGATCTAAACCCTAAGTATCTGAGCGAGATCGAACGCGCCCGTCCCAAACCCAGCGTTACTATACTGAACCGGATTGCGGTTGCCCTTAAGACCTCACCGAACGATCTCTTGGATTTCAGACTTCCCGGTGAAAGTCCACCTGATCCCAGGATTCTTTCTGAGAAGCTGCTCCAATTATTGAAGGGAAAGCCGAAGCTTCAGATGGAGTTAATCAAGCGTCTTGCTGATGAGACTGCCAAGCTGCTCAAGTAGTGTAGTTAAGCACTGGCGAACCTCAAGGTTCGCACTACATGCTATTCTTTAAACATGAAAGCAAATGACACCACACTAGTTAAGAAAATAGGAATAGAGATACGCAGCAGACGGAAGGCACTGAGGTGGTCCCAGGAGAAGTTAGCCGAGGAAGCCGATTTAAATCCCAGGTATGTGAGCAAGCTCGAACGCTTTCTTTCCAATCCAAGCGCCACTACGCTGTTTCGGATTGCGGTCGCCCTTAAGGTCTCACCAAACGATTTGCTTGGGTTCGGTCCTTCCAGTGAAAGTTCCCATGACCCCAGGATTCTTTCTGAAAAGCTGATTGAATTGCTGAAGGGAAAGCCGAAGCTTCAGGTGGAGTTTATCAAGCGTCTTGCTGATGAGGCGGCTAAGCTTCTCAAGTAAATGCTCCTTTTCGCCTGTGGCGAAAAGATCGCAGGATAGGAAACCCTAAGGTCCTCGCGGCGTAGAGAAGCTGCGGCGTGGGGTAATAGTTACCCCTCCCTTGACGGGAGGGGGGAGGGGGAGGGTGGCCACTTGACATACTAGCAAGAAAGGACTATCATAACTACCGAACGCTATAAACATGGGTTACAAACCCAAGGAGGTTGCAATGGCAACTGAGGGGAAAAACACTTTCCCAGTGTTAGGGGTGAAAACGTGGTGGAATTTACGCAAAGAGTTTAAGAACAGGCTTCCGTCAAGGGTAGATTTAGACTACCCTCAAACGGTACTTGGGCAGCAGAAGAATACTGCTTCGGTTACGGTAAGTCAACTCAGATTAATGAAGTTAATTGACAAAAGCGGTAATCCAACTGACCTCGCAAATAACTGGCGTGTTGATGATTCTTATCCACAGGTGTGCAAGACAATCTTTGAAGGCACCTATCCTACTTCACTACGAGAGATATTTACAGATCCTAATCCTACAAAGGAAAAGAGGTCCAAGTTAATTGATTGGTTCACTAGAAATGCAAAAGTAGGAATAAGCGCAGCAAGAAAAATGACCGCCATTTACCTACTGCTTCTCAAGCGTGATCCGGCTGAGCAAGATAAAGTAGAAACTACCACCCCTAAAGTGTCAAAACCCAGGAGGGAGCCTAAACCTAAGAGCGCGGATAAGCAAGTTACACCTCCAGTGGTTCCGAAGCAAGAACCATCCAAGCTCTTGCCTTTCGAGCCTTCGTTGCGAGTAGATGTGCAAATTCACATCCCTAAGGATGCAACACCGGAGCAGATAGATCAGATATTCAAAAGCATGGCCGAACACATTTACAAGATTAAAAAGTAAATAGGCTATGCTCTACGAAGAGCTTAAGGAAGCACTCTCTCTCGCTTCCGCCCTACAGAAAGAAGCGGAATCTCGTGGACTAACGCTCAAGGTCAGTCTCGATTGGGTGGCTCTATTTGACATTCTCGTAGTTGAAGAGCCTCTTCGTAGAGTATCACGCAAGTTGTTTATGGACGGACACTATGCACGAGCCGTAGAGGAAGCCTATAAGTGTCTCAATAACCAAGTGAGACGGAAAGCTGGAGCTGGTAGGTCTTTGGATGGCTCTGCATTAATGAAGAATGTTTTTAGCTTGAATAACCCAAGGCTCAAGTTGAACAACTTACAGAGTGAGTCCGAGAGGGATGAGCAACTTGGACATATGGAGATATTTTCGGGCTGTATGATAGGAATCAGGAATCCACGTGTCCATGAACACAGTTACACGGATACGCCTCAACGAGCAATCGAATTACTAACATTCGCAAATTATCTGTTTAGAGTCGTTATGGAAGCACAAGTTTAGGGGAAGGGCCGCCCTTTCACCCGACACCAGAAGGTGGTGCAGGCGGGCGGTCTACGTTTTCGTACCAAAATCCCCTCCCCCTAGCTCGTAGGGGCCGACCTTCAGGTCGGCCCGTTAATAATATTCGGGCCTCAAGTAGTAGCCAGCAACCCCATGAAGTAACTTCGTTTCTTCGCGGGGACCCCGAATTAAAAATGTGGAACGGGCTCTCTAGCCCGTTCTTTTATGATTATCCCACAGGCTGGAGAGCCTGTGCTACATTAAAGAGTAGAGCTCGTAGGGGCCGACCTCAGCGTGCCCCTTAGGATACATTGTATCCCATAGGGTATTAGGTCGGCCCGCATCAATAACCAATCGGACCACCACCCCATACCGTTCATTCCTGGGGCGAGGGTTACGGGGCTGGCGTGTATTTCATCAGGATTGAGGGTGACGCGTCAGCTACCACTCACAAGGTGATCCTGATCCATCAACTCCCCCTCCTCGGTGGAGGGGGATAAAGGGGGCGGGGATACATCCCAAAACACCTCAAAAAACCCCAAAATCGCCCCATTTTTGTCCATCTTTTGACCATCTTTTGACCATCTTTTGTCCAGCTTTTGTCCAGCTTTTTTGCGACGAGTTGCACTCAAACCTGACGAGTTGTTGCGTGGCTTTTTGGTCCGAAAAGGTGTGTAAGTTAAGGAAGAACGGCGTTTAGGTCAACCCGCTGCAGGCCGGCGTCGGTGGCGATCCAGAGAAAGTGACTATCGAGATAAAGTGCCGTAACATCGTCAGATAGGAGACCGTCCTTGGTTGTCAACTGAACCTGGAAGTAGGTCTCAGGGTTGTAGATGACCACCCCGCCTGCTCCGCCCAGCGCGATCAAGCTGTCCCGTCCGGCTATCGCCTTCTGAGGCACAGGGATAAATCCAGGCGAGGTGAAGTATTCCCAACCCTCTCCTGTCTGCTTCACCACCATCCTGCCTGTCCAGAAGTAGCGGGCGTGATCTCCCCTGACTATCGCCAGCACGTCGTCCCTGTAAAGCTTTGAGCGCTCGTCCTTTAAGGGCTTCGGTTCGCCCTTTGGGATAACGGTAAGAAAGACCCCATCATCCGTTGCGACAAACAAAGAATCCTTGTTAAAGTCCACGTCGTATATCCAGGATTGGGTTCTGATCTCTGATAGAACTTTTTTATCAACGTTAAAGACATCCGCCTCGCGTCGCTCAAGCAGGAATAGATTGCCTTCGATCAGCCTCACCTTCTCATAGCTGGTGCGTCGCAGTTTGTCCATGATTCCCACGCCCCATGACGGCGTCTCATTTCGTGTTGTTCCCCACCACTCAAAGGGGTGGTAGAGCATCTTTTTCTGCTTCAGAACAAGCTGGTCCACCCCGTTTTTGCCGAACGCGTAAAGCGAGCTGTCTGCGGCGAAGATGGAGTGGACTTCGCTTGCACGTGGGCTCTGGTATCGCAGGGTCTCGCGCCACGCAAGGCCGTCAAAGACAAGATAGCCGTAGCCTCGCACCGACACGTAAGCCTTGTTGCGGTGCGTAAAGACCATGGAGTAGGGTATCTGGTGCATTCGTTCGTCAAGGAACACCCATGGGGCAAGTAACGGGTAGTCCTTGCGAATGTTTTGCGGGTTATATGAGCCGACCCAGATGGTAGTCGAGTCTGGGGGTTTATCTACCTGCCGTTCTGATCGTTTATGCACCGCCTGAACGGATGAGCCGTGATCGAGGAAAACATACTCATGGTCGATGCCCAGACGTCTGATCGAGGATGTGGTGGTGAGGAATATCTTCCTTGCAAGCCCGCCTGTGGTGTTGAACGTGTACAGTTCACCCCTTGTTGAGACCACCCAGAGACGCGCGAGGTCGCGGTCATAGGCTGCCAGGGAGATATCGGATGGTAAACCCTGGGCTGAGCTGAAGATCCTCTCAGGCAGATTGGATTCGCTCTCAAGTTCGATGATTGCATCAGGGGTCACAGCATAGACCGCGTTGAAGGCATCGGCTGTGAAGTTGCGGATCTCATCCAGACGCGGGTAGTGCTGCCAGTCGGAGGGGTTGTAAATGTATGCTAGAAGTACAAACAGGATGCTCATTTCTCTAATCCGACTCGTAGATCTCTTCGTCTTCGTCGGCAAACAAGGAGCCTATAGCATCGGGTAGATAATCCAAGAGGTCTCCTGCAACAAGCGAGTATTCGCCGATGTCCTGGACTGCCTCATCTGCTGCCGCCCCGTGAAGCCATACCCCCAATCGTGCGGCAGGGGCCAGGGCCAGGCCTTGCGCTACCAATCCTGCGATGATGCCGGTCAATACATCCCCCGTTCCACCGGAGGCAAGGCCTGAGTTACCTGTGGGGTTGATCCACGTTTCTGCCGGACAACCTATAATCGTGGGTGCGCCTTTGAGAACCAGGACGGTACTGTACTTCTTGGCATACTCTTCGGCTACATCCAGCCTCTTGCGGTCGATCTTTTTGGCTTCGCGTCCGATCAATCTTGCCAGCTCACCCGGATGAGGGGTAAGGATCAGGGGCGGCTTCTTGCCCTCAAGCAGCTTGGGTTCTGTAGCGATGGCGTTGATTCCGTCCGCGTCAATAATCATCGGTTTCTTCCACTTCTTCAGAAGGTTTTTCACAAGCTCTACCGTTTCCTGATGCGTTCCCAGCCCCGGGCCGATTGCCAGGAGCTTTACGTCATCGGCCATCTTTAATATCTCATCTGCCGCACCCTCTGCCAGATGGCCGTCTCCGGTATCCGCAAGAGGCCGCTTGACCGTCTCCAAAAGGCTTGAATCAAACACGTCAGCCATTGTTTCCGGAAATCCCAGGTAGACGAGTCCTGCACCTACCCTTGCGGCAGCCATGGCTGCGAGTCTTGCAGCACCGCTCATGCCACGGGAACCGGCAACTATCAATACCTTGCCAAAGGTCGCCTTGTTCCCCGAAGGGGAGCGCTGGGGCAAAAGCGCTGCTGCATCCTCTGAGGTCATCAATCTCAGCTCTCCCTCGCTGTCGATTATAGTGTTGGGGATTCCGATATCCGCCACCCAGACATCACCGCAGTATAGACGGGTTGGGTATAGGAGGTGGCATGGTTTGAGATAGGCCATGGTAACGGTAAGATCGGCCTGAACCGCCACCTCAGGCTCGGCGAGCATCCCGTCCGCTTCAATCCCTGAGGGCAGGTCAACGCTCACCACGAAGGCTTTCGATTCATTGATTAGCTGTATCGCACGCCCCGCAAGGCCTAGAGGCTTGCCTTTGAACCCTGTTCCTAGGATGGCGTCAACCATCACATCGAACCCCTGCATTTCTTCAAACACCTCATCGTCGGTCACCTCCTCGATCGCGAGTCCCATGCTCTTTGCTATTTGAGCGTTGATCAATGCGTCGCCCTTCAGCTCATCAATCTTTCCGAGTAGAAGGATTTCAACCTCGGCACCCGAGTTGGCCAGATCCCGAGCGACCACGAATCCGTCGCCGCCGTTATTACCCTTGCCGCAGACGCACAGCACAGAAAGACCTTCCGGCTCAAAGTACTCCTCGATCGTTTCGGCAACCCCACGCCCTGCGTTTTCCATAAGAATCATCGAGGGAATCTTGAACTCTTCGGTTGCCCGCTTATCAATTGCACGCATCTCCTCACGCCGCACTACACGCATAGAATCTCCTTATGATTTATCCAAGTGTTTCTGAAACCGATGTTTGGAGGCCCACCACCGCTGCCCTCTTGATGTTAACCGTAGAAGTACTGGTAGGTGATCGATCTAATAAGATCGCCTGTGCGGTCCTTGCTTGTCTCCTCGATGATGTGCTCCTTGTCGTCGTAGCGCAACTCTACGAATCCATAAGGTTTGTTGCGTTCATCGCGCCAGATTATCTTTGCAGGGTCTGCGGCGTCCTTCTCGTAGCGATACTCCCAGGACTTGGTCCTTTTGTGATGCGAGTCACGCCACTCTTTCTTTGTAAGGCGTGCATGTCTGTCGTATTTAAAGTTCACGGTATGGAGCACCTCGTTATGGGGGTTGCGTACGATCTCTTTTGCGATCTTGTCCTGTTTGTTGAACTCGCGATCGCAAACCTGCAGGGTGATGCCTGCCCTGTCGATGTGGATTTCCTGAACAAGTGTGCCGTCCTTATTGTAGATCAACTGGTGGGTTCTGAGGGGATTGCCGTTGGGGTCAAGAAAGATCATGCGGGTAAGCCGATCGTTGTCGTATTCGTAGCGGCATATCTCGTGGAGACGATCGTTAAGGATAGTCCTGCGCTCTATCATCTTCCCCCCTGCCCCCTCTGATGGATGAGGTGGTGGATATGCTGCCTGTTCTCTTGGTCTGGTTGGTTCGAGGAGAGCAGGCTTCTTTGTGGGCTGGGGTTTCTTCCTTGCCGCGATGGCCGGGGATACAGTAGGTGGTGTCTTTTTCCTGGTTGCCTCGTCTTCACGTTTGGGCGAAAGCCGAAGGCGCGCCTCAAGGTGGGTCTCGAGATGATCTATGAGCTTTACCGCCTTCTCCAGGTTGTTTGACTCGATTACGGCCTTGGTTATCTCGTTGAGAATCTCCACCTGGAACTCGTGGGCGGCGGTCTTGATGAGATCGAAATTCACCGCCTGTCTCGCCATCTCAAGATGCTTGTCTGCCTTCTCCTTGAGCTTTCGGCGCTCTTCCAGTAGTTTAGCTACGCGGCCTTCAAGTTCTTCCTGGTTTTTGGCCAGCTCCAGATACTCGGTGTAGCCCTTATCGGGATCGTACTTATTTGCCATCACGAGCCTTTCGTGTCGTCCTCATACCTGAACTATAAGCATTCATTGGTGTATTGTCAAGTCACCACTCACTTAATCCAGGGGAGAATGCCGAGACCATCGCCAGGATGACCGATTCGAGCTTCCTCTTCAAGCGCACCATGAAGAAACCCGGCCAGGTCCGCATCAGATCGGGTGTGGAGTTTATCATGGGTATGCACAAGGCTCCGGGCGGACTGATAAGGACGGCTTCAGAGGTTCACGAACGCAAGCTTGCCGACGTTACCATCTCCGGGGACTTCACCCTTCTTCCGCTTCAGGGTTTACCTAAGATAGAGGATGGAATCAAGGGCGCAGAG
>Ga0114920_10000118_pt1 | contig 37024 bp, 23 predicted proteins | sample ChitaG_FD_88683 | JGI IMG/M metagenome (GOLD analysis project Ga0114920, IMG submission 88683) | Deep subsurface microbial communities from South Pacific Ocean to uncover new lineages of life (NeLLi) - Chile_00310 metaG | ecosystem: Environmental > Aquatic > Marine > Oceanic > Sediment ...
GGGGGGGTAGATGAAGGCAATCAACAACGGTGCCGCACTCAGTCGTGTCCGACAGGGTCGCCGGCGGGCAAAGTGCCTTGCGGCGGCAGTCGCAGCGGCGCCGCTTTTTGCGCTACCAGCTTTCGGCACAGCCACGGCTGCCGCACCTGAGGAGTTTGACGCGCTAAGGCGTGAGGCGCCGGTGCTGATGCTGTCCTGGGGATTCCCCATCAGTCTGCTCACGATCGGCCCCGCCGGCGATCTACGTGGCGAAGTGTGCGAGGAACGACGCACCTGCGAGCTGGTGAGCTATCCCTGGCTGGATCTGCGCCTCGGCGCGGCCCTCGTCGATGATGCACTGAATGCGGAGGGGGCGCCTGGTAACCAGATCATCTACGCATACAGCCAGGGAGCTCGAGTAGCCACCGACTGGCTCGATAGGTACGCTGATACCGCAGATGCCCCGACGCCCGACGAGTTGAGTTTGGTGCTGCTCGGCAATCCCGGTCGTATCTACGGCGGCGGGAACGTCGGCTTGGGTGCGGCGACGCCCGCGACCGATTATCTCGTGCTCGACGTGGCGCGACAGTACGACTGGGGGTCCGACGTCCCCGATGACCCGTTCAATCTACTGGCGATGGTCAACACCGTCGCCGGGTTCGGTTCGGTGCACATGGACTACCAGGATGTCGATATATACGATCCGGCGAATTACGTCTGGACAGAGAAGAACACCACCTACGTCTTTGTGCCGGCGAAGCGCCTGCCAATTCTTGAGCCCCTGTACGTGCTTGGGCTTACTGAATTCGCCGACTCACTCGATGCCCCGCTCCGGGCGGCCATCGAGAAAGGCTACGACCGCAGCTACCTGCCTGCCCAGCCAGGGCCGCCGGCCGAAGCGGAGCCCGAACCCGAGCCCGAAGAGCTCTCGGCCGAGCCGGACCAGACCGCAGCCGCTGCGGTCGCGTTGCCGAGTTCTCGAAGCGCGATCGTTCAAGACCAGAACGACACCGCGAACCTGTCGGCGGACAGCACGGATTCCCGGCTGGAGTCCGAGTTGGGCTCCGATGCAGACGCTGGTACTTCGCTGAAGATCGACGACCCGTCATCTGTCTCCACTGGCGAAGTGGATCATGAGGAAACCGTCAGCGAGTCTGATGAGGCTGCTTCGAGTGAGTCAGAGGGGGCCGCAGCGACTCAATCCTCGTCGGCATCGCTGTCGGGGCAGGATTCAGGGGGCGCCGGCGGCGGGAGCTCATCGGGAGACGCCGGGCCGGCGGAAACGGCAGGCGGGACCTCGGACACCTCGAGTGACACAGGCGGCGCCGACTCCGGAACCAGCGCTGAGTAACATGCGCTGCCGCCCTTATACATGGTCGAACGTGTGAGCGCGCCGGCTTTGAGGTAGACGTTCGCCGGTAGCCCAAATGGCTCAAGTCTGTGATTGTCTGACGGTGTGGACGTCAGTTGCCTTAAACCCATTGAACAGACCGCACTGCTTACCGAGTACTGCCGCGCACTCGACAGCCGGACGGCTCGTCCGATCCTGGGCGATCGCCTGGCTGACAGGACGGTCGGTAAGATCGACTTCGACTTCGCGAGCCTGGCTGCCGCCCCCGGCGTGGCGGCGTTGGTGGCGTTGCGGGCGAAACTGCTGGATGCGCGCATCCGCCGGTTCGTAACGGAGAATGCCGACTCTGTCGTGGTCGATCTCGGAGCGGGTCTGAATAGCGCGGTGTTTAGAGTCGATCCCCCGCCGACGGTCGACTGGTATAGCGTCGATCTCCCGAAGGTCATAAGGTTGCGCGAGGCCCTGCTGCCACACCACGATCACGCACAGACGTTGGCAACTTCATTGCATGAGCTGGGCTGGGCCGATCCGATTCCTGCCGACCGCCCGACGATGGTGGTGGCCGACGGACTGGTCGCTTTTCTGGATGAAGCTGAGGTTATCGCGATCCTGCGTGCCATCACCAGCCACTTCGAGTCCGGCGAGATCGTGCTCAACGACTACGGCCCAGTCAGCAAGGCCAATCAGCTGATCGGGCGGCTCGCCACCTCGCGTAAGCAGAATTCACCGCACAGCCAGTGGCGATTCCCCGGTTTCAAGGACGCCCGGCACCCGGAGAGCTGGAATGTAGGCCTGGCCCTGCTCGAGGAGGCCAGCATCTTCCATCAGCCCGAGGCGCATCTCTTCCCCCCTGGGCTGCGGCTCGCTAGCCGGCTGTCGTGCCGATTCCCGGCCATCGCACGTAAGTCGAGGATTCTGCGGTACCGGTTCTAAGGGCGTTCTTCGTTCCGCTCAGCGGCCTCAGCTGGAGATTCCTGGCGAGGTCTACCTCGGATCGGCGGCGGCGAGACCCGGTTGTCCGATCGGTGTGAGACAGGCGATAGCCTGGTGTTCAGCAGTGCGAATCTTGAAAGAGGTGGCGATATGCCCGGACCATCAGCGGAGGTCTTCGCACGCCTGCGCAAGCTATCGGCGATCGAAGACCTCTCCGCACGCCCGACCCGGACAATAGATGAGGTATTCACCGGCAAGCCGTTGGCGACGATCCCTGTCGGCACAGCGGCCGACGCCGAGGTCGCGTTCGCGAAAGCCCGTCTAGCACAGGCCGATTGGGCGCGCCGTCCGGTGAGAGATCGAGTCAGTGTGATCCGCCGCTATCGCGATCTGGTCGTGAAGAATCGCGAGTTCCTGATGGACATGCTGCAGGCCGAGGCGGGCAAGGCTCGCTGGGCGGCGCAAGAGGAGATCGTCGACCTGATAGCGAATGCGAACTACTATGCCCGGGTTTCTGAGGATTTACTGAAGCCGCGAAAGGTGCAGGGGCTGCTGCCAGCGATCGGCAAGACGACGGTCGGTTATCAACCCAAGGGCGTGGTGGGGGTGATCTCACCGTGGAACTATCCGATGACACTCACGGTGTCGGACTCGGTACCCGCCCTGATCGCCGGCAATGCGGTCGTCTTGAAGCCGGACAGCCAGACGCCCTACTGCGCGCTTGCCTGTGCCGAACTTCTGTACGAAGCGGGTCTGCCTTGGGCGCTTTACGCCGTTGTGCCCGGTCCGGGCTCGGTGGTCGGAACCACGATCGCCGACAACTGCGACTACCTGATGTTCACCGGATCCTCGGAGACCGGGGGCCGCCTCGCTGAGCATGCTGGCCGTCGTCTCGTCGGGTTCTCCGCCGAGCTGGGCGGGAAGAACGCGATGATCATCGTGCGCGGCGCCAACCTAGGCAAGGTCGCCAAGGGGGCCACTCGCGCCTGCTTCTCGAACGCGGGTCAGCTATGCATCTCCATCGAGCGTATCTACGTCGAGAAGGACATCGCCGATGAGTTCACCCAGAAGTTTGGCGAGGAGGCGCGGAAGATGAAGCTCGGTACGGCCTATAATTTCTCGGTCGACATGGGCAGCCTCATCTCCGAGGGCCAGCTTAAGTCAGTGTCGGCTCACGTCGACGACGCGACAGCCAAGGGCGCCAAAGTGATTGCCGGTGGCAGGGCCCGCCCGGATATCGGTCCGTTGTTCTACGAGCCAACTGTGCTCACCGACGTCACGTCCGAGATGGAGTGCGCGGACAGTGAGACCTTCGGGCCGGTTGTATCAATCTACCCGGTCTGCGATGTCGAAGAAGCAATCGAGAAGGCCAACGACAGCGAGTACGGGCTCAATGCGAGCGTGTGGGCGAGCTCGACCGCGGTGGGCGAGAAAATAGCGGCCCGCCTACGGTCGGGCACGGTCAACGTCGACGAGGGCTACGCGTTCGCTTGGGGCAGCCTGAGTGCGCCGATGGGCGGGATGGGGATCTCCGGCGTCGGCCGAAGGCATGGTCCCGAGGGGATCCTGAAATACACTGAGTCGCAGACGATTGCGACGGCTCGCGTGCTCAACCTCGATGCGCCTTTCGGCCTTTCGGACGCACTCTGGCGGAAGTCCCTGCTGCCGATTGTACGGGTGGTGATGCAGCTGCCCGGCCGGAAGGGATGAGCGGCATCCGGTCTGGCGCCAGATCTGCTTGGGGGAAGCGGTGAACACCCGCAGATCCGCCCGGGCCGCTTCCAGATGATCGGCAACCTTGGGTAGCTTGCTGGCCAGTGCATCGACGATCCGATCATCTTGATCCTCAACCGATTGCACGTCGGGTTGGTCGAACACCGCGCCTAAGAACGCACCCGCACAGATTAACTCGGCTCCGCCGGGTAGCTTCGCCCTGCCCGGTCTCCTTCGATCCACGTAGCAGCCAGTTAGTGCCATCCCGATGAGCCGTCGCGGCGGTCATCGCGGTTTCATAGGTCCGGAAAATGTAGCCGAGTTGGTAGCGTGCGTATGGGGCATAGTTGGTTGCGGCCACGCTCGTCAACGCGGTCGGAATGGAGTCCGGAATGAAGTGTCGAGGCTAGCGACCGCGCTCGGCAGCCGACACCGAGTCGGGAGTTTCGGGTGTGGCGCGCTGGCGGCGGTGGACGATCGCGCGCCCCCCGCGTGCGGGCGTCACGGTAACCCCACGGCTATGCGGCTTCTCATCGGGGTCGGTGGTGGGTTCCATTCGGAACTCACGCAACATGGTGCGTAGCGTAACGTCCATCTCCATCGTCGCGAATGATGCGCCGATGCAACGCATCATGCCCCCGCCGAAGGGTATCCAGGCGAATGGGTTTGGCGGGTTGCCGACAAACCGGTCCGGGTTGAAGCTGCCGGCGTCGGGGAAGCTTTCCTCGGAGGCCATGGCGAGCTGGGTGCTCGCCAAGATCGTCATCCCTTCCGGAATCACCCACTCCCCCAGCTTGATTCGGGCCTTGCTCTGGCGCAAGGCGGCAGTGAGCACAGGGCGAGTGCGCTGTGACTCTGCGAGCGTTGCCTGCATCAGCTCGGATCCCCCGGCGTCGACCTCTTCGGTCAACCGGATCAGCAGACTAGGGTGCCTACGGATCCTTTCGATGGTCCAGGCCAGCTGGGTGGAGGTCGTCTCATGTCCGGCGACCAGCATCGTTAGTAGCTCATCGACGATAAAAGGATCTGGGATAGGTTCGCCGTCGTCATAGCGCGCCTGTAGTAGCAGCGACAGAACGTCGCCGCGTTCGGCGAAGTTGCGATCTGATCGAGCGTCAGCGATGAGTGAGTTGATCAGCTCGTCCATACGGCGACGGTATCGGGCAAACCTTCCACCAGGGCTCCACGCACCGAAATCTCGGCGTACCAGCGGTGGCATCAGCGCGATCTTGGATCCGAACTCCACCGCGGCGGGCATCAGCACACGTAGCTCGTCGAGCTGTTCCCCCTCAGCACCAAACACGGCACGCAGAATCGTGTTGAGCGTGATCCGCATCATCGGCTCGAGCATTTCGAACTCGACACCTTCGGGCCAGCTTCGCATCTCGCGCAACGCTTCTTCTTCGGTTATGCGTGCGTAGCTGCGCATGCTCTTGCCGCTAAACGGCGGTAGCAGCAGTTTGCGGCGCGCTAGTAAAGCATCGCCGTCGAGATTGAAGATCGAGCCGGGGCCGAGGACGTCGCCGCCGAGGTTGTGCTCCGGCCGACCGATTAGCTCACGGCTGGTACTGAACAGATCCTTCACCAGCACTGGATCGCTGATGACCAGAGTTCGGCCGAACACGGGGATATTCAGGGTGAAGGTATGGCCGTACCGCTGGCCTAGCGCAGCGATTGCTCCATAGCGCGCAGTCAGTACAGCGGCACCTTGGATGAGCTTCGGTATCTGCGGACCGTGCGGTAGGTGTATTGGCTCGGTTGTCGCCGTTGCCATGTGATCACCCCCTCATGCCGGTGCTTCGTTGAGTCGTCGAGAATCGGACCTGAAGACCATCGTGTCTACCTCAGGATATCGCGTAGTCGTCCAGCGGAAATCTCTCCTGCTCCTTAATGGCCTGGCGCACCGATGTCGGCCGGAACAACGGGGCTTCCCCTGAACTGTTGAACCAGTATGAGCGCGAGTCTGTGCAGTCCCCCAACCGGAACACTGAATCGTCGAGCAGCGTGAGCATCCGATCCAGGAATCGGGCATTCGCCGCTTCGGTGATCTCGAAGGTTTGTGAACCCGTGCGCTGCATCTCGGCGAACAGCCTTTTCATGTGGAGCATCTGGTACTCGACGGTGTCGAACCAGGACATGCCGACCCATGCGTAGGGGCTGGCCTGGGTCAACATGTTCGGAAACATCGGCACGGACAGACCCTCGTATGCCTGGAATCGGTTCTCCCGCCACCATTTTCCGAGGTCTCGGCCCTCCCTGCCGATTACCTCGATGGCTGGCAGGTTGGACTCCCACACGTCGAACCCGGTAGCCAGCACCAGTGTGTCGATGATGCGCTTGGTGCCGTCCTTCGCGACGATTCCGTCGGGTTCGATTCGGTCGATGCCCTCGGTCTCCAAGTGCACGTGCGGCTTGTTGAAGGTGCCGTAGTAGGTGTTGGACAGCGTCGGCCGCTTGCAGCCGAAGTCGTAACCTGGGGTGAGTTTGCCGCGCAAGTCCTTGTCCCGGATGGCCAGGAACCTATGTAATGCTCCGATGCGTGCCGCTGCACTGTTCACCGGCCTGAACTGGCGGAACTTCCACATTGCAAGGGTCACCATGATGTCCATGAACAGATCGCTGGACAGTCGCAGAAGTCGTTGTGTGGCAGGGAATTTTGCGAATAGTAGGTGTGCTGCTGGGCCGAATCGGATGTCGAATTTGGGCATCACCCAGATTGGCGTCCGCTGATAGACGGTGAGCTCAGCGACGTCCTCGGCCAGTTTCGGGATCAGCTGGACCCCGGTGGAGCCGGTGCCAATGATTGCGGCTTTTTTACCCCGCATAGCGAAGCTGTCGTCCCATTCCTGGGCATGTAGCACGGTGCCGGCGAAGCTGTCGATACCGGGGATCTCGGGTCTCTTGGGCTGACACAGATAGCCAGTGGCGAGAATCAGGAATCGAGAACGCAGAGTTTCACCTCCCGACAGCGACACTAGCCAGGCTTGTGCATCTTCGTCCCAACGGGCGCCTTCGACGGTGATGTTAAACCGTATGTAACGGCGTAGGTCGTACTTCCCGGCGACGTGCTCGGCATAGGTCTTGAGCTCCGCACCCGGCGCGTAGAGTCGTGACCAGTACGGATTCGGCTCGAACCGGTAGGAATAGGTGGTAGAGGGGACGTCGACCGTCAAGCCCGGGTACCTGTTGACGTGCCAAGTGCCACCGAGGTCATCTTCGCGGTCGAGTATTGCGAGTTTCCGGTAGCCCAACCGGTTGAGCTGGATGGCGGCGCCCATTCCGCCGAACCCCGCCCCTACGATGACGGCGTCTAACTGATCGGTGCTCACGGGGCGATACTACGGACTGTTCCACTGGGCATCTCCAGCGCTAATCCGAACCTTCGCTGCCCGAACCTTCGCTGCCCGAACCTTCGCTGCCCGAACCTTCGCTGCCCGCACCTTCGCTGCTGGAGCTGTCGTTGCCGGAGCTGTCGACATAGTTCGTCGTCGGATCTGCGGAGTCTTCAGCTTGGTTGGACTCTTCCCGCACCGTGTCGGCAGAATCCGACAGACTCACGGCCGTATCCTTGTCATGCTCTAGAGCAGCGAGGGAGGCGGTCTCCTCAACGTCGGTTTCGTCGTCCGTGGTCGTCAACGCGTCTTGCTCTTCCTCGGTCACGTCGCCAGGCAGCTCATCGGTCGTGTCTACCGTTTGCTCCTCGACGGTATCCGCGTCGGTGGCGAGCGCGTCGGTAGCCTCGGATTCAATCGGCTCCTGGGCCGAGGTTAGATCGACTTCGCTGTCAACGGTCTCGCCGCCCTCATCCGCGGCGACACTGAGAAGCGATCCGTCGAACCCAACGCTGGTAGTGGGTAACGGCAAGCCCGTGGGTGTCTTGGCGCCGTCATCCGTCCAGCCGTCGTTGACCGGCGCGGGAAACCCGTCCTCGGGCACCCAACCTGGCGGCATGAACGGGTCGTACTCGTTGCAACTAGGGCACAACACCTTCGAAAACGGTCGGAAAAGATTGGCAGAGTCGCTGTACCGCGGATTCCAGATATAGCTTTGCGGCACGAACGGGTAGAACATGATTTTCAACGTTTCGCCGAATTTAGTCACCGCGGTGACCACTTCGCTCAAAGTCGGGAACCGCACCTCTTCCGGGTCTTCCAGCAGGTAGTCAATAAGGGAATTCCAGACTTCGAGTGGATCGAGCTTCACCGTTTGGCCGTACCACGGGACCTTGTCGCCGTCCTCGCCTAGCTCATACCCCCAGTAGCTCTCATTGGCGCTGACGGGCTCGTGCTTAGGCGTGTAGCCGTCAAGGCCGAAGGTGTAGCCCTCCTGGGAGTAGAACTCCCTGACTGGCACGCGGAACATACTGTTGAGCATTCCTGTGGAGTCATTGCAGGGCGGCAAGGCCGAGCAATAGCTATTCATCGGCAAGTTAGCGGCCATCCACCACTGGACGAGCTGCCCGAGCGGTTTGGACAGGGCAGGGAACGGCAAAAGCAGGTCGACCATCGACCACGACATTGCTGGATTCGCGCGGTCCCATCCGAGGATGTTGTCCTGCGACAAGACCCACCAGTTACCGCTCTGCGCCCACGACTCGGCAAAGTAGTTGACGGCGTCTACCTGCGCCATTGGCATGTTTAAGAACATGTTGATCAAGTTGGGGCCGATGTTGGCCACCGACTGCGCCGCAAGTTCAACATCGAGGCTGACACTGCGCACGTCTTGCTGCGCGGTGGCCAGGTTGGGAACTACGGGAGTGACGGAGATGACGCTGGCCCCCACCAGCGCCACGCCAGCCGTGACATACGAACGAATCGCAGCGGGCATGACGCTCCTTTCGGTCCAAGGTTGCTGAGCGACAGTTGACGAGAACGACCGTATCCAAAAAGTGATCAGCTGTCCAGAAAATCGACACTAATCGTCGGGATTCAGGCCTTTGCTGAGCTATGGGCCGATGTATCAGACGGCGCGGAAGGCGCAAACTAGCCGTACACCGTGAACCTGCAGATACGGGTATAGTCCGCAAACCTCAAGGACACTGGCGAAGAATGCGGTTTCTGGTTTTCCGGCTTCGCCCAATTTGACCGCCGAGGGCACGCAGGTCATAGCGCCAGGGTCGCGAGCCAAGCATCGATTCGCTTTGCCACGTTTCCCCAGCCCGGCTCCAGCATCATGTTGTGACCCATGCCGGGAAAGAACTGCGCCTCAGTACGGTACGCCGCTGCGGTCGCGCTCACCTCGTCCTTCGTGACGGCTCCGTCCTCGAGCCCACCTAGGACCAGCGTGTCGGTGGAGACCAACTCTGGTCGCGGCAGTTCGCGGATGCCGTCGATGCCGGATCGCGCACTTTCCTCTTGGAGGCGTCCCGCATATTGGCGGACCACCGCCTCTGGTGTCGCGCGCGAGAAGAATCTCTCCCGTGCGAGCTTCGGGGTGCTGACATAAGGCAGCGACCTGCCAGTAGCGGTGACCATGGCGAAATGCCATGGATGCTGTTTCAGCCAGCGTAATCCCGAAGCTAGGGATCCCGTTGGGGGCATCGATGCCAATAGAATCGCCGCTGGCGAAGCTCGTGATTGCAGGTATCTCTGCACCAGGAATCCGCCCATGGAATGTCCGATGATCACGGGCTCGCCGGGCAGGCTTCCCGCGACCGTCGCTATGTCCTCGACGTAATCTGCGAACGAGAGCTTTCGCAGTGGCTTAGCCGTAGTGCTGCCACCGTGACCGCGAAGGCTCACGGCGAGTGCCCGATACCCTCTGGCGGCAAAGAAATCCAGGAAGTGTTCGTCCCAGCACCACGCTGCGTGCCACGCGCCGTGCACAAACAGCAGCGGCACCGGGTGTGATGCGCTGACACGACCCTTGTCGATTACCTCGAGCACCGCCCGATAGTACGGTTTATCAGGTGATGTCCACATACAGCGTTGAATGGATTCGGTGACGATGGGCGAATTTCGGTTCGGTCTACTGGACGGCCTCGCGAACTCACGGTTCTCGCCGACGCTGTTGCCGGCGGCGGCGGCGCTCACTGCCACCGCGACAGGCGCCGATTCGTTCTGGGTCGGTGACCACCTGAACTCGTTGATTCCGCGATCGATCGCCACCTCCGAGCACATGGGGGTCGGAGCCAAGCTGGTTCCCAAAGTTGACGCGATCCTTGAGCCGTGGACGATGCTCGGCCACCTCGCCGCCCGCAATCGGTTCAGGCGCTTGCGGCTCGGCGTATGCGTCACCGATGCGAGCCGGCGCAATCCGGCGGTGACTGCCCAGGCTGCCGCGACGCTGCACTTACTCACCAGGGGCAGGGGTCTGCTCGGAATCGGCGTCGGAGAGCGTGAGGGCAACGAACCCTACGGCGTGGAATGGTCGAAACCGGTGGCCCGGTTCGAAGAAGCCATCGCCACAATTCGCGCACTTTGGGACTCCGGCGGTGAACTGGTCACGCGCGACTCGCCTTACTTCCCGCTGCATAACGCCCTGTTCGACCTACCGCCGTATCGGGGGATCTGGCCGGAGATCTGGGTTGCGGCGCAGGGGCCGCGGATGCTGCGCATCACGGGAAAATACGCGGACGCGTGGGTGCCGTTTACTATCTCCCGCCCGGCCGAGTATGCCGATGGATTGGCGGTGGTGCGAGCGGCGGCGTCCAACGCTGGGCGTGACTCCCAAGCGATTGTTCCGTCCTTGAACCGCGTCGTTGTCACGGGCAGGAACCGCGACGACGTCGATGAAGCACTCGATGGCGTCCTGATGAAGTCATCTGCGCTAGCGGCGCCGGCGGCTGTCTGGGCGCGCCACGGAGTGGAGCATCCGCTGGGTGCAGAATTCTCAGGTGTACAGGATCTAGTTCCGCAGATCATCGATAGGGAAACGGCGTTGTCCTACACCGCCCGGGTTCCGCAGTCGTTGATGAAGGAGATCTGCTTTCACGGGACTCCAGACGAAGTCCTCGACCAGGTCGCGGAGTGGCGCAACCACGGCCTGCGCTACCTTCTGGTCCTTAACGGTAGTCAACTCAATCCGCGACTGCGCAAGGCCGTTACGGCCAGCGCACCGTTCGGCAACGTTCTGCGCGGGCTACGGAAGCTCTGAATGCGCGATCTAGAACTTGGCAGTAGTTTCGCCGTTCAGGCCGCACCCTTATTTCAGGATTTTTCGAAGCAGTACATCCGGTACTCCACGGCCCCCTCCTGAGCGTCTCGGTAGAGGCGGGAGCCTGGCACCCCGGTGAAGTTGCGCCCGAATGACCGCAAGAATCCCGGCAGGTAGCGGCTGATCAGGTCATTCGACCGCTGCGCGGTGTTGTCGAGGCCCCGCACCACATCCTTGTTGATGACGCGGGCCGAGACCTCGCGCAGCGGTGATGCGGCCAGTTCAGCCTCCCATTGGGAGAACTCTTGGCGACCGCGCAAGTCTGAGTACAGGAGGCGTCCACCGGGCTTGAGCACACGTTCCACTTCACGCAGGAAGCGCGGGAACGACGGATAGGCGTGCGAGGCCTCGATGTTGATGAGCGCGTCAAAGGAGTTATCCGGGAAAGGGAGCTCCTCGGCGTTGCCATGGACGAAGTCGAGGCCAGCAAGCTGATGCCTCTTCTTGCAGAAACCGATGGCGTTGGGGTTGAAGTCCAGTCCGGTATAGCTGGTCGGCTTGAGGGTGCGCGTGATGTACGAGGCGCCTCCGCCATGGCCGCTACTGCACTCCAGCACGTTCTTGCCGTTGAGTTCCGTGCCATCTTGGGTGGCCGTGCTGTGATAGAGCTGGATGTAGTACCTGTTGGGCTGGTCCGCAGCTTCCAGCGGCAGTCCCATTGGTGGATCTTCTTCATACCCCCAATTGAGGAACAACACATCGTCGTCCTCACTGAGTCTGCGCGTCCAGAGGGGGTACCAGTACTTCGCAACGAGTTTCTTGAAGAGTTTGGTGGTACCGATCCGGTCTATGCGGTCTCGCTGACTAGTCGCCATGGCCGGGGAGTATGCCAGGCGCGAGTCCGCGACGCGAGCTTGGGGGAACTCGGCCTGCAAACCGATCAGCTCAGCGGATCCTCGACCTCACAATCTGGCTGGCGTCCTCTCGCAATACGCTGACGGACTCCAACGCCATCGCTCCTGCCAGCGGGATCTGACGCCTGCACCTGCGGTGAGGATCGCGGTTCAGGTTCGCGATTAGGAGTTGCCCTGCCCGCCGCGCAGCGGCGGATTGCTATTATTGGCAATCGATGCGGGCCCGGGTCTGGCGGCTCCACGTCGATACGCGACGACCCGGCCACCGCGTGCCGGGGCCATGTTCACGCCGCGGCTGTGTCGGCGTTCTGCCGGGGCATTCGTGGGCATGATTCGATACTCGCGAAGCACCGTGCGCAGCGCGACGTCCATCTCGAGGTTGGCAAATGCGGCTCCGATGCATCGGTTCACGCCGCCTCCGAACGCGACCCATGCTGCTGGTTTCTGCTTCGAGCCCACGAAGCGGTCGGGGTCGAACGACAAGGGATTGGCAAAAGCTTGTTCGGAAGCCTGCGCCAGCTCGATACTGATGATCAGGGTCGCGTGTTCGGGAATGACCCAGTCGCCCAAACGAATTCGATCGAGTGTGCGACGCATCGTGGCATTCACCACCGGCCGTGTGCGCTGAACTTCCCAGATGGTCGCCTGCCTCAACTCCGACCCGCCATTATCGACTTCGTCTGTCAACCGTGACAACAACTTCGGGTGGCGCTGTATTCGCTCTAGCGCCCAAGACAGCGACAGGGAAGTTGTTTCGTGGCCAGCCGCCATCAACGTGACCAGTTCGTCGGAGATATGCCGGTCCGAGATCGGCTCACCGTTCTCGTAGCGTGCCTGCAAGAGGAGGGTGAGGACATCGCTTCGGGTGTCGAAGTGCGGGTCGGCCCGTGCGGCGGCGATCAGTGAGTTGACGACGGCGTCGATCCGTTGCCGGTATCGGGCGATCTTGCCGCCGGGACTCCAGGGGCCGAGGTCGCGTCGCGCTGCTGGCGGGAAAAGGGACAGCCGCGAACCGAGCTCCACCGATGGCGGCATTAGTTCGCGGAGTTCGTCCAGCGCTGCGCCCTGCGCACCAAATACTGCACGCAGGATCACGTTGAGGGTGATCCGCATCATCGAACTCAACGTCTCGAATTCGGCGCCCTCAGGCCAATTCGCGATTTCGCGCAGGACCTCTTCTTCGATGATATGTTCATAGCCGCTGACTCGCTTGCCGTGAAACGGCGGGACCAGTAACTTGCGCCGTTCTAGGAGGGCGTTGCTGTTAAGGCTCCAAGTTGAGCCTGGGCCCACGACCGAGCCGAGATTGGTCGGTCGCTCGATCAGATCATCGCCCGAACTGAAGAGGTCCTTAACTAGAATCGGGTCGCTGACCAGGACAGTCTGACCGAATACTGGGAGCCGCAAGCTGACTATTCCGCCGTAGCGTCGGGTCAGCAGTTTGGGTAGACTGTACGGCGAGGTCAGGAACGCGATGCCCTGCGCGCTTCTCGGCGCGCGGGGTCCGGGTGGGAGTCGCACCGGGCCTTTCGTCATTGTTGCCATCTACGCATCCTTCGTGCCGGTATTCAGCGGCTATCTGGCCCAAGCCCACTGGCCATCCGTGATCACAGCCCACGTGGTAAATGGAGACACGCCTCGGGGCGGGGCCGGTCATTCCTTCGCGAAGCAGTACATCCGGTACGAGATCGCTCCGGATTGGAGCCGACGGTACAAGGGCGAACCAGGCCCAACCACGATCTGGCGGCCAAGCGGGCGCAACAACACTGGCAGACTTTTGGTTACCATTTCGAGGTTGCGGTGGGCCGTCTTCTCCAGTCCAGTGAGCACTTCGGCGCTGATGCTGCGTTTCTCGATAACCTGCAGCGGAGATGCGGCGATCACTGCATCCCACTCGGAGAATTCATCGCTGCTTCGCATATCGGCATAGAGCAAGCGGCCACCGGGCCGCAGTACGCGCTCGACCTCCGACAGAAATTTCGGGAATTTTAGATAGACGTGGGACGCTTCGATGTTGACGACGGCATCGAATGACTCGTCAGCAAACGGAAGGTCTTCGGCGTCGCCTTGGATGAAATCAAGCCCGGGCAAAGTTTGCTTCCGCCGGCAGTACTTTATGCCGTCTGGGTTGAAATCCAGGCCCGTATACTTCGCCGGCTTCATGGTCCGCATCAGATAGGAGGCGCCGCCTCCGTGCCCGCAGCTGACTTCGAGCACGCCCTTTCCTGTGAGATCGGTATCGGCCTGCGTCGCGGTGCTGTGGTACAGGTGAATGTTGTAGCGGTTGGGCTCGTCGACTGCGTCGAGGTTCAGAGTCACCGGCGGGTCTTCTTCGTAGCCCCAGTTGAGGAATGTGACATCGTGGGCGGCTAGGCGGCGACTTACGAAGGGATAGAAGTACTTCCTGCTCAGCCTTCTGACTACTTGTGCGTTGAGAACCCGGGTGCTGACCACACGCTGACCGACAGGGTTGTGTTGCAGCGCATCCCGGGCAGCATCAACAAAGTTCGCGCGACTGATGGCCATGGCACGAAGTATGCCAGGCGCTGCGATCCCTGGGCAAACTGAGCCCGTCTTGGTGAGATGCGCGGCGTGCCCGGCCGCCAGCCCGTTGTGCTGGGTCGACAACACCTCTTGAGTCGACAACTTCGCGCGGTGGTTGAGCGCTAATCGCGTCCCTGGCAACTGCTGACACGGCAGAACGGAGCACATAGCAAACAAATTTCAAGATTTGCTGGCATATTTACAGCTACCTCGATACGGTAGGCCCGAACACAGTAGCAACCAGGAGGATTTCCATGCCTTTAGGCCTTCGCGCGGCAGTCGTAGGTATCCTATCGCCTGTTGCCGCAGCTGCTTTGGCATTAGGGGCGTCAATGCCGGTTTCGGCGCTCGTGCCCCCGGCGCAGACTACCGACTGCACGGCGGAGAACACATGTACCGCGTTGTTGCTCGGCGGCACCGGGACCGGAATCCTCAGCCAAGCTGCTATGCGCGAAGCGCTCAACGGATATTTCGCCGATGACGACGTGTACACGCGCGAGAACGTGATCTACCCCGGTACGTGGGACTTCTCCTCTATCATCATCGGCGCAACGTTGCTCGGGGGCGAGATCGCCACTACAGAGGGGCCGATGGTCATCGGTGGCTTTTCGCAGGGTGCGTCTGTGGCCAGCCAAGCGCTGTACAACCTGTTTATCAATCCTAAAGCTCCAGCAAAAGAAGACCTTCGTGTGATGCTAGTGGCCAGTCCGAATTACAGCCCCGCCGCTTCAAGTTTTTTGGTGCCTAAGACAAAGTACGACGTAGTCGTTATCACGCAGGAGTACGACGGATTCGCTGACGCCCCTGACAGATGGTGGAACTTGATCGCTTCCACCAACGCGGCACTGGGCGCCTTATATTTGCACTTGCCGACCATCGACGCGGACATATCGACCGTGCCCGACGAGAACATCACAGTCAGCGTCAACAGTTTGGGCGGGGTCACCACCAAGTATCTGGTTGCCACCGAGGTCCTTCCCTTGGTGAGGTTCATTCCGAGCCTTGCTCCGGTCGCGGGTTGGTTGAAAGAGCAGGTGGACGCCGGGTACAGCCGTAACGATGAGAAGCCCGCAGCGGCTTCGACCTCGTTGGCGAATGTGCGGACAGAGGCGGGCCTGTCCCAGGCCGCCGATGCGGAATCTGCCGCTGTCAGCGACGCGGATGATGCGCCAGCAGGCGAGACGGAGACCGGAATGGTTGATGCCCGCGACGCGGTGGTGAGTAGCGACAACGGGCGGTCACAGTCCGAAGACGACGCTGCGACGGGCGAGGAGGCGATCAACGAGGCCGAGGGTGACCTGACCGAGGGCCCGCGTGACCCGAAGGACGAGGCAGAGACAGAAGAGAGTACCGATCCCGCTGACGATGAGTCTGTGGCCGAGTCGGAGCTGTCTGCCGCCGCGGAATCAACCGACAGCACCGCCTCCGGTGAGTCGGACGACGACGGCGCTGGTAGCTCAGACAGCGACGCCAGCAGCTCAGACAGCGACGCAGGTAGCTCAGACAGCGACGCCAGCAGCTCAGACGGTGAGAGCTGAACGCCGAACATCGCAGATATTCATTCGAACGACGCCCTGGCCCCCGTGCGTGGTCAGGGCGTCGAGCCTTCTCGCTGGCACGTCGTGACGTCAGGATCGGCTCATCGGCTTCGGTATCGTCGATACAAGGAGTGAGGCCGGGCCAACGGTGTGGCGCCGAGTACTCCTGCCGCACTGGTTGGTCCTCGCTAGCTCACGGGACAGTGGTTGTGTTTCGCTTCGTACTACGAGCGCTGTACCAGGTTTTGGCGGTGTTCGTGGTCTCGTGTGCTTCCATGGCCACCAATATGATCGGCTCCGCAGCTGCCGAGCCATGCCCCGATATCGAAGTCGTGTACGCCCGCGGCACCGGTGCGCCGCCGGGAGCCGGAATGGTGGGCGATGCGTTCGTGGATGCGCTGCGCACCAAGGTTGGGGGCAGATCTATCGCCGTGTACGGTGTCAATTACCCTGCTAGCAGGGACTTTGGCCCGTCGGCGTCAGCCGGCGCCGTCGACGCACGCACTCATGTCCAGGCCACGGCAGATGCGTGTCCAGATACAAGGATCGTGCTCGGCGGAACCTCCCAGGGCGCCGGCGTCATCGCGTTGATCATCAGTGGCACAGCGCCGCGTGGCTACACGCCCGCGCCGCTGGCGCCCGAGATTGCCGATCACATCGCCGCAATCGCGGTATTCGGTAATCCGACGCGGAACATGGCTGTCGGTCCGCTGCCCATGATCAGTCCGGTATACGGTCCCAAGAGTATCGACCTGTGTGCCGACGGTGATCCGTTCTGTTCAAACGGGATCAACGTGTTCGCGCACCTCTCCTACGCGGTGAACGGAATGACAGATGAGGCCGCGGATTTCGTCGCCGCCAGGCTGTGACAGTGCGTTTCAGAGAGTTTTCGGGCCGAACCACGCTCTATTGCCATAGCTGTCGAGGTGCACGACTTCGTCCACGGGTCTGCGAGTTGTCGGGCCGTAGCGGCCGCGCGGCCAGCCGAGCGGCACCACGCAGCAGGGGGTTACCGACGGCGGCAGCTTCAGCACTCGCCGTGCTGAGGTTAGATTCCACAGTGGCAGGGTGATCAGTGATGCGCCCAACCCCATGGAGCGCGCTGCGAGTAATAGATTCTGCACACTCGGATAGATCGACCCGAAGAACGCCGAAGCCGCCGCGTGCGGCATCGGCGCATAGGGGATTCGGCCTTCTCGGGGGGTGAGCCGAAGACACGCCACGATCAGGACTGGGATCTCGGCGAAGTGGTCTACTTGCCACTGAATAGCGCGCACGCTCTTGGCCATTTCCTGGTCGTAGGAGGCGATGTCGCGGATCGAGGTCCGGTAAAAAACCCGCCATGCCAGTCGATACCGTCTGGCCAACTTCTTCTTGACGCAGGGGTCCTTGACGACGATGAACTCCCAGTTCTGGCCATTGGCCCCGGTCGGTGCGCGCAGCGCTAACTCGATGCATTTGGCGACGATGTCGTCGTGGACCGGATCGGGAAGGACCCGGCGAATCGCACGCTGCGTCATCATCGCCTCGACTAGAGGCATGTCTAGCCGGGCCAGGGCCTCTGCCGCGGTCGGAATCGGTGCTGGCATGGCTTAGGCCTCCCGGGCTATCCATTCGGCGGTGAATCGCTGCATCTGCGGCACCTCGGAAACGATCAGGTCGGCGACCAGGCGCTCGATCTTGCCGCCCACAAACGGAATCCTGACCTCCAGCGAGCCTCGGATGCGCAGGCTGGAACCGTCAACAGAGCCAATCTTGCTGGGTTCGAGCACCATGGTGCCCGAACCGGAACTCGGCACCCCGCGGGCGGAGATGGTGAACTCGCCGTGCACCTCACCGGCGGCTGCGGGCCGCCACTGTTCGGTTCGCATGATCTTCGTGTCGCCCGGCAGTATCCGGCTAATGCTGCCGGGCAGTATGTCCTGGCGCAGATCCTGGGTAGTGCGCACGACGACGGTGCCGTCGTCACCAACCTCCAGAGAGTCCAACGTCATCGAATCTCCGCCGTACTCGACGAGCCTGGCCAGCCAGTAGGTCCTGTCCCGGAAGACCCTGTGGACCTCGGCAACACCGGCGGCGGTCTTGGTGGTGACGTCGAATGAGCGTGGCATGGTTAACCCTGCCGCTTGCCGAACACTTTGTCGGCGATGCGAGCTGCGAAGCGCCTGGACTCCTCGATCTGTTCGGCACTGATGTTGGTCGGCGGTAACCGCACGCCCAGGTAGCGGTGTTTGTACTCCCCCGACCCCAGATAGCTGGTAAGGGACAGCATGGATGGCAGCTGGCCGCCGGGGTAGGTGAAATGGATGCCTTCGACGTAGCGGCCACCCTTCTTCTGCGCAAGCTTGCGCACCCCGGTGAGATTCTCCCGCCAGTAACGACGGCAGACAACGAAGACCGCGAAGCGCTTGCCGTCCAGCAGGTTTCGCGCCTCATGGGACTTCAAGAACGACCGTAGCGGCATGGAAACCGAGCGCCACCAGGTCGGTGAGCCGATACAGATCAGGTCATAGTCCCCGGCGCGCACCGCGTCGGGGGTCCGGATATCCCCGGTCCGCTGCAACGTCTGAGCGGGCAGCATCCCCAGGAACTCGGGCCAGACGCTGCGCATCGGAAATCGGGAGAACCGCTCGGCGTATCGCGGATCAGTGAACTCAATCGGCGCGGTCGTCACCTCGTAGCCGCGCGCGCGGAACACCTCGCCTGCGGCTTCGAGAACTTTCTGCGACTGCCCCGTGTAGCTGTAGTAAAGAAGCAGAACGCGCGGCTGGCGGCCGGGCGGCTTCTCGGTCACGGCATCGACCATTGCATGCACTCCTGTTCGTCGTCGAATCTCCGGTGAATCCCGCCCCGACGCGCCGTGTAGGGTTCCCTGCGCTTAGCCTCACATACGTGGCCAACAAAGTTTCCGTCAATCTCAGCGGTCCGGCGAAGACGATGCTGTCGACCCTGTACCTGAAAGCCCTCGATGCCGATTTCGACCGCCCCATCCTTGGCGACGAGTTCGCCAAGCAGGCGATTGACATGCTCGATTTCGATTGGAGCGAGCTTGAGATCACGCCGAAGTGGGCGCCGCTGTTCACAGTGCGCACAGCTCAGTACGACATCTGGGTGCGCGAGTTCATCGCGGCCCACAAGGAGTGCACTGTCGTGCATCTCGGATGCGGATTGGACTGCAGGGTGTTCCGTATCGATCCCGGACTTGACGTGCGTTGGTACGACGTCGATTTCCCGCAGGTGATCGCGCTGCGCGAGCAGATCTACCCCACCCGACCTAACTACAAACTCATCGCTACCCCCGCGACCGAGCCGACTTGGTTGAATCAGATTCCGGCGGATCGTCCGACCTTGTTGATCGCTGAGGGCATCAGCATGTACCTGACCGAGGGCGAAGGTATCGCGCTGTTGCGGCGTTTCGTCGACCGGTTCGGTACCGGCGAACTGCAAATCGACTTCTTCAACTGGCTTGCGATCAAGTCGCAAAAGACTCAATCTCTTGTGCGCACTTCGGGTTCGTCGCTGTACTGGGCAGTCAACAGCCCGCAGGAAGTACTGTCTCGACTTCCCGATGTTCGCTTGCTGGCCGCTGCAACGTTCTTCGACGCTGGCACGTACGCCAGGACCTCCAGGGGAATGCAGGTCCTCAAACGTGCGGTGCGGTTGCTGCCACCTGTTCGCAAGGCGCTGCAATACCACCGATTCGCTTTCGGCCCCCGCTGAACTACTAGCCGGCACTGGTAGAGGCCTGCCTGTCGGCGATGCTGCGCAGCTGGGCTTCGATGGCGGCGACGGACTTCTCGGGTTCAGGCCCGTGTGAGTGATACTCGATCATCAGCTCGCCGTTGAAGATCTTGCTGGTGTAGATCTCGATGCCAGAGCCCACCGCGAAGTAGAACTCGCCGTGGCTCGCGGTCAGTTCCATGTCCTGCGGTGTGCGCATCGGCGGCACGATGCCGTTATCGGTAAACATCACCACATCGGGCAAGCCTGGCGGATTGCCCACGTACTGAGGACTGAAATGCAGGAAGCTCTGCTGGATCACGCCTTCGGCGATGTCCTTCTTAAATGTGTCGGTGATGTCACGCGCCAGCTTGACGACATCGGTGCCCTGGTGGATCTCGGCGAGATAGGTGGCGATGCCGACGGGGTTAGTGCACTCAGTGGCCGAGACTGGAGGTGACAGCAGGTAGCGAAGGTCTACTGGGTAGACGTAGGGAACCGGAATGTTCGGGGTATTGCGCAGATTCCACTCCGCCATGAGCAGAGCCGCTGACAACAGGCTGTTCAGGCCGAGCTTGTGTGCGCGGCAGAACGCGATGATTCTCTCGGTGTCATGTGCGGAGAGCGTGCAGAAGGCCATCGGGACGCGCTGCGGCATAACGGGGTTGATGTCTGAGGTCGCCCGCCGCGACGGCGGCAGTTCATAGACGAACATCGCTGAGAGCAAGCGCTCCAGGCCTGACCGCGGTTTATGCTCCACCCCTCTGCTCGCCAAAATCACCTCGAGCGGTTCGGGCGCCGGATGAACCTGTACCGGTCGGGCGGCCCCCGTTGTCACCAGGTCGGTGTAGGTAGCGAATAACTCCTCAACAAGACTGAACTGGTGATGCCCATCGGCCAGGCTGTGGTGGATGTAGACGGTCGGCTGTGGCTGGCCATTGCGGATGGTCACGCGCAGGTGCATGAGCTGCGCTGTCTGATCTAAGAGTGGAGGCGGGGCCTCGGCGTCGCCGTGGAGTTCCACCACCTCGATACCAGGGTGCATCAGATCGTCGAGCACGATCTCCCAGCGTCCGTCAGGCGCCTGCTCGAGGTGACCGTTGAGCACTGGGTGGGCCTGGAGGAGTAGATCGAACGCGTCGGACAAGGCGTCTGTGTCGATCGGGCCCCGTACGTGGGCCGCCAACCCGACGAAGTTGTGTGTCTCGGCGAACATCTCCTCACTGCGCGCCAGCTTCCGGATACCCGATGAAGGAAACAAGGTGGACTCCCAGGAAGATGTTCGACGGGCCGAAGGGGCTTAGCCCCGAGTGCTCGCCTTTCGGTAACCGAGGGCCAACGGTACCGCGCACACAATGACAATTCCCACCGACCACAGCACCGTGCCGATCATAGGCACCAGCACTGGCCCGCCCAGCGACAAGCCCTTCATCGCCTCGATGGCATAGCTTACCGGCTGGTGTTCCACCACCGGCTGAATCCACTCGGGGTACTGGTCGAGCGGCACGAACCCGGTGCTGAAGAACATCACGAGCGCGGCGAGAATGTCGGTGGCTTCGACTGCGATGGTGTTCGCCGAGTACAGCGCCAAGGTGATCACGACCACCGAGAATGCCATTCCGAAGATTACGGGAACAGACAGCCAAGCCACCGATTCGAGAATGCCCTGTTTGAACCGGAAGCCCATCACCATGCCTGCGCACAGGATGACCCCGGTGGTCACGAGGATACGGACGGCATCGGCGACGAGACGGGACAATAGGCCAGCGGCACGATGGACCGGCAGTACCCACAGCCGGGACAGTAGCCCCCCGGATCGCTCGCGCATAATGCCGAGGGCACTAATTATCGACCCGGTCATGGCGCCGACCATCGCGATCAACGGGACGCTGCCGTAGAGGGCGCTGTGTCCGGTGACTAGCGAAACGCCGTCCTCTAGCAGGATGTGTATGGTCGCCAACAGCACCACGGGCATCGCCAGCGACTGTGACATCGTCGCGGGGTCGCGGGCCCACCGCCGGAAAATTCGCAGAGTGAGTGCCCAGGTGTCCACGACGAGCCGCCGTGGTGAATTCTCCCAGTGCCGCTGCAGGCGGTGACGACCCGCATTGCGAGCGCGGAGCGCAGACTTGGCTTGCGGATAGGGGGTCCTGTTGGCAGACAATGACTTATGGTCGGCCCACACGAGAGACATCAGCGCCGCCTGCGGGCGACAAGAATGTGCAGTGGAATCACGATCGTGATGATCCCGAGTGCCCACAACATGGATGGGCCGATCGCCGACCACGTCGCCTCCGGCGCCGAGGGCGTCTTGTCTCCCGCAAGTGCGCGCAACGCGGAGACGAACTGAGAAGCGGGCTGATTTCGCACAAAGGGTTGAACCCACTCCGGGAATCGGTTGGCCGGCTGAACCCCCACCGACAAAAAGCCCAAGATCAGCTGTGGCAGGAGCATGAGGTGCGTCGTGGACTCAGGGTTTTCGGTGGCGGCGCCGATCAGGTCGCCGAGCATCGACAGCGCCGCACCGAAGAACAGCGCCAAGCCGACGAAACTCACGGTGTCGATCAGGCTGCCGTTAAATCGAAAACCAATGACGTGGCCGCACGTCAGCGAGACCCCCAGTGCGATCGTGCAGCGAAACATGCTGGCCGTGATCCGTGACGTGAAGGGGGTGAGCGCTCGCATGGGCATGGTCTTGAACCGCTGGTTTATCCCCTGCTCCGCGTCAGTAGCCGATCTGAACGCGGCCGACACCGCACTGAAGGAAATGGCGACCACCACGATCATCGGTGTGAGGAACTGGGCGTAGCTACTCATGCCGGTGAAGGGCCCGGTGATCTGCTTTAGTGAGATGTAGAACCCGCCGGTGAACATGATCGATGCAGCCGCCAGCGTGGCGATCTCGCCATTGCGAAGCGAAGGCCTGATCATGCGGACGGTGAGTACCCACCATTGCTGGGTGGTCGAGGCCGCTCTCCGGGCGGCTGCGGAGACAACTGACGCCTCGGTCAAAAGGATAAGTCCGCTTCGACAAGTGGCCTGGAGTCATCGTCGTTGCTGCGGCCTGTGAGGGCGAGGAATACCTCGTCCAGAGATGGTCGTCGCAACGCGATGTCCAGCAACGCGATGTCCGCCCTCTCCAGTTGCTGAAGAACCTGCATCAGCGTTGTCGGGCCGTCGGGTGCTGGTATCGATATGCGGTCTGACGCCGCCGTGAGCGCGGCGCGGTTCTCTGCCGGTAGCAGCGCCCCCAGCGCGTCGGCCGTTGCACGGATGTCCGACAGGCGACGCGGCACGATCTCGCAGAACGTTCCGCCTGTGCGCTCCTTGAGCTCATCGGCGGTTCCCTCGGCGATGATCATGCCTTTGTCGATGACGATGATGCGATCGCTTAGGGCGTCGGCTTCTTCGAGATATTGAGTGGTCAGCAGCGTCGCAATCCCGGCCTCCTTGAAATCGGTCACCAGTTCCCAGATTGTCTGCCGGCTGCGGGGATCCAGGCCGGTCGTCGGCTCGTCGAGGAACACCACCTCGGGGCGGACCACGAGGCCGCAGGCGATGTCGATACGCCGACGCATGCCACCGGAAAAGGTGCCGACCGTCCGGTCCGCGGCCTCGACTAGGTCGAATTGCTCGAGAAGCTCCCCAGCGCGCGATCGAGCTTCAGCCTTCCTTAGTCCTTGGAGGCGTCCGAAGATCACCAGGTTCTCCCGCGCCGTGAGCATGTCATCGAGCGCGGCGTATTGGCCGGTCAGCATGATCGACCTGCGCACTCCGGCGGGATCGCGGGTGACGTCGTGGCCGGCGACCAGTGCCGCACCCTCGTCCAGGCGCGTCAGCGTGGACAAGATGTTCACCGTCGTCGTCTTGCCCGCCCCGTTGGGGCCCAGCAGGCCGAGAACCTCGCCGCGCTCCACCTCGAAACTGACGTCGCGCAGGACGACGACTTCCCCGAAGGATTTCTTTATGCAGGCGACGGTCACCGCCTTGTCAGAGCTGATCATGCGGCCTTCCCCCACCGGCGCTAGCGGTCACGACAAATCGACCAGAGTCAGCTCGTCGCCCGCCGAATCGACATCGTCCTCGGCCAGCGCGCCTCTTGCGATCTCCAGTAAGGCAGACGAGTACTGCCCGGCAAAGGATTCCACACCGGTGGGTCCGAGTCGGCGACTGTCGTACCACCAGTCCAGATGCAGCACCCCCGCAGTCCGGTACACCCGCAGCTCCAAGGCATGGCCGAGGCCTGGTAGGGCGTCGCGGATTGGCATTGATGTGTCCGAGTCTAACCGCACCGGTGCGTCCGAGGGTTGATCGGCGGGCGCGTCGGGAATGGTTCCGACATGAGAGAACAGGATGTCGGCGGGACGCGCCGTGCCGAGTCTGCGTGCGGTCGGGCCATACAGGTAGCGCAGCAGGCCGTACCCGATCCCGTAGTGCGGCACGGCCTTCAACGTGTCCTGCACGTCGTCCAGCAACTGCCTCGCGGTGGCCTGTTGGGCTGAAGCGCAGGGCAGCGCCAGCGGATGGACGGCGGTGAACATGCCGGGCGTGCGCTGTAGGTCGACATCGGGCTTAAGCACCGATCTCCCCCGGCCACCCAGGTCGACAGCAACGGAGCCCTCGCCAAATACGGCTGCAACGGTGCGCCCGAGCGCCGCCAGCAAGATGTCCTCCACCGGCAACCGCAACCGGCGCCGTGCGTCGTCGACCTCACCGGTGTCGGCGGTCGAGAGCGCCAAGGACAGCCGCACCAGGTCCTCCGCTACGGGCGGCTGCGTGGGCTCGGGACCCGCTACGCTCAACGTGGACTTTGCGGCGGTCTCGAGCCAGTAGTCGCGGCTATCGAGGACTGCCGGATGGCTGGCCAGGCCCGCGCACCGTTGCGACCACTCGCACCAGGATGTCGGGCCCGGTACCAGCACGATCTCCTCCCCCGACATCCGCTGGTTGAACGCAGTGAATATGTCGGCGAGCAGCACATCGCGGGAGACCGAGTCAGTGGGCATGTCGGCCGCGATGCCGTGCACGGCCAGTGCGAGATACGACGGGCCGCCGGCCGCGCCGCGGATGAACGTCGCGGTCAGCGGCGAGTTCAGCAGCTGGTGTTCGCGGATCTGCTCATCCAGGATCGCCCGTACCATCTCGCGCTCCTGGGAGCTTCCCGAGGCGGGGGCGTCCGGCCCCTCGGGAAGTGGCCTGGCCACTAGTTCGGAGAATTCGCCCGCTGCGGCGATGTGCTGGTCCCAGTTGCCGGCGCGCTGCACGATGTACACCCGCAGTGCGTCGTGTACTCCGGTCACGGCGGTCAGCACTGCCCGGACATCTTCCTCATCGATGTCTGAGCGCAGGTGCAAAATCACCGGGACTCGCCAGCGGCCGACGTCGCGCAGGCCGTGCTCGAGCAAATAGGCCACGTTGGGTGGCAGCGGCGGATTGGTGATGTCGTCGAGCGATTGTCGGGCCAGTCCGCCTTCGGCGTAGCGGGCCGTCAACACCTTGGCCAGAGCGGCCACCGTCTGGTTTTCGTAGAGATCCTGTGGGGTCAGGTCGAGCCCTTCGTGGCCCGCGGTCATCGCAACGCTGATGGCGATGAGCGAGTCTCCGCCGAGTTCGAAGAAGTTGGCGTTGCGGTTGATGTCGGTTAGGCCCAGGCATTGGGTCCAGATACGCAGCAGCGCGGCCTCCACCTGCGACGTGCCGCCGGCGGTGGCGGGCACCCCGTGTGCTGAAGCGGTCCCCGCGGCGGGGCCGGCCTGCGCACCGTCGGCCACGCCTCCCCCGGCCAGCCAGCTGGCATGCGCGTTGTGCTCGACCCAGTGGCGCTGCTTCTGGAACGGATAGCCCGGAAGCTGCACCAACTGTGGACCCGCCGAAGGTTCGGCGGCGCCGCGGCGCCAGGTTGGATTCCAGTCGATGGCCACGTCTGCCGCCCACAGCTGACCGAGACCCAACAGGAACGTGTCGTGGTCGCTGCGGTTCTGGGCCTGGTGGCGCATGAGCCGCACGGCGCGGTGCGTTTCTGACCACCGTGGGTGGCGACCGGCCGACGACGTCAGGGTGCCGCCGGGCCCGACTTCCACCAGGACGCGGTTGGGGTCGGCCAGCAGCAGATCGAGTTCGTCGGCGAAACGGACCGTGGCGCGGATCTGGCGTGACCAGGTCCCGGGGTTGATCGCCTCGGCAGCCGACATGGTGGTGCCGGTGATGTTGGACAGCAACGGAATCTTCGGCTCACGCAACGTCATCCGGGACAGGAAGGCGGTGAACTCCGCGACCACCGGATCCATCAGACGTGAGTGGAAAGCGTGTGATGTGCGGACCCGTCGCGCGACGATGCCCTTCTCGGCAAGGCCGGCCTGGAAGGTGCGGATGGCCTCTTCGCTGCCGGCCACCACGCTGCTGCTGGGGTCGTTGATCGTGGCAAGGTCGACGTCGGCGGTGAGATATTCGGCGATGGCCTCCGGGCTCAGCGCTACCGCCACCATGACACCGCGCGGCGCGGCGTGCATCAGGCGGGCACGCATCGACACAACCTTGACGGCGGTGTCGAGGTCGAATACCCCGGCCAGAGTAGCCGCCGGGTATTCACCGATGCTGTGCCCGGCCATGATGGAGGGCTGCACGCCGTAGGACTGGATCAGTTTGGCCAGTGCGTACTCGACGGTGAAGAGGGCGGGCTGGGCGCGGTCGGTGTGCTCAAGGTTGCGCCCGACCCCGTCGAAGATCTCGGCACGCAGGTCGTAGCCCATCTCGTCGCTGAATGCCGTTGCGCACTCGTCGAAGTGCCGGGCGAACACCGGCTCGCTGTCGTGCAGGCCCCGCGCCATCCCGATGTGCTGGGCACCCTGCCCGGGGAATAAGAATGCGACACGTTCGCCCGAGGTTTCTGAGCTGTCCCAGTCCGGATGGCCCGCTCCTATGAAGACGTTATCGGTCTCGGCGGCGCTCAGCACTGCCGCCGCATCCTGCTGATCGTGCACGACTGCTGCGAGCCGAATCGGTTCCTTGCGACGCCGGGTGAGCGTGTAGGCCGCGTCGGGAAGGCGGAAGCCCTCGGCTTCCGAAGTGGCTGTGAGTTCATCGGCCAGCGCTGCGCGCGACTGGGCAAGGGCCTCCTGCGTTTTCTCCGACAGCACCAATACCTGAGGGCTGCTCGTGGCCGTCGGTGCCCGCCGCGCGGCCGGCGCCTCCTCAAGGACGATGTGGGCATTGGTGCCGCCCACACCGAACGAGCTGACCCCGGCACGCCGGATGCCGTCGGATTCCCACGGTCCGTCGGCGGCGCGAACCCGGAAGGGGCCGCGGTCGATGTGCAGCTCCGGGTTGGGGCTGGTGTAGTGCAGGGTGGCCGGGATAGCTTGATTCTCAAGGCACAGAATGGCCTTGATGAGTCCTGCGATGCCCGCGGCGGTCTCCAGGTGCCCGATATTGGACTTGACCGACCCGATATAACAAGGCCCGCTGCGGGTTTCCTCAGCGAGGTCGAACGCTTGGCGTAGACCCTCGATCTCGATCGGGTCGCCAAGTGGGGTTCCGGTGCCGTGGCTCTCGATGTAGCCGATCGACGCTGCGTCGACTCCGGCTATCGCGTGCGCCTCGGCGATCACCTCGGCCTGGCCCATGGCATTGGGGGCGGCGTAGGTCATCTTGGTCGAGCCGTCGTTGTTCAGCGCCGAACCACGGATGACGGCATGGATGTGGTCACCGTCATCCACGGCGTCCTGGAGGGCCTTGAGGACTACGACGCCCACACCGCTGCCGAAGATGGTGCCGTCGGAGCGGACGTCGAACGGCCGGCAGTGTCCGGTCGGTGAGACCATGGAGCCCTGTTCGTACCAGTACCCGACGCGGTGAGGAACCCGTAGTGACGAGCCACCGGCCAGCGCGATGTCGCACTCGCCGTTGAGGATTGATTGGCACGCCAGATGTACCGCGACCAGTGAGGACGAGCAGGCCGTGGCCACCGCCAGGGCCGGGCCGCGGAAATCGAACTGATGGGCCACCCGGGTGGCCAGATGGTCCTTGTCGTTCTGCAGCGACAGGTTCACCATCTCGAAACTGGCGCCCTGTCCGATGACCATCATCGGGTCGTGGTTCGACATGAGGTTGTGCAGCAGATAGCCACTGGCGGAACTGGTTCCGAAGACGCCCACGGTGGCTTCCAGGTCGGCCGGGTCGTAGCCGGCGTCTTCGAGGGCGTGGAACGTCGTCTGCAGGAACAGTCGGTGCTGCGGGTCGAGCATCCGGGCGGCGTGCGGAGTGAAGCCGAAGAAGTCTGCGTCGAACTCCTCGATACCCGACATCAGAGCTGCGCGGCGCACATAGGACCGATTTGCCAGCGCACGCTCGCTGACACCGGCGGCAAGCAGATCGTCCTCGGACAGGTCGACGATCGATTCCACCCCGTCGCGCAGGTTGCGCCAGAAAGCCGAGACCGAGTTCGCACCCGGGAATCTTCCGGCCATGCCGATGACGGCGATGGCGTTTCCGGGAGCGTCTCCGGACAGCGAATCCCCTGTACTGCTCGTCACGATCGTGGTCCCACCTTTCGCCGGGATGCGGCACGTTGACGGGCCGCAGCCCGCTGCTGCGCCCGGTCACGCAGCGTGTTGGGGCGCTCGGTGGTGTCCACTTCGGCCAGGTCGAGCTGACGGATGAGGTCCACTGCGAGATCGACCAGTGAGGCGCCCTGCAGCAACAATGCCACCGGCGGCTCAACCCCGAAGTCGCCGCGGATGGTGTTTCGCATGCGGACCGCCATCAGAGAGTCCAGCCCCAGCTCGGTCAACGGCTGCGCGGTGTCCACCGCGCCGTCGTCGGAGTAACCCATGATCGCCGAAATCCTGCGCCGCAGCCGCGCTATCACAACGCGGTTGATCTCGGCGGCGTCCATCTCCTTCAGTGCATCGGGACCGCCCCAGTCCTCGTCGGCCTCGTCGGTCTCCAGCTCCCCGACCAGGTCGGCGAAGAAGCCGATCTGGTGGATCTCCGGGAACGCAGCGGCGGCGCGATCCAGCCGGAGCCGGGCGATGCCGACCCGGGAGAAGCCCGCAGCCAGCACACCGGCGAGGGCATCGACACCCTCGGCGGGGGTGATCGGATCCAGCACCGAAAAGCGCAGCGAGCTGGCCAGACCGACGTCGGCCCACTGCCCCCAGTTGATCGCGGTAGCGGGTAGGCCGGCGGACTTCCTCCACGCGACCAGCCCGTCCAGCCACGCGTTCGCGCAGGCATAGGCCGCCTGGCCTGGCGATCCCAGCAGCGACACGATCGAAGAAAACCCGACCCACCAGTCGAGATCCAAGCCAGCGGTTACCTCGTGCAGGCGCAGTGCGCCGGCCGCTTTCGGCGCCCAGATCTTGTCTAAGCTTTCGCGAGTGAGACCGACGAAGATCTCGTCTCCGAGTACGGCCGCGGAGTGAATCAGTCCGCGCAACGGTCTGCCACCGTCCTGGGCGGCGGCCACGAGCTGCTCGGCGACGCCCGATTCCGCGACATCGCCCAGTGAGGTGACGATCTCGGCGCGGTCGGAAAGTTCGTCGAGGGCAGTGCGGACCTCCTCGGAAGGCTCGTTTCGGCCGTTGAGGACGACGCGTCCGGCGCCGTTGTCCACCAGCCAGCGGACCACAGCCATGCCAACGCCGCCGAGGGCGCCAGTGACGATGTACGAAGCGTCGCCACGCACCGTCAACTCCCCCCGGGTGGAGGGGAGCTTGGCGCGGGACAGTCGCTCCACGAAGCGGGTCGATCCGCGCCACGCGATCACGTCATCTGTTGCAGGACCAGAATCCGAGGCCCTGATCTCGTTCGCCAATATGGTTGCTGCAGCACCGTTTTCAGCCTCAGTGTCGACGTCGAGCAGCGTCGTGCGCAGATCAGGGTGCTCGTAGGCGAGTACCCGTACCAGGCCCTTGAGGCTGGCGGCGCCCGGGTTGCCGGGCCCGCCCTGGGTCTCCGGGTTGCCGCTGACGACCAGACCGCCCCGGCTGACCAGCCACAGTCGTGGCGCTTTGCCGTGCCAGCTGCCGGCAATCGCACGTACTGTGCCCGCGATGCCCCAGATCACTGTGCGTGCGTGGGCCAGCCCGGCCGCGGCGTCGGTGCCGTCGAACTCGGGATGATCGACGAAGACGATGACCCCAGCCGGCGGCAAGTCCGGATCGGCGGTCGCGGTGGCGAACGCCTCGCGCACGGCGGCCTCGTCGGCGAGGTCAGCGGTGATCACCCGGCGGTCCGACGCCCCGAAACTGCTCGCGAAGTCGTTCGCCGTGGCCATCGTATCGGCGGTATCGGCCAGTGCCAGCCAGCTTCCGGCTGTTAGTGCTCCTGAGAGCGCTGGCGACTCGACCCAGGACGAATCGAATATTTTCTGCGACAACGGTAGTGGCACCGTACGGCGCTGGATGCGCTTGAGGTGTACGCTGTCGACCCGTGCCAGCACCAGGCCGGTGTCATCGGTCAGAGTGACTCGGCCCATCGCGTCGCCGCTGTCTTCGTGGATGCTGACCAACTCGGCGCGACACCGGGCGCGCCGGCCGATTTCGCCGAACACCTGGATCGAGCCGAACCCGACAGGCAGGTAGGTCACATCGGTTGAATCTGACAGGGTCTCGTCGCCCATCGCGGCGGCCAGACCCTGAAGCGCGGCGTCCAGCATGACCGGATGCAGCACTATGCCACGGTGCGGCGTTGCCTCCTCCGGGAGAACGATCTCGGTCTCAGCTGCCGCGCTGCTTCGCACGATGCGGGTCAGCGCGGCGAACGCGTGTTCGTGGTGAGCACCCGTGCGGCGCAGGGCGGTGTAGAAGTCTGCCGGCGACACCGGAGACCCCTCGGCAGCCGGCGACAGCCCCTCTGGAGTGACCGACTTCCTGGCATGCGCCGTGCCCGCGGCGTGGCGGGTCCAGCCGCCGGTATCCGAGTGCGAGTGGATTTCCACTCGTAGGTCGCCGGTGCTCTCTTCACGGATCACTTGGGTGGTCAGCTTGGTGTGCGGGTCGAGCGGCAAGATCTGCTCGACCTTGAGCGTGACTTCGACCTCGGTTGCCGCCAGGCCGAGGGCCTGACACCCCGCGGCTAGTGCGATCTCGGCGAAACCGGCGCCCGGCATGACCGGCAGGGCATGCACGATGTGGTCCGCCAGCCACGGATGGGCCTCCAGTCCCACGTCGGATTGCCAGACATGACCGCTGCCTGACGGCAGTTCGACGTGCAAGCCCAGCAGCGGGTGGGCCCCGGAGAACTCCCGTCCCGCGGACCGGTCTGCCATCCAGTAGGAGGTGTGCTGCCAGGCGGTTGGGGGGACGTCGACGAGGCGGGGTCTGGCTTCGGCAGAGTCGACTTCGGGTGCGGCTACAGCCGGTGGCCGCACCGCGGCAAGCTGCGTATGAAAGGCCAGCGTCTCGGGGTTGTCGCGGTTGACCGTCGCACCGATATGGAATGTGCGACTGGTCGTCTGGGCGCTCAGGGTGTCACTGATGGCGTGGCCCAACAGCGGATGCGGGCTGATCTCGATGAAGGTGCTGTGTTCGGCTCCCGCGTCGTGCACTGCCTGGTTGAACCGCACCGGGTTGCGCAGGTTGGCCGCCCAGTAGTCCGCGCTGAACAGCGGTGCCGTCCCGGCGTATGCCACGGTGGATAGCAGTGGGATCGTGGGCGACGCCGGAGCCAGATACGACAGGGTTTCGCGCAGTTCAGGCAGGATCGGGTCGATCGTGGGATGGTGCGACGCCACGTCCACCTCGATGCGTCGCGCCAGCTTGCCCTGCGCGTCGACCATCGCCACCAGCTCGTCGACCTGATCGGGCGGACCCGCGATCACTGACTGCCGCGGTGAGGCGTAAACGGCGACAGTGACATCAGGGCGGTCGGCGATGAGCTGTTCGGCCGCCGTTGGTTCCAACTCCAGTAGTGCCATCGCGCCCTGCCCCGACAGCCGCTTCATCAGGCGTGTCCGGGTAGCGATCACGTCGAGGCCCTCGGCCGGGGTCAGTGCGCCGGCCACCACCGCGGCCGTCACCTCCCCCATCGAGTGGCCGATCACCGCGTCGGGCTCCACCCCATAAGACCGCCACAATGCCGTGAGCGCCAGCTGCATCCCGACAAGCACAGGCTGAATGCGGTCGATGCCGACGATCGGTTCTCCGGCGTCCAGCACCTGACGTAGCGAGAAGCCGACCTTGTCGACGAAGGTGGATTCCAGCTCGTCGACGGCTGCGGCGAAGGCGGGCTCGCAGGCCAGCAGCGCCTTGCCCATCCCGGCCCACTGTGCGCCCTGCCCGGAGTACAGAAAGACCGTCCCCGAGCCGGTCTTCGCGTCGTGTGCCGCCACCACACCGGGACTAGGCTGGCCTGCGGCCAGCGCTCGCAGACCGGTTGCCGCCTCGGCGTGGGTGCGTGCGCAGACAGTGCCCAAGATGCTGTAGCGGCTCCGATGATGATTGACAGTGAAGGCGACATCGGCCAACGGAACCGTAGCGCCGTCGTGGTCCAGCCAGTCGGCCAGCGCCATCGCCGACGCCGCCACGCGCGCCGGTGACTTGCCCGACACCACCAGCGTTGTCACCCCCGGGCCGGATCTCGAATCCGCGCCGGCGTACTCGGGCCCCTGCTCTAGCACGATGTGGGCGTTGGTGCCGCCCATGCCGAACGACGACACTGCCCCTCGACGCGGATGCTCGCTGTTGGGCCACTGGGCTGCTGCGGTGGGTACGAACAGTCGCGTGGGCGACGGATCGATCGTCGGATTCCACTGCTCGAAGTTCAGGTTCGGTGGAATCGTTCCGTGTTGCAGTGTCAATACGGTTTTGACGAAGCCGGCGACCCCTGCGGCGGCCTCGAGATGGCCCATGTTCGTCTTGACCGCGCCCAACGCGCAGGGCACCTCACCGCGGCCGTACACCGCAGCTAGCGCATCGAACTCGATTGGGTCGCCCAAAGCAGTTCCGGTGCCGTGGGTTTCGATAAAATGCACCGAACCTGCCGCCACGTCCGCCGAGCGTAGCGCGCGGGTGATCACGTCTCGCTGCGACGGCGCGTTCGGCGCGGTCAGGCCGTTGGACCGGCCGTCCTGATTGACCGCAGAACCGCGCACCACCCCGAGCACTCGATCTCCATCGCGGACCGCGTCGGTGAGCCGCTTGAGCACCACGACGCCCGCACCCTCGCCCCGCACGAAGCCGTCGGCGCGCGAGTCGAATGCGTGACACTTGCCGTGGGGCGACAACATTCCCCACTTAGCAAGCGCAAGTTGGGTTTCCGGACGTAGATTGAGGCTGACGCCGCCACCTAGGGCAAGATCACTCTCCCGCGTCCGCAGGCTCTGGCAGGCCAGGTGGATCGACACCAACGACGATGAGCAGGCGGTGTCCACCGCCACTGCCGGGCCTTTGAGGCCCAGCAGGTAGGAGATCCGGCCGACCGTCACGCTGTGCGCATTTCCGGTGGCCGAATATGCATCGATAGTGTCGGGATTACCCGCCGAGAAGTTCTGATACTCGGTGTAGTAGACACCCATCATCACCGCGGTTCGGCTCTCGCCCAGGCGATCCGGCGCCAGACCGGCGTTCTCCAGTGCTTCCCAGGCCACCTCGAGGAGAACCCGCTGCTGGGGGTCCATCGCGGCGGCTTCGCGCGGCGTGATTCCGAAGAAATCTGCATCGAATCCGGCGATGTCGTTGAGGTAGGCACCCCACTTGGTCGGCATCCGGCCGGGTGCCATCGGGTCCGGGTCGTAGAACGCCTCGCCGTCCCAACGGTCCTCGGGGACCTCGATGACGGCATTGTCGCCGCCCTCTAACAACTCCCAGTAGCTTTCCGGTCCGGTCACCCCTCCTGGCAGGCGGCAGCCGATGCCCACCACGGCGATCGGCTCCGCCCCCGCGACTCGGGATGCCTTTTCGAACTGCTCTGTGAGCTTGTCGCGTTGCTCGGCGGACATTGCCGAGATCCTGTCGAAGGTCGTCTTCATCAGCTTGCGCCCTCACTGCCGGCAGTCGCCGGATCGGCTTCAGATTCAATGCTGTCGAACAGCTCATCGAGTACGCTCAAGGAGTCGTAGCTGTCCTCGGGCTCGTCGGGCTCGACCGCGTTGTTTTGGTCCTGTTGCATCGGAGCGAGCAGCTCGGCCACGAACTCCGACATCTGAGAAATCGACGGATGGTTCCACAACATTGTGGCCGAGAGCTCGATGCGGACCAGCTGTTTGGCGTCGCGCAAAAGATTCATCGCCATCATCGAGTCCAGGCCCAGTTCGGGGAACGGCATGTCGAAATCAACTGCACCGTCGGGCATTCCCAGTTCACGGGCCAAGATGGCGCGCAGCCGGACCCGCAGCTCTTCCACCGACTCCTTGGCGGTCATCGACGACCAGTCGACGAACTCCGTTGCAGTCGAGGCTGCTTCTTCCGCGGATGGCGCCTGTGCGGATTCCACGGCGATATAGCTGAGCCCACGGATATCCACGCTCGTCGTACCGTCGGCCCCTTTGACGAGCACGTCCACCACGAGCCCTTCGGATTTCGGGTCTCGGCGGTACACCTCCACGACGCCGCTGAAGGCGCCCAGTTCACTTGCTACCCCGATGCTCTCGACGGCCGCAGGCAGCAAGAGTGCCATGTTGGCGGCATCGGCTAGCCGGGCAACATGCACCGCAGCATCCACAAATGCCGCCGCGGGAAACTCCGCCGGTTCTGGCAGTTCGACTTCGGCCCGCATTCCGGCGGCGGTCGTGACGCAGTCGGTGACCGTCCACGCGAACGGTTGACCTTCCACACCCCACGCCTGTTGCAGAGCGGTGATCGACGCAGCGTCGAACGTCTCGCCCCCGGGGCTCTGATCGCCCTGCGGGGTAGTGCTGGGCGCCTCGGCGAGTTGAGCGCTAGCGTGCCTCGTCCAGCGCAGTTCGGGGGTGTCTGGGCCTGAAGATGACCACACCGTCACAGTGGTGCCGGCGCTGTCGGGGCCGGTGGAGCTGTCGGCGATCACGTTGATGGCCTTCGGCTGATCGGCCACGATCGGGTACTCAAAACGGATATCGCTTACGGTCGCAACGCCGAGCTGCGCCGCGGCTGCCGAAAGTGTCTGCAGCAGAACCGAAACAGGGACCACCTCAACGCCACGGACGCGGTGTGCGGCTGGATACGGCCGCGCGTCTGGCAGCAGGCGCGCGCGCCAGAGCCGGTCGTGGGTGGTGTCGGTAACCAACTCTCCGAGCACGGTGCCCCAGGCGGGCGCTGGCAGCGAGTCGAGGTGGCCGGCGTCCGGAGCCGCCGCGGTGCCGGATATTAAACGGTCGAGCACCTTCACCGGGGCGCGCATGCGGTAGGCATCGGCAAGCCGGCTCCAGTCGGCGCCGGCCACCACGGTCTGGACGCGGGCGTCGGGGCTCAGCACGGCGGGCAGCATGCGGATGGCGACGTCGTTGGGCATGGGTTCTAGTCCGGCCGCCTTCATCTGGGGCTGGGCATCCGCCCACGACTTCCACAGGCCCCAGTCCACGACCGTTGCCGGCAGGCCGAGGGCACGGCGCGCATAGGCGAATGTGTCGGAGAAGGCGTTGGCCGCCGTGTAGTGCGCGACTCCCCGCGAGCCGAGTAGTCCGGTGATGGAGGAGAACAGCACGAACCGGCGTACCGGCATCTTCAGCGACAGCTTGTGCAGCACAGCAGCAGCGTCGATTTTCGACCGGAACATCGGGTTCAGGTCGTCGTCGGTCATCTCGGTCAGTAGCGCCTCGCCGCCGGCCAGTGACGCGAGGTAAATGCCCTCCAACGGTGGCAGGTCGGCGCCGAAACGTTCGAACACCGCCGCCATCGAGGCTTCATCGGCCGCATCCGCGGCAACCTCAACCAACGTGGTCCCGCCGGCGGCGAGTTCGGGGGCGAGGTCGGCCAGCCCGGTGCCGCGCCGCGACACGGCGACCACAGTCGTAGCGCCCATCTCGGCTAGCTGGCGGATCAAATAGGGCCCAACGTTGCCGGTCGCGCCGATCACCAGGTGGCTGGTGTCGCTCTCCAGCCTGGTCAGCGTGACGGCGGGCAGTGGATGCGGTTCCAGGCGCGGCACCCTGCGGACTCCGCTGCGGTACCCGGCCTGATCGTCGCGATCGGTGCCCGTTATCGCTGCCTCGGCGTTGAGGTATTGGGCGAGCAGCTCGGGCGGGAGCGTGTCGTCGACGTCGATGACACCACCCCAGAACTCGGGATGCTCGAGAGCCAGCGTGCGGCACTGCCCCCACAGCACAGCGTGGGCGGGGTTAGCCCGGTCGCCATCGGCGACCGGCTGGGCGTTCCGGGTGACTACGAACAACTTGGGGTACAACTTGGCGCACTGCTCCGCGGTGCTTGCCGCGGCCGCCATCGCTACCACGAGACGGCGCAGCTCACCGAACACGCGGTAGCTGGCAGCGGTGTCGAGGTGCCGTGCCGGCGCCGATGGGGCGTAGACGACATAATCAACGCCGGCGAGCTCGCTGGGCAGCGATCCAGTCTGGTCGTCGTTGAGGGCCGACGGCGACAGCGCGCGGGAGTTCGGTCCCAGCAGCTGCGCGAGGTCGGCGCCCGATTCGTTGGCCAGGACCAGCCAGGAGCCGTCGACTTGGCCTGTGCCCAGCTCGCGCACCGGCCAACTGAGCCGGTGGAACCACTCGTGGTACGCGCCACCAGAATGGGCCAGGCTGATATCAGAACCGTTGTGCTGTAAGGGTTCTGGCCCTGAAGTCGGTTGGATCCAGTGATGCCTGTGATGCCATGGTGTGGTCGGGAGCTGTACCCGGGGGCCGGTCCGGTGCGGTAGTTTCGGCGGGCGCGCGGTGTAGGTGGCATTGAGGTTGGTGCGGAACGTCAAGGTGTCGTTAGCGTCGCGTTGCAGCGTGGCCAGGCTGCGGTGGTGGCTCTCAGCGAGCGTGTCCTTGATCGCGTAGCCGAGCAGCGGGTGTGGGCTCACCTCGACAAAGAGAGCGTGCTCGGCGCCGCCGGTTGCGACGGCCCTGGCGAAGCGCACCGGGTTGCGCAGGTTGGCCGCCCAGTGTTCGGCGTCGAAGACGCACGAACCATCGGTGGGCCGTTCGTCGGTGGTGACGATGATGGGAATGGTGGGCTGTCTGGGCTGCAGAACGGCCAGCTCCGTGCGCAGGTCGTCCAAGATCGGGTCGATGATCGGATGGTGCGACGCGACGTCGACGTCGACTCGGCGGGCCAGGCGCTCCTGCGAATCCACTACGGCAATAACGGCGTCGA
>Ga0114920_10000119_pt1 | contig 36752 bp, 25 predicted proteins | sample ChitaG_FD_88683 | JGI IMG/M metagenome (GOLD analysis project Ga0114920, IMG submission 88683) | Deep subsurface microbial communities from South Pacific Ocean to uncover new lineages of life (NeLLi) - Chile_00310 metaG | ecosystem: Environmental > Aquatic > Marine > Oceanic > Sediment ...
AAAATAATGAAAAAAGGAAAAATTCTTTGTTTTATGTCTTAAACTAGGATTTCCTGTATTGTTGATTTCTTTTTATAAAACAATTTAGCTTTTTAGTTTCCGGTAGAATCTATTTAAGTTTTACAGTTGTTGAGCCTCCATAATAAATCCCATTAAAAAGGAATTTGAAGGTCCCGTGGGGTTGGGCTCTACGGATGATCTCAGGCCCGTACAGAAATAGCTTGCCTTTGCCAATACCGGCCTCAATGATAACAACGCCTCCATCCAGAAAGTGCTTTCCCCAGGCCCATCCGCTCCGCAAGGGATTCTTGCTGTCAAACCAGGCAACTGGCAGTATTCCTTTTTTTGTGGCTGCGGGTTGGAGTTGAAAGACAGGACTGTTATTAAAAGAAACATCCACTTTCTCAGGTATACCATAAGCAAGGGGATTTGTGTTATCGACACGCACCTGAAGGATAGAGCCTGGTACAAAGTACTTAGCCCGGGGCAAGGGTTGTTCTGTCCCATCTGGAAGTTTTTCAACGAGGGAATTGGTTATGGGTAGACCGGCATAGTATCCAATACTGGTTGAACTGCCGATAGCAAGAATTGTGCCGCCGTCCTTCACAAACTGGATCAGATGCGGAATGGTTTTGGCGGCGGTTACCGTTCCAACTCTATTGTGGTATTCCTGAGGAATGCTTTTCAGATCAGGCGCAGGGAAACTGCGAAAGCGACTTGTGCTGTCGGGTCTAATACGGGGAATAGCGCCGCGGACAAAAATGAGCACGTCATACTGACTGGCCAAGTTTCCTTCATCCAGGGAAGGAGGGTAGACAACCTCAAACGGAAACTCAAACTGTTCGAGTATCCAACGCAGCCAGCCAGACTGCATTGAGCCTCCATAACGATCCCATATTCCTATACGCAGAGAGCGCAGAAGGAAAACTTCACCAGAGGGTCTCGATTTTGTGCCTTCAAAATTTAATCCGATCTCTTTAGCTAGTTTCTCTAGTTCAGGAACAGTGGAACGTTTGGCTGGAATGTATACAGTGCCGGCAGGATATGTCTTTCCGTTGGACAAAAAAGCTTTCTTTAGCCAGTAGACTTTTTCCTTTTTTTGCAGCAGGCGGTTGATGGCGATGAATGAGTCATTGATCCTGTGGTCTAAAAGGAATCCTGCGGTTTTCCCGCTACGCGTGACAGCTCCAGCAGGAGACTTCGCAAGGTCTTCGATCTTCTCGAAAGGGCCCTCAAATCCGTCGAGAATCCGGTCAAATTTCACTCCCATTTGATAAGCCAGAGTCCAGCCAGCGTTGTCGTAGGGAGCAATTGGTGCTCCGCCCGGATAGGGGATGTCGTCGGGATGATCTTGAGGTTCAAACATGGAGATAATATGCGGGCGGAATGCTTGAGCGGTCTTGACTATATAAGAATGCTTAGGATAGGCCTTTCCAGCCACATCAAAGGAGTGAGTTGCGTGAAGAACTGTAACGCCATTCTTGATGAGAGTGTTCACAAATTTAGTGGCTGTTAAAAAGTCAGGCTGGTCAGAAGGAAGGATGTAACCTCTTGGGTCCCGTTTGGCAGGTTCATGAAGCATTTTATAGTACTTGTGTGGATAGCCCCGTGAGCGGCCAAAACCGCTTGGCCTTACTTTGTCTTTTTTGATTGCTTCCTCGACGGCGGCAATCTGTTTTGGATAGATGGTCCAGTTGTCGCGGCTGCCTCTTTTAATGGAATTTTTTCCCATGAGGTAAATATTGTACAGGAAGTCTTCACGGTGCTTTGAAGCCAGGTCGAGGATAGCCCGGTCAGCAGTTATTGAGTATTCGATGGACTGGCGGAAATACCATTTTTGCGGTGCTATGGGATACGGCAGGTCGTTCCTGGGTAGCTGTCTCTGGGGAAGAAAAGGTATTTCCATGGGAGTAGGGTTCCCGATGGTTTCTGTGAGAATTCCGATCATGTTGTGGAAATATGTTGTGGTCCGCAGCCCTCCGTTCCACCATGTCGAATATCTGGCTCCGGATCTCATCGTTGCTCCGGGTTTTCCCTCGGCAACAAAACGGGTGTGCATTGCGGTTCCAACAAGTTCGATCCCCAGCGGAACAAGAGGGTCAAAGCAGTAGTTAAACGGGTCCCGGAAAGGTGGGGCAAATAAAACGCATCCTGAGGGGCCAGACTGGTGCTGGTTGTAAACAATTTGCGGAAACCATTCGCTGTAGAGCACACGGTTAAGAGCTTCTGTCTCGGGCTGAGTGACCATGTAAAAATCCCGGTTGTTATCATGGCCGATGTATTTTTGGTAAAGACGGGGAAGCCCTCTCGTAGACCGTTTTGTAGGTTCTGATTCACGCATGTACCAGTTCGATACCAGTTCCATACCATCAGGATTTGAAGGGATAGCAAGCAAGATGACATCATTTAAAATCCTTAACGTCTCCGGGTCATTCCGGCTTGCCATTTGATAAACAAGTTCGATGAGTTGCTGAGCCCCCAGGACTTCAGAGCCGTGAAGGCCTCCATCAATCCAGACCACAGCCCGTCCTTCAGCGGCCAGTGCTTTTGCTTTGCTGTCAGTTAGTCCCTCTGCTAAAGCCATCTGCCGTGATATATCTTTATAATGGTCGAGTTTCTTGTGATTTTCAGGCGAGGTGATAATCGCCATAAGCATTGTGCGTCCTTCAGCGGACCGGCCAATTTCTACAATAGATATCCGGTCGGATTCCTGAGCCAGTTTTTTCCAGTATGAATCCAATTGGGTGTAGTTAGCCAGAAAATAGTCGTCCCCGGGATTAAAACCCATGTGTTCCTTTGGGCTTGTGATTTTATCCTGGCTGAGAACCGGAACGGAAACCAATACTAATAATAAGCAAAGTGAAACAAGGGGCTTATTGTGCCGCATTTATTCCTCCTTTTTCCCGATTTAGGATGTAAATTTATCTTTTTTCCAAATTTGTTTTATTATGCGATTTTTTTCTTATTTTCTGATTTCCACTTCGTCGCGCCAGTAGCGGAGTTTTCCGACTCCTGCGTTATCCGGACTTGCATCAAAAGCCAGACCAAAGAGTGAAGGCTTGGTTTCCACGAGAACCTTACCCTGAAAGAGGGCTTTGGTCAGGTTGACAATCGTGTAGTTCAGTTTTGTCCCTTGTTGACATGCAAAGATAAAATCGCCGTTAGTCTCAAAATCGCCGTAATTGATTTTGCCCGAATCATAGGTATATTTTGGGCGTCTCCAGTCACGGATTATGTCCATGCGCAGGTTTGTCTTAACAGCGACAACCAGGTCCTTGTCTTTAGTCTTTATTCGAACTCCCAGGCCGGCTCTCTCGGGCTGGATAGGAAGAACACTGATCCGGTCTTTCCATTCTAAATATGGTTCATGCGCAGAGTGGGGAATAAGCACGGTCACAAATCCAACTGTTTCACCGAGCTCAAAATGCTGGGCGGTTGTCTGGTGGATAAGGAGTTCGTCCTGATAATGGCGTTTTTCAGGCTCTACTCCTTCCAGACGGTAATGTGTTGATGGGAATACGATAAGGAGACGCTTATCTTGAGGTAGCTCCCGCGTCTGAATTTTGTCATAAACCGTATCGTACCAGTGCTTCCCGTATGCAACGATTTTCCGTGTGTGCCAGAGGTTAGAGAGTGTAAAAAATCCTTCTTTTCTGGATTTGAAAATATCAAAAACAACAAAAATCTCCGGGCTTTTTATATAAGTTATTACCCTGTCCCATTCGTATCCCATATTGTCATCGATAAGCCGCGTCCGGCTGTAATCAAAATCAGGAAGCGCCAGGAAGTCCACTTTCTGCGTGCGGACTTTCCGGTATGAGCCTGCGTTGCGCAGGAATTCAAGGATTTGCTGTCCTGGCACTTCATCCCGGTGGCTGTAGCGGTACTGGCCTTCTTTTTGCCCTATCCAGATTTTTTCCGGCCGGACACACAGACGGTTGTGGAAATAATCCTGTCTGTAAGCGCCAAAAGGACCGCTGGGCATATAATCCCGGTATCCGCCGTCATGAAGCAGCACAGAACCACCGGACATGAGCAACACAATGCTGTTTTCGTCCGCGTGCCCGTGAGTCATTTTTTCTTCCTCGACCGGGATTGTATCCCTTAAATAATCACGGAAGTTTAAGCCGCCATCCCCTTCATCCCTGTAATTCAAGAGCATATAAGTGGATGGTTTGCCCCAGCCGTTCCGGAAAACGATTTTTTTCCCCTGGACATCTTCCATGACTTCTTTAGATAAAGTTTTGGGTGGATGGGCTGGAATCCCGTCGCTTCCCCAGCGGTAACAATCCAGAAGGATATAGCCCAGGCCTACATTGGTTGGATTTTCAAAATCTAAAAATTTCCGTGCGATTGTCGAAGCCGCCCATTTTAAATGAGGGTCTTTATACAAATTGGCAGCAGTCTCAAAGTAAACAAGAAAACGATTCCAGCTCGAAAGCCAGTTAGCATCTCCAAAGTCCGGAATCATATCTGCAGGACTCATCAGATGAAGGAAATACTGGGCGTAATAATACATCTCAGGAGTTTTAAACATCTCTTCCATTTTTCCTAAAACATCTGCATACCCGCAAAGGGCATAGAGCCATACCCCATGGTATATAGTTGCATCCTCTATCTGCCAGTTTCCCCAGTTGTCATCCCCAAGAGCCCTGCGCTGCATTTCCCATTTTTTTGCGCTTGGATGATCGGGAAGGGCGCGCACAGCCCAGGCTAAAGACTCAGCACGTAGTGCAGTACGGTTCATCGGGCCCCATTCCTGGGTTCTCAGAAGATAAGTCATGCTTTCAGCGATGTCCTTTTCTATTTTTTGCATCTCAGTTCTGGAGAAAACTTTCAGGCGGTTTAGCGTATCATAGGCACGGATATAACGCATTACTGTAAAAAAGTCGGGAAGAACTGGAACGCCATCTGCATAGTCTGGACGCAACTTGATGGATGATTCAGGATACATCGAGCGGTAGTCGCTGTACACGAGGAGCACTTTTTTTGCCCGTTTAGCATACTCTGGATTTTTCTCTTTTTTATAGAGATAAGAATATATGACTGCCATCTCCAGAAGACCGCCCGGAGGCCTGTAGCCAAAAACATTCTCAGGATCAAAGCGCTGTTTCCATTTTTGTATCACTTCATCATAATGCTGCCAGGTCCAGTCTGCTGAGGCCCGGGCATAGGACAGGTATTTTGCTCTGGGCACAGTATCAAGGGAAAATGCCAAATCTATGGAGCAAAACATAAAAAGGATTATGGATACGAAGCAAAAAATCGTTTTAAATTTTCTTTTACTCATCGATAATATTCCTCCATTGTTCTCTAAACATGGATTTGATTTATCAAATCCACCTATCTAGAATGTCATTGCGAACGCAGTGTGGCAATCTCTTCTTTTCCTGTAGGGATTTGATTTATCAAACCCACCTTCTAGAATGTCATTGCGAACGTAGTGTGGCAATCTCTTCTTTTCTTGTAGGGGCTTAATTTATCAGCCTGAACATTTGATAGCTTGAATGCCAAGATTCTAAGACATAGATACATAAAAAGGCGTCACCTGTCAATAAACCGTTCTGCTTTAATGCAACATTTCAATCTCATAATGGAATAAAGTTTGCTTTTTGTTTACTTTGGGTTTAAATTTTCTTAAAGGAGGTCCATTCATGCAAATAAAACGCTTTTTTCTTTTATCTCTTCTCCTTGTTTTCATTTTTTCGTTCTTTGGATTGTTAGGTCTTCAAACGCAGGAAACTGCTTTTGATGTCAGAGCATATTACGACAAGGCAGAATACATGATTCCCATGCGAGACGGCATCAAGCTTTTCACTATCGTTTATACACCCAAGGATACCTCTCTGAAACATCCGATTCTTCTCTACAGGACTCCTTACTCAATCCGCCCCTATGGGCTCAACAATTTTCGCAGACTGCTGGGCCCATCTGTTGAGTTTGACAGAGACGGTTACATCTTTGTGTACCAGGATGTCAGAGGTAAGTATAAGTCTGAAGGTGAATTTCAGGTTATGAAACCTCTTTTCCTTGATAAAAGGAGCTCCAAGGCTGCCGATGAAAGTACTGATACATACGATACAATTGAATGGCTTCTGAAGAGAATTCCAAATCATAACGGGCGCGTGGGGCAGTGGGGCATTTCCTACAGCGGATGGGAGACAGTCATGGGAATGGTTGATGCCCACCCAGCTCTCAAAGCGTCCTCACCTCAGGCTTCGCCGTCGGACATGTTTATCGGGGATGACTGGCACCATAACGGAGCGTTCCGGGTAATGTATGCTTTCTCCTGGTTATCAGGAAACGCCCGCCTCCGCACAGCCCCAACCGAGAAGCGCAGCAGGCGTTTTGACTACGGGACTCCCTGGGGCTATAAGTTTTTTCTGGAGATCGGGACGGTTTCCAGGATTAACGAACTGTACTTTCATGACCAGGTCCCTGCTTGGAATGAATTTATGGAGCACGGCACTTATGATGAGTACTGGCAGAGCCAGAATGCTTTGAACTATCTTAAAGACATAAAACATCCAATTTTGAATGTTGCCGGCTGGTTTGACGCGGAGGATTTCTACGGGCCAATGTCCATTTATTACACAATTGAGAAGGAGAATCCGGAAAATAAAAGCACGCTTGTAGTTGGCCCGTGGCTTCATGGAGGATGGCGCAGCATGGAGGGAGATCACCTCGGCTGTATAGACTTTGGTTCCAAAACATCAAAATACTTCCAGGGGGAGATCCAGTATCCATTTTTTAATAATTATCTCAAGGACAAGGGCGACTGGAAGGCACCTGAGGCGGTTGTGTTTGAAACAGGAACGAATGAGTGGAAAACTTATGATCATTGGCCGCCAGAGGGAGTTGAAACGACAAAACTATACTTTCACCAGGGCGGCAAACTGTTATTTAAACCCCCTGAAGACAGCGCTTCTAACGCGTACGATTCCTACATCAGTGATCCGGACAAACCAGTCCCTTTCTCATCAGAGATCCGTACAACACAGGGACACCTCTGGATGATCGAGGACCAGCGGTTTGTGGCAACCCGCCCTGATGTGCTGGTCTACCAGACGGACGTACTTAAAGAGGATGTGACTATCGCTGGACCAATTATAGCCAGCCTTCAGGTATCCACCACAGGAACTGATTCAGACTGGATCGTAAAATTGATAGATGTCTACCCGGGCAATGCCCGTAAAAGTGATTATTGTGATGTGAGGATGGGGGATTTTCAGATGCTCCTTGCGGGAGAAATATTCCGTGCAAAATTCAGGAAAAGCTTTGTTAAGCCGGAGCCGATGGTGCCCAATAAGGTTACAAAAATTGAATTTGACTTGCGGGATAAATACCATACATTCCGGAAAGGTCACAGGATTATGGTGCAGGTGCACAGTACATGGTTCCCTGTATATGACCGCAACCCGCAGAAGTTTGTTGATATCTATTTTGCGAAGCCGTCAGATTTTCAGAAAGCGACACAGAAAGTATACAGGTCAGCGAAATTCCCCTCGCACTTAATCCTAGGAGTATTAAAAAAATAAAAAGTTCTCTACCATTTTGTGTGGGTAAGAATTAGAAAGTATTCGGGAATGGTCTCGCTCCCGTTCAGATTTTTCACGCCATCCCTTCGTCGCTCTTCTCGGCGGCTGCGTAACTCGCTCCGCTCAAACATACTCGCCGCCCGACTCTGTCGGATTTTCTCGAAGAGCGATTCAGGGAGGCTAAATCTTCAAAGGTCGCTTCATCCATTCCCGTATGCTTTCTTTTGATCTAACAAGACATGTTTAACCCACACAAAATGGGAAAATTCCAAATAAGATAAATGGGAATCAGTGGCAGAGTTACTCTTTTAATTTATCATTTAACAGGGATTTGAGTGGAATCAGCGGCAACAATACGATTGCGGCCCTGCTCTTTGGCTAAATAAAGAGCTTTATCACAGGCACTGATAAGATTATCCCCGGATGTTTGAGATGAAATATCTGATGAGGTTCCGCCAAGAGTGATAGTGACATCCAGAAGAGCGGATTCCGTCTTTATCTTTTTCTCATTTACAGAACGGCAAAGGCGCTCTCCAACTAATTTTACAATGTCTACCCCGCAGTTCGGAAGAACAAAAAGGATTTCGTCTCCCCCGTAACGGCCAGCTTTATCATAGGGCCGGATAGAATTTTTTACGCGAAGAGCCACTTCAGCAAGAACCTTATCCCCGGCAAAGTGGCCATGAGTGTCATTAATCTGTTTAAAATAGTCAATATCGGCCAGTATAACTCCTGTAGGCCGGTTTTCCCTCCAACCGCGGTGGATTTCTTCATCCAAGAGCTCAAGGATTTTATCTCTTTTTAATAGATTCGTTAATCGATCATAACTGGATAATTCAATACAGCTGTCTTCGAGTTGGATGATGCGCTCACCGTTCTGGAGCCGGACTTTTAGTTCAACAAAGTCAATTGGTTTGGTTAAATAATCGTCAACTCCTGCTGATAGCCCTTCAAGTATATCATCTTTTTTATTCTTGCCAGTGATTAAGATAATATATATATTTTTAGATTTTTCTTGCTGGATTTCGTGGCGGGTTTTACGGCAAATCTCAATCCCATCTATCTCCGGTATTGTCTGGTCTATAATAACCAGACGTACTTCACCTTTTTGTATAACTTCCCAGGCTTCTTTGCCATTATTTGCAAAAACAACCTCATGACCCAACTCTTTAATATCATTCTCAAGTGCCCCATAGAGATCAGGATCATTTTCAGCTATGAGTACTTTCATGATTTATGCTTCCAGAGCAAGGATTTTTTTATTGAAACACCTTCTTAAAGATACTGACAATGTCAAGAGCGTATTCTACCTGGGTCAGAGGAATTCCTTTCTCTTTTGCTATGTTAGTAAAGCGGCCGTCCTTGTTGCCGTCAGCAGTAACAATAAGATAGTTCGCAAAAGGTGCTACAGCATCAATCATCCTTTCGTTATCGCCCCCTGGAGCACCTCTTTTTGAAACACCTCCAACGTGTACTCCGATGATAAACATCTTTTTCGCTTTGCAGTGATCGATAAGTTTTTTCAACCGGCTCACTTCATTCTCTACAGTGAGGCCAGATGCTCCCATGCCTTTTAAGCTTGCACCGATAGCAATAATAACTGTTTTGTACGGTGTCCCTTCAGGGAATTTTTCAAGATCTGTATATACTTCGGCATGAAAGCCCTCCCCGGACTCTTTTCCTGCTAAGCCGACTCCGGCTCCTAATATTTCAACAGTTGGAACATCGCAGTAATCGAATTTTATTCCAGCATCTTCAAGTACAATGTTCACTGTTGTGGCATCCGGACTCTGACCAGCGGAAGTGGTGAGCAGCGGTAATTTTGCTTTAGGAATATCCGTTTCAGCCAAACATGTTGTTGACATAACGAGAAGAAGTCCACAAACGAACAAAAGAAGTTTATTAAATCTTATTAAACCTTTCATATGTACCACCTTTTTCCTTTGTTTAATTAACCTGAATTATTCATAAGAACTGCCGATGTTATAATTCATTTTCAATAATATCAATTCTTTAGCATGATTTTTCACCAGTTCCAGAGCATAACTCTGTTTTTTAAATTCATTTATATTAATCATCGGCATTTTTTACTCTTCGAGCGAGCCGATATTGTGAGATTGCCGCGTCTCTTCGCTCCTCGCAACGACGTCTGCTTCGTTGCAAAGGAATTGCGGTGAAATATCACAGCTTCATCCTTTACGCCTTGCATTTACGGCAATATCGACTCGTGAATAATCCAGGTTAAATTGGGACATCCCCTTTTTTTCTTTATGGGCTTGGTTTATCAAGCCCATTGATTTTTAAGAACAGGGTAAGTCCTCAATTTATTTCTTTTTCTTTTTTGGTGGTTCCTGTGGAACAAGTTTGTCATATTTTACAAGTTCTCTCAACCACCATTCAGGGTACTCCAGTCGTTTTGTCTTTCTTGTTTCTTTATCATAAATCCACAGGTGGTTGTATTTAACAAGCAGCTGGTTGCCCAGTTCCCACCAGGAATTAACAACGCTATTTGCATTATTTATACAGTAATCGGTTAAGAACTCAATCGCAAGCGCGGGGTTCTTTTTATAAAGTTCATGAGCGAATTTATCAATAGTAGGTGTTTTTGTGACAGCGCTACCTTCCCATTTTTGCTGAGCCTTCCTGACATCTTTGATAGCATGGGAATAGACTACCTGAGTGTGGAAATCGACGTAGTCAAATGCCCATCGTGCAGATTTTCTATCAAATACCCAGTGGTCTCCTATCATAAAAGATTCCGGGATTTTCGTAATACCGGCATAAAAAGGCATAAAACATGACGTGTCTTGGGCTCCAAGCGCCAGCCATACTATCCCTCCTATGGGATCCGGTAACCAGTCTCTGCACTGTGTTACAGTCACATACTCCGCACGGTTGACACCGATGAGCCGGGCTGTATTGTAAGTCATTCCATCAAGCTTAAAAGGCCTCGGGAGATAATTCGGATTTTTGAACGGCCCTCCTTGAAGACCCTTTACAGGATCGAACGGAGTTCCTTCAAACTTATCCCGTGTGATGTTCATGACATCCTGAGCCGAGAGTTTCCTTTCTGGTTTGACCGAGAAGGGAAGCTCCATGTTGGGTATATCCGGGCTTAGTTTGAGGGATGGTGCTACAATATCAAAGAAACGCCAGAGACGCGCTCTTGTACCCCTGCTGCTGGAAGCACTGTACTCGTTCGGGGAGTAGGCTTTCTTCCAGTTGAAAGGTTTGCCGCTCTTCGGGTCATAATACCCGTTATCGACTGCGTAAGATATAACATTTGGAGAAGCCATAAAGTAATCCTGTTTCTTCAGGTTTATTTCCCCGATCCTGGATTGATTCGGGCAGACGCTTACATGGTCATCAGGGATCCTTTGTGCACACCATATAGAGCCCGGAGTTCCACTTTTTGGAGTCCATAAAGGACCGACCGGCATGATCTCGAAAATCCAGACTTCATCCGGGTCAGCCACAGCAAGCATCTCTCCGTCATCGGTAAACCCGTATCCATGCTTTTCAGTTATATTGCCCATGAACTTGACGGCCTCACGGGCTGTCCTGCATCTTTCCATAGCAAGCAGCGTGAGCATCGTTAAGTCAATTTTGGCAGACGGTGTCGGATTTTTCATCTTACTGCGGCAGCCGATTGTTGATTCGGCGATTGCAAGTTGCTGGTCATTCATGTATCCGAATCCCCCATGGAGATAGCTGTATGTATGAGATTTCTGTGGGATTTCAAGGCCTGTAAAATTTTCTTTGATTTTTTCCCATTTAAGCCCTTCCTCTGGCGGCCATGTTTTGTACTGTGAAATGTGATAAATTTTGCGCATTGCCCCTGGCTTATGGTCTGCTGCAGGCACATGCCTCCAGGTCCAGTCGCAAAAACTGCAGTCACATGTATGTGTTGTCATTACCGAGCCATCGACTGAAGCATCTTTCCCTACGATAACTACAGTACAGCCATCTCTTGGAAATCCTGGTTGATCTGAACCACACTCTTCACATTCCTGCGGATTAAACGTCAGGGCGCTGAGCACCGCCATCGCCATGAATAAAAAACAGGTAACTAGAAATAATTTTCTTAAATTCACTTTTAACCTCCTTAAAAGTCCAGCATTCTAGATAGAAATTATTCTCCTGAATTATTCAGGTTAATTTCCATCTTATTATTCCAGTTTCTATAGAATCATATTTTTTTAAGATTTTCTATTTTTTTCTGGGCTTCTCTTTTACTGGTGGCTGTACTGGTTCTAATTTATCGTACTCTATAACCGCTTTAATCCATGATTTAGGAGGTGTCACACGGCCAATTTTTCTCGTTTCAGGATTGTAAATACGAAAGTGGTTGTATTTCACAAGAAGCTGGTCACCAAGTTTCCACCAGGCATTGACCACGTTATTCGCGTTATTGACACAGTAGTCGGTTATAAACTCGATCGCCTGTGCTGGATCCCTTTTATAAAGTTCATGAGCGGTTTTATCTATTATTGGAGTTCTGTTTATTGCTTTTGCTTCCCAGTTTTCCTGTGCCTCCTTTACATCTTTGATGGCATAAGAATAAACAACCTGAGTATGGAAATCAACGTAATCAGAAGCCCATCTTGCAGAGTCTCTGCTAAATACCCAATGATCGCCTGCAGTGAACGATTCTGGAATTTCTGTAATCCCTGCGTAAAGGGGCATGTAACAGGCTGTGTCCTGAGAACCGAATGAAAGCCATATGATGCCTCCGATCGGATCAGGCAGCCATTCTCTGCACTGGGTAACGGTTGTGTACTCCACATTATTTACACAGATGCATCGTGGGCCGTTGTATCTTTTGTCTTCAAACCTGAAGCCCCGGTAATAATTCGGGTTGGCGAACGGTCCTCCTTTAATGCCTTTTGCCGGGTCATATTTGTTTCCCTGGTATTTGTCGCGTGTTATGTTAATGACGTCCTGGACTGAAAGTTTCTTGTCAGGTTTTACAGAGAAGGGGAAGTCCATGTTTTCTGTGTCCGGACTAAAATTTTGGGAAGGAGCGACAAGAGTAAGGAAACGCCAGAGACGGCCTCTTCTTGCCTGCGTGCTGGTCGCGCTTCCAGTGCTGGGTGAGTAAGTTCTCTTCCAGCTAAACGGCTTGCCGCTTTTGGGATCATAAAAACCGTTGTCAACTGCATAAGAAATCGCATTCGGCGAAGCCAGGAAATAATCTGGATTCTTGAGGTCAATCTCTCCAATCCTTGATTCATTGGGAGTGACGCTGACGTGGCCATCCGGGACTCTTTGCGCACACCATACGGCACCTGGCTTTCCACTCTTTGGAGTCCATAATGGCCCAACAGGCATGATCTCGAGTATCCAGACTTCATTGGGATCAGCAACTGCCAGCATTTCACCAGCATCGTTATATCCATACCCATACTTTTCAGCCAGCGAGCCCATGACCTTGATGGCATCTCTTGCCGTCTTACTTCTCTCCATTGCAACCAGAGTCAGCATTGTTAAGTCAAAGACTGCTGATGGGGTTGGGTTTCTCATCTTGCGGTGACAGCCTATGGTTGACTCTCCAATTGCCACTTGATTCTCATTCATATACCCGAACATTCCGTGCATATAGGCGTAGGTATGCGGTGGTTGAGGGATATCAGTGCCTGTGTAATCATCCTTGTATTTTTCCCATTTTAAACCTTGTGCCAGCGGCCATGTCTTGTACTGCGATATATGGTATATTTTTCGCACTGCACCTTCTTTATGGTCAGCTGCAGGGACATGCCGCCAGGTCCAGTCACACATACCACAGTCACAAGTATGGGTTGTCATCGTTGAACCGTCGGTTGAGGCAGCTTTCCCGACAAGTATTGATGTGCAGCCCTCTGGCAGATATTCCGGTTCATAAAGCTGAGCCTCAGGCGGATTAAACATGAGGGCGCTGAACAGCATCACTGCTGCAAACAATATGCTTATTGCTGTAAGTAATTTTCTTGATTTCATTTTTTACCTCCTTACAGGGTATAAGTTTGAATGATGAGTCCAGAGTTAATAGGAAAAAATCTGAGTCCGCAGATAAAAGTGCTTTGCTTCAAACTCATAATGATTCTTACGAATTTATATTAAGTGATTCTAATATAAACAGGGCGAATCGAACAACTACTTTTTTCGTGGTACCCTGGGTTTCAGCTGATGGTGCTTCACAACTTCTTTGATCCACCATTCCGGATAGGGCAAATTTGCGCGTTTTCTATTCTTTGTATCATAAATGCTCATGTGGTTGTATTTAACCAGCAAATTGTCGCTAAGCTTCCACCAGGCATCTAAAACCTTACTGGCATTATTGATGCAGTAGTCGGTTAAAAACTTGATGGCAAGGATTGGATCCTGGCTGTAGAGTTCTTTGGCTGTTATATCAATGGCAGGTACTCTTTCTATAGCTGTCTTTTCCCATTCCTCCTGGGCTTTTTTGACATCTTTAATAGCGTGCGAATAGGCCACAAGAGTATGGAAATCAACATAATCAAATGCCCATCGTGCAGATTCTCTGTTAAATACCCAGTGGTCTCCGATACTGAAAGACTTCGGGATTGCTGTGATCCCGGCATAAAGAGGCATGTAACAGGATGTGTCCTGGGCTCCGAATGCCAGCCATACAATCCCTCCTATTGGGTCCGGCAGCCAATCCCTGCATTGAGTAACAGTGGTGTACTCTGCGCGGTTGACACCGATGGTCCGTGGGGTGGGGTAGATTTCATCCTTTATCCTTAGAGGCCTGGGATGGTAGTTCGGATTAGCGAATGGTCCCCCTCTAAGTCCTTCTGCCGGATCAAAATTGGTTCCCTGGAATTTGTCGCGTGTTATGTTTATAACATCCTGAAGTGAAAGTTTCTTATCCGGCTTGACTGAGAAAGGGAGCTCCATATTTGGCGTTTCCGGGCTGAAATTTCGGGATGGAGCGACAAGGTCAAAGAAGCGCCACATGCGGGCCCTGGTGCCTCCGCTGCTGGCTGCGCTGGCCTCGGCAGGAGAGTAAACCTTTTTCCAGTTAAAGGGTTTTTCACTCTTCGGATCGTAGTAACCATTCTCGACTGCATAAGAAATTACATTTGAGGAGGCCATGAAGTAATCTGAGTTTTTGAGGTCGATCTCTCCGATCCTGGATTGATTCGGGCAGACGCAAACATGGTCATCAGGAACTCTTTGAGCGCACCATAAAGCACCTGGTTTTCCACTCTTTGGTGTCCAAAGCGGCCCGACCGGCATTATCTCGAATACCCAGACCTCATCCGGATCTGCCACTGCAAGCATTTCACCTGAGTCATGAAAACCATATCCGTATTTTTCAGCTAGTGAGCCCATGGTTTTAATGGCTTCTCTTGCGGTTTTGCTTCTCTCCATAGCGATAAGTGTTAGTGTTGTTATGTCAATTACGCCTGATGGAGTTGGATTTCTCATTTTCCGGGGACATCCGATTGTTGACTCTGCTATAGCAACTTGATGTTCGTTCATATACCCGAACACCCCGTGGTGATAAGCGTAAGTGTGCGGCACTTGAGGAATTTCAGTGCCTGTATAATTTTCCTTATACATATCCCATTTATTGCCCACATCCGGTGGCCAGGTCCTTATTTGTGAAATGTGATAAATTTTTCGCATTGAACCAGATTTATGGTCTGCTGCAGGAACGTGCCTCCAGGTCCAGTCGCATATACCGCAGTCTGCAGTATGAGTTTTCATAATAGAGCTATCTGTTGAGGCATTTTTCCCGACCATTACTACGGTGCAGCCTTCTGCTAAAGGTTCCGTTAATAGAGATTCATCCCCTTTACCCTCCGGTATAATAAACACAACAGCTCTTGCCAGAACCAGGACAACAAGTAATAAGCCAGCAATTAAAAATAATTTTCTTAATTTCACTTTATATCTCCTTGTAAGATGGGAACTAATAAAATGGGGATGGTTTTATTTTTCTCTTATCGTTTAATTTCATTTTAATAAAAAAATTATAATCAAAACGTATTGTTTTAACGAGTCCGAAGCGACGTGGCAATCTCACAATAGAAATAGAAGCGTCCTTTTTTATAGAATCGTTCTTAATATATAATTCAGGTTAATTGATATAGACATTTTTTTTGCCTGCTTTAGCCGGGTCGTGATAATAGTATCCGACACCATTTTTCACCACTTCAGCATAGCGTGGCACATTGCGGATTGTTATAGTCCTTTCCGGGTATTTTCTTGAAAACTGGCGAACAAGCTCCAGAGTTACCGAGCAGTGCTGGCCCACACGTTTTTCTATGGGCCATCCGGTCTCATCATAGGACACAAATAATTTTCTTTTTTTTGAAAGGCTAAGTAAAAACGGATCCTTCCCGTCCAGAAGCAGATCCACAGTTTTTGGACCGGTTGGCTGGTCTAAGAAGGGGAGAGGTGCTTCCAGCAGAAAAGGCATTGTATCCGCATAATCTCCGATCTCCCGGTGGGAGAGACCGCGGAATCCTGATGGGGAAGACTCAACATGATTATCAAATCTCTCCCTGGCTTTTACGGTAAGAGATGTCATTATTGCAATTCTCATGGATTTATCAGGCGCCACGATGCAGTTCGTGACCGGAAACATCGTCTCTGCTCCATGAATATCAACTGCAATATCCACTTTCTCTTTCTTCATGATCTGCATTGCGCCGTATGTGACTTGCTCCATGAGAGGGCCGTTTTTCCTGCCTGGCCAGGTCCTGTTCGTGTTCCTCACATCAAGAAACGATAGCAGCTGTTTTTCTGGATAGTGGACATAGACATCTGGATCCGGCCACTGGTCTAAGGGTGAGGCATCACGGTTTCCCATTCTGAATTTTTTACTCCCCCAGTCTGTAGGTATTTCAAAGTATAGAGGATAGCCGTCTCCGGGCCTGGTATTACGCCCCGCGCTGTTATTAAATTGGGGGATTATAATGAGAGTCCCTTTATCGACCAGTGCGTTTTCAAGGAGTATTAGAGCGCTCAGCAGGGCTGCCGGCTCATTTGCATGAGTATTTGCAATGATAAGGATTGTTCCACCTTCTTCTTTGCCTTTCAGGAAAAATACGTTTGTGTCTGCCATAGTTCCTTTTAAGCCTTCTGAATAATCGCTTAGCTTTGCAACTTTTGTAACTCCTGGTCCTGTTACGATAGACGTCCTGTAATGGCGGTGGTTATAGAGTTGAAAGCCCGCCATTACAATTATTGCAGCAACAGCTGCAAGAAGTATAAATTTGATTGTCCATTCACGTGACATCTTTTTCTCCATTATTCATAAAAACTGCCGACACTATTATTCATTTTTAAAAATATTAGCTCATTACTTTGATTATTTCTTAAAATTAACATTCAAACCTTCTCCAGTGACCTCACCCTACTTTACACGTAAGATCCTCAGAACAAGAGGAATTAATATCAGCAAATAGAGGAGCATATCGTTTGCGCTTTTCTTTTCTCTTAAAAAATTCCAGATCAACATAGCCCCTATATAAACACAGATTGCATAATATATAATCATTATTAAAGGCATAAAATAACCTCCATCATATACTCCACCTCACAAGGAACTCCAGGCGGGCGCTGAAGACAATCATAAGAATTCCCACTATAGTAATAACCAGCCAGGGAAGCCAGGTGCTTCTTAGGAATGTCCAGTAAGAACCCTTGTATTCTGTGACCATTACACTGAGCCTCCCTATAAGGGCAGTCGGAGGAAGCCCGTCCCCTAACGGCCAGAGCAGGCTCAGTCCCGCAATGGCAACAGTTGCATGCAGACCGATGGAGTCTAAAAACCAGATTAAAGGAATACCGATAATGGCTGCACCACCATAGGTTAAAACACCTTCAGATACCGGAATAATGACGGCTAAAGAAATAAACAGCAGGATGAGTGGTGTGCTGATAACAGCAAAGGAAAGCATACCCCTGACTCCGGTTGCGGTCATAATCTGCTGCAGCATGCCCACAACGACAATAGTCGCGAGAAGCGGAAGCAGCCGTTTCATTGTGTCTCTTGATAGGGATAAAATCTTAATTTTTATAGGACTCACAAGCCATGCGACTAGCGCAGCAACGACAAATTCCAGGGGCAATCCCAGGATTGGAATGGAAAAAGGCAGGAGTCTGCTGGCAATGACCAGGCCGAAAAAAGCCAGAAAGGGCAGAAGTACTCTCCACCAGCTCATACCCGCAGGCACTTCAGGTATCTCTTTTAAGACTGTATCCAGATGCATCTTTTTCTCTCTTCTCCAGCCCAGAGAAAGGATTGTAAAAGTTCCCAGCACAAGAACGGGAATTCCGAGAGGGAGTTCAAAGCCCACATAAGGTATAGCTGTTCCGGCGGATAGAATCATAGCCCAGATGTTGACAGGGGGTGCAGCTGCACTTAAACCTGCAACTATAAAAAGGATAGCAGCAACTCGTCTCTTTTTTATCCCAAGATAGCCGAGCGCCAGGGCAACCGGTGCTCCAACGACAAGAAGCGAAACGCTGCCTGCTCCTGTGAGTGCTCCAGGGATAAGAATGATTATCATGAGCAGCATCAAGGCAATAATACGTACGTTATAAAAATATTTTATCGTGCCTCTAACTACATAGTTCACACCCCCGGATTCACTGACTATAGCCATGAATATTGTAGCTGTCGAAAAGACCAGGATGACATCCAGATAGGTGAATGTTCCCTCTACAAGATGGCGGGCAAGCTGGCTGACCGGGGGGGTGCCTGGGAATGCACCGGCAATGCCTCCTGCCACTGCAGCTGAGAGCATGCTTATCTCAACGGATAGTTTGCGCCACTTCGCTAGTGCATAGGCAAGCACCATGACTGCTAGAATGATTCCAATCTGAAGATACATGTAGCTAAACCATACGCAATTTTACATTCCATATTTCACTTGAGTCAAGAAAAAATAGGAACAAATAATATGTTTAGTTGCATTGATCGGAATAATTCTTCTTCTCCTTGGCATAAAAATCCCTTTCTTTTATAATAGACCAAAAAGAAAGGAAAATTTGGCATAGAATTATTATAAATAGGAAAAAATAGAACTGTCCCCATTTTTATTAAACAACTATCACATATAAAAATAAGAATCATCGGAATAAAATCAGGAGGGTAAAAATATGAAAAAATACACATTTCTTTTTTTTATGCTTATTTTTGTCTGTTTTACAGGGTATGCAGGTGAGCAAGAATCAGAGACTCAGAGTAGTCCTATTCCCAGGCCTGAGTACCCGAGGCCGCAATTCGTGCGCTCTCCATGGGTGAATCTGAATGGGATATGGACCTATACTTTTGATTTTGGAATATCTGGAAAGAACGTGGTTTTGCAAACAGCCGGGGCTTTGAGGGTGAAATTAATGTCCCGTTCTGTCCTGAAAGTTCCTTGTCCGGAGTGGGGCACAAGGATTTTATTTCTGCTATGTGGTACCAGCGGAGCCTCTCAATCCCGGCCGAGTGGGAAGGGAAAAAGATAATTCTCCATTTTGGAGCAGTGGATTATGAGACTGAAGCCTTTATAGATGGAAAATCTGCAGGAAAACATTACGGAGGGACTTCTTCATTTTGTTTTGATATCACTCCTTTTGTCTCAAGCGGTGGGAGTTACAGTCTTGTTGTCTATGTTCTTGATGACAATCGTTCAGGCGTGCAGCCTTCAGGAAAACAATGCCCGGCCTTTAAATCGAGAGGATGTCATTATACCCGCACTACTGGTATCTGGCAGACCGTATGGATGGAAGCTGTTTCTGAATACGGATTGAAATCCTGTTGTATTATTCCTGATCTTGACCAGAAACAATTCTTAATACAGACCAGGTTTTATTCAGTTCGTCCGGATCTTACATTTCAGGTCAAGGTCATGGATGGCTCCCGTAAAGTTAATGCAACAAAAGCGGCTGTTTGCGATGGAATGATTTGTTCTTTACGGATAAAAAAACCAAAAACCTGGTCTCCGAAATATCCTTTTCTTTATGACTTTGTTTTTGAAGTGACAGACTCCTCAGGGCAGGTCCTGGACCAAGTCAGAAGCTATGCAGGCATGCGGAAGATCCATATCCAGGACAACCAGATATATTTAAATAACGAGCCCTGTTATCTCAGACTTGTTCTTGACCAGGGTTTTTATCCTGACGGAATATGGACGGCTCCCAGTGATGCGGCCTTGAAAAAGGATATAGAATTGTCCATGAGCGCAGGATTTAACGGAGCCCGCCTGCATCAGAAGGTGTTTGAAGAAAGATTCCATTACTGGGCAGATAGACTTGGATATCTGACCTGGGGAGAATCTTCAAGCTGGGGTATAGATTTAGCCAGTGGGATATCGGCAAGAAATTTCCTTACTGAATGGCAGGAGATTATTATTCGCGATCGGAATCATCCATCTATTATAGCATGGACTCCTTTTAACGAGGCCTGGGGTGGAGGTGAGAATCTAAAACGCCTGCTTATTGACGTCTATACGCTCACTCACAGCCTTGACCCAACGCGCCCTGTGAATGATTCCAGTGGTGGTTTTCATGTAAAAACCGATCTGTGGACAGAGCATACCTATGAACAGGACCTGGAAAAACTGAAGGAGTTGCTGGCGCTTTCGGAGGACAATGCTGTCTGGCGCCGCCATCCAGAAAAGAGCATCGATTACCAGGGTCAGCCGTATTTGATAGACGAGTATGGCGGTATCAAGTGGATCCCCAGCGCTGATAAAGTGTTTGCGGATGATTCATGGGGGTACGGGAAAGACCCGACAACTCTGGAAGAGTTTTACACCCGCCTTGAAGGACTTACGGATGTGATTCTTGGTTTGCCTCATATTTGCGGATTTTGTTACACGCAATTAACCGATATAGAACAGGAACAAAATGGTATCTTTAATTACGACCGAACGGAAAAATTTAACATGAGCCGAATCCACAGCATTATCAGTAAGCCCAGAAATACAAAACAAAAAATTGAAAAAGTGGGGCGGGATATTTAAATCTGCAGGGATTTAATTCATCGGTTCTCTTCCATTTTGTATGGTTAATAATCAGAAAGTATTCGTGAATGGTCTCGCTCCCGTTCAGATTTTTCACGCCATCCCTTCTTCGCTCTTCTCGGCGGCTGCGTAACTCGCTCCGCTCAAACATACTCGCCGCCCGACTCTGTCCGGGTTTCCTCGAAGAACGATTCAGGGAGGCTAAATCTTCAAAGGTCGCTTCATCCATCCCCGAACACTTTCTATTAATCTATCAAGATATTTTTTGCCCACGCAAAATGGAAGAGAACCGATTCATCAAGTCCGCAAATAAATGGGGACAGGATTGTTGCCGGATTTGACATTAGTGTCTACCAGTAGTAAAAGCCATAGAACAGACATTTAGCAATAGATCAAGTTAAAATGTATAAATTATTACAACACGAAAAATACCATCCGACTAAACATATAAAGGAGAAAAAAATGAAAAGTTTGAAGTGCCATGGAAGGTGTATTCGAAGTTTTTTTGTCTACGCCGTGATTTTTTTGTTGTTTTTAATGAGCTCTGCATGCTCAAAAAAAGTAGAGCCACCTGTAGCTGAAAAAATTCCGAAGGAATTGACGATTCACGAGCACACACGAGTGGATAATTACTACTGGCTAAATGAGCGGGAAAACCCGAAAGTCATTGACTACTTGAAAGCCGAGAATGAGTATAAAGAGGCTGTCATGAAGCACACAGAGGAGTTACAGGACAATCTTTTTAACGAAATAGTTGGCAGGATAAAGAAAACTGATATGTCTGTTCCCTATAAAGAAAGTGATTACTATCGTTATTCCCGGTATATGGAAGGAAATGAATACCCAATTTACTGCAGAAAAAAGGGGAGCCTGGAGGCTGATGAGGAAATGTTATTGAATGTCAATGAAATGGCAGAGGGATATGATTTTTTTAATGTTGCAGGTTATAGTGAAAGCTCTAACAACAATCTTATTGCTTTTGGTGTGGATACGGTCAGTCGGAGAAAATACACTATTTATTTTAAAAACCTGACCACCGAAGAAATGCTCCTCGATAAAATTCCCAACACAACAGGTAGAGCGGTATGGGCAAACGATAATAAAACCGTTTTTTATTCTATTAAGGATAAAACGCTTCGCTCTTATAAGATCCTCAAGCATGTCCTTGGAACCGATGTTTCCAGTGACAAAGAGGTTTATCATGAAAAAGATGTAACATTTAGCACTTACATCTATAAAACCAAGTCTAAAAAATATTTGATTATTGGTTGCGGGAGCACCCTGTCTTCCGAATACCGCTTCCTGGATGCTTCTAAACCTGATGGGAAATTTAAAATTATACAACCGCGGGAGAAAGATCTGTTATACGGTGTGGCTCATTACAAAAACAAGTTTTATATCCGAACAAATTATAAGGCGAAAAATTTCAGGTTGATGGAAACATCAGTCCGCAAAACTACTAAAGAAAACTGGAAAGAGGTCATCCCTCACCGTGAAGATGTCCTGTTGCAGGGATATGAAATCTTTAAAGATTTCCTTGTTGTCAATGAGCGGAAAAAGGGCCTCCCTAACATCAGGATTATCAGGTGGGATAAAAAAGGCGAGCATTATCTAAATTTTGGTGAAGAAACATACTCGGCTCGCATTTCGACCAATCCTGAGTTTGATACAGACCTGCTGCGCTACAGTTATGCATCTCTTACTACTCCAAGATCTGTTTTTGATTACAACATGAACACCAGAGAGAAAAAACTCCTCAAGCAGCAAGAAGTCCTTGGGGATTTTGACTCCGCTAACTATTTTGCAGAAAGACTCTATGCAACAGCAAAAGATGGTACTAAAGTCCCAATATCCCTTGTGTACAGGAAAGGACTCGAAAAGAACGGAGACAGTCCACTCCTACTCTACGGATACGGTTCATACGGAGCGAGTATGAACGCTGGTTTCCGTTCTGACCGGCTGAGCCTGCTGGATAGAGGTTTTGTTTATGCAATCGCTCACATCCGCGGCGGGCAGGAAATGGGGCGCTACTGGTATGAAGAGGGCAAACTGCTTAAAAAGAAAAATACCTTTACGGATTTTATTGCCTGCGCAGAACATTTGATTGCAGAGAAATTCACTAACTCAAATAAGCTTTTTGCTATAGGAGGAAGTGCTGGCGGCTTGCTGATGGGCGCTATTACAAATATGCGGCCTGACCTTTTTAAAGGTATTATAGCTGGAGTCCCCTGGGTGGACGTTGTCACCACCATGCTTGATGATAGTATCCCACTAACTACCGCTGAATATGATGAATGGGGCAATCCCAACGATAAGGAATATTACGATTACATGCTTTCTTATTCTCCCTACGATAATGTGGAAGCTAAGGATTATCCTGCGATGCTGGCTACAACCGGTTTACACGATTCTCAAGTCCAGTATTTTGAGCCAGCTAAGTGGGTGGCTAAACTCAGAGACTTAAAAACAGATAATAATATTCTATTACTCCACACAAACATGGAAGCCGGACATGGAGGAGTTTCGGGCCGTTTTAGAAGGTATAGAGAGACAGCGATGGAATATGCATTTATGCTGGATCTAATTGGAATTAATAAATAAATCGTAGAGGTTTGAGATAAGGAATAATTGTCATAATGAGTCCAAGGTGCCGCGTCGATATTGTCATTGCGAACGCAGTGCGGCAATCACACAATTTTTATTGTCATAACGAGTCCAAGGTGACGTGGCAATCTCACTATTGTCATTTCGTGGGGGCTTGATTTATCAAGCCTACATTTAAGATAATTAATATATCCCCAAAATTTTCAGGAGAATAACATGGGAAAAAAAGAAAAAAATATTTTAAACGACATAGGCGATGAGTTCAAAAAGCTCGGCGAGGAAATCAAACCGTATCTTGATAAGGCAGATAAGAAAATCCGTGGTTTTGATAAAGCCATTGAGCCATCCCTTGCTGAACTCGGTGAAAAGCTAAAGGAGTTAGGCGGAGTACTAAAACATCCAAAAAATGAGTTTTCCCAAAAGATGAAGGACTGGAAAGATTCGGTAAAGCCGGTTTTGAAAGACATGCGCAAACATGTCCGGGACTGGAAAGAAGCAGAGAAGAAGAGCAGCAAGAAAAAAGCAATCAAGAAAAGAAAATCATAAAATAAATCCCTCTGTTAAGTCAAAGCCTATAAATTCTAAATCTAGCTTATTTCTCTTTATATCCTTGTCTTGTCAATCCCCGATCGCAGATAGGATGAACTCTGCAATATCCTTTTTGAACTTGGCGTGGGAAATTTTACGGATGTACATCATGTGACCCGCTTCATAATAACCCATCTTGATCCGCCCTTTGAATTCATTATTTAAATCCAGGTGAGAAAATGTGTATTCGGTCGCAAAATAGGGGGTAGCTCCGTCGTAATAACCATTGGCAACAAAGACCTTTAGAAATTGATTCTGGCTCATCGCCTGGCGAAGAGTCTCTGCTACATTTAAGTAACGATTCTCGACATTCCTGAAGTTCCAGGGTCTGACATTCCCTGATATTGCATAGGGTATATCATTTTTATACTTGAGTTCTGACCTTAGATAATGATTCAGTGTTGCAGCAAAAGGGCCATAGATTGCTGCGTTACTCGGATCAAATTCATATCCTTCTCCTGCTGAGTCGGCGTCTTTCCCTTTGAACCGGCTGTCAAGGCGCCCTACTGTATATCCTTCATCGCGAAGCAATTCTTTAGCAAAACGGCGAAGTGTAATCCGCATATTTGTTTGTTCGACATATTTAGGAGAAAGCCCGGTGTAGCGGGCCAGTTTCTGGATGATATCTTTTTTTTCGTCTTCAGGGAGCGTGTTCCCTTTTATCAGTGCCAGGGAATATTCTTCGATAGCGAATTTTTCGGCCTCAGCCAGGACATCCCGCAAATCTCTTTTCTGAAGATCCCTGGAGAGCTTTTTGTGATACCAAGCTGTGGCAGTGTATGTGGGTAAAAACACGATATAAGGCAGGTCATTTCCTCGATGAAAACGAAGTGTTTGCCAGTTAAGAACAGAAGAAACGAGGATGATACCGTTGAGATACATTCCGTGCCTGCGTCCCTGGAGGAATCCAGACAATCCAGCTGACCTGGTGGTGGCGTAGCTTTCGCCCAGAAGGAACTTGGGTGAGGCCCAGCGTTCGAATTTTGCTATATAAAGCCGGATAAATTCACCGGTAGATTCAATGTCTTCGTTAAAGCCGTGGAATTCCTTTGGGTTTACGCCTTTAACAGCCCTGCTGTAGCCTGTGGAAACTGGATCAACCATCACAACATCCGTCACATCCAGGATGGAGTATTCATTGTCCACAAGACGAAATGGCTTAGCAAGAGGAAATCCTTTATCGCTGAGAAGGACTTTCCTTGGACCGAGCGCTCCAAGATGAAGCCAGACAGAAGAGGAACCGGGCCCACCATTAAAAGCAAAAGTGACAGGGCGGAGGCTTTTATCCTTTACGCCATCTTTTGTGTAAGCTACAAAAAAAACATTTGCTTTTGGCTTTTCCTTTTCGTTTTTAAGAAGCATGTACCCTGTTGTTGCTGTGTATTTTAGCTGTTTTCCATCTATCTGGATGGTGTGGTGGGTAACAGAGAGTGATGGATTTAGAATTTTAGTACCGGTCTTTTTTTTGGCTGTTGCCTGTGCTGTTAAATTGGGAATCTGAAAAATAATTAAGACGGCAAAAACAGTAAAAAGAATTTTTTTTATCATCTTGCTCCCTCCAAGAGAAAATTTTTAGAATCTTTTCTTTTTTCACTATAACAAAAAATCGAGGATGGTTCTATTTTTTTACTTTTTGAAACTTTTTTTATAATTAGTACATTATATAATTTATGATGGTAGTTATATCGTAAAAACTTCACGAAAGAGTTGCATCTCTCATTTTTTCTGCGATAAAATCGCTTTAAGAGAAAATACGAAGCACTTGATATGAACTCTAAACTTCTCAGGAGGGGATTATGACTTTATTACACCGTTCTTTTATGACCGCTTTGATCGCGATTTTTATGGTCTTTGCCTTACAGGTGAATGGAGCTGTCCAAACCAAGCTTCCTGATACACCGGCAGGGACAAAACTTGCCCGGTTACTTGCTGTAATTGAATCCGGGGATATTCAAAAAATGCGCAAGTTTGCTGAAGATTTTTCTAAATCTTTCCTGGATCAGTTCTCTATTGAGGACCATGTTGATTTCTTTAAACAGGCTTATGATCGCTATGGAGGCTTTGAGGTAGTGAGAGTTGAGGAATCAAGTGATTATGAAATAGCAGCCCTTCTCAAATGTAAGAATTCTGCAGGATACAGACAGATTGAGCTAATAACTGAGTCTAAATCTCCTTATGCTGTTAAAGACATGAGCTACGGAATGGCAGAGCCGCCGGGGAAAGAAGAGCCCTCAGATATAAAAGCACTTCCTTCTCCAACCGCTTCAGAGGCAGCAGATCCTGATGCTGTCGTTAAAGGTAAACTGGGAATGGAGATTGATATGTATCTGCTCGGCAAAATAAAGGAAGGATTCTCCGGCACAGTGCTGGTTGCCAAAAAAGGTGAGAAAGTGCTCCATAAGGGCTACGGATGGGCCGTGAGGGAGCAAAGGATTCCTATTACAACCCAGACTGTTTTTGATATCGGCTCCATATCAAAACCCTTCACCGCGACAGTTATAGTGAGACTGGAACAGCAGGGTAAACTAGAAGTAAAAAATCCCATCACAAAATTCTTTGACAATGTGCCAGAAGATAAAAAAGGAATCACCATTCACCATCTGCTTACGCATTCGTCGGGGCTAGGGGATTACCATGATACAAAAGGAGACTTTGAGAAAATGACCCGGGATGAGGCTCTGCAGCATATATTCAACCAGAAACTCAAGTTTATTCCCGGCGAGAAAAACGCCTACTCTAATTCCGGGTATACATTGCTTGCGATTATCGCTGAAAAAGTTTCAGGGAGATCTTTTAAGGAATATCTCAAACAAGAGATTTTTAATCCAGCCGGAATGTCCAGCACCGGTTTTTACCGCAACCCCGCCTGGAAGGAGAAAAATACTGCCCATGGTTACGATGCCCGTAAATTCGGTAAGCAGAATTCACCTCTAACATGGCCTGAGATTACATGGGCACTCCTGGGAAATGGAGGAATGGTTTCAACAGCTGAGGATTTATACAAGTTTCATCTTTCCATGAAAGGCAATAAAATCCTTTCCCGTAAAGCGAAAAAAAAGTCTTACACAACGCACGTCAACGAAGGAGATGGTATCTGGATGGGGTATGGTTGGGGAATCCGAAAAACTGACCGAAACACTAAAATTGTCAGCCATGGAGGTGCCAATGATTTTGGCTTCCGTGCCTACTTTGTAAGATATCTGGATGAAGACATTGTTATTATTATTACCAGTAACTCTGGCAGGAGAGCAAAGGTACGTGAACTCTACAGTAAGCTCACCAGTATAATTTTTAATAATAAGTAAAAAAGGGATAGGCCCCATTATTTAGGAGGTGTCCATTGAATAATATATCCAGAAGAGATTTTATAAAATATTCGTCTGCGGGACTGCTGGGTTCAGCTTTTACATTTGGCACTTATTCTTGCGCTCCTAAAGGAAAAAAGCCCAACTTTGTTTTTTTTATGACTGATGATCAAAGGTGGGATGGAATGAGCTGTGCAGGGAATCCGGTCATTAAAACTCCTAATATGGATAGAATTGCAGAAGGCGGCGTCCGATTTACAAATATGTTTGTCACGACTTCTTTATGCGGTCCGAGCAGGGCATCGATTCTCACAGGGAAATATGTCCACAATCACGGTGTCCGCCGCAACGGCATGTCACTCCCCATGGAGCAGAAAACTTTCCTCGAAATACTTAAGGAGGCAGGATATGAAACGGCCTTCATAGGCAAGTGGCATAACAGAGACCGGGCAGAGAACAGAGGTTTAGACTACTACTTCGGTTTTAAAGGACAGGGGAGGTACAACAATCCCATCGCTTCGGAAAATTTTGGCCCAGACACCGAATACAAGGGGCATGTCTCAGACGTTCTGGCAGACCATACCATTAAATACCTGGAAATGGAACATGAGAAACCGTTTTGTTTACTTTTGTGGTTTAAGGCGCCCCACCGGAGCTGGCATCCGGCTGAACGCTTTAAAGGCTTGTATAAAGATATCAAAATGCCCGAGCCTGCAACATTCCATGATACGTATGAAGGGAAGCCAGATGCTGTAAAGAATGCGGATATGAAAATCGGCGATTTTAAAGATGTACCTGACCTCGATACATTCCTTAAGGATTATTACCGCTGTATTGTTGGGGTTGATGAGAATGTAGGCCGGGTGCTTGATGCTCTTGATAGTTTGGGGTACGAGGACAATACAGTTGTTCTTTACACTGGAGATAATGGGTTTTTCCTCGGCGAACATCACTTTTTTGACAAACGCCTTATGTACGAAGAATCCATCCGGGTTCCACTGCTTGTAAAGTATCCAAAAATGATCAAGCCTGGAACAACAAATGAAGAGATGGTTCTTAATGTGGATTTTGCGCCCACAATTTTAGCCCTGGCCGGAACTCCTATCCCTGAGACGATGGACGGAGAAAGTTTTAAGCCTCTCCTGCGAGGAAAGGAAACATTGTGGAGAGAGGATTTTCTTTATGAGTATTACGAATATCCTGCTGTTCACATGGTCAGGAAAAACCGTGGCGTCCGTACTAAAAGATGGAAATACATACACTATTTTGAAGAACCTCAGGAGTTTGAGCTTTATGACCTCCAGAACGACCCGCATGAGATGCACAATCTGATTAATGATCCTGCCTATAAAGACGTTCTAGAGCAGTTAAAAGCACGGATGACAGTACTAAGAAAAGAACTCAAGGACCCGGATTTATAAAAAGAAGGAGAAAAGGCGGTCTGTCACTCTTTTTTATATTTTTTCTTAAAAATAAAATATGCGGGAATTCCCATAACAACAGTTAGAATTGCTATCGAAGAAGCAACCGGGCGCTCAAGGAAACCCAGGACAAGAATTGAGACACCTGCCATAATATAGATAGCAGGAACAACGGGGAAACCCGGCATTTTATACTCAAGTTTTTTTAATTTTCTCAATTTAAAAACACCTATAACTGCTAGAATTGGAAAAATTCCAAGGGAAAAAGCCATATAGGTCAGTATCTGGTCAAAAGTCCCTGATATCACTATAACGACCGCAATTACACATTGAAGGATTATTGATTTTGAAGGAACACGGCGCACACTGTGAACCTTCGAGGCAAACTTGAAAAAATATCCATCTTTAGCCATAGAGTAATAGACCCTAGGACCAAGAATAATAAATGCGCTTAAAGAAGAAAAAAGAGCAAAAGATATAAGGATTGAAAGAAGAGTCTCAAAGGATTTCCCGAATAAATTCCCTACAGCAAGTCCTCCAATGGAGATGACTCCACTCATGTCTTTAGGCGTAGCAGCATAAACAAAAAGGAGATTCAGGCAAAAATATAGAAGCATGACAATTCCTGTACCTAATATCAAAGAAAGCGGGAGATTTTTCTTTGGCTTTTTTATTTCTGAACCGATATAGGCCGATGCATTCCAGCCGCTGTATGCAAACATGATCCACATCAAAGAAAGACCTATGGTTTTCCATCCTCCAAAATTAAATCTGAATTCTTCTCCCTGGGAAAAATGTTCCATGCTCCCATTGCCGAGTGAAAACCCTATAACGATAAGGCCCACGATTAGGCCCACTTTTAACACAGTCAGGAGATTCTGGACTCTTGTGCCAAATTGAACGCCCCTGAGATGAATCAGGGTAAAAGCAAAAATAACAATTATTGCGTAGAACTTTTTTAAAACCACTGCTTCAAGAGCGCTATCGAAAATTCCCAGGCTTAATACCTGAGGAAAAGCCCTGGCCAAATACTCAGAAAATCCTATGGCAGAAGCAGCAATAGGAGCAGAGAAGCCTACAAAAAAAGAAACCCATCCGCTTAAAAATCCGAACAGAGGATTAAATAATCTGGAAAGGAAAATATATTCTCCTCCTGCATGAGGCATTGCTGCGCCTAGTTCGCTGTAGCATAAAGCACCACACAGTGCGATTATCCCCCCTCCAATCCACAGCAAAATCAATAAAAGAGGATTTTGCAGGCCTGACATAAGGAGTCCGGAAGTTGTAAAGATTCCGGCTCCAATCATATTGGCAATTACTATATTTGTTACCGGGAAAAGCCCGAGCCTCCTTTCCAATCCGTTTTCTTTCATTTAATCCTACATAGAATAATTTTGACGCAGAAATGAAGAATATCTTCCATCTATTTCTATAAGACTAATTATCCTTTTATATAGTTTCTGAACAAACAAGCTCTGGAAAGGGAAAAGTTTATCCCGAAACTCGAAAGCTTAAATCAAACACATCATTTTAACAACTTCTTCCTTTCTTTGCGAATACAGGGAAAAAATTGGACAGTTGAACAAGAAAGGACAGATTGTTTTTTAAATTGTATTGTTCTAACTTAATTTCTATAATGAGAATTTGAGTAAAAGGTCCATTCATGAAAAGGGCAACTTTTCTTTCTTATACAGTGCTTGAAAAGAACCATGCCTCAGTATTGCTCCAAGGATTAAAATTCATTTAAAGGTGATATTACAATGGGAAAGGTTATAACTCGAAGGGATTTTATACAGGGAAGTGCCTTTGCAGTATTAGGAGCTTCAATGGGATTTTCCTCTCAACAGATAAAAAAATCAAAGGTTATTTTGATTCGTCATTCTGATGCCTTGGATGAAAATTCTAAAATCAAAGAAGAAATTGTCCAACAGATGCTTGATGAAGCGGTTAAAACTCTATTTAACCAGGATGATCCGGTAAAAGCATTTCAGAAAATTATTAAACCAGGTGAAGTTGTGGGAGTAAAGACCAATGTTTGGTCTTACCTTCCTACTCCTCCTGAGCTCGAGAGATCAATCGAACGTCGGCTGATCGATGCTGGTGTGAAAAAAGAAGATATCAGTTTTGATGACCATGGAGTACGGACAAATCCTGTTTTTCTTAGAGCAACCTCTCTTATCAATGTCAGGCCTTTGAGAACACATTACCTTGCTGGTGTCAGCGGATGTATGAAAAATTACATCATGTTTGCTAAATCTCAATCCGCCTATCATCCCAACAGCTGCTCAGACCTTGGCTCGCTGTTTTATTTACCCCAGGTAAAAGGCAAGACACGGCTGAATGTTTTATGTGCGCTGACTCCCCAGTATCATGGACGCGGGCCTCACCATTTCAGCCGCCGGTATGTCTGGGGGTACAAAGGACTAATAGTTGGTCAGGACCCTGTGGCAGTTGATGCTATTGGCTTACGGCTTATCATGGCAAAACGCACTGAACAGCTGGGGAAAGCGCGGGAGATACCGCCAGTTCCCAGGCACATCGAGGTTGCCGATGTTAAACATAAACTGGGCAATAGCGATTTGAATAAGATTGATTTGATCAAGCTGGGCTGGAAAGAAGATATTTTAATCTAAACAAACCCACCTTTAAATAACATGTCGATCTTATAAAAAATGGAGAATTAAATGAGATGTGTAATAAATAAACTCCTTTTCGTAATTATTATACTTGTGCTTTTATGTTCATCTTGCGGCAAATTTTCAAAGGATTTAGACCTCGAGTATGTAAGCAGTATATTATGGACTAAAGCTTATGATGTAAAAATAGAAGGCGATTTTGCCTACTGCGCGTTTTTAAACGGGCTTGTTGTTCTGGATTTTTCTAATAAAAGAAAACCAACTATTATCTCACGTCTCTACCTTGGTGGAGGATTTGGAATTGACAAAAAGGACAACCTTGTTTGTATTGCTACGGGGACAAAAGGCCTGCATATAGTGGATGTCACGGATATCAAAGCGCCTTCTCTTAAAGGTATTTTTTACACTCCCGGTGAATCCAAAGATGTAGTTGTAGCTGGTGACTATGCCTATGTTGCAGATGGCCCATCAGGACTTCAGATAATAGACATCAGCAGTCCTTCATCTCCCAAGCTGGCTGCCTCGTTTGATACAGCCGGTTCAGCAGAAGAAGTGGCTCTAAAGGAAGATTTTGTTTACATTGCAGAAGGGTCTTCAGGATTGCAAATTATAAACATCAAGGACCCTTCATCTCCCAGGCTGGCAAGTTCATTTGATACACAAGGAACAGCAGAAAAAGTCGCTTTATCTGGCGATTACGCCTATGTTGCAGATGGCTCTTCTGGCTTAAAGATAATAAATATAAGTGACCCTTCAGCACCGAAGCTCGCCGCCTCTTTTATTACATCAGGCTATGCCCACGGAGTCGCAGTAAGCGGTGATTATGTTTGTGTGGGAAACATTTATGATGGTGGCTTTCAGGTAATTAATGTGAGCGCTCCAGAGGCTCCGGTCCTTGCCGCAACACGCAAGTACACCATGTACAACGAAGCCTGGGATGTTTTCATGAGCGAGAACCATGCTTATGTAGTGGATTATTTTGCAGGTATCTATGTGTTATCCATAGCCAATCCTTCTTCTCCAAGAACAGCCGGCTCATATTACACTCCCGGCTCTATTATAGGAGCAGCTGCTACAGGGAATTACCTTTGTGCTGTGGGAGACCTCTCAGGCTTAAAAGTGATAGATATCACAGATCCTTTAAATCCAAAGGTTGTTGGCTCAATCGGCCGTATGCGCGGGATTCATGGGCTTGGTGCAGGCGGTGATTATGCCTATGTCACTGATAGATGGTCATTAAAGATATATAACTTCAGTGATCCTGCAAAAATTAAGCTTGTTAAGACGTTTCCTGTGCCAGGTGTTCCGCGGACAGTATTTGTGCGCGGAAATTATGTTTATTTAACTTCTGACCTCTCTGGTTTTTGTATTATCGATATCAGCGATCCATCCACACCTGCGATTGTTGGTTCTTATAAAATGCCAGGCTTTGCATACGGACTTGTAGTAAGCGAAAATTTTGCTTATGTAGCGAGCAGTGATACAGGTTTTCACATATTGGATATAAAAAATCCAACTTCTCCTGAACTTGTGGGCTCCTGTAAAACACCCGGTCTTTCTTATGGAGTAAGTGTTAAAGGTAACTATGCCTATGTCGCGGATGGTTCTTCGGGTTTGCAGGTTATAGATATAAGCAATCCATCTGCTCCATCAATTGTTGGTTCATTAGGAATAGATGGCTTTTCCAATGCAGTTGTTGTGAAAGGGGATTTTGTTTATGTCTCGGATGAGACTTCCGGGATAAAAAAAATTGATATAAGAAATCCAACTTCTCCCAAACTGGTCGGATCTTTTAATACTCCGGGTGAATCCGCGGGAGTAGTTGTGTGTGGCGAGTATCTTGTTGTGCCCGACTCTTTTTCGCTTTTAATCCTCAAATAAACACCGACAAAAGGCTGCCCTGAAAAACCGGTAATTTTCTGTGTCACTTTATTTCCTATTTATTTCTCTTTTTCTTTTTTTGTCAGCTCAATAACAAATTCTATTTCTGTATCCTTCCCGCTAAGTACATCCTCTATTGACACTAATCTTTCCTCATTTGACATCGAATTTACCCCATGATATAAAGGTTTATACTTTTCCTTCTCTCCATTTCTGATATCAAAAAATGGGATTTTGTACTATCTAAAAAAGACATGAATTCACTGGCAAGGTTTTATAAGCAGCATTCTTTCCTTTTTAACCTCCTCAAATTATTGATCTTTCTTTATCTATTTCTATTCAGTCTTGAGTTGATGGGCACTTCATTAAAGATGTTCGGAAAAGGCCTGGCAACCAACCTTATCCAGACCACAACGAATCCGCTGGTTGGATTGTTTATCGGGATTCTGGCGACGTCCCTAATTCAATCCTCTTCCTCCACAACTTCCATTGTTGTTGGGCTGGTGGGGGGAGGAGTTCTGAATGTAGCCAATGCTATACCCATAATAATGGGAGCCAATATAGGAACTTCTGTGACAAATACTCTGGCTTCTCTGACTCATATTAAGAGAAATGTAGAATTCCAGCGGTCGTTTTCTGTGGCAATTGTGCATGATTATTTCAATGTGTTAGCGGTTCTTGTGATATTTCCCTTGCAGTATTTTACAAACTTTTTAGGCCGGATAGCGATCCTTATGGGTGAGCAGTTCCAGCATGTAGGAGGGCTCAAATTATTAAGCCCAGTCAAAGTGTTAACTCGTCCTGTTGTGGCTGTTCTGAGGACCTTGATTGGAGAGCTTCCCTGGGTCTTGCTGATTCTGTCTCTTATTTGTTTATTGCTGGCTTTGTCTCAAATGGTGAAGGCTTTAAAGGCTTTAGTCGTGGAGAAGGCCGAGGCATGGTTTGATAGATATCTATTTAAAACAGCTCTGAGGGCGTTTTTTGTTGGATTGTTACTGACTGTTATGGTGCAGAGCAGTTCCATCACTACTTCACTGGCTGTCCCAATGGCAGGAGCGGGGCTGTTAACAATTGTTCAGATTTTTCCGTACACGATAGGAGCCAACCTTGGAACAACTGTAACAGCAATCCTTGCAGCACTTGTAACAGGGAATTTGTCAGCAATTATTGTGGCTTTTTCCCATTTGTTGTTTAATTTATCAGGAATGGTTATCTGGTGGCCGTTAAAATCCGCTCCTATTTTCCTGGCGCAAAAATTTTCCCAGTTTTCACTCCGGAATAAAATAATCCCGATTCTGTATATTCTTATTGTATTTTTTGTTATACCTATAGTATTAATTTACCTATTAAAATAAGAGGAATTAACCGTGTTTAAAGAATGGCTTGCGATCTTTAAAAAAGATACATTAATGGACCATGCTTATCAGCGGTCTTTTTTAATGTTGGATATTACACGGGAAATGTTCTCTAAAGCCAGGGAATCGCTGCGGTTTAAGGAAGACTGTGAAGTGGACATCGATATCCGTGATAGAGACCTGGAAATTAACAGTTTTGAACGAGAGGTCCGCCGGGATGTGTTTAACCATCTGGCTGTAAACAGAACGGCTAAGCTGCCTTCCGGTCTGGCGTTGGTGAGCATTATTATCGATATTGAACGCATCGGAGATTACATGAAAAATATTGTTGAGCTGGCTTTGAATCATCCCGGTAAATTACACGGCGGGAAATATGAAGAAGATTTACAGCGTGTAGAGGAAGCCGTGGAGGAGAATTTCAATAAGACAAGAAAATGTTTTGAATCTGGTGATGATACCCTGGCTTTAGATCTCCTCAAGGAATATAAATGGGTCAATGACGTCTGTGATGATAACTTGATGAGATTGATTAAGGAGGAGTATAAAGAGATTAAAACCAGTGATGCTGTATCTCTCGCTATCTATTTCCGCTGGCTGAAACGGATTAATTCCCATCTGAGGAATATTACAACAAGTGTAGTTAATCCATTTGATAGAATTGGATTCGAACCGAAAAAACAAGAGTAATATAATGGCGGCTTGTTTGAAAAATATTATTTCACGCGAAAAATTATAAAAATATAAGAAGTCTTGTTTTTGAGCTTTCTCTATTTATGTGCGCCTCGGAGACTTCTCGATAATAAATCTTGAAATCAAATCCAGCATCTTTTCGAAGTGTTCCGCTTTTGAGTATGTATGGTCTCCACCTTTAATTGTTTCCAACCTGCAATTTTTTATTAAACCTGCTGTTCTCTGGCTTTGTTCGATTGGTACAGTTTCATCCTTTTCTCCATGAACGATCAAAGTGGGAATCTTTATTTTTTTGGCAGCCTCGTATCCATTGATCCTTTTTGCATCTTCATAAAAGGAATAGTTTAGCTTAAGCCTTTCGCCGTCCACGCCATTAACATCGATAAAACCTTTTTCTTTCCAGATTTTAATTTCGTATTTATTGTTCCATTCAACTGCCATACTCTCATAATCTGAGACCGGAGATTTCAAGGCAAGGACATACAGAAATTTTATTTTTGAGGCTGTTATTATACTGGCAAGCCCCCCAAAGCTTGAGCCAACAAGACCGATTTTTATGTAGCCGGATTCTTTCAAGAACTGGATGGCATTTAAAACATCATCAACAGCTTCAGAAGTTGTAATCTCCTCGAATTCCCCTTCGCTTTCTCCGTGACCAAAAAAATCAAATCGGAAGGTAGAAATTTCCTCTCCGTTCAGGATTTCCTCTAATCTTACATAAGTGCGGCCGTCTTTTCCTGTGGAGAATCCATGGCATAATATTATTATTGGTTTTTCTTTCAGGGATGTTGGATTTGATAATATCCCGCAGATCCTGTTTCCTATGCTGTTTTTAAAGAAGGTTTTTTCTTTCATTTTTTATGTTGGTTAGGTTCAAGAGTATCACAACAAGGGGTCGCGTCTCAACATTTGACATTGCGGCAAAAAATAAAGGCAGTTCTTTTTTCTGTTGTCATTGCGAGGAGCGAAGCGACGCGGCAATCTCGCCTTTTCCTGTAGGGATTTGATTTATCAAATTCACCTGGTTTTGATAGAATCAGGCAATGGAATTGAAAGTTTTTTTTGAACTGCCATCCGATCTGAGAGATGAAGTCAGTCAGTTTGGGCTAGAAAATTTCTATACTGAAGAGGAAAGAACGCCAGAACATTTAGCAAATGAAAAAGAAAGATTCTGCTCTCATCCCAAAGCGTGGCTGTTGGTATTTGAAAAAGATATATTGGCCGGCAGAATAATGCTTCATAAAAGAAGAGTTAAGTTTAAAAAACAAGATATAATTTTAGGAGGTATTAGCGGGGTTTGTACTCGTAAAGACAAAAGAAGACAGGGTATTGCGACCATGATGATTAAAGAAGCGGTAAAGATTTTAAAGAAGTGGGGGAGTGACATTGCTTATCTCTGTGCAAACGTTGAAGAATCAGGAGCTTTATATTCTCAAATAGGTTTTGTCCCATTAAATAGGCCCTATACTTACTATGGTCAATCAGGTAGGTTGTATGAAGAAAAGAACGGCATGATTGCTCCCATAAACTCTACAATCCTGTTTGAGGAGGTCCTTAACTCAAAAGAAAAACTCCATCTGGGAATAGGAAACTGGTAATAGTTGCCTCGTTAGAATATTCAATTTTAAATGTCCTTGCCCTGTCAAGTCATTTAAAAACCTAACCATGCTATCTATCATCTTGTCATTTAAAATCTAACCATGACGAATAGCAACAAGGTCTCCATCTTTACGTGGTCTGACATAGACGGTTATCCCAAAAAC
>Ga0114920_10000120_pt1 | contig 36572 bp, 62 predicted proteins | sample ChitaG_FD_88683 | JGI IMG/M metagenome (GOLD analysis project Ga0114920, IMG submission 88683) | Deep subsurface microbial communities from South Pacific Ocean to uncover new lineages of life (NeLLi) - Chile_00310 metaG | ecosystem: Environmental > Aquatic > Marine > Oceanic > Sediment ...
AGCCACTCCGATGCTTCCCTTGGTATTGATGACCTTGGCCCAAGACGGCACCCACCTGAGCGGCTTGCCCGAGTCGTTGACGATGATACACTCCCACCAGCGGAACTCTTGGGAGTCTATGCTGTCTATCGCATCCACATAGAGTTCTCGATGTTCTGGACCAACTGGAATAATAACTGCGATCTGCGGCGGATCAAAGGAAGAGACAGGAGCTTGCTTGCCCGAGTCAACGGCAGCCGGCGGCAGCGCCGTGCCTTGGCACCAGGGATACCACTTTGTCCAGTCCTGCTGTTGATTCACTCTGCTCATCGCGTCCTCGCGATTGCGATAAACCAGGGTATCCATCTGGGTGACCATCTCCGCTCGGAAGCCGTAAGAGGTCAGCCGCGTCCAGAAATCAGCGTCCTCTGCTGTCTTCCAGCGCCTACGATAGCCACCGACGCATTCCCAGGCCTCCTTACGGAACATGGACGTGGAGGGTACGAGGTTGGCGGGACGCCCATCTCCTGCCTTTCTGGTCAGCTGCCAGTCGGTGCGGAAGGCCATAGGCCAGCCAGAGTGCCAGCGCTTGCCGTCAGACTCGAGGAACTCCACGTTGCCATAGGCTATGTGAAGGTTCCTATCCTCATCCAGAGCCTTGGAGAGAATCTCCAGCGTCTCCTCCGGCAGCATGTTGTCGGCATCCAGCGGTATCATGTACTTACCCCTGGCCGCACCGATGCCAGTGTTGAGAGCGCCGGCGAGGTACTGGTTCTTCTCGTTGTGGATCACTCTGAATCGCTCATCCTTGGCCGCGTATTCATCGGCGATCTTGCCGCAGCCATCGGGCGAGGCGTCATCCACTACCACGCACTCCCAATCCTGCAGGGTCTGGGCCTGGACGGAATCGAGTGCCTGCGGAAGATATTGCTCAAGATTGTAGGCAGTGACGATGACGGACACGCGCGGCTTCTCGGCTCGCCAGTCATCCAGCACCCGGCGGTAGAGGTCGGCGTATTCCTTCGCTATATCCTTCCACTGGTAGCGTTCCTCTACAACCTCCCGTCCCCTACGGCCCAGGAGCTCCCTGTTCTTCAAGCAGTAGCGCAAGCCCTCCAAGAGATCATCATAATCGCCAGGAAGAGCAAGGTAGCCCGTCTCCTTGTGATCTATGATGTTCGATTGGCCTCCCCAATCCCATGCCAGGACAGGCACACCTGCGGCCATAGCCTCTAGCGTGCCGATGCCGAAAGTCTCTCGAGGCGTACAGAGATAAACGGCAGCGTCCCTGATAGCATGCTTCGCTTTCTCGTAGTTGAGCGCACCTGTGATCTGCAGGTTCCGCAACCGGCTGTCGCCATATGTAGAGATGAACGGTACGTCGGGAGCAAGTTTGGCCAGCGCATCCAGAGGCGTCACGTCGCAGACGGGATCGAGGCGCGTCTTGTTCCACAATACAAATCCGCGATTTCGGCCAGAAGGTTCAGGCCACTCGGCCAGGTCCACACCGTGACCGATGACGGTTACGCGCCTCAGTGAATGCCGCCGTAGCGCCTGAGCAACCCACTCACTGGGAGCGGTGACAGCGTTTGCTAGTCGGATGGCTTCCACACACTTGGCGTTGGCCTTGTAGCACCAGCCAACCTTCCAGTCGAATTCGCTCCAATAGAGGCCATGGTTGTGGACAACGAGCGGCTTGTCAGAATGACGTTTTCGAATCTCGTCGGTGGATAGGATGTGACAGGCAATGAGTTCTGCCTCTTCCAACTCAACAACCTCGATGTCACAGGCGAGCAGATGCTTTCGCAGAGCGTCTACCACGCGGCGCACACCTCCGTCGGCCTTATCTTCGCCGGCGAAGGAGGGGTGGATGTGAACCTTGATCCTACGCTGCGCCATCATTCCATCTCCCTGCTACCACGAATCCCATAGAGCTGTTCCGTCAGCCTTCCGTACGTATCCGGACGGTGGCGGCACATATGGAGCGGGTGCCTTGTATCCCGAGGGAGTGGCAGCTGACTCCCAAGAACTCGGGTGGATGATCTCCCACAAGAACAGGCAATCGTCAAAGGCAAACGGGACGATGACATACGGCGGAGCAACCACCTCCAAGAGGGCCAGGAAGAAGAAGCCTTGTATTCGGGGTAGCGGCAACACCGGGTTGTAATGCTCCACCCACCACTTATCGAGCGTGACAACTTCTGGCCCCAACACATGATAGCTAACCCAAGGATAATAGAAGGGACTAGGAGGCGCGGGCAGCGGGTTGTCTGGTTCTCGCCACCATTTGTCAAGCGTAATCTCCTCGATAAACGGTGGCTGAATCGTAAGACCCGCTCCAGCAAACGGCTTGGGATAGAGGGGAAGTAGAGATTGAATCCACCATTTATCAAGGCTGACCGCCTCTGGCCTCTGCAATTCGTCAAGGACGAGTTCGGTCGCTGGCTCGAGCCACGGCGCAGGTGGTTGCCATCGCGGTTCCGAAGGCTGACGCCACCACTTGTCGAGCTCAATCTCCTCAATGAACGGCGGCAGAAGCGGAAGGCTTGGCTGAGGGAACGACACAGGGCACAGAGGATTGGCAGCTTGGCTCCACCATTTGTCAAGGCTGACGGCTTCCGGCCTTTGGGCCTCATCCAGTACAAGTTCCGTGGCTGGAGGTTGCTGAGGAGGCGTGATCTCGCGTGGCCTCGGTGCTTGAACAAACCACTTATCGAGACTGACGGCCTCGGGTCTTTGCAACTCATCAAGCGCAAGTTCTGGAGGAGGCCCAGGAATGATAGGAGGCCGGCGCAGCGGCTCGGGAGCAAGGATGAGCCAGCTGATGGCTGGGATGGGCGGTACGGGAATGCCAAATTCGACCAGGACCCCAGAGGCATAGAGAGCCGCCTCCGAACGAGGCGCAGTGCGCAGAGGCTCGCTCGGCTGCTGCCAATACTTATCAGGCAGTACCGTCTCTGGACGCTGCGCCTCGTCAAGGACAGGCTCGATGTAACTGGGGTATTGCCAACGTCTAGCCACAAGGCACTAATCCTCACATGCTCCTAGCCCGAGCGCGGGCTTCTGCCTGCTCCATAGCCTTCTCGAAGGGCAGGCACTTGATCTCGCACTGCTTCTTGCCACAGGTCGGCCCGCCACATGAGAGGCAGAAGCCACGCTTTCGACCACTGCCCGGCTCCACCCTCCAGTGCATCCCACAGTGGACACACTGGAGGGTCTCCCCTTCATCGCACGTGCCCGCAGGACCGGTGACGATGAAGTATCCCTTGGGGTGGCGCACCGAGCGCTTGAGGTAGGCTGGAGCCTTTTCTATACCGGACATTTGACCTTCTTCCCGTACTTCACCGCGAACTGCTTGCGGTAGCAGCCTGTGCAGACAGCGTAGCGATGGGGTTGGATCGTCTTCCCCTTGCGGGTGATCGGCAGCAGAGCCACGTACTTCGTGCTCTTCGGCTTGCTGCAGTCGGGACACGTCCCCCCTCGCTCTGTCATCACGCCTATTCCTCCCAGTGAGCCGTCACGCTTGCAATGCCTGCGTAGGCTCCGCTAATGGGGGTCATGCCGATTCCCTCGTCAGCTACGGCGGGTATCCAGAGTTCACCGCCCGGTGCCGCCACGAAGCGGAACGTCGCCCTCTGGTTGAGATCGAAGTCCAGCAGTTCCGTGGCCGCCGTGTAGGTTGGCTCGACTGTGTGGTCCTCAGCCCCATCGAGTTGTGCTGCAGGGGCGTCGGAGTCCAAGGGGGCCGGAACAACCCCTGCGCCCTCTGTGCCTACCACGGTACTGCGACGCACCAGCCACTGGATCACGTTGTCTGCCGGCGTCCCGCCCTGCGAGAAGATAAGCTCGTAGAGCTTGGCCCTCGTCAGGTTGGAAGGGTTGAAGACATGCAGGGCAGTATCACCCGGCGCTACCGTGACAACATCCTGCATCCCTGTTGCTGCATACTTGTCCATCGTTGACCTCCTTCTAGGTCAGACTAATAACTCACTATTTCTATTGGCTCGATGTAGGGTTGCTGCGCTCCAAGGCTACCGCCTGCACCTCCACCCCCGGCGATGGCAGCCATCATCTCGTCGGCACCGATGCCTACTACCGCTGCTGCGATGGCAACGGCGTTGGCCGTGCTTGTCATCAGGTCGTTGAGGTCATCGTTGAACCAGGCGGGCATGAAGTAGCCGCCATCGTCCCCGACGCTATGACCCGCCCAGATTGCTCTTAGGTCGTCGTCCGCATCATCGCTGAGTTTGACTTCTCCACCCCAGTTAGCGCCACCATCATCGGACTTCTTGTAATAGGTCCCGACTGTATCGTTCCAGGTGCCACCCTTGAGATAAGCCACATAGATGTCATCGTTCTGCTGGTTAATGAAGACGGCGCACTGGGCGCTCTCGTCCGAGTCCGTCAGTACGTTGGTCTTGGCCACTATCGAAGCGGCACTGCCTATATCCCAGACCATGAGGTCGGCGGCGGCGTTGTTGTGCATGTTCCAAGCAGCGAGGATGACGTGATTGTCGCTGGCACGTTGGGCGGCGGACATCTGATAATAGTAAACAGACTCGACCATATTGAGGCTGATGGAGGTTTCATCCCAACTATTGCCAGAGTTGTCGTAGACCTTCAGGCTAATCTCATTGGCGCTCACATCCCAATAGATGCACCAGATGTCATTGGTGTCGGCCTCTGCGCCAGGAAAGAGCAGGGTTCTGTCTACAGCATTGCCATCGGCTACATCGGCGCGGGCCGCCCAGTTGTCGCCGTCATCCTCACTCCGATAGAAGCCGTTTTCCCCAGCGTTATCAATCCAGAAGCTACAGTATAGGTTGCCGCCACGGGACTTCGTGATGTCAAGGCAACTCTCAGGCCAGTAATCACCCATGGCGCTGACACCATCGAATACGGTCTTTTCCGCGCTCAGGGTATCCGTGCTGGTGTCTAGATTTCGATAGAGGACATCATCGCTGCCTAAGTCAATATAGGCAATGTGAATCTTGGTTCCACTGTCGTCAGGCGTCCACTTGTCGAACCAAATGCTAGAGACAACAATCGTACCAACCTTGATGCCGACGGCAGCGGCCCAGTCAACGCCCCCGTTAGCCGTCTTGCGGTATACCAAATCACGGGCGCCATCGACGTAGAAGACGTAGGCAGTATCCTCAGCAGTCCATACTGGGCCAACACGTACAACGGACGCATAAAGAATATCGTCCGCATTGGCTTCTATCCGTACGTCAGCCATCGTCTAACCTACGATCTCCACAGGCGCTCCACAGAGACTGGCATGATACTCCAGCGATGGATCCATGACCCACTGGCATGTCTGGAGGACCCCGTCGTGGGTGCGCCAGTCGAACACATGGCCGTTGGCACACCTGTAGGTAGCGAGGTTCTGCTCTTCGCTAGGATGCACGCCGGCGAGCGATGGCCTGGGCTGATGGCCCTCCATTGTGTATATCCACTCCCAGGCGGTAGGCAGAGCCAAGGCTACGTCCGGGCCGGGTAGCGCTTGCACCTGCTCGTTGAAAAACCGCTCGCACTCGCCCACGGTGGTGTCCTCGGCAAACGGCCCATAAGCCTGCATGAAGCGCTCATGGATCATCCAGGGCCGCAGCGATGTGAACACACCGTAGCGCTCCAGCCGCAGAAGCCAGCCCTCCTCAAACATCTCCACGTTGCCGCGTATGTTCGGATGCGGCGGACCGAGCCTCACCAGACCGATGTCCGGGTGTTTGAGCAGGAGGGTTGCCCAGGGCTTCATGTCGAACAGCCACAGGAGTCCCCAGTCGTCCATCAGGAGCGCTGCCAGCGGAGAGTGGCGGAAGGCTTCCCGCAGTCCTGCGTTCAGGCTAGCGCCAATTCCATGCCTCTCCTGGCGGCTAAATGTGACGGGGCCACGATCTCCCCACCACCAGGCTGGAGGCGACTTGGCGCTGACGGCGTACCCTGGCAGCGATGAGCCATCGTCTGCCACGTGAAGCCGCAGCTCGCCAGGATATCGGATTCGCTTCCGCCACTGGCGAATAGAGTACTGCGCAGCGGCCTCCGTCGCCTCGCCGACTCCGCCGGCAGGAGCATACGTCGTCATCAGGATCGTGAGGGGCTCCATCAGGTTCGCTTCCCCTTCGCCTTCTTGATCTTCCTGCCTGCCCAGCCAAGCCCATGGATCTCCACCATCTCCAGACGCCCTGCAGCTACGACCTCATCGATCGCCCGCTTGACGCCAGGCGAGGGATAATTAGGCACTCCCCAATCAGCAGGGTCGGCGTAGTTGTGTAGCCAGACAAGACCGCCCATGACGACCTTCGGCAGCCAAGCCTTCAGTTCGCCCTTGGTCGTCTTGTAGGTGTGATCGGTATCTATCATCAGCAGGTCAACGGAGTTGGCCTTGAACTCCTCGGCGGCCTCCGCCGAATCCGACAGGATGCCCTGCCAGTCCGCGCGGCGACCGATATTCTTCGCCACCGCCTGTGACCACTGCAAGGTGTTGTGGTCGACAGTAGTCACCAGGATCTTGTCCGGCCTCGCACAGAGAGCTGACAGCGCGGTCGTCCCGCTCCCTGCCCCAAGGTCAACGACCGCCACAGGACGATACTTGGGCAACCTGCGCACAAGATCTTGGATCAGATCGATATCCTCATGGATGAGGACGTAAGGATGCGCCGTACACAGCCTGTGTGCTGGGTCGTTGTTGTAATCCCCCTTGCGTACCATTTTATGTGTCCTCCTTGCTTGCTTTCCATATCACCTCGCCATTGAGAAGCACAACATCGTAGTGAGGATTAGGACAGTTTGAGAGGTTCGGCTTCGAGAATGTCACCTTCTCTGCCATATCTGCCCACAAGGTTCTGGCCTCGGCAATGAGGTTCTCGTCACGGTCTACCCCATGAGCGACCATTCCTGCTGCAGCAGCCATTGCACAGAGGTCACCTTGCTTACACTCGAGGTCGAGAAGGGAGAGACCCTCCAATGGATTGCCTGGAGTCTCTCCGCCCAGGGCTACTACGACGGCGAGCCAGCGACTGATGATGCCCGAAGCGTCAGGCGGTTGTGTCAGCGAAGATACTTCTGCCAGGTTCAACCAGAAGTGATATTGGTCAGAGGTCTCTCGATAGTCAAGCATAGGTTCATCGAAGAAACGTGACATCTTGAAGTCAACCAGCATCGGGCGATCGTCCCGAATGATGATGTTCCCTTTCTTCCCTTTTGAAGCCAACCTAATCCATGGATCGCCATGACTGATACGATGCTGCTGCAACGTCCAAAGAAGACGCACGCCGTTGCGCCGCAAAGCCTCGAGGTTCTTGACAGGTTGATTCACGCCGAGGTCCTCTTCAACGATGTAATCGTCCCCCTCTTCGAGGAGTTGAGGAGCAACACCAGTGCCGCTGAGTTCTCTAAGCATCCGTGCCTCGTTGTGGACACCGTTTATGCATCTGGGACTAGCCTTCTCCCCGCCGTAGGCCCACTTTTTGACGATCCCGTTCTCTCTGTAGACGGTAAGTCCTTGATGGCCTCCGATGATGCCCATGCTTTACCTACTTGTTCACCAGTTCCGCTATTGCCCGTCCCTGCATAAATCTCCGAGCAAGTGATAACAGAAGGATGTAATCAGGATAAGCACCGGGCCGAGGATCTCCTCGGGTAGCCCTACCGAAATCAACGAGGCAGGGCACATTGGCTCTGACTACGATGTTAGAGCTGGACTCCAGATCATTGTGATGGACCCCGATCTTCCTCATATCCTCCAGTGCCGTGCAAGCGTGGCGCATGACGACCTCAAGGTTGGTGATTTCTTCGCCATCGCCGAGGTCTTCCATAAGGATGTAGTTCGAGCCGACCTCGTAGACGTCAGGGAAGCAGATACTCTCGGCCAACTCCTGGAGGATATCCGCCTCGAACTTGATCCCTGCTGGCCTACCTCCTTGACAGTATTTCAAGAATCGTCCCTTTCCATCCCTGTATGCCCGCGACTGTGTACCTCTGTAATTCGTGGGTAGACAAGGAGAGAGGATGTCTTCAGGCTTCATCACACCACTCCCTCTGCAATGGGGAGGCCTGCTTTGCTAGTGTCTATGCCTTCGATGCTGGCCTTCTCTCCGCCGATGTGGGCAAAAGCATCTCCGCGAGGGTTGATGAGACCAACCGGCCAGGCAACGCCGTACCGTGCCGCTGGAAACGCTGCCACAAGATGCTCCGTGTATCCTTGCTCCATATACTCAGGCCATGGGCCAACTGCCCTCTCCCACTCCACAGTCTCCAGCCTCGGGCCTCCGGCCCACACGTGCCTCTCTGCGCTGTCAGGATCAAGAGCCAGCCAATGATGAAAGTGGGCAAGGACGAACTTTGCACGCAATTCCTGTGTCAGACCGATGTAGCCCATGCGCACACAGCCGAAAGTCCCGTCTCGAAGTACCGCCGCTATGGGATCAAGGTTTAGCTCTCGCAGCAACTCCCAGTCATCCTCCAGAGGGAGTATGAGATCGGCGATCCTGTGAGTGATCTGCGTCGAGGCATTGTAGTTGCCTCCATATCCAGAGCGCTCGCTGTTGCTCATGCTGACATTGTCGCCAAATAGCGAGCGAGCGAGTTCAATCAGCTCGTCACGATAGTCCTGCGAGGAGCCGTCGTCAGCGATGTGCATCCAGAACTCCTCGGACGCCTTTAGGTTCTCGGCTACACTCGAGATGCACCTCTTCGCCACCTCAAGACGATCATACGTCAGGACGGTGATCACGATCACTTCGACACCTCCCAGGTCTGGAGCCAACACCCTTCGTATTCTGGGTGAGCCTGGATGATAGCCTTGGCATAGTTCCAGGCGGTGACTACACAGATGTCAGAGGGAGGTCGAGCAGGCCAGGGCACGATTGGCCAGCCTACGCCGGGCACAAAGCGGCCTGCACGCAAGGGCGAGTCATCAATCACAACCGCGAACTCCAGTTCGGGAAGCTGATTGAACCACACCGTCGCTCGGCCTGCCGCTCCATAGGCTATTGGCATCTTAACACCGCTCAGTTCCCCGTAGAGAGTCGTCTCACGTCGCTGGCTGTAGGACTGGCGGAGAAGATCGAACGTCTCAACTCGACTGGTTAGCGGCTTGCCTATCACTCCTCTAAGGAAGCCCATCCGCAGCAAGCCTCCGTGCAAAGGCAGTCGCTTCACTTCGAGCACACTGAATCCGTGGCGTACCACAACGCGGGACAAGGAGCGAGCGCTGTACTCGGCCTTGTGCTCGTGGTAGACGGTATCCCACTGCCCAGTGCGCAACGTCGCGTCCAAGTCGTGAACCTCAACCCAGAACTCTCCGCCGGGCACCAATGCCTGAGCAGCAGCCTCAACAACATTGTCGATTGCGGTCATATGAGCGAGGCAGTTAGAGGCCAACACCAAGTTGAATTCTTGGCGTAATCCCAAGGCCGTTCCGAACGGCTCATTGATCAGTTCATACCTAACATCTCCGTTCTGGAGAGCAACAGCGGCTACGTCGCTCGGGTCTACACCCACGCAGTCCCAGCTACAGGGCAACTGGCGCAGCAGAACGCCGTCGTTGCATCCTATCTCTAGCACCTGCTGCCACCTGTGCCCAAACCTTAGTCGAAGGAACCTGGCGTATTTCTTGAAGTGATCAACCAGACTCTCCACAGCCGATGACGCATAGCAATACTTGCTGTATAAGACCTCATCCCCCACATCCTCCGCAACCTGTACCAGTTCGCAGCGGTCACACTGTAGCCATGTCAGCGGCAGCCTCTCGGCGGCGAGCGCCTGCTTTGCGCTGTCGGCGAACGCGCCGGCCAGAGGCATCGGCTCCATGGCGAAGACTTCCCTCTCCAAAGGAGCACCGCAGCCACGACACTCATCCAGCAACCGCATCACTCGTATCTTCCCCATTCAGGCTGCTTCCATTCTCGAGTCAGATAATCGCGGGTAGGTAAGATAATGCCTTGCCAATGAGCGCCCTTTGATCCCGTATCGCTGTCGTAATGCGGCCTGCAATTGTAGAGGAGCATCCCTCTGCCGACTCCGACGATTCTCCCAGCCTCGCCCGAGTGACCTATCAAGACAGAAAGGAGCGCGGCGTCGGGGGCACCTGAAGCCGACTCTGGCGCGAAACCTCCGCACCTCCGCCACAGGCTCTTCGTGACCATCGCCGCGTTACAGGGCTCGAATTGCTTGTCGTCTTCACGGCCATCGAGGTATTGAACCCCAACGAAATAGTAGGTTAGATCGCGAGCGTCTGGTTCTTCCTTCTCATAAGCGTCCAGGCAGCGCTCAAGGCATTCGGGATGCAGGAGGTCGTCCGCGCCGAGCATGAACACAAGCTCACTCTTGGCCAGCGCCACGCCGAAGTTGAAAGCATCACCCACGCCAACCCGCCAAGGAGTGCGCCAAATACGGCAACCCGCGAGCGGCCCGCTATCTACTTTCCAACTGCCATCGCCTAGCGGAAAAGCGTCGCCTAGCGGCAGCCCAGCCATATCATCAATGAGCAGAATCTCATCCGCCTCGCGCGTCTGGGCGCGCACGCTCGCCAGGCATTCCTCCAACCATTGCTGGTCAGTGGAACGTGGCCCGACAGGAATAGCGACGGTGATCACTCGTACCTCCCCCAGTTCGGCTGCTCCCATTCCCGGGTCACAAGATCGCGGACAGTATGGATTACTCCTAACCAAGTTCCCCTACCCGCTGAGTCTTGCTCAGGATGCATGCGCACGTTACAGAGTGGCACACCTTGTTTCACATGATACAAATTGCCGCTCCCTTTCTTACCATATAGAATTGAGATGAGGATAGAATCAGGTGATGCCTCCGCAGCAACTGGGAATCCCCCCATGTGACGCCACAATCCCTTCGTAACCATCGCGGCAATGCTAGGCAGATCCTGAATCGGCGGGTCTGGTAGCGGAGGCGCATATCCTTCTTCACACTCAAATCGAATAGTCACGTGATAATAGCCAAGCGGGTCGCAGTGCCGCCGTTCATATTCCTCCACGCAGGCTGCTAGGCATTCCGGCTCGAGCCAGTCGTCAGCGCAAAGGATGTAGACCAGATCGTTCTTGGCTAAGGACACACCACAGTTAATTGCCCCTGCCGTCCCTAGCCGCCAAGGGGCCTGCCAGATGCGACAGCCCTCTCTGTCGTCCAGCGCCGCCATATCATCGATCAGCAGGATCTCGTCCACCGGGTACGTCTGTGATCGGACGCTCTGCACACACTCGTCGAGCCACTTTTGATGGTGCGGCTCGGGGCCAACCGGGATGACAACCGTCACGCCGCGCATGCAGCTATCTCCTTGGCGTAGGCCGTGAGAACTTCCTCCACAGCAGGCAACTCCTCATCTGGCTTCAGCGCCCGGTGCATATGAGGGAACTCCTTGTGGACAACGGTCACAGGCAACCCCAATTCCCGAACGAACATCTCCACCATCCAACCCTTTGTGGTCACTTGGGGCGATGCTACGTGCACCACGCCAACCCTGCTGCCCCCGGCCAGCTCTACCAGCTTTGCAGCCATCACGTCCGCCGTCGTACCTGTCCATTCGGCGTTGTCCCAAGCCTCCACCTCGCCCTCAGCATGCAGGAGCCAGCGCAGGAAGCCTGCTTCCTTGCTAATGAAGGAGCCTCTGACGTTCAGCACATGGCCTGCCTCAACCTCGCCAGCCAGTTTGGTGCGACCGTAGAGATCATCGGGATCAGGCGAGTCATCCGAGGCGTGGAGAACTTTCCTGCGGCCACTGAACACACAGTCGGTGCTCATGTGGACGACGCGAATCCCCCGTAGAGCGAGGCAGGCAAGGATGTGCGGGCCGAGAGCATTCGTTTTCACCATGTCTATCGAGAATGCATCGAGAAGTAGCCCTGCGCAGTTGATGATAGCGTCCGGCCCTGCAACCTGTGCAGTCCTCACGACGATCCCCAGATCCTCGATAGGGCACTCCCAATGCGTAGTGGACAGGAGCTCGTGGCCCCTGGCTGTGACCGCCTTGGCTACGTGGGAGCCGAGAACACCGTTCGCGCCAGTGACCCAGATCTTCATCTAGACCTCCAAAACACTACGGCCATCTGCCTATCTTGTCGCACCTAAACTCGACGCCTAGGTGAGAAACCACTACCTCACCCGCAATCTCATCTGCGGAAGCGGCGATCCTATACAGCCGAAGATCGAGCTCATCATCGCCTGCGATAACATCGGCTCCGTCGATGTCGTAGTCAATCGTAAACTCTACGTGGAAAGACATGAACTGCGCTGCTGCCCCCGTAGGTGTCTCAACCGTTACGGTGTTGAAGATAACAGGTACAAGGTCCCCATCGGAGTGATGTTCCCACTCCAGCCGGAGCTGGAAGTTCTTGTTGGTGTTGGCGGTGTCGATGTAGCAATGTATGTGAACGATAATATCGCTCGCCTCATCGTATCTGTCAGGTACGCAGATGTTGAAGAATAGCTCCTCCTGATCGGCGGCGTAGACAGGCAGGCTGAATCCATCACAGATCCCTCGGGTCACCCTGGTAGGTCTCCCTACGCCCAGAATCCTGGTGTAGTCCAGATCGGGACGCTCCTCATGCCAGTACAGAGCGGTGATCGCCTGCGCCTGCCTCAACAGCAGCGCAGCGCTAGCCTCCGCCGATTGCTGCCCAGCGAGGCCGGCCAGTTGCGCGAGCGTCAGTTCTAATGATTGCACCACGTCAAACCTTCTCCGCGTCCTCGATCAGTTCTCGTAGCTCCACCACGGAAATCATATACCTAGGAGTATGGGAGGCTATGGTAAAGGCTTCCTCAGTGGCAGGACTGCCTGGCGGCAACAATTCGACGAAAGTCCCGTGTCGACGAGTGCGGACTGACTCCTCGTGATGAAGCAGCAACTCATGTCTCTTCTCGCCGGGACGCTCTCCGATGACTTCGACTGCCACGTCCTTGTAAGTGGCAGCCCGAGCAGTATCTAAAAGGTTCGCTGCTCGCGCGGGAGGGATAAGGATGCTGCCCGAATCTAGGTTGGTCAAGGCGCGTACGATCACAGCTATCGCCTCATCCACACCCATCCAGAACCTGGTCATGTGAGGGTTGGTTATCTTGACTTTGCCGAACTCCTTCTCTTGCTTGCGGAACAGGGGGATTACAGAGCCTGTGCTGCCAACGATGTTACCATAGCGGACGCAGACAAACTCTGGCTCCTTGTGGTACTGCTGCTCCTCCTGGAATAATCTCTCCATGATTGCTTTCGTCATGCCGTAGGTATTGACCGGCTGGACGGCCTTATCTGTGGAGATGCCTACGACTCGCTTCACCCCACAGCAGCGAGCAGCTTCCATCACGTTGCTAGAACCATTCACATTCACAGATATGCACTCGGCGGCATTGAATTCCGCCTCGGGGATATACTTCACCGCAGCGGCATGTACCACCAGTTCGTGTCCATCCATTGCAACACGCATCCGAGGCAAATCTCGGACGTCGCCCAGGATGTAGCGGGCGAAGGGATAGCGTTTGCGGGCCTGCTCCTGCAGGGTCTCATCCCGAGAGTAGACGGTGACCCCCCAATCGAGGTCTCCTCTTTCCACCTGGCGGAGAATCGCCTTGCCTAGAAATCCCGACCCGCCAGTCACAAAGACCTTCGGCATACAACCCTCCTGGGGAGAGGGCAGAGCGAAAGGAGAAACCCTGCCCTCTCTCACTTCGTCCAGATGGGGGTGCGACCACCTCCTGGACTTCTCGCTATTCGGTTGTTCGGTGATGAGCCCGCGCACACATGCCCACCACCAAGCTAGTCAGCTACGGCATTTGCTGCGAAGGCTGCCAGAGCGAGTAGTAGCTCGGGCCTGGCCGGGTCTTGGGACCGCCGTCTACGAAGTACGGGTCGCTCGGGAACGGCTCGGCCTCGTGCTGCAGCGGACAGTACAAGACGTTCTGGATACGACCAGCTAGCCACGGTGTTCTCATCACCAGACGCGGCTCGATCTTGGCCTGGAACTCGATGCACTGGTTCTTCTGACGCGGCCACACCAGGAACGCGCCATCGACCCTAGCCAGGATCATGTTGCTGCCAGCCAGAGCAGCGCTGAGAGACGGGTTGGCGTAGTCAGCGTACTCGAGGTAGGTGACGGCCCGACCACCGACTACGCTCATTGGGACCAGGTAGAGGTCACTGGAGAAGCACCCGGCGGGGACGTTGGCGTTGTCGATGTCAGCGTCCTCGTCGATGCCGTCGTCCAGAATGACCTCGATCTTCTCACCGTCGACGAGAAGATACCTGCCTGCCCGCATGGCGTCGCGGAACTCGACCTGGTGGGTGGCCTCGATGGTCACCATTTGGTTAGCAGCAGTCTGGCAGCGGTAAGTCAGGTAGGAGCATGGCCAAACCGCCGTCAGCTCCCAGAACAGAGTGGGCCGCATGACAAAAACCCAACGCACAGGCATCACGCCCTGGCGCTCCGCCTTGTCCTTGAGGAAGTGGTACATCGAGGAGACAAAGTCCACGATGCGGACGCCAACAGTAGCCAGATCGATCCGACCATAGCTGAAGTCCTTGAGATCGGAATCGATGCTGGCACAGCGAGCACCGTTCTGGGCATCGATGTAGCCAGTGGAGATCAGGCGGTCAAAGCCCGTCATCTCCATGTAGCCACCGCCGGCGCTGTTGTTGGCGGGATTGCCCTGCCACAACTGCACCGACAGGAGCCGATGAAAGGCTATGCCGAGCTCCCAGAACTTCTGGGTGATCTCGTTCTTCAGGATGTCCGCTGGCATCGCAGGACTCCCTGGGCCAGCGGCAAAGACTCCTGACTGGTGAATCGGCGAGCCTACCAAGGTCAGATCGATGGGATCTGCCCTGTCGTTCAACTTCCCCAGCCGATTCAGCTCCAGCTCGGGCGTGGCCCGCTCGTAACGGCCAAAGACAGATGTGATAAGACACACCTTCTTCAGACCAGCCACTGGAGCGTCCTCGCAGACGAGGTTCTTCTCGTTGCCGCTGATGTCCTGCACTCCCGTGAGGACCGCGAAGGTCGGGTCGGTGTACGGACTCGCCTTTGTTGGCAGTTGGCTTAGGATGCCGAGATTGCCGACAACCGTGTGGAAGACGGACTGGTCGACGCCGGGGAAGCTCAACACTCCGCCGGGGCCATGGATATAACCAAACCCCTGGGGAAAGCCAGAGGCATCGTGCTTCTGACCAATACCGAATCGATCCGCCTTCTGCTTTTCCATGACGGGCGCTAGCGCCTCAGCCAGCGCCTCGATAACCTTAGTCTCCATTGCGTTTCCTCCTAACAGGATTTATCTTGCTATACCTGCTCGCCTCCACCGCCCTCTGGCGTGGGGACGTGGCCTTGGGTCAGCATCTCGACATAACCGTCGACAGGGCCGGGAGCAGGCTCCTCGGTAGAGGCACCAGCCGCCGCAGCCTCCTCCTCGCTGACCTCAGTCCCCTTGCTCTGGGAAGGCCGCTCGCCATCGCCGGGAGCCTTGCGGCTGGGGGACAATGCAGCGGCGATCTTCTCCTCGTCCGTGCTCTCGAGAGCCTTGAGACGCGCCTCGTCCGCCGTGGCCTTCTCATCGAAGGACTTCTGCATGTCCTCGATGAGCTTGGTCACAGGAGCGATGGCTGCCTCAAGCGCCGAGGCGACGGCTGCCTGGACGTGCTCCCCCATGTTCTCCATGGTGACAGGAGTCGCCTTGTCCTCAGCAGCAGGCTCTTTGGTGTCAGTCGCAGGCTCGTCGGTAGGAGTCTTCTCCTCCGCTTCGACGGCCTCCGTCAAGTCCTTGAACTCGACGCCGGATCCCTCAAGATCCTTGCTCACCTCACCCAAGTGCTCCTCGATGTGGGCTACTCGCTCCTCGCCAATGACACCGACGAGGAACTTCCTCTTCTCTGTCGTTAGTGGCATACTTGCCTCCTTCTCCTCAACCGCAAAATCGGTGTAGATGTTCGCAGCCCATTCTGCGGGTAGAACACTAACCTCAAAAGTTCTGTACCACTCATAGACACCATCCTTTTCGTCGCCTGGTCGATACTCAAAGCCATGGCTGACGGCAAGCCCCTTGAGCTTCGAGAGCTTCTCGGCCACTGCCTCGTCGCTGAACACGCCAGAATGGAGTATGAAACCGTCCAGATAATCGACAAAGTCCGCCTGCCCGATCTCGCTCTTCGGAACGTGCCACAGCCGGAGCTCGGGATAGTCCTTCTCCGCATCGGCGTGCGCCACGGCGTGCTTGTGGGATGCCTCGGTGAAGATCTCACCCTCCAGATCCTTGAACTTATTGGTGGTCACGGACAGCCAGCGCCACGCGCCAGCCAGGTCCTTGAAGGCGGTGAAAGCACCCCATATCTCCTTGGCGTACTTACCGACGCCAGCTGCCTCCGCCGCCGCCCGCAGCTTGGGCATTGCCTTGGGGCCAAAGGGTGACTGAGGAGCTCGGGCCAGGGCGTTGCGCAGATGTGGAAGGTCAACCTTGCCGCCAGCTCCCTTGAAGGGGAAGTGGCGCAGGCTGCGAGGCACCGTCTTGCCGCCAGCGTCCTTCTTGCCGCCCGGCTCTACGTAGGCGAAGGCGCTGTCGGGCAGGTCGTTGACGTAGGCCGCAGTCCAGGCTACCTTCTCGCCAGAGTGGGGGAGAACGAGATCCTTGATTTTCTCTAGGAGGCTCTTGCCCTCCTCTGGGCCGGCCTTGACACGCTTGGCGAACTCCGCCGTGGCCTTGTTTATCGCAGCCACCTTGGCGTCTGTGTCCAGTTCCTCACTGGCCCAGACATTGTCGAAGATGTGACGGAACCGCTGCGACTGATCGCACATGAAGGCTTCCTGATCGCGGGACTCGATGTACTCGTCCGCATCCTCGTAGGAGGTTGCACCACCGAGCGGTCTGGGAGGCATCTCTACCAGCACCTCGACGATGGAAGCATCCTTCTCCTCAGAAGCAGTCTCCCCCACCGTTTCGCCCTCGTGAAGCACTGCTGTGCCGCTTTCCTCTTCTTCAGTCATGTCTAACTCCCTCTTCTTTACGACGCCATACGCCTGGGGGAAGGCTCTGCCCTCACAGTACTTCGGAGAGCCTCCACCCTTTATGCAGGCAGCATATGCAGAATTGAAGACAGCAACCCACTGCCTCCTCTTCGCCAGAGGCATCTCTTGAACAGCACTTGGCAGTTTCGGGTCGCCAGGCCCGGTGTATGGCATCCGACCTCCGAAAAGAAAGAGACCCGTCCGCAATGGATCGGGCCTCCTCGGGTCTCCTATTCTGTTGTTGATCTAACCCTTATTTTAAACCGCCCGCGTAAGAAAGTAAAGCCCTCCGCCGCGTTAGATAGGGAGAGCAAAAATAACCTTAAAATTCTTTTAGAATAGTCCCGAAAAGGCTTTACTTCCTAGGCGTAAGGGTATATAATAAAGGTAGAGAGAGGGAGGAAGAGAGATGAAACGGCTATCACCAACCCAGCGTAAGGCAATGCTTGCTCTGGAACAACACCCTAGGGAGAGCGCCTACAGACTTCGAGTGAATCTCGCAACTCTCCAAGCACTGGTGGTGCGTGACCTCGCTTGTTGCCTAAACTCTGGTGCACTAGGCAGCGCATTCTCTCCTGGAACAACACTGAAGTTCAGATTGACAACTCTTGGTGAGCAAATGGCTGAGCATCTTCACAAGGAGAGCAAGTAAGATGACCTGGAACGCCAAGAGGATGGAGGCAGCGGCCAAGGTGAAGGCTCTGCGCGAGGCTGGCTTCTCCTCCCGCGACATTATCGAGGCAAAGAAGTGCAGCGCTATCGAGGCGCTGCTGGGAAAGGAGTAGGGAGATGACAGGTATGGAAGTAAGACGAAAGGTCAAGTGCTGTTACTGCTACCGCCTTATCAAAGGCATTGAGCTTTGCTCTCGCACAGGTGTCTACTTCGGTAGGTGTATATGCAGGGACAAGCGTCTAGTGACCATCCACCACGACACCTACAATGATGGCACCCCGCAAACCCTTTGGGCCTAGACATAACCTATGTGCCTGGATTGCTGCAAGGAGAATCGAAGGAGGGCAGGAAGGGGAAAGGGGAAGCGATGAAGGCAGAGACCGCTAAGGCTCTCGGACGATACCTGAAAGAAGTATCCATTGGCTACGAGCAAGCGACAGACAAAGCCCTAGATCAGATCAATGTCTGGGAAGACATCCAAACGATAGCGTGGACGCTCAAGGGAATCGCTAAGGATATAGAGGCCAAATAACAAACGCCCAGGCACCCGTTAGAGTGGAAGGAGGGACAGGCATGAGCGAAGAGACCGTCGTCAACTGCTCCAAGTGCGGCCAGTTCCGCCTCTGCCGCCGGTGGCAGGGACTGTGGCTCTGCCTGCAAGGCAAGAACAAATGCTACCACCACCGCAAGAGGATTGTGAAGCTGGAGAAGAGGAAGGCTTTACGAAAGGAGGAACAGGAATGAGAGTCCTATGCTGTGGTGATCGCAAGTGGAAGGATCGGGAACTCATTCGCCACGCCCTCTCAGGGATCGGCCTGTATCCGGTCATCATCGAAGGCGAGGCCGAAGGAGCTGACCTTCTGGCCCGGCAGGTCGCTGAGCAGATCGGCTTCGAGGTCATGCCCTTCCCCGCGCAGTGGACTCGCTATAGTCGATCAGCTGGCCCAATTCGCAATCAGCAGATGCTAAACGAGGGCAAGCCCGACCTGGTGATAGCCTTCCACGACAACCTGCTGGGACGCAGCAAGGGGACGAAGGACATGGTCCTGAGGGCCGTCCTCGCAGGAGTTCCTGTAAAGGTAGTGCGACACGAGAGAAAGAAGCGTACCCCAAAGGAGGAGCTCCAGTTCGAGAACCAATTTGAGGATCCTGACGATCAGGAATAGGGGGCTTTACGAAAGGAGGAGTGAGATGCCTAAAATCGCTTATAAAGATCATCGATTCGGCGCGAAGGCTCTAGCAACCATCCAACAGGCCAACGATATCATCGAGGAGTATGCGGCTCAGGGCTTTGACCTCACACTCAGACAGCTCTACTATCAATTCGTGGCGCGTGCCTTCATCCCAAACCTCGATCGCGAGTACACCAAACTTGGCTCCATCATCAACGACGCCCGGCTCGCTGGACTCGTTGACTGGAATGCGATCCAAGACCGCACTCGTGGTCTGAAAGACTTGAGCCACTGGAGCTCGCCCGACGACATCATCGATTCCGCAGCGAGGTCTTACCGCCGTGATCTCTGGGCTCGTCAGACCTATAGACCAGAAGTGTGGATCGAGAAGGATGCATTGACAGGAGTCATCGCTGGCGTGTGCTACGAATACGACGTGCCCTACTTCTCTTGCCGTGGCTACACCTCCCAGTCCGAGATGTGGGTTGCGGCTCGACGCTTGCAGAAGTGGGCACGCACCGGGCAGCTACCAATCATCCTCCATTTCGGCGATCACGACCCCTCCGGCTTGGACATGACCCGCGACATTGACGAGCGCCTAGCGCTATTCAGTGGACCAATCATCGAGGTACGACGTCTGGCCTTGAACATGGATCAGGTGAAGCTCTACAACCCACCGCCTAACCCAGCCAAGATAACAGACACCCGCTTCGAAGACTACGCTGTTCAGTACGGCGAGGAGTCGTGGGAGTTGGACTCGATGGAGCCGCGTGTTCTGGTCGCCCTCATCCGAGATCAGATAGAAGAGCTTCGAGATGAGGAGCAATGGGACATCGACATCAAAGAGACCAAGCACCAAAAGGTTCTACTCCACACTGCCGCCAAGCGCTGGACAGAGGTAGAGACGTTTCTAGGAACAGAGTAGGGGGGAGGGCTTTACGAAAGGAGGAACCTAAGGTATAATAAACGCTGAGGGAGCTTGCCGCACCCCCAAGTGGCAGCGACTACAGGACGGAGCTCGGGAGACCGAGCTCTGTTCTATTTCTCCAGGATGAAGAGGTTGAGGCGATAGCAACGAGGGCACTTGATCTCCACGCGGCCAGCAGTGGGGGAGACATAGGCCAGGAGCCGGCCACACGGACGCTCGCCGTTTCTGCCCCCGCAGCGGAGAGGGACGAGACCTATCGGCCTTGGAGAGCTCGCTCGATTGCCGACCTGTGCTCTCGCCATACTTCCTCTCCTACATCCTCTACGCTCCGCCAGCCCAGCCGGGCGAACCTTTCCCGCTGCCTGGGCTCCTTGCTCTTGAAGCCCATGACGTCGCCTGCATATTTCGTCTTGTTGCCCGCCTCTACAACGAGATCCGTGCCCACCCTCTTTGGGCCGTCCTTGGTCCAGGTGCGGCCCAGGTGGCCCGTCCGTCGATAGGCCGTCTGCTGTGACGGATAGGTAGCCAGACGGCTGACAAAATCGAGGCCTGTGCCATTCATCTCACGGACGACGTTCCCAGCGGCGAAACGAGTGATTGGCCTCTTGGGAATGATAGGCTCGAAGAATGGTCTAGCCATTATGTCATAGGCTCCGTCAAAGGCTTACCTGCCACAACTGGCGCGATCCAGCAGCGGCAGCGGGTATGAAGGGGAGGACCTGGATCGTTGACGGAATAGCGATTGCCTTCTCGCGCCTCACACTCTGGACAGACACGCTCGTCCATCACACTGCGCCACTCCACCTCCGTCACGCCTGCGTCGCGATAGGCGATCCTATTACCCTCGGCGAAGAGGCGAGTGACCTCCGTAGAGGCAATCATCTCCGCACGCCGGGCTCCGAAGAGGGGAGTAATGCCCTTGCGCAGCGAGGAAAGGGGAGCGCCAGTCTCGATGTTGGTGGCGATGGCCGTGCGCAAACCCTCCCGTGTGGAGAGTTCCATCCGGCCCCACCACTCACTGCTGTAGGTGCGCGTGTAATCCAGAACCTGCTGATTGACGAGCTCGAAGTCGACGCCAAGGCCCAGCGCCTCTGCCTGGGTGACACCTTCCAGGAGGAGGTCACTGACTCCTCCGCTCGTCTCGCCAGCCCAAGCAGCTTCCTCGCCAGCCCAGAACTCGGGGTCGTCGGGGACATCGGGGAGAGCCTTGCGTCGGCGAGCCTCCTTCTGGATCTTTTTCCAGACACTCCTCTCCATGCGGCCCAACGCTCGCTGGAGGATGCGGGCGAACTTGGCTTGCGCAGCCTCCCAGTCCGCGTCCCAGGGGCCAGGCTTCCGCCTACGCTTCGTAGATCTCGGAGAGGTCACGAAAGGGTGCGCCAGGCGCATCGGCCTCCTTCCCCTCCACCCGTTCCTCGTCGGTGACAGTGACCAGAGGAGTGATGTCCTCACCACCCATCATCTCAAAGACAGGCTTGGAAATGTCTCCCCTGTCCACGGCGATCTGGCGGGCAGCCTGTGGAGTGATCTCGCCAGACTCAATCTGGAACTTGCGCGTCTCGGCCCTGATCTTCCCAATCTTGGCCGCGTCTTCCTCCGCCGCCAGGTCCATCTCCACAAAGCCGAACTGGACACCGCTCGGCAGAATCTTGTGATTCAGGGTATGGCTGAGGAGCTTGCGGAAGATGGCCGGCCCCTTGCCCCTGGACTTCATGTGAAGGACCTCGGACTGGGTGGATGTGCCGAGGTTGCCGCCGGGCAGCGGCGCGAAGTCCTGGTAGTCACTAAGGAAGGCCATTGCGATGATGGTGATGTATATCTTGATGGCCTTCTCCTCGTCCCAGCCATCGGGCATGGAGGCGAGCTCCAGGGTCTTAATGTCCACCCTGGCGTCGGGCCGAGTGACAGGCACTACCAGGGGCTCGATATACTTCAGCATCCCCTGAGCGTCGGCGTTTGCCATCATCTTGGCCAGAGCAGTTTGGATCTGAGTAGCCGTCACTCCCTGAATGAGATGCAGCGCTCGGGCGAAGCGTCCGCCCGTCTTCTCCTCCTTGTAGATGGTGACGTTGCGGATGACCTGAGCGGCTCGGAGCATGCGGGTCAAAGCGCAGAGCTGAATGCCCGGCGGCCTCTCCTGTGGCGCAGGCATCTCGGCCAGGGTGGAAACCTGATACCACGCCAACCGATGTCTCTTCCCCAGACGATCCGTGTAGACTACAGGATACTCGGGGTTGCCCGTATGCTGACACCTAGCCGCTGGCAGGTGGTTGAGGCCAAGAAGCGCAGCGCTTGGGCTGTCGCCTGCCCGCACCGTCTCGAGGAATGCTCCGTTGTCCTGGGTGTAAAGATCAATGCTAAGCTTGGCGGTGAGATTCTCCCAACCTTCGCCCATATCGGCATTGTCGAAGATGTCCTGAACCTTCGCCACGACCTTCCCCATGCCTGTGAGCCGCCAGGAGAAGCCGATGTTGCGAGCCACCATCATGCCCAGAGCGGACAGGAAGTAGGACTCGTTCGGATAGAATGCCCGCAGCTGCTGGTCGCGTAGCTGCGGCCGGGAGCCCCAGGGCTGCATCTCATCCGCCGCTCGCGCCACAAACCACAGCAGCGAGGAGTCCAGGGAGCCAACAGCATCGGCCCCCTCTGCCGGCGCTACCTCCGGCTCGATGACAGATCGCTCTACCGCCTGCGGCGATACTTGCTTGTCTCCGTCGCGTTTATTCGCCATTTTGCCTTACCTCTCTGAGATAGTTGTTGATTGTCCTCCTGCCTACACCCATGGCGGCAGCAATCTGGAGAGTGCTATGGCCCTCCGACCACAACCCCACGGCGACAGCCCGCCGCTCCCTGGCCTCCTGAATCTTGTGAAGATCATATCCCCACTGGATAGCCATGCTGATCCTGGGCTCGACGCTCGTAATCTCCATCATATGAGGCTCCACATATCGACAGTCCGGCAGCGGGCACTCGAAGCAGCAACCCGCCTCCTTGCATCCGCAAGTCGGCTGGTGGTGACAGATCTGGGCGGGATTCTTTACAATAACAGTTGAAGGCATTCGTACGTCCCCATGCTGGCCGCCACTGCCAGGTCTATCTTCTTGCTCGGAGACTTCTTGACTATGCGGAGCTTGCTGTCCTCGCCCTTCTGCAACTTTGCCCGAGCATTCAGCAGATGCTCTCGGACCTCGGGCAGCCCAGGGTGGGACAGACGCTTCTGGACGATGAGGTCGTAGAGCTGCCGATCGGCCTGTAGACGCAGCGCACCTTGGTCAAAGGAGATTGTCCAGATGCTGAGGTCGCGATTGATTCGCTGCATCATGTCCGTCAACTGGAACTGGTCGTAGGTGATCTCCACTACATTGTAGGGAGGGATGAGATTCTTCTCCTGGCAGGCAGGACAGCCCTCGCGCACATGAGCGAACTGCGGCTCCTGGCTGTGGCCGAGACGGCAGCCGCCGAGGATGAGAGACCTGATAAAGCACTCTGGCTCGGCGTAGTCAATCTCCCCTCCGCCCTTGGGAGGAGTCCATCTGCGGGCAGCCTGGATGATGACATCGTCGGGCCGCTGCGGGTGCCGCGTCACTGCTACTACGGCGAAGCAGTCGCCAGTACTGGCCGCATCCACGGAGATGACTACGGGGATCTTGCCAATCAGTAGAGGTCGCGCACGGCCAGCATCCCTATTTGCCTCAAGAGCAACCTCGTTGGGGAGGAACTGTGGCAGCGTCTTATCCTCGCAGGCGTCCCAGAGCTCTATATGAATGAACGGCGCAGTGTCCTCGCCGGCCAGGGCATCGTCGGGCGAGTCGGGTGCGTAGAAGTTCAAGCCCGCCGCCGTCAGATTCCCTGCCTGCGTCTCGTACCACGCCGGGTCCCGCCCAGGCCTCTGTCGCCAGTCCTGGAAGAAGGGGTGGAGCTGGGAGGCACCCTCCTCGGCGGCATCCCAGAGCTCCTTGAGGTAGTTGTCCTCGCCCGCGCCGCGCGAGAGCACATGGCAGGTGCCGCCTGGCGCGATGGTGGAGGCGACAGCGTTCCAGGTAGCCTCCGCGAAGGGCATGCGCGCGATCTCGTCCACGTGCGCGTGTATACAACTTTGCTCTATGGAGACGTTCGGCCCGGCGGCATAGGTGGAGATGGTACGGACATCGTCCGGCCCCATGCGGAAACGCAGGCTCCTCTCCGTATCCCCGCCCCTCTCGTCGCTGAGGATCTTGGGCCGAATGGCCTCTGGCAGCCGCTGCAGGCCGAATCGGACGTAGCCGAGGAGCTCCTTGGCGGCCTCAAAGTCCCGACTGAACAGGTGCACCCTAGCGTTCGCGGCGGTCAGAGCCTTGAAGCCATCCCAGGCACACTCCAGCTCTGTAAAGCCGAGCTTGCCAGCCTTGAGCGCCAGGAGCCAGGGATGCTCCAGCATCACGCCGAGGAAGGCCTCCTGCCCTGGCCAGAGCTCTGAGAAGCGCCGAACCTGCCCGGTCTCCCTGTCCACGAAGTGCCACAGAGGCAGGAAGGTCCGGAAGGACATCAGGGCAACCCTGCGCCCCAGTTCCTCCCTAGCCTCTGCCAGCCTGGTATCTGCCATTACTTCCCCTTGCTTCGATGCCAGGGCCAGATTGCTCGCCACATCCTCCTCAGTTCCTCTCGCGGATGCTCCAAAGATTCAAGTGGGTGCTCTGTCGGGGGGAGCGGCTCTATGATGTTTCCTTTCCTATTGGGTTGGATTCTTTCAGCCATCACCTTGTCGCGGACCACGCCGAGGAGGATAATGACCTGCGTCAGCAGCTTGTAGGCTAAGAGCCTCGTACGACTGGCCTTCGGCATACTCGCTCTCCTCTATTATATACCTTTGCTACCTAGAAAAAATCGCATCATTATCTCTACACCTAATCCCTGCAGACCGCGCAGCATTCCGGTTCTTTTTCAAACATCGGTGAGATTACGCTAAGGTTTATAATACCTACCCCTATCTCTACCGCCGTTACCCCGTATCTACCAGCCGCTTTGGTTAGGGTTAGGAACCAGCGTACCCGTTGCATCCAGGTAATGGGAGCCGAGGGGTAGGTTCTATTAAACCCCACGATTTTGGTATCAATCCTATCTACCGGCAATTGTATACCCTCCCGCCGGCTGGCAGGTCCCTCCGGTCATGTGCTGCCTACCAAGTATCGACCCCTACAGATAGGACTCGTCATGGCTTCGCCACCCAGTAGAATGTGAATGGGGCACTCAGGATACGGAGGTAAGCCTGCTGCCTCACATCATCCCATCCGCAGTGGAACTCTCCCTCCGCGATCTCGCAGGCCCAAGTTCCCCATCCGTCCTGCCTGCCTTGTCCCCAGCAGTTGGCGTTGTAATGTAGACTGAGAGGTATCAAGGAGGCTTCCTCCAGAGCCTGCCAGATCTTCCTGGCCACGCCTCGCGCCGGCGGCTCTTCGGGAGTGTACGCTGCGCTTAGTCTCTTACGCATACCAAGTATAGACCCTCTGAGATAGGACTCATTGCTCTGCCTTCACTGAATTGGGTGGGACATAACCGTACACAAATCGCTCCGTCTTGCACTCAAGACACCTTATCTCGTAACCCTTTACCCTCGCTTCCAATCGCTGCACATCTCTCCAAGCGAAACACTCTTCACACCAAAACTTCTGCTTCTGCTTTAGACCCCTGGAGATAGGAGGCTTCACCGCTGAACTCCTCGTAGTGTAATCATGAATGACCTTAGCAGAGGATTGCTTGCAGCGTACTCCGGCCCTGCCAGGGTGACGGCCTCCTGCATCTCGACCAGACCCCACTCGTTCCAGGGCAGGCCGGTCTTGACCTCGAGCGCCTCGATGGGATCCTGGTGCACCCGCAGGCAGGCCTCGTAGGTCTTCTGGCGCAGCACTGACTCTGGCCGCAGGGTAGGGTCGACGCCTACCATCTGAGCATGGAGCTTTAGCTCCTCCAGGTCAAATCTCATCGGCATGTCTGTTCTCCTCCCTTTAGGACGATGACAGGCTGCCGCACCTTATCGATCGGCTTTGCCCATATCGTGAACTGACCCCATTTCCTCAAGCACTTAGCAGCATCCTCAGTGGTAAAGCCCTCTGCCAGTACCTCACTCTGCAGGAGTCCTGGCCGTGTGTCCTGGATTAACTCCTCGCTCAGGGTAAGGAACCAATCCGAGCTCTCGGGATCTGCCTTCCAGCAAAGGTATTCTACCCGGATGCTTCTCCCCTGGCCATCCTCGGCCTCTATGAACCTCGGAGCCTTTGGCCCCGGCGGACCGTCAAAGCGTAGCCTAATCATGCTTCTCCTTTCTCCTTTGGCGGCTCCCATGATGCGAAGAATCGTTTGAGGCAGGCGAAGCTAGGGAACACCCAGCCATCCTTCACACGAGGCGGATCGTCGCAGTAGACAGTTATGCCCACCCATCCCTTTGGCCTAAAGAAGCCTTTGGCCTTGGCTCCGCAGCCGCAGGGACACTCGAACTCCCTCTCCACAGCCAAGGAGCTCCCACACGCGGTAGGGCTATCCTTTTCCATCACCGTCGCCTCCTGAGGGCAGAACCTTGACCTCTCCCTCTATGATCTCTTTGCGCTCGAGGTGCCCGACATAGGCCAGGAGCTCCTCGTCGGAGAGGTCGCCGAGAGCCTTTGGCTGAGAGGTCCCTATCTGCACGAGGGTTACTGAGGAAGTGGCCGTGGCTCCACCGCCTCCCGCTGCTGCTACGTCCAGGCCAAGGAGCCGGGCCAGCCGGGCGGAGAGTTGGAGGTAGACCTTAATGGCGTCCAGGGTGACGGGAGAAGTGTTGCCGCCAATGAGTTGAGGCCAGAGCTTGTTGATGATCTTCTCTATGCGACGCTTCTCCACGCTGCGGAGGGTATCTACTTCCTCCTGGCCAGCCTCCCGCAGCTCCTTGTCCACAGCGTTGAAGGCAGCGGAGGGGTTGGCGTAGCCGCACATCTCGGCGATGCGCTCGAAGGTCCAGCCGGCCACCCGCAGGCCCACGGCCTGCCGCCGCCGCTGGGCCTCGTCGATCTTCTTGGGAGAGAGCCGGTTGGTTCGCTTTGCCATTTTCCGTCCTTATGTGTTTTCCTTTTTAAGTATAACCCGCCTGGAGCGATCCGTAAAGTTTAGGTAGAATCCTTTGCATAGCAAGACCAGGAAGGGACGGGACTCCTTGCCTGCCTCCTCGCCTCCTGGAGCTCAGCATCGATCTGAGGAGCTATGATGCTGGGTACCGCTGGAGGCCGATCGCACATGTCCAGCATCCAGATGACCGTAGCAAGCAGATTGCGAAGGCGAGCCATCTCTCTTTCCTGAAGAGCTTGATCTTGTTCCTTCCTATCCACCTTTTCCTCCTCTACTGGATCTGCTCCCTCTCCCAGTCATAGGCAAGAACAGGCTTCTGAGGGGTGAGCCTCCACACCCAGGAGTAAGGAATGCCTGTCTCCCTATCGAGTTCTGTGCCTACCCCAATCACTAGCAGCGAATCGTATTCCCTCCTTAGAAGAGGCGCGATCTTTGTCTCTATCTCCTCCTGGAGGGAGGTGCCGTGCGGCATGGTCTCGACCGGGAAGTTGGTGATCCAATGAGGCTTCCCGTCGGCAAAGCCTAGCACCGTGCAGTAAGGAAAACGCTGGGCCGGGAGAGCATCGCTTAGTCCTTTGAGCCAGGAAGGATCGCAGAACTCGGCCAGGAAGTGAGCGAAACGCTGCCCTTCCGCCTGGGCTTCGTCTGCATTGCCGCTCGGCTCCATCGAGACGGAATGCTCCTGAAGGAACTTGCTGAACTCCGCGTCATAGCCATCTCCTACGCAGATCTGGATGTTGTGAACTTGGGTGCGTTCCATTTCAGCCTCCTTCCTGACCTCGCAGAGACTGCGAAGCCGCTAAACTGCCTCCACGTGGGCGACGCCTTCTTGCTCCTCCATCATTTCTTCAACTGTCTGCATCAGATGGCAACCACAGGCGTATTGCTTCTCGCGCTTGCGGCTACAAGGGCCAGACACGACAAACCTAGCCGTCTGTAGACAACCAATACTGCCCTTCTCCTCCTCTTGCTTGATGTAAACCATGCTGCACAGAGGCTTGGAAGCACCCAAACGCTCCGCAAAGCCTCTAAGCCTCTCCGCCGTCGCCGCCGGGTCCAGACGCGCGTCGGCCTCCTCGAGCGTCTCCTTCTCCGCTCCGGCGAGCACTGCAACAAGGCTATCAAGCACCTCCTTGCCTGCCGCGACGGCGGCGACGAGAGTGTCAGCGATGCGCTCTTGCTCCGTCTCCTGCTCCACGCCACGCAGTCCGGTGACGATACTCCTCAGTATCTGACGCTCGGTGTTGGGAGTAGATCGCCAGAGCCGAATTGCTCTCTCGAGCCAGTTAGACACAGCCCCCAGCGCCCCCTGGTCATTGGGCACCCATATCCTTATCAGGCGTTTCATCGCTTCTCCTCCCTCTTCTAGAACTGTCGATACAAAGCATGGCCAATGGCTGCTAGAGCCTCGTCGGGGTCCCTCGCCCGAGTAAGTGGTCGACCAACAATTAGGTAGTCCGCCTGAGACTCAGCCGCCTCCTTGAATGTCGCCACCTGCCACTGGTCATCCACTGGAGCTTGGCCAAAGCGCAGACCTGGACAAAGTGTGGACAGATAAGGAGCCTCTCGCTTGACGTAGCCTACCTCTGCCACAGGACAGACCACGCCGTCTACAAAACCCTTACACACCGCCAGTTTGCTCTCAAAGTCCGTAGGATACGGAGGTAGACTAGTCAGCCTGAGCACCCCGAACATCTTGAGACCCGGCTGAGCAGCTTCCTTCGCAGCTTGGAGCATCTCTACATCGCCATCTACGTGGATTGTGAAGCCCCACACACAGTAGGGTATCCAACGCACGGCCTCCGCTACGACAGAGGGAATGTCTAGGAACTTGCCGTCATAGAGAACCTGATAGCCCATCTCAGCCACTTCCAGCGCCGCTCGAGAGCCCACCTCAGTGATAAGAGGTAGACCCACCTTGCATATCGAGAGCTTACCAGCGTAGCGCTTGGCCTCCTCCAGAGTGTTGGCGGCTAGGATAATCTCCATTGGCTACTTGCCCACCATGAACATTCGATAGTCCCGCCCTGCCTTGTTGGCATGCTCCTGGGCTGCGGCCTTCAACTTGCCGCGCTCTTCTGGCTCTAGGACGGGATTCGCCTGGGTTGCCAGCACTGCACACCGCACGCTCTCGTTGCTGTCCAACAGAATGCCGAGAGCGATCACCAAATCGTTGCGATCTATCTTATTCGCCATCGCTATTCTCCTTTCCTAGAAACTTCGCTCCGAACTTGCACCAGCGGTCAAGCATCCACTGTCCTACTTCCACAAGGAGCCAGTCACCGCCTAGCCACGTGCAGAGCTTCCGCGTCAAAATCCAAACCAAGAGGCTACAGGATGTGGCCAGGATGATCTCCATCTCATCCCTCCAGCAGCGGCAGGTCAATCTTGGCCCAGGCCGAAGTAGCCGAGACGACAATCCCTGGAGGCACTCGGGCCACTACCACCAGAGCCCATCGAGTGTCCTTGACCTCCCCGATGCTCGCGCCGGTGGTGAGAACGTCGTCCACGGCGATGATCGCAGATCCCGCTATCGAGATTCCTGGTTCTCCCAGAAGTGCAAAGGTTCCTCCCATCTTAGTAGCGATAGCCTTTGCCCAGGGAATGCCTCCTCTCGGGACGCCTATGAAGTGGAAGAGCTTGTGGCCAGGGAAGATTCGCCGTAGCTCCCTCTCCCAGCAGTCCAGCACGAGCTCTCGCACCTTCTTATCCGCAAAGATCGACTCACAGTTCACGAACCAATGGCTCTCGCTTCCGCTGTGAAGAACAACGGGAGGATCGTAGAAAGTCAGGGGCAGAGAGTGGATACCTACTATTTGCTTTCCCATGTTGCTCCTTTCTTGTTCCCCATGTCAGGCCCCCTCCTTCGCAATCAAAACCAACCCAATGCCTGGACGATCCATTGCCTCGTGTCGCGGGAGAATGGTTATGTTCCTCCTTCGCATTTCCTCCTTGAATACACACAGATCAGCATTGGTGGCATAAGGTATCCAAGTATTACGGCCACGACGAATCATCTCGGCGACCCCATCCAACCACTTGGCATGTACCACTATAGTTATTTCCCTCTCCTTTCTAATACACCGCCAGCTCCCGCTCCCGCAGGACAACTGGCCTCTCCTTTTCCCGTACCATGTCATAATGCCTGTCCAACTCTGGCAGGCTGTTGCGGAACCAGCGCTCCTTGCCGCAGAGCTTGCAGAAGCCTAAGCTTAACGGTCCGTCCGCCGGCTCTATGATCCAGTGATGCGGGCAGACTGTCTGTCGAAGACCTTCCTGTGAATCTTGCAAACCGTTTCTCCTTCCTGAGCAGCGCTGATGCAACGCCTACCTTTCGACACAGGAGCGTCACACTGCCGGCGGACAGATAGCCCTTTCTCGTATCGCTTTGCCTTCATCTCTTCTTTGCTCCCTTCTCCGCAGCTCTCCTCGTTGCCCGATTAGGCCTCCAGAGCTTCTTGCTGGGCTTCAGGAGCTTATCCACCGTCGATTGTGCCAGGGCGATGGCTGACTCGAACTGGGCGCTCCAGATGATGTCCAGGATGACGTCCTTCTTGGTGATGCTGACAGCGTTCATCTTCTCGATCTTGGCGCGGAGAGGTATATTGCGAGCGTAGGCCAAGAACTTCGCAGCCTCGCCAACGGCCTGTAGAGAGTTCACTATTTCCCCCATCCATAGAAGTCCATGATCTGCCGAGCCTCCTGCCAGGACTCCTCGGTGCCAGCCAAGGCCAAGCCGACGATCCGCATGACCGACAGGGCCTGCACCCGCATCTTCGCCATGTCCTCCCGCACCCCCTTGTTCCCAGCGTCTGGTCGATAGCCCAGCAACTCCTTCACGATTTCGCGCACTCGTTCGTCGTCCATGTCGTCCTCCTTTAGCGTTGGCCCCCACTCCTCCCAGGTCCCGCCGGGGCAGGTGGTGTTCTGGAGCCTTATGTTACGATGCGCTTCCACTATGAGCTTGGGAGCACCAGCGCCGAGGAACTCATGGTAGCGTCGCCTGATGTCAGCGATACACTCACGTGCCGCCGCCAGATGAGAAGGCAGAGGCACCGCGTTGGTAAAGTTGCCGATAAGGACAGTACCGATGGCTCGATGGTTCATCCGCCTCACGTGGGCGCGGCCAAGGTTGTAATCACTGAGGCGATAGGCCCGGCCCGAGGCGAAGGCAGCGTTGTGGTAGCCGAATCCGCCGAGCCCCCAGGCCCGGTGCATAGCATCGATGTCCAGTAGGTGCTGAATCTCTTGCTCCTGGGTAGCTTGAACCCAAGTATTCCAGTTGGTGTGGCTCATAGTGTGGTGCAGGGCGATATACTCCACCAGGGAGATGTCATCGATGGTAAACCGACCTGTGTAGGCTGAGGGGATTAGGTGGCGGATGTCAATCATCTCACTCCCCCTCTCTGTCGGCGGGCAGGATGAGGACAAGGCAATCTTGCGGCTCAATTCCCTCCTCTAGCCAGCCTTCTATAGCTACGTCGCATGAGCCTGTCTCATCGCGGAAGATGCGTCCCTTCTCCACCGCTATCGGCTCCCTGCTCCCATAGGGGAAAGAGAGGGCGGCAGCATAACCCTGGTCGTAGCCCTGCTTATGGGCTTTACGCATACACTCTATTATGTGTTGGTGCATCTCACCCCTCCTCTCGGCTGGCCTTCACCCTTGCCTCCATGACGCGGCTGAACCCAAACGTCTCAGGCTCCCCCTCCACGAAAGGGCGTCCAGTGCGGTTCACCCAACCGCACTGCTTATTGAGGCAGCGCTCAACGCCCTGGTGGAGGTCGAATTCAATGGTTAGATGATGACACTCAGGGCAGATTCGCAGGTTCATCACTCCCCCTCCTCTCGGCTGGCAGGCATCGCTAACAATCGCCCTTTACCGTATCTGCGCCTTGCCATCCGCTGCCAAGAGCGCCAGAGACGAGGCCACCTAGGTAGCAGCCAGTGACGATTCGCTGGGTAGACATACACCCTTAGCCCTGCCTCTAGAAACGGCTCAATGCCGTCCCATCCCATATAAGGCACGAGCGTTGCGGCTGTGGCTCTGTGCTTCAAGGCTATTTGAACTTGCGCCTTCGCCATGTGGCCTACCTCACAGAATCCAGCATCAATCACCCGATACCCATCTATCTCCCGCATGGGGTAGTTGAATATGCTAGTCACCCAGCACCTCCACCATCACTCTCGTCCCGACCCCTTGGAGCCACGCCCAGCCCGTCCCTGGCGCGGGGTCTTGTTGGTTGCCGCAGTCGTAAAAGTGAATGTCGAGATGGTTCGGTTCGGTAACAGCACTGCCACGGTCAAGGCAGGTGACGAGATACCGGTCAGCGATAAGTAATCTCGTACCGAAATCCCAGTGATCACTACAAGCCGCCATCCCAGGGGCAACGGGTAGGCCCGACGCCATAAGCCCGCAGTACGCCCCGCCTGGGTCGCCTCGGCAGCAGTAGACCGAGATGTAGAAGAGTTCACCTACTCCCTCCCTGCGCGGCGCTTTGAACGGTGAAGGATACTTGGGGCCGATTTGTAGTGCAGCAGGTGGAGCGTCCAATATGCTTGTTCCCACCACTTCCTGTCCTGTCTCTCGCACCACCAACCCAGCCACCCTAATATCAGGCACCCTAAGCCCACGAAGAATACGATCAGGAGTGGCATCTAGGGCCTCTTCCTGCAACACCTGAAACATTCGGTGTTCTTGGGTTGATTCCAAGTTCCACAAAGACACGTCCAACCTTGGAACATCATTTCCTCCTACCCCCGCAGCGCACACAAGAGCTAAGAGCGCGGCGGCTATGCCGTATCGGATACGTCAGGCTCCTTTGGCCAGCACTTTCGGCAAAGACGGTGTTGCCAATTCGCAAGATCGCGTACATGTAATTCCTCGCAACTCGGAGCCGCTGCGCCTGTGTTGCAAAATGGATAGAGTCGGTTAAAGGGAGCAGGCCGATGTACCTTCCCTGTCCGATTATTCAGCAAGACGGTTTGTTTCATTCTCCCTCTCCTTCCTGGAGGCGCTAGGGGCTGGCTAAGGTCCGAAAGGGGCCATCGCCTTCCTCGGACTCCGACGTGGCTCTCCATTCATAACCAGCCCCCATGCGCCATGATCGCTAATCAAATATGCTGCAATACTCCTTGCCCGCCGGGGGGTTCTTGCACCTGAACAGGCCGAACTCGGCGTCGGGGTAGCCTGGGCACACCAGCGGCTCATTCATCTCCTTCACCCATGTGCTGATCGGGCAGGTAGGGTTGAAGGGCAGCCAGTCCGCCGTGGTGACGCGGCAAACTCCGATCCTCGGGCCGCACCACCATTCCTGGTACTCAGGAACAGGGATGCTGATCGTATAGGTTCCGTCGGCTCCGATGCCCACCTCGACGCTGTAGATAAAACCGAGGCCTATGGCCCGGGGGCCAGACTCCGTGGCAAACAGTTCGCCCTCCCAGTAGAACAGGAACTCCTCGGCGGGGCTCATTTCCCGCTGCTCAAAGGTGGCCTCTACGTCGCCGTCGCCGACCGACTCAACGGTGGTCGGTAGGTACGGCCCGTACCCGCCGCTGAAACCGCCAGGCCGGACCACGTACATGGTCAGCGCTCCGTGATTAATGTCGTTCTCGAGCGTCGGCAGAGCGTCAGAATACTGACGGCCGTAGATGACCTCCGTCACGGCCTCGTCGACCTCAGCGACCGCGCCGTTCCCGCCCAGCACCAGCACAGCGTCCAGGTTGTCAAGCGTGTCCAGGTTGCTGACCTCAGGTGCGCCCTCGATGTAGCGCTCCCACGCCCCCGACTCGTCGAAGTTATAGGCCACGGCCACGCCGCAGGTGGCGAGCGCCTCCCCAGCGCTGCCCCCATCCTTGCCAGTGTAGACCGCGATCGACCACTCGCCCTCACTAGGGCAGTTGTGCATGACGGTGTCCGCCACAGCCGTTCCACCGCCGAAAGCAATGGCGCATACCACCGCGAAAGCCGCCAAAAGCAGCTTCTTCATCGAAACCTCCTTGCTACTCTCTTGCCAACCAATCGATCACTGTGTAATCCGCGCACGGCGGACACGGAGCCTCGTAGTGTACTGTCCCAGGAGCACCCCAATGCCAAGCATCGTAGCACCAAATATCAACATTGCCCCAACCCACCATGTCGCCGGTGTCGAGGCACTCGAAGCGGACCCCACTCGGGAGATCGAAACTCTGGTACATTCGAGCCGGGTGACAGGCCGCAGCTCCAGGGAACACGTGTATACCCGAGGCCATTGGCCGGCCAGAAGGGCAGTATGCACCCGTGCTATCACCTTTGCAAAAATAGTGCGTGCAGCGCACTCCCTCTTGAGCACCTGCCGAAAGCGTTTGATGTTCTGTTCTGCCTCTGCCAATGCCACCATAATCTACTCTTTGGGCGGGTAGGTAGACGTCTTGATACTCATAGACCACGCCTGTCGGGGATTCCACCGAGGCAATCCCGATGCTCTCAGCACCCGCCTGGTGTCCTGCCAATCGGCGATCTGGTGTCTCGCCCAGGAGTAGACCATACTCGCCAGCCAGTCGAGGACGATCAATGCGAAGACCACTCCGCCGCAGATCAGAACCACCCAACCCAGGTTGTAGGCTACTCCAGCCATCACCATGGCTCCCTATCGATACCCAAGCTGCCAGTGCCAGGAGCGCTAGAGCAGCCAGGGCTGTTAGATGTCGCAATCATGTGTCCTCCTACTTTCGCTTCCAGAGGCGGACAAACAGGGCGAGTGTGTCGTTTGCAGAGCCTTTCATTCCGTCTTGTTAGCAACCCGCCGGCGGCTCGACGACTCCCACCGACTAGCTGCGTTTCCTGTTTGCCCACCCTCGCCGCTGCATCGAGAAACACAGCCTGGGTCGACAGGCCATGAAAAGGAGCAGGGGAGATGACACCCTGCCCGATGCAGCGGTGAGGAAGGGCAAAACTACTCGGCATGATCCTTTCCAATCTGCAATCTTCTTCCATATTCTGCCATCAGCAAGGCTTCGGCCTCGCCATCTGATAGTCGACCCAGCTCGGGCCATAGGCGGGACGCCTGGATCTTGGCCGCGTTCTTGTCTTTCGGCATGTCTCGGAGCATAACGGCCTTCCAGGTCTGCGGTGCCACGAGGAGATAAGGAATGCCGAGAGCCACCAAGATGCCTTCCCAAAGGCCGAAGCCTCGGCCAAAGGAAAAGGAGCTCGCAACGCCTTGCTTGGGCATGGAATGGACGGATTCTAGGATGGCAAATCTATTCCCCGGCCCGCCGAGGGGAAGACGATCCTGAATAATCTCAGACATCTCCTGTGCTCGATACTGTCTCCGCTTCCCCACCTTGATAGTCGGCGTCCGCACAGCCTCAGCGGTCGCGTCAAGAAAGCCTACAGCACCATCTAGGCCGGGGTCTATTCCTATGTAAAGCTGCGTCATCCTGCTCTGCTCCTTAGCTGGGACTGGCACAACCGCACTCATGCCGATTTGGTCGGTGCAAACCCACGACATGAAAAGCACCTTCTCTTAAGTTGCCCTCGCCAGCCCCAGCATCCTTTATTATACTCCTTGCCTCCGCAAAAGTAAAGCCCTAAAACGGTGAAAGTCGAGAAGAATTCCAGCTAGGAGGGCTCGGTGTGGCAGCAGGAGGCAAACGGCCCTCAAGGATCTCCATGACCTGCTCGAATGCCCGGCGGTGATCTATCCAGACAACTCGCTGTCCGGCTGCCCTGGCTCGCTCATCATGCCTGCGAGCGTGATCAAACTTAGTTCGCACATTCTGCTCGTTGATCGGCTTGCCCTTGTTCCTCGCCTGGATCCTCTCGCAGCAGACCTCGAGCGGAGTGTCCATAAGGGCCCAGATGAAATCGCCGCAGTCCTCAGCCAGCTGTGCCCAGCGACTGAAAATGTCGCTGACGATAAGACCCTCGAAGATAACGTGGCCCAGAGCGGCGTACTTGCGCACTAGAACCTCAACACTAGCTACAGAACCCAACCTGTCACAACCGCCGCATCCGCCTGGGTAGGGACCTACCACCCGGATGTTCCCCTTCAGGAGGTATCCTTCTATCTTCCCGTCCTCGCCGAGGATCGGCTGCGGGGCCAGAGCCTCCATGATTTGGCGAACCAAGTGCGTCTTGCCGGATCCGCTGCAGCCCCTTATATTTAGGATCATTGACAATCTCCATCACTTGCTCAAAAGCGTGCCTGTGGTCAATCCAGACAGCCTGCTCACCCGCCTCGATAGCTTTGCGATAGTTGGTAAGGCAGGAGTTGTACATGCTTTCTAAAGTAGAAGTATTGAAAGCTCTCCCGCCATTTCGCTTCAAGATGCGGTCTATACAGACGTCTATCGGAGTGTTCATAAAAGCCCAAACAAATCCCCTAACGTCCCGGGAAAGGTTGTACCAGCGTGAGAAGCCCCGACTTACTAGTAGACCCTCGAATAAAACATGCCCCTGTTTGACCCATTGTCTGACAAGAGTGTCTACCAGCGGTACGCTTCCCCAACTGCCTCTTGGACGTTTTCCTCTCTCCAACTTGCCAACGATTTTTTCGATATCAATTGCAAGGAGACCTAAATCCGAGAAAGTTGTTAGTAACTCCCCCTTACTCCCTGGCCATCTCTTCAGCAACTTCAAGATAGCGGCATTGAAAACCAACCTGTCGCAACCACCGCACTCGCTTCTGTAGTCTCCTACAACGCGAATGTTGCCGCGCAGTAGATATCCTTCTGGTTTGCCATCGGATCGTATCAGCGGTTCTGGCGGACC
>Ga0114920_10000122_pt1 | contig 36078 bp, 24 predicted proteins | sample ChitaG_FD_88683 | JGI IMG/M metagenome (GOLD analysis project Ga0114920, IMG submission 88683) | Deep subsurface microbial communities from South Pacific Ocean to uncover new lineages of life (NeLLi) - Chile_00310 metaG | ecosystem: Environmental > Aquatic > Marine > Oceanic > Sediment ...
CCTTATCAAATCAGGAGTTTTTGATTCTCTTGAGCCCAGAAGAACACGACAGATCCTCCGCTATTTCAGAGGACTGGAGGATGTGGAAGGAGTTGCGGATCTGGATCCAAAGCAGAAGGAGAGGATGCTCGTCGACTCGCTCGGCTTCGATCCTGAAGGAGATTCTCTTTCTCTTTTTGAAGGAAAAAGGCCGCCTCTTCGAGTGAGGGATTTAAAGGATTGCATGGGGCGGGAAGTGGAACTTGTTGTCAGGGTGGTGGACGCCCGCCAGAAAGCTGTGAGCCGCGGCCGGAAGTACTTCTTTCTTTTTGAGGATGAAACCGGTCTTCTGGAGGGAGTGGGAGAGACAAAATGTCTCACTTTTGGTTCTCCGCCTGCCTGCTACTTGAGAGGAGAAGTCAGAAGTGATGGCGGGGGAAGGCCAAAGATTTTTAACTGCTCCTTTCTCAAACCCTACTGAGCTTGGAGTTATTCTTGATTAATTTTTTCTAACTCTATTGGGGCAGAGCTGCCGTCTTCTGTCTCCCAGTGTCCATTCATTTTATTCCCTTCTACAGTCAGAGTTATATATACTGCTATATAATCAAATCCGTCATAGAAGGTGAAATTGAATGTTACATAGTTGTCTTCGAATTCGAAGTCTTCAATTTCTGCATTCTGAAGCATTCCTATATTATCGTTAATTGTTCCGCTGTATCCTTCATCTGTCTTTTCAAGCACTAAGGTCATCTTAACAGGCTCTGGGACATCCGGAACATCAGTTGACCCTTCCCATGTTCCACTGAGGTCGACTTTTTGACAAAGAGAGACTCCATAGGTAAAAGTTAAGAGTAAAATGAATAAGGTTAGGGTAAATACTGTTCTTTTCATTGTCTTCTCCTTATTTTTTTAGGATTTTATAGAATACAACCTTTTAATAAAATTAGTCAAAAACATTTCAATAGCTAATACGTAATTTATACATAAAAAGTTTCTTTTATTTTTCTTCGAATAGACCGAGCTGGCCGTTCTTTATTTTTTTTACTATCTCTTTAAGATCAGGGTATTGTTCGAGAAGAGGATAGGGAATCTCTAATTTTTCATTTGTAATCAGATTCTTGATTTGAAGGGCATTTGCGAGTGCTTGTCCTCTATAATGGTTATTGGTGATGACAAGGACTTTGCTGCTTTTATTACCCAGGTCTTTTATTCTTTTGATCCAGTCTCCGAGTTCATTCTTTGTGTAGAGATAATTGTATCGCTCATCCCGTCCAGCATCATTTTTAAACCAATTCTTGTAATTCCGTCCGTGAAGTCTGACGTAGGAAAATTGGGGATTTGTAGTGGTAGAGCTGGGTTGGATTGAATTTCGGAATATTGGCTGGTCAATGTTGCAGAAGCACACGTTGTATTCAGAAAGAAGTTTATAGAAATCAGAATTATCCCAGGATGAATGTCTTACTTCTAAAGCTAAGGGATAATCAGAGAAATGTTTGAATAAGCTGATCAAATAGTCTTTGTTTGAAACTTTGTTGATAAAAGACCAGGGAAATTGCATCAGAATAGAAGCCAGCCTGTTATTTACACAAAGAGGTTCGATACCGAGTTTGAAATTATCCACTTCTTTTTGTGTAAATCCTTTTCTCTTATGGGTGAAGATCTGATGGAGTTTGATTGAGAAAAGAAAGTCCGGATAGTTATTTACTTTTTTTATCCATGATAAAGAGATTTGGATTACAGGCGGCCTGTAAAATGTGCTGTTTATTTCAATAATGTTGATATACTGTGCTAAGAATATAAGAGGATGAAATCCTTGGGCTTTTTTTACGGGATAGACAATGCCTTCCCAGTCTTTGTAGCTCCAGCCAGCCGTACCAATAAAATAACGTGCCATAAGAATTTATTTTAAATGAATGAGCCAAAAGAAAAAAGAGAAAAAAGATTGCTCAAGAGGTATTTTTTGATTATTATGTTTAGGATAAATTGAAGAATATATAAATGAGAAAAGTCTTAATTCTTTTTTTGTTATCCTTAATCTTTCTTTTTGCTTGCAGTAAACAACATGAAGACCTTTATACCATAGGCATTTTTCAGGTTAATGATGCTCCTCACCTCGATGAGGTCAGAAAAGGTTTTATTAGTGCTTTAGAAAATAGTGGATTAAGAGATGGGGAGAACATTCGACTGAATATTAAAAACGGCAAAGGGAATATTCCAGAAGTCCAGCAGATTGCACAGGAATTTGTCACTGAGAAAGTCGATATGATTGTTGCTCTTTCTACTCCGTGCCTCCAGGCTGCTCTGATAGCAACTCATGAAATTCCCATTATATTTTCTTCTGTAGCTGATCCTTACATTGCTGGTGCCGGGAAATCTGCCGACGACCATCTGAGCACTGTAACAGGAATTTGCTCAAGAGGCCCCATTAAAGAGAGTTTAGAATTTATTAAGGAAATACTGCCTGGTGCGAAAAGACTCGGAACTTTATGGACGCCGGCAGAGATTAATTCACAGTTTTATTTTGAATTAGCCAGAGATAGAGCCAGGGAACTGGATTTAGAAATGGTGGATGTTCCTATTGCAAATAAAAGCCAGGTCCTTCACTCTGCTCAAGTTTTAATCAATAAGAAAATTGATGCTATTTATCAAATTTCAGATAACACAATCAATGCTTCCTTCCAGGCTTTAGGGAATGTAGCGGAAGAAAATATTATGCCTCTTTTTGGCGGTTTTCTTCTCTCAACTCATAGCGGAGCTTGTGCAGCATTAGGGTGGGATTTTTTTGAGATGGGTCAAAAAACAGGAGAAATTGCCCTGAGGATTAAAAATGGAGAGAGTCCTGCCAACATTCCTATTCAATATATGAGTAAAGTAAGGATGCACCTGAACTTAAAAGCCGCAGAAAAGCAGGGAGTCGGGTTTTCCGATCATATTTTAAAAAGAGCTGATGAAGTCTTCAATGCAGATAAAAGTTCCCAGGATCACTCCAATACTTAATGAAAAAATTTATTAAGCTTTTTGCGGTTTCTGCATTTTTTATTCTGTTAGGTTTTTTTCTTTTCTTCCTGATTAATTTCTACAGTTCAAATCCCGGGATAAAAGGTAAGATCTTTTTAAAAGGAATAACAGAGGAAGTCAAAATAATCATAGATGAATGGGGAGTTCCTCATGTTTTTGCCCAGAATGAAAAAGACCTCTTTTTTGCCTGCGGTTATATACATGCTCGAGAAAGAATGTGGCAAATGGAGCTCACCAGAAGAGCCGGTTTTGGGAAGCTTTCTGAAATATTTGGAAAAAGGACACTGGAAAGAGACAGGTTCATGAGGAATCTGGGTCTTAAAGAGGCAGCTATTAAAGATTTTGGGAAGCTCTCATCCAAAATGAGAAATCTGATTAATTTATACTCCGATGGTGTCAATTCTTGGATGAGTTCTCGAAAATTCGATTGGCCCCCTGAATTCTTGCTTTTACGGCACAGACCTCAACCGTGGAGTCCTTTGGATTCTCTTGTCATCAAAGAAATCATGGCATTGCTTCTCTGCGCAGATTATAAGAGCGAGGCAATCCGAGGGAAATTAGTAAAAAAGCTCGGAGCTCAAAAAGCGCTCCAGATATTGGAAGAAGGAATCCCTGTTCCTCCTTCTGAAACGGAGGGTGGATTTTTATCTGAGTTGTCTGATCTTCCTTTCCAGGGGAGCAACAATTGGGTTTTAGCAGGGAGCCGTACTGAGTCCGGAAAACCTCTCTTAGCCAATGATCCTCACCTTGAAATCAGTCTCCCTCCGATCTGGTACGAAATTCATATTGTTTGCCCTGGATTTAATGCTATTGGTGTCTCCTTTCCCGGAATCCCCTTTGTCATAATCGGCCATAATGAATCCATCGCCTGGGGGATAACTAATTCAGGAGCAGATGTTCAGGACCTCTATATTGAGAAATTAAACTCTTCCAAGGATATGTATCTGGATAAGGGAGAATGGAAACCACTTTTAAAGAAAACAGAAAAAATCAGGATCAAGGGAGAGAAAAATCCTGAGAGTTTTGATATTAGCTGGACAGTACGCGGCCCCATTGTTTCTCCTTATATAATCAAAAGCCAAAATCCTCTCTCCTTGAGCTGGACTATCTATGAAGGCGGCAGAGCTATGGAGTCATTCTACCTTCTCAACAGAGCTCAAAATTGGCAGGAATTTATGGCTGCTTTAGAGTTGTTAGATGCTCCTGCACAGAATTTTGTTTATGCAGATAAAGAAGGGAATATTGGTTACTATTTGAATGGAAAAATTCCTTTAAGAACAGAAAAGGCAGCTCTTTACCCTTTTCCTGGCTGGAAAGAGGAAGGCAGCTGGCAGGGATTTCTCAAAGAAAAAGAGAAACCCAGCCTTTTTAATCCAAATGAAGGCTTCATTGTCACGGCTAATAATAAAATCATTCCGGACAATTTTGCCCATTATGTGAGTTTTGACTGGGAGGCTCCCTTCAGGGCCGAGAGAATAAGGGAGTTGCTCCTTGAGAAAGAGAAACACAGTATTGAATCCCTTAAGAAGATACAAAATGATATATTTACCAAAAAAGGAGAACTCTTTCTCCCTTTTCTCAGAGAAATAAAGGGAGCGGAGGGAAACTTAAAAGAAGCTTTAAATATACTGAATGACTGGAATTTGATAATGACCTCTGGAAAGGAACCTGCTCTTTTTAAGGTTTTTATGGGGTATTTCCATGAGGAAGTGTTTAAGGATGAACTTGGGGAAGATTTTGAAAAATTTGATTCACTTTTTAGGCGCAAGGAAGCTGGACTTCTTAGAATTCTTTCTGATCCCCTTTCTCCCTGGTTTGATAAAAAAGATACATCACCTGTTGAAACAAGAGAGGATATTGTTAGGATTAGCTTGGAGAGAGCCTTTGAGTGGCTGGGAGATAATTATGGAGATCCAGAAAACTGGGATTGGAAAAAAATGCATTCTATCCACTTCCGCCATGCCTTAGGCGGAGTTCCTCTTTTTAAGTTTTTCAATCGAGGCCCCTATCCGCTCAATGGCGATTCAGACAGTGTTAGAGCTTCTTTTTCAACTTCAGGGTATGGAACAACCCATGGGGCTTCCTTCCGTCAAATCATTGATTTATCCGATTTAAATAATTCAATTTGTGTTCTCACTTCTGGCCAGAGTGGATACTTTATGAGCCGCTTTTATGATAATCAGATTCCTTTGTGGCTTGAAGGCCAGTACCATCCAATGCTCTTTGATATTGAAAATATTGAGGCGGAATCCGCAGGGACCTTAACACTCAAGCCAACAACTGGAAAATAATATAAGCCTTGAACAAGGAAGCGATTAGAAGTATAAAGGGAATGAAGTAAAAGTTAAAATGAAAATCCATGCATTTCTAAAAGAAGATTATATTTTCCTCGATTTAGAGCCGGGAGAAAAAAGAGATGTTCTTGAAAAATTTGTTACGGCTCTAAAAAAGCGAGGATTGATTACTAAGGAAAAAGTCATTCTTGAAGAGCTTTTAAAAAGAGAAAGCTTGGGTAGTACGGGCTTGGAGAAAGGAATAGCCGTGCCCCATGCTTTAATAGAAAATATCGACGAGCCCATTCTTGCTCTGGCCCTCATAAAAGACGGTGTTAATTTTGAATCTGTTGACCAAATGCCTACATATATTATACTTCTCCTTTTAGGGAGCAAGGATAATCCCGGATTTCAACTCCGATTGCTTGCCCATATTTGTCGGATGGTTAAAGAAACCAACTTTGTTGAAAAATCAAAAAAGGCCGAGTCTTCCCACGACATTTGGTCTCTCCTGAAAGAAGAGGAAGAGAAGATTAAGTAAAAGTCTTGATATTGGACCTTATATTATTTTATTTAATTTATTAGCTAAACTAGCAAATAATTGGGGAGTGTTCCTGTTTTTTCAAAAAGAGAAAATGAACTGTCCTTGACCGATTTGAACCGCTTTTTTTATGGCTTCATGAGTAAGTTGAGTGGCAAGAAAGCATGATTTATCCAGGGAATTTCCTTGTATAAGGTAAGCCAGAAGACTTGAAGATAAAAAGCATCCTGTTCCATGGACCTTTTTTTTGATTTTTTCCTTTTGAAAAAGAAAAAATTCTTTTCCGTCATACAGTAAATTAATTATCTGCCCTGGAAAATGCCCCCCTTTTATGAAACAGGGGATATGAGTGAGAGAGTGAATGCTTTTTGCCGCTTTTTTCATACCTTCTTTGTTTTTGATACTTATTCCGGATATCAAACCTGCTTCTTCCAGATTTGGAGTCAGGAGCGAGGCTTTTCCTTTTATCTCTGAGATGTAGATTGGGATGGATTCTCTTTCTAAAAGCCATTTACCGGAACTGGATTTAAAAACAGGGTCTACAACTTTTTGAATATTCGGGTTATCCGCTAAGATTTTTTTTATGACCGGAATATTCTTTCCGCATCCAGCCATGCCGATTTTTATCCCGGAAAAAGTAACATCTTTACAAAGTGTTGTGTATTGATTCCACAAGAATTCAGGGGGAAGACACTGGACTTCTTTAACATGTTTTGTGTTTTGTGATGTTACAGAGGTTAAAGCTGCCATCCCCTGGAAACCTAAGATGTGGAAGACTTTTAGATCAAGGGAGACACCTGCTCCTGAAGTTGGGTCATATCCTGCTACGGAGAGAAGAATTTTTTTCATGGAAGATGTATTTCCTGAAGCCTAAAAAATTTCTATCAGACTCAATTCCCCTTGTCAACCGTAAAAAGAGAATAGGCTGCTTTTTCAGGAACAGTAAGGGCTCATCTATTCTGTTATGGGTTAATTATGATGAGTTAGTTTTAAATTTGTGCCTTACCAGAGATCGGAGTAAGTTACCTGAAAATATTTGAATTCACCTTTATAATCTTCCCAGCCTACATTAACGTTATCCACTCGAGATGAAGGTGGCCCTTGATTTAACTTATTGATTAAGTCTCTGATATTTTCCTTGTCCCCTTCAGCCAATGCTTCGACTCGTCCATCTCTTAAATTCCTCACCCATCCTGTGAGATCAAGAGAGGAGGCGCATCTTTGTGTATAATCGCGGAAAAAGACACCTTGAACTCTCCCAGAGACAAAAATATGCGCCCTTGCCTTCATTATTAACTGTTTTATATGTTAGCACAGAGAATGGTTATGGTAAATAACAGAGTGTAAGCACCTGAAAAAGAAAGAGGCTGAAGATCAAAAACCAGGGTAGTAAATTGGGAACAATAATTTGTGATTTTCACTCACTAAAGAGGCGAGGCAAATAGCCGGATTGGTAAAGAATAAAGGAAGGTTAATGGGGTTTTTTCCGCTCTAAAAATTTTTGTTGACAGTCCTTTGAACAAAAAAAATATTCTTTACCCTCATAGATTTCCTTAATAGCATCTTCTTTAGGAAGGTAGGTGTTGCAGATTCCATCCTTAACCATTATGCCTGAAGGTCGTTTTGGAGTTTTTGGGGATTTACTCCCTTTGTTTATAGCCTTGAAAAAACGGAAAAGCCAGAACAGGGTGTAGGCAAGGAAGGCATAGAAGATAATCTTAAATAATCCAGTAATCATGTCTTTAAATTAGACGATTTAAATAATCATGTCAAATATCGTATTAAATAAGGGAGCTTCTATTTTTTTCTGATTATTTAAATTAATTTTAAAAATATAATTTTAATCAATAAAAATAGAACCGTCCCCAATTTCTAAAGAAGCCAAAGGGATTTAATCGTTCTCGAATTTTAGCCACTCCCAAATTTTTCTTGATTATTGGCAGGCTTAAACGTAATATGGAAAAGCAAAAAAATAATGTTTTAAGATGTTATAAAAAGGAAGCAATAAATTATAAATTTAATGCTTTATTCTTCCTGATAAAGGAGAAAGAATGGACTTTTTATTTGCCCAGGAACAGGAAATTTTAAAAGAATCGATTAGAAACTTTGCCGAAAAAGAAATACATCCCTTTGTTAAAGAAAGTGATGAAAAACAAGAATGGCCCAAGGGGCTGACAAAAAAACTGGGAGAGATGGGACTGCTTGGAATAGTCATTCCTCCAGAATATTCAGGGGCAGGCTATTCTAATGTAGACTATGTCATTATTTTAGAAGAGATTTCCAAGGTTGATCCTTCTGTTGGCCTGGTTGTTGCGGCACATAATTCGCTCTGTTCGAATCATATCAATCTTTTCGGGAACGAAGAACAAAAAAAGAAATACCTGACAAGACTGGCTTCTGGCCAGACGTTAGGAGCCTGGGGCCTTACTGAACCAGAGGCTGGTTCAGATGCAGCTGCTTTAAAAACCAAAGCCGTAAAAGATGGAGATTTTTGGGTGCTTAATGGCTCAAAGCTTTTTATCACTAACGCTTCTTTAGCCGAGATCCATGTCATTATGGCTGTTACGGCCCCTGAAAAAGGGAGAAAAGGCATTTCTGCTTTCATCTTGGAGAAGGGAATGCAAGGCTTCAAAGTAGGGAAAAAAGAAGATAAGATGTGCGTAAGAGCAGCTGATACAGCTGAGCTTATTTTTGAAGATGTAAAGGTTCCTGCAGAAAACTTGATAGGAGAAGAAGAAAAGGGTTACAAGCAAGCCATGGCCATTTTAGATGGAGGGCGAGTTAGTATAGCCGGATTTTCTTTAGGTATTGCTGCTGGTGCATTAGAATCAAGCTTGAAGTACGCAAAAGAGAGAATTCAGTTTGATCAACCCATAGCCAATTTTCAAGCCATTCAATGGATGCTTGCTGATGGCTTCACTGAACTGGAAGCTGCTCGTCTTTTGACGTATAGAGCCGCTTTTATTGAGGACCAGGGAAAAAAGATTCCAAAAGAATCTGCCATGGCCAAGCTCTTCTCTAGCGAATTAGCTGTAAAAGCTTCTTCAATGGCAGTTCAAATTTTTGGGGGCTATGGACTTACTAAGGAATACCCTGTTGAGAAGTTTTACCGGGATTCAAAGTTAGCCACTATCGGGGAAGGGACTTCTGAAATCCAGCGCTGGATTATAGCTCAGAAAGTTCTATCAGAATATTAATTTAGTTAACTTAAAATATTAAATCCTGCTGAAATGTTAAACTGAGTCAAGGAGCCAAATACTAAAAAAGACAGAATTAACAAGAGAGATAAAAGTGCTGAATCTTGCGCAAGAAGTAATTAAAGGTAATCACAGAGCTATTGCCCGGGCAATTTCTCTGGTTGAAAATGACAGGGGTGCGGCTCAAAAAATGATGAAGAAAATTTTTCCCCATACAGGAGAATCCCTTGTTGTAGGAATTACAGGCTCGCCGGGTTCTGGTAAGAGTACATTGGTTGACCAGATGGTAAGTTTTCTGCGAAAAAACGGGAAAAAAATTGGCATTGTTGCTGTGGACCCTTCTAGTCCTTTCACCGGAGGAGCTATTTTAGGAGACAGGATACGGATGATGCAGCACAGTGCAGATCCGGAAATATTCATTCGCAGTATGGCAGCACGGGGCAACTTAGGAGGTTTAGCAAAGGCAACAGGTGAAGCTATAGCTATACTTGAAGCAGCAGGAAAAAATTTCATTCTTGTAGAAACCGTTGGAGTAGGTCAGGATGAAGTTGAAGTTGTTAAACTGGCAGATATTGTTCTTGTCGTCTTGATCCCGGGTGCTGGGGATGATATTCAGGTTTTTAAAGCAGGGATTATGGAGATTGCTGATATTTTTGTTCTAAATAAAGCCGATTCTCCAGAAACTGATAAGATGGAAAGTCAGCTCAAAGCCATGTTGGATTTAGGGTCTACAGGAGAACCCGTGCCCCATGTTGTTAGAACCATTGCCACAGAGGGAGAAGGGATAAATCTTCTGATTAGCGAGATCAATAAATTTGTGAAGAATAAAAATCAGGAATTCCATGATGCCAGGAAGAAAAAGCTGATATCCTGGATGTTGAGAGACATAATTAACGAAAAAATTTACGACACTGTTACTCAAAATATTCAGGCTTCAGAATTTGATAGCTTTGTTGAGAAAATATACAAGAGAGAAATCGATCCTTATACGGTTGCTGATGAGATAATTGGAAGGTTGAAAAAAAATACTTGACTGAAAAAAACGTCTTTTTTTAAGGTTGTTTTGCTTGGGGGAGTTTTATCAGGATTTTTGTCCCTTCATTTTTTTTGCTGGACGCCTGAATTGTTCCTCCATGGTCTTCTATGACCTTTTTTGCGATTGGGAGTCCAAGGCCGGTTCCTACATCTTTTGTTGAAAAATAGGATTCAAAAATTTTATCCAATATATTTTTTTCTATGCCCATTCCTGTATCTTTAATTTCGAGTATTATTTTGTTTTTTTCCCTGAAAGCCTTGATTATAATCTCACCATGGGCTTGAATGGCTTCAATGGCGTTAGTGAAGATATTTCTTAGCGCAATCATTATCCTGCTTTTATCTCCTTCAAAATGAAAATCTTGACCTGCATATGTTTCCTTGAAAAGGATTCTTTCTGAAAGCATTTTTTTATAAGGAGCAATTGTTTCCTGGATGAGAGCCTTTAAGTCAATTGGTTCTTTTTTAAGGACCGGTTCCTTTGAAGTCTCAAGAAATTCCTGGGCAATCTTTCTTAAGTTTTCGACTTCTTTGATGATATAAGAGGCGGACTCCTTTAGAGCTTGGTCAAAGTTCTCCTTTTTATCCCTGTATACTTTTAGCAGGTGTTCGGCGGAGAGTTGAATGGGTGTGAGAGGATTCTTGATTTCGTGGGCTACTTTACGGGCCATTTCTGCCCAGGCCATTTTTTTGCTAATATCTGCCAATTCTTGCTGGTGTTTTTTTAGATTTTTTATCATTGAGTTGAATCCATCAATAAGAGTTTTCATCTCGTCCTTAGGCTTATGCGGGATAGATATTTCAAGGTTTCCCAGGCTTACTTCTTTTGTCCCCACCAGAAGCTTTTTAATTGGGGTCACAATCATATGTCCTATCCCGCGAGCAAAAATTAGGACAACAGCAATAAAAAAAACAGATATAAAAAATAAAAACTCAATCAGATCTTCTGTAGCTTTAGATATTTCTTGTTGCTCTAAAGGAAAGGGGAGTGAGATGAGGAGAAGAGAATCTCCCAGGGAATAGGGAGTTGTGAGGGTGTGGAAGGAATAATCTCCAATTTTTTGGGTTTGGGTATAGAAAGGATTATTCTCGTACTGGATTTTATAGTATATCTCTCCATCTATAAGGTCAGGAAGAAGCCCGTAGTCAAAAAATTCCCTGCGGCTGGAAGAAATAAGCTTCCCATCCTGGTATAAATTCACATCGTTCGAAATTGTGGAGCTTATCTCCAGGACCACATTTTCAGGGGGAAGCGTCAGGGAGAGCATCTCTTCTTGCTGGACAAGGAAAAACTCTTCCATGATACGATGAACGATATTAGCATGGATTTCGGCTTTTTCTGTGAATTGCTGTGAAAAGATTTGACTGAAGAAGCTTCTTGTAGAAAAGGTGAAAAGGAGAAGAGGGATCAGCGCGACTGCAGCGAAAGAAATATAGACGCGGTTCGAGAAAGACCAGAAAAGATTTCTGAATTTTCTTCCTGAAAGGATTGAGAAAAGAAGAAAAAAGAAGAGAAAGGATGCCAAATAGAAGCAGAGAAGCTTTAAAAATTCTGCAGAGTAATTAAAGAGATTTTTTTTAGGCAGGAATAAGGAATATATTCTGTTATCTTTCTTGAAATAAAAAGATTGGAATTGTTCTTTTTTGTCTGTAAAAATTGACCATAGGGAGTCCTGGGAAGAATTTATTGTCTCCAGAAGAGTTGGAGAGATGCCTGAGGATATTTTGTTAGGATTAAAAAGTAATTTTCCCTCTGAATCAAAAATTGCAAAACCAAAATCAAACTGATTGAGCGAAGGTATGGAAGTTACCCTCAGGAGCTCAAAATAAGGATTGGCTGAGTAGAGAAAGGGAAGCATGTCATAATTAATGGATAGGTAAAGAATCGTTCTGCCCAGATAATTTTCTTCTTCATACCAGTCTTTGTATCCAAGGAGAATATCTTTTTCTTCGCCCGGGATATTCAAATATGATATGGACCATTCTTGGTTAAGGGGAAGGTCAAAATCAACTCGAAAGAGTTCAGGAACATTGAGAGAAAAACGAGAGAGGAACTCTTCTTCAGCGTTCAGTATTTCCAAACTCGAATACCAGTTAAATTTTGCAGCAAGTGTTCTTTCCCATATGGAATGTGCTAAATCAGAGGGCTCGGAAGTTTGAAGAAGGGAGATAATGGATTCTTTCCTTTCATCAATTTCTTGCAAGGATTGGTTTAACACAAAAACTCCCCAGGATTCCTGGGACTTGATTGTTTTTTGTAGAGAATTCTGGATGAGAGCCTTGTTCCGGTGGGAAGAGGAGAAGTGGAGAGATGTATATATAAATATCGTGCTTAGAAGAAAAGCAAATAATAGGACTTCTTTTCTTTTTATTGCCTTTGGAAAGATGGAGAGGAAAAGGATAAAAATTAAGATAACAGCCTGAAGGAGAAAGAGAAGGGGAAGATTTCTATCCTTAAAAAGCATTAAATAAACTCCAAACTCCAAGAGGAGTATAAGAAGAGGGGCAATAAGGCTTGGAGAAAAGAGAGCGGCAGCTCTTAATCCAATAAAGATGGCAAAAAATGAGACAATGAAGAAAAGAAAAATGCTCAGGTGAAGGAGAAAAAAAGAGGGATTAAAAGAGAAACGGAGCAGATTGATATTAGAGTTTGGAACGAGGCGAAACAAGGTTTCTTGAAAGAGAAAGATAAAAAACAGCGAAGAGAGAATTAGTACAGAAGTGAATGCCAACGAAAGAATAAGAGAGGTTTTTCTCTTTTTATATTCGAAAAAGCCTCGAGAGTAAACAGCCAAACAGCCTGCAATCAGAAAGAGAAAAAAAGCGGAGAGGAAAATGTCAGCAGGGGACTTTGTGAGATCCCAGATAGAGAAAAAACTTGCTGAAGAGGGAGAAAAAACAGAGAGAGATGGGATTTTCCCCAAATTGCTTAAAGGAAAAAAAATGAACCTTAGCCCAATTAAGGTCAGAATAATAAAAAGTCCGGGTAAAGGTTTTCGCTCCCTGTAAAATGCGGGGGATTTAAGAAAATAAAAAAGAAGGGAGAGAAGTGCTCCTCCAAGAAGCAAGTAAAAAATAAGTAGAAAGTTTTCTTTGTGGTTTAATAATTTAGCTGAACGAGATGGAGAGCTGAGTGCAACAGTAGCTACGATTTTGTTTTTTTCATTCCTCAGAGGAAAGTGAAGAGTTTGAATCTCATCTTGAGACCTTACCTGGCCGAAATATTCATCTTTGTGTCTGGCGAAAATCTTTTCAAATCCTGAAACATCCTCTTGAAAGTCCGAATAGTTGATCTCACAGTTACTCCAGAGTTTTGCTTTCAAGAATTGATAGTCTTGAAGATAGCCGGCTTTAAATCGAGGAATGAAGGCTAAAAGTCGATAAAAAACAATATATTCATTCTCCTTAACTTCCTGGACAGAAACAAGATAGACTGAGGCTTTATAACGAATGAGAAAAGAAGATTCTTGCTGAAAAGGATTAGCCTCCTTTTTTTCTACATATGGGATTTTAGCTAAGTCAACAATATTGCCCAGCCATAGTACGAGGTTCCATTCACTGTTGTAGTAGCTGATGCCTTCTTTTTCTGTGTCCAGGTCAAGTCTTTTAAACATGTTGAACATTTCTTTTTTATTTCCAGGGAAAGGAGAATCCAGAAATAACTTCTGTTTTTGCTCTATTTCATTAATTAGGTTGGAAAATTCATTCTTAATTGCCTTCGCCTGGTTTTTCAACTGGCTTATGCTTTTCTTGGAATAATCGGATGATAAAAGAGCGGGGAGGAAAAAAGAAAGAATCAAGAAAATTATAGAGAGTGCAGCTCCAAAGAGAAATCCGTAAAAGAATCCTTCTTTCTTGACAGGTCTTTTAAGATTATTCAAATTTTCTCTGCCTTAATTTCTATAATTTTCCACGTGTTTTTGGTTTCTTTATTTTTTGGACTTAACTGAAAGGGTGAATTCCTGTTTTTTTGGATTGTTTCCTTCATTAAGTAAAAAAAGATGTGAATGACATGCTGATTATTGTTTTTGTCATCTTTAAAAGACCACCTTGCTTTAAAGATGAAGCTTTTTTCTTCAGGGGAGAGAGGAAGTTCGGTTTCTGAATAGAATTCAAATGTGGTGAAGGAAGAAAAGATTTTCCTAAAGAGAAAATATGCTTGCTGGTTAGAAACCTGATCAGAAAAAGAGATAGGGTCAGGGAGAGAAATGTTTACAGCACTTTCTGAAGAGAAAAGAGAATAAAGAATTTTTGGATTGTTCTGAAGAAATGCTTTTTCAATATTTTGAGTTGTTGTAGAAAGAAGGGGAAGGAAAACTGTTAATAGTAAAATATTGAGGTGTGCCACTTAAAAAATATTATCATAGCTATCCTGGATTAGGCAAGGAAGCAAAAAAGGGAACAGGCTAATTTTTATTTATTGAAGGGGCTTGATTCATATGTAGGCGCTTGATCCATCAAATCCGTAAAATGTTTTTACGAACGAGGTGCAGCAATCACACAATTTTGCTATTTTTTTGCCTCTTTTTTGTTTTTTGTTTCCTGGGGTTCCATCTCTTTGGCGATTATACCTTTGAGTTCTTCTCTGATTTTGTCAATTTTTTCAAGCTTGCTCGAAATCTTATCAAAAAGAGCTTCCTGGCTTTTCACGCCTTCTTGAATAAGAAATGCTGCGCTTTCAGAACGACTTTTGAATAGGCCAGTATCAACAAGCATCCTCAATCTCTTATTGCTTTCTTCACTGACCCGGATGGTCAGCACAGTGTTTCTTGTGGCAGAAGCCTTATCAAAAACTTTTTTGATTGATTCTGCAGTCTTTGTGGCTAACTTTTCTATGTGAGAACCAAATTCATCAATAGTACTCTGATATTTCTTCTCTTTTGCCTTTGGTTTTGCTTTTTGTTTTGTTTTTTTGTTATCCATAATAAGAACCTCCAACATTATGTAATTTAATTACAAATTACCATATTACAAGCATCCTGTCAAGTTTTAAGGGATTATATCTCAAAATGAGAGCTCGTATTAAAAGATATGTTTGGAATCAGACATTATAACAAGGAAATCTATGCTATTAAAAGAGGGAAATGTCTCTTCCTGATGGCAAGTCCTGATCGCAAAAATGAACCCCAAATATGTCAAATGTTGAGATGCGACCCCTTATTGCTCTTTATTGCTTTATAGCTATCAGAAATGAGGCTAGAATAGGACAAAAATATAGTTATATTAGAAATTGATTATGGACTACTACTTAAAAAGATAAGTGAAAATCTCAGTCGAACAGTAGAAGGCTTAGTTTTTAAGAATTACTCTTTTGGTTCTTCTTCTTCTTCTTTTTCTTCTTCTTCTAGTTTTTCTTCTTCTTTTGGTTTTTCTTCTTCTTCTAGTTTTTCTTCTTCTTTTGGTTTTTCTTCTTCTTCTTTTTCTTCTTCTTCTGTTTCTTCTTCTAGTTTTTTAGTTCTTTTTGCATCTTTAATGCCGCTGATTCCAGCAATAAGTGCAATGAGACCGCCAAAGAAGAGAAAAGGGGGGATGCAGCCAAAAACGAGCTCATAGAATTCTTGCCACCATACATAAACTACTAAAATAACGCCTCCGGCCATGGCAATTAAGCCCCCTAAGATGGCTAAAAATTTTCCCATTGAAATACCTCCCAAAAACATTAGGATTTAAATCTATATTTTCAGTGGCGGATTATAACAAATCAAAAATCAAGAAGCAATAAAAAATGAGAAATAAATGTATGGGCTATTTTTTCTGAACCAGTAAGGCATTGGTTCACCTGAAGGGATTTGACCCATCAACCCAGTTCTTTTTTGTAGGGATTTGATTCATCAAACCCGGGTTAGGAAAGAAATAGAATAAAATGTTTTTGCGAACGAGGTGCGATAGCCTCACAAATATGTATTGTTTTTGTGGGAAGCTAAGAATATTGCCGTGCTGAGCTCGCAACAGGCGAAACAATCTCTTCCTTTTTAATAGACCTAATTTGTGCAATAAGATAGAATAAAAAAAATTATAAAGGGCGAGTTCGAATGAAACTGAAGGGTGTTATCTTTGACATGGATGGAACGGTTGTTGATGTGCCCTATGACTGGATTCAAATAAAAACAGACTTGGAGACTCAGGGAGAGCCCATACTTGTTTATTTAAACAGCCTGGAAGAGCCGGAAAAATCAAAAAAGTGGAAAGTGCTGGAAAAATATGAATATGCAGCTACCCGGAAAGCTAAGATGAAGTTTGGCATGCGCAGTTTTCTCAATTTATTGAGTAAAAAAGGCGCAAAGATAGCTCTGGTGACGAACAACTCGCGCAATAATGTCTCTTATCTCCTGGAGAAGTTCAGCCTGGAATTTGATTGCGTTATCTCCCGCGAGAGCGGCCTTTGGAAGCCTTCTGGTGCTCCTCTATTAGCGGCTTTGAAAAAACTAGGACTGCATAAGGAGGAATGTTGTGTTGTAGGAGATTCCCATTTTGATATAAAAGCAGCCAACGAGGCAGGTATACCTCATGTTTTCATTTTGAATAAAAATCAGGAAATATTTACAAAGACAAATGCTGAAGTGTTTAGTTCTGTCAAAGCACTTAAAAAAAGGATAGAACGGTTGTTATTTAAAGGGGAAATTGTTCTGTAAGTTGAGCCCTGACGGATAAAGGCCTGGAGAAATACGATTCTTATGGATGGATTAAAAAAGAGATGTGGAGAGAAAGGAATTATTGGAACTTTATCACAGGAAAAAGAGTTTTAATTTATAAGGCGAAGGAAAGATCCACTAAGGAGATATACAATGAGAAACCATAATTTATTTAAAACATATGTTGTGGCCATTTTTATTCTTCTTTTTAGTTTTTTTGCGGAGAACCTTTTGGCTGATGGGTTTATTATTCCCAGGCCCAGGCCAGGAGAGAGGATTCCCCCTTTGACCGTGAAATACCACCGGGTTAGTGTTGAAATCATAAACCAAGTCGCAAGGACTTCAATTGATCAGGTATTCATCAACAATCATCCCAGAGATATTGAAGGGATTTTTATTTTCCCTCTCCCTGAGGAAGCTGCGATTTATGAGTTTTCCATGTATATAGGAGACAAAAAGATAGAGGGGGAAATCCTGGATCGAGATCAGGCGCGCCGGATATATGAAGATATTGTTCGCAGACTAAAAGATCCGGCTCTGCTCGAATATGTAGGACGTAACATGTTCAGGGCCCGGATTTATCCTATTCCTGCTCGAGGTGAGAAAAGGATCAAGCTTTCCTACAGTGAGGTCCTGAAGGCAGAGAGAAATCTTGTTCGTTATGTCTATCCGCTAAATACAGAGAGATTTTCTCTTCATCCCATTAAAGATGTCACAGTCTCTGTAAAAATTGACTCGAAAATTCCTCTTTCCAATATTTATTCACCTTCCCATAAGGTTTCTATCAGGAAAGAGGGAAAAAACCAGGCCAGAGCTAGCTTTGAAGGAAAAAACATTAAACCAGAAAAGGATTTTATCCTTTATTATTCTCTTTCTCGGGAAAATATCGGACTTTCCTTCATGAACTGGGAGGGACCAGAAGATAATTATTTCATGTTCCTTGCTTCACCTTCCTATGTGAGTAGAAAGGAAAAAGTCCTTAATAAAAATCTTATTTTTATTATAGATAGCTCTGGAAGCATGAGCGGGAAAAAAATCAAGCAGGCTAAAGAAGCTGTGCGTTTTGTCATCAATCATTTGGATAAAAGAGACAGGTTCTCCCTTGTAGATTTTGATGATGGAGTAAACTTGTTTTCTTCAGAGATAATCGCTGCCAATCCCGGGAACAAAGAAAAAGCTCTTCAATTTGTGGAAAAAATTGAAGATTCTGGAGGTACAAACATCAATGATGCGCTGCTTCAGGCACTAAAGATGGTAGAGCGCGGAGAAAGACCCAACTACATTCTTTTTCTCACTGATGGACTGCCTACAGTGGGAATAACGCGAACCGCAGAGATATTGAAAAACATCAGTAAAACAAACGAGCTTAAATGCCGCATATTTGTCTTTGGTGTTGGATATGATGTCAACACAGAGCTTTTAGACAGAATTTCTTCTGATAACAGAGGGACTTCAGTTTATGTTGATGAAAACGAGGATCTGGAGATTGCCATATCAAGCTATTATGAAAAGATATCCTCTCCTCTTCTTTCTGATTTAGTTATTGATTTTGAAGGAATTAGAGTCAAAAATGTTTATCCGAGAGTTATGCCTGATCTGTTCAAAGGTTCGCAGCTTATTCTGATCGGGAAATATGACGGCAAAGGCCCGGCAACAATAGCGCTTTCGGGAAAAGTGAGAAAGAAAGAAGAGAAGTTTATTCTCAAGAAGCAAGAACTGATTAAGGAAAAATCGTACAATTTTCTACCGCGTCTCTGGGCCACAAGAAGGATTGGCTATCTTATTGAAGAGATCCGTCTTTATGGTGCAAACAAGGAGCTTGTTGATGAAGTGAAAAAACTCGGATTAAAATATGGAATCGTAACCCCGTATACGTCTTTTCTTGTTACGGAGAAAGAGAGACGTGCGATTGATGCAGCGGCACCTGAGGCTGAAAAAGCCCTTGCTGATCGAAAGGTAACAGGTGCGGGCGCCGTTAAAATAGCCCGAGCATCACAGATGTTAAAAGAGGTAATTCAGGCTCCTCAAGTTGTTTCCCAGAGAATAAGATACAAGGAAGAAAAGACTTTCTACCTGAAGGATGGATACTGGGTTGACAGTGTTTATAAAGAAGGAAGCCCTGTAAAAGAGATCCGCTTTAATTCAGATGATTATTTCCGCCTTCTCTCCAGGAAGCCCGGGATAACAAAATACCTTTCAGTTGCTGCGAACATAATCGTCAATTATGAGGGAGAGAACTTCAAGATAGTAGCTGTTCCCTCAGATGAGGAGATAAAATAGAAAGTTTTAGAGAGGTTTTTAGGAATTTTTCCATGAAAGCCTGAGTTCAAACATACTCGCCGCCCGACTCTGTCGGATTTCCTTGAAGAACGATTCAGGAAGGCTAAATCTTCAAGGTCGCTTCATCTATCCCCGAATACTTTCTTTTGATCTATCAATACATGTTTTACCTGCAAATAATGGAAGAGAGCCAAATAAATTGACTTGATTTATTAGGGATTATCGATAGAATTAGGAGAGATTTTGAGGTCAAGGAGACAAAATGTTCAGAGAAAAATTACTCATGATTCCCGGTCCGAGTCCTGTTCATCCTCGGATCATAAACAGCCTTTCTCTTCCCACAGTTTCCCATGTAAGCTCTGAGCTGGTGGAAGAACTACAGAAAGCGCTGGCCAATCTAAAGAAGATTGTCTTTTGTGAGAAAGGCGAACCATTTATTGTTGCAGGGGCTGGGACTTTAGCTATGGAAATGGCACTTTTAAATACTATAAAGAAAGGAGAAAGGTTCCTTGTTCTCTCTCAGGGATTTTTTGGGCAGAGGATGGCCCAAATTGCCCAGAGTTTTAACCTTGATTGTGACCTTATCGAGAGTGAATGGGGGAGGGCGGTTCTGCCTGAAGAATTGGATAAGAAACTTACGGAAAAAAAGTATAAAGCAGTGGTTTCAACCCATGTGGATACATGTACAGGTGCCTGCGCCCCTGTTAAAGATTATGCGGAAGTACTAAAAGACCAGGATATTCTTTATATCATTGATGGTGTTTGTGCCACAGGAGGGATAGAAGAAAGGATGGATGAATGGGGAGTTGATGTGATCTTGACCGCAGCCCAGAAATGTTTTGGAGCCCCTCCTGGTTTGGCGATTTTAGCCGTTTCAGAGAAAGTCATAAAGAAGAGAAAGAGTTTGGAAGAAATTCCAGCTTACTATTCAGACCTTCTGAACTGGCTTCCTGTTATGAAGGACCCATCAAAATATTTCTCAACTCCTTGTGTTAATGAAATCAGGGCCTTTTATGAAAGCACAAAGATAATCCTTGAGGAAGGAATAGAGCAAAGATTCTCTCGGCACGCTCGTGTTGCAGAGGCTATAAGAGCAGCTCTGACTGCCTTAGGATTTTCCTTTTTTACTCAGGAGCCATTTTTAGCGGATACTCTTTCTGTGATTAATTATCCTGAGGGAGTTGAAGATAAAGAATTCCGGCGTATTTTTTATGAGAACGGAATTGTTGTGGCGGGGGGATTAGGTGAGACCACAGGGAAAGTATTCCGAATGGGTCATATGGGAAATTTGTCAGTATCCCAGGTGTTTTTTGCCCTTGATGCCCTGGAAAGGACTCTTTCTTCCCTGGGTTATACTTTTAAAGAGGGCTCAGGTATTCAAGCCGCAAAGGCGATTTTAAAGGAATAGGCGGATTACTAAAAATGTCGAGTAAGGTTTATTTAATTCCGGCAAAAAGAGAAGACGGGAATGAAGTCCTGGCTCAAAAAGCCGAAAGAGTTTTCCTCAAGACCGCGCTGCATGAACAAATAGAGAGTGATTCTTTTGTGGCAATAAAAATCCATTTTGGAGAAAAAAGAAATACCGGGTATATCAAGCCTCAGTGGATTATAAATATTATCAGACAGATTAAAAAAATTACCTCTCGGGTATTTATAACGGATTCGAATACACTTTATGTCGGAAGCAGATCCAATTCCGTAGATCATCTTCTTCTTGCAGAAGAGCATGGCTTTAAGCCGGAGATCCTGGGCATTCCAGCTATCATTGCTGATGGCCTTACAGGCAGAGATGACGGGGAAATCCAGGTTAATCTCAAGCGGGTCAAGTCAGCCAAGGTTGCCAGTGCCTTTATGAGTTCGAATGCCTTGGTCTGTTTGAGCCATTTCACAGGGCATATTCAGACTGGATTTGGCGGAGCAATAAAAAACCTGGGCATGGGCTGTGCTTCTCGTGCAGGCAAACTCGAGCAGCATTCCGATGTTCATCTATGGATCAATTCCAAGTTATGCAGCAATTGTGGCGTATGTTTTGATTATTGTCCAGCTGAGGCTATTGTAGAAAAGGAAAAAAAGGCTTTCATTATTGAAGAAAAGTGTATAGGTTGCGGGGAGTGCCTTGTGGTCTGCAATGTCGGGGCTGTTAAATTCAACTGGGATTCGGATTCTAGGCGTGTTCAAGAAAAGATGAGTGAATATGCTTACAGTCTGGGGTATTTTTTTAATGGCAGGATTAACTTTATAAATTTTTTAATAGAGGTCACAAAAGACTGTGACTGTATGTCACAGGATCAGCCGGCTGTTGTGGAGGATATCGGGATTTTGGGCTCCCTTGATCCTGTAGCTATCGATCAGGCTTCAGCGGATTTAGTGAATGAGAAAAGCGGGAAAGATATATTGAGGGCTGGATATGATATGGATTGGTCTATACAGCTCGAACATGGAGTTGAGATTGGCCTGGGCAGCAGAGATTATGATTTGATTAAATTGTAGAGATTTGATTCATCAAACCCACAATAGGAAGGAGATAGAATAGAATGTCATTGCGAGAAACGCAGTGACGCGGCAATCTCACTATTGTCATTTTGTAGGGGTTTGATTCATCAAACCCACTCCTTTAAATACAATTCTTCACATTTTGTTTTGATATCCTGGCTGTTATATATAGTTCGAATTAATGAAGTCGGGGCGAGGGGATTCGAACCCCTGACCCCAGCGTCCCGAACGCTGTGCGCTAACCAGACTGCGCTACGCCCCGATCCGAGTGAATTAATTATAACGGTTAAACGCCAAATATGAAAGTCGGATAAGATTTTTAAAAATGTAATTAACGGGAGAATAAAATAATAACTATTAGCTGGGGGATTTATTTCTGATTTTAAATTAAAATCTTCCTTTTTTGAAATATCTCAACCTTTAGTTTTTGTATTTATTTGTAGGACAGATCCTGACATATTTTTTTGTAAAAACCTTACAAAAATATCAGAAAAATCCCTATATTATTTTTACAAATACTTCCTTAAGTTAAATAAGTCAGTAAATGAGCAGGGAAGTTTTTATTTATAATCTAATTCATGATTGATTTTTTGGGATTTTGACTATGGAAGCTGTTCCGAGAGCTGGATAACTAGACATTTTGTGCTCAATTTAAGTGAATAAATCACAGCGTTGAGCGAAGTAAAATTGAATCTGACATTAAATATTTTAAAAATGAATACGACAAAATACGACATAATACGACATAATACGACATTTCCGCCAAAATTGTTGAAAATTCCTCCCACTGGACTTAAATTATATATACCTTTAGAGTCTATTTTAAAAGGTGTGGCTTATGTCGGCAGGAAGGAGGGGGGTCTTTGTGAATAACGAAGAAAAAAGATATCTTTTTGTATCAAAGCCCCTAGCTTTTTATTTTTTCCTAACGTTTACTTTTTTAGGGCTCATTTATTTTATATTTGCCACTTCCACTAAGAATATAAAATCATCCGAAGCTTCCCCCATCTTCAAAGATAAAAATATATTTTCCCACTTAAATAAGTTCAGAGACACCTCCTATACAATTAGGTCCAGAGAGAGCCTGGATAGAAGCAATATTCACCGTGTGTTTTTTCAGGTTGATGTACCAAAAGGGATTAATCAAGAACAGCTTTTAGCTGTGGCTCAAAAAATTGTAAAAGAGGCGATCTCCCATGAATACTGTCACAGCATTAAAATTGATTTTGGCCCTTATGGCTATGTGGATTTTGCTCCCTATGGAAACTGGGCTAAAGGTGGCGAGGTTCCTATCAGTCATTACAGAAATTACAGATTCAATTATGTCTTATCTTCTTCTTTTTTTTCCCAGGATTAAATAGCCAGGATTATTCATGAGTCGAGGTATTTGCAGACATCGTTACGAGGAACAAAGATGATTTATATGTGGAGTTCAATAATGTCTTCGTCTTCAAGAATGTGGTCACGGTTGACTTTTTGACCCTGATATTTATTTTCACTCCAGATTCGGGCGTATTTCAGCTTTTGGGCAAAGTCTTTATGAACGGCTTTGGCCAGTCCCATGACAGATGACCCTTTTTTTAGAGTAAAGGGATCTTCAAAGCCAACTTTTTTCCCCGGGACTTTACTGTAAACCCTGATGACATGGAGCATGGAAAACATCTTCTTTTTAAGGCCTTCAAGGCCCTTACCATGACTGACGGATATTGGAATCACGCTAAATCCGGGTTTGAGGGCGTTTTTTAATGAATTCAAGTTTTTTTCTGTTAAGGGGAGGTCTGTTTTGTTAGCCACAATTAATGCTGTTTTATAAAAGAGATGGGCTTCTGAGGGAATTGTCTGGTCGTCGGGAATAAGCTCGATCTTCTTTTCTTTCAATTTGTCAAGAAGAGGATGTAGGATTTCAGCTTGATTTTGATAGGACAGATCTAAAAGCAACAAAATTCTATCAGCTCCTTTGATCAATTCAGAATGCCAGATTTCCATATAGTCTGGCGTGATGGGTGGCGTATCTATGAGTTGAATCTGGATGTTTTCGAATAACATCATGGCGGGATAGGGAATTCGTGTAGTAAATGGGTAATCGCCAACTTCAGGATTTGCATTAGTTAAAGATTTTATCAACGAGGATTTCCCCGAGTTTGGAGGTCCGATAAGCACTATTTGGCCTGCTCCTGCCTTCTCGATGTGGTGTGTAGGTCCTTGTTTGGCGATCGTCGGCTTTTTTTGGGCGGCTGATTTGAGTTTGGCAATTTTTGTCTTAAGAAGTGCCTGGAGCTTTTCTGTTCCTTTGTGTTTAGGAACGAGAGAGAGAAGTTCCTCCAAGATTTGCGTTTTTTCTTGTGGGCTTTTTGCGGTCTTTAGTTTTTTTTCAGCCTCAAAATATTGCGGCGGTAAATTTGCTGGCATCTGAAACTCTTTCTATTCAATTATAGCTGAATACAATCTCATTTTCAAAATCGTCTGACCTGATGGATCGGACCTGAAGGGGTCGCGTCTCAACATTTGACATTTGGGATCAGGCCTTATCACACGTTTGGGTAAGGCCTTGCCCTTAGGAAGAGATGTTTATCTCACTTTGGTTGCACAAATATATATGTGATAAGGTCTTACTCCGAAAAAATGTTGAGAAACGACTCCAAAAAGTGAGCCAATTACCACAAAATCTCCGTCTTTTTAGTGACTGAATAATAAAAAATGATACAGAAATATGCTCAAGTGATTAGTGTGTTATGGGCTAAAAAAATCACCAATTTTAAGTTAAAAAAAAGGGTTATTTTTCTTTACTAAATTGTCTGCATAATATATAATTACTTGCGAATAATATGCCTGTTGGGTTATGTGAAAAATCCTTCCTATATAGCCCTTCTTTTTTCTAAAATCGTGAGCAAATGAACAAGAAAAAATATACTGCAGAAAGCATAAAAGTACTAAAGGGATTGGAGGCTGTTCGTAAGCGGCCGGCTATGTATATCGGCAGCACTGGTCCTGATGGTTTACAGCGTTTAGTCTATGAAGTTGTTGACAATAGCATTGATGAGACTTTAGCTGGATTTTGCACGCAGATCGATGTGGCTATTCACGTGGACTGCAGCATCACTGTTGTTGATAATGGCCGAGGTATTCCCGTTGGAATGCACAAGAAGGAAAAAAAGCCTGCTGCGGAAATTGTTATGACTACTCTCCATGCTGGGGGAAAATTTGATACAAAATCATACCAGGTTTCCGGTGGCCTACATGGAGTTGGTGTTTCTGTTGTTAATGCCCTTTCGGAAAGGCTAGATCTGGAGATAAAAAGAAATGGTGGTGTGTACTCCCAGAGCTATGAAAAAGGCAAGGCCGTAACAAGATTAAAACAGATTGGAAAGACAAAAAAGACCGGCACAAAGGTTACATTTAGACCCGACCCAGATATCTTTGATTCCGTAGATTTTAATTTTGAAGCTCTCAGCCAGAGATTAAGAGAGCTTTCTTTCTTGAATAAAGGATTAAAAATTAATCTTGTTGATGAACGGACCGATAGGACAAATGAATTTCAATATAAGGGCGGAATTATGGAATTTGTTCAGTACCTTAATCAAAATAAATCCGTCCTTAATCCCAAGCCAATCTATTTTGAGCGTATCAAAGGCGAGATTGTCATGGAGATGGCCCTTCAGTACAACTCAAGTTATTCTGAGAGTATTTTTACTTTTGTGAATAATATAAATACCACAGAGGGCGGTACCCATTTAATAGGATTCAAAGCAGCATTAACACGTACTATAAACAACTATGCCAGAACCCACAATCTGATTAAGGATTTAAAGGAGAATCTAACCGGTGATGACACGAGGGAGGGATTGTGCGCTGTGTTGAGCTTGAAGATTAAAAATCCTCAGTTTGAAGGCCAGACAAAGACAAAACTTGGAAATAGTGAGGTCAAGGGAATAGTTGAATCCATTGTGAACGAACAGCTTTCAGCTTACTTTGAAGAGAATCCCACAGCTGCAAAGAGGACAGTACTTAAGGTTTTAGATGCAGCAAGGACAAGAGAAGCTGCCCGGAAAGCCAGAGAGCTTGCCCGCCGAAAAGGAGTTCTGGAGTCAACGTCTTTACCTGGAAAACTGGCAGATTGCCAGGAAAGAAATCCTGAGGAGAGCGAGATCTTCCTCGTGGAGGGAGATTCTGCAGGAGGCTCAGCCAAGCAGGCTCGGGATCGCCGCTTTCAGGCGATTTTGCCTCTTAAAGGGAAAATTCTCAATGTTGAGAAAGCAAGGTTTGATAAGGTTATTAAAAGTGAGGAGATTGGCATAATCATCTCAGCTCTTGGAGCAGGTATTGAGCAGTCAGATTTCAATTTGGAGAAACTGCGCTATCATAAAATTATTGTCATGACAGATGCCGATGTAGACGGTTCCCACATAAGAACCCTTCTCATGACCTTTTTTTATCGGCAAATGCCTCAATTGATTGAAAACGGCTATCTCTACATAGCCCAACCTCCACTGTATAAAATAAGCAAAGGGAAGGCCTTTCAATATTTGAGAGATGAGCGCACATTTGAAAAATACATAATAAGAAAAATATCAGAAGAGTTTCAAATTAAAGTGGGTAAAAAAAGAGAATATATCAAGGGCGATAAATTCAGAAAGTTTTTCCAGAGAATAATCGCTAAAAAGAATTATATTCAGATATTAGAGAGAAAAAACTATCCGTTTTTCCTGATTGATATTCTTCTAAAAAACGGAGTTGAAAGTACAGACTTTTTAAAAGAACAGAAGAAGATGAAAAAAATCCAGAGTCTTCTTAAAGAGAAGGACATTGCCTCGGATTTAAGCATGGATGAGGAACATGGGCTCTATGAATTAGCCGTCAATTTTAAGATTAACGGCATGAAGGTTTCTTGTTGGATTAACCTGGGTTTAATCCAATCGGTTGAGTACCGAAACCTTCATAAAATACACAGAGAATTAGAAGCCTTCAATCCCCCTTTCCATGTTTTGAGCGATAGCGAAAGGATTAAGATTGATAATGAGGCAAAGCTGCTCGACTACCTCTTCCAGAAAGGGAAAAAGGGCATTGTCATTCAGAGATATAAGGGGCTGGGTGAGATGGCCCCAAAACAGCTTTGGGAGACAACCATGGATCCAGAAGTAAGGTATCTGGTGCAGGTCTCCATACAGGATGCAGTTGAGGCGGATAAGGTTTTTACTATCCTTATGGGAGAGGAAGTTGAGCCGAGAAGGAATTTTATAGAAGAGAATGCTCTTGAAGCCCAGAATCTTGATATTTAGGAAAAGAGCAGGAGGGAATTTCTTTTATTAAAAGGAGAATGGATGGCCAATAATGATGTATCTAAGCTGCCTGTGGTCAGTTTAGAAGAAGAGATGAAGCGGTCCTATCTTGATTACGCTATGAGTGTAATCATTGGTCGAGCCATACCTGATATCAAGGACGGACTGAAACCTGTTCATCGCCGCACTCTTTATTCCTTGCATGAAACAGGAAGTGCCTGGAATAAGCCTTATAAAAAATCTGCCCGTATAGTTGGAGACGTCATAGGAAAGTATCACCCCCATGGAGAGGCAGCTGTTTATGATACTGTTGTTCGTATGGCACAGGATTTTAGTCTTCGCTATCCCCTTGTAGACGGGCAGGGCAACTTCGGTTCTATAGACGGAGATCCCCCAGCTGCCATGAGGTATACCGAAGTCAGAATGAAAAAAATTACACAGGAACTTCTGGCAGACCTGGATAAGAATACAGTCAACTTTGTTCCGAATTATGATGGCAGTCTCCAGATGCCTGAAGTTCTCCCGGCAAAAATACCTAATTTTCTTATAAATGGAGGTTCAGGGATTGCAGTTGGTATGGCTACAAATATCCCCTCTCATAATTTAAATGAAGTCATAGATGGAATCATTCATCTCATTCAGCATCCCAAGGCCAGCTTAGAGAAGATCATGAAGTTTGTCCCTGGCCCGGATTTCCCAACCGGAGGATATATCTTCGGCCTGGAAGGAATAAAAGAAGCTTACGAGACGGGAAGGGGACTCATTTATTTAAGAGCAAAAGCTATGATTGAGAGGGGCCGGGAAAAAGAAAGAGACAAAATCGTCGTAACGGAGATTCCTTACCAAGTGAATAAATCAAAGCTTCTCGAAAATATTGCAAGCCTTGTGAATAACAAAAAAATAGAGGGTATTGCTGACATTCGAGATGAATCTGACAGAGAAGGAATGCGTATGGTGATTGAAATAAGAAGGGGGGAATATCCCGAGATTATTTTGAACAACCTCTACAAGCATACCTCCCTTCAAACTACCTACGGTATTATTATGCTGGCCATTGTAGAGAAGCAGCCGAAGTTGCTCTGTCTTCTTGACATAATGCACTACTTTATCTCCCATCGTCAGGATGTTGTTCGACGCCGTACACGCTTTGAGTTAAAAAAAGCAGAATTGAGGGCTCATATCCTTGAGGGATTAACTATTGCGCTTGATCATCTCGATGAGATCATCAGACTTATCCGTGCTTCTCGTACGGTGGATCAGGCTCGGAAAGGACTCATCACAGATTTCCATTTAACCCAGATTCAGGCTCAAGCCATTCTGGATTTACAGCTTCAGAAACTGACTCGATTGGAAAGAGAGAAGATACAGAGAGAATACAGGGATTTAAAAAGGCAAATCACAAAATTGAGGAAGATTTTAAGAAGTGAGGAGCTTATTCTAAATATTATTGTCGAGGAACTGAAAGAAATTAAAGAGGCCTATCAGGATGAGAGGAAAACAGAAATCAAAGAAGAAATAATCACAGAGCTAAAACCAGAAGATTTGATCAAAGAGGAAGATGTCGCAATCACATACACATCATCCGGTTATGTTAAACGTACTTCTTTGAGTTACTACCATTTTCAAAGCCGGGGAGGAAAAGGAAGAAGAGGTATCATCATGAAGGTAGAGGATGTTGTGCAGGACCTTTTTATTTGTTCTACACACAGCTATCTCCTGATTTTTACCAGCAAAGGACATATGTACTGGCTTAAGGCCCTTTATATACCTGATGTTGGAGTTTCAAGCCGGGGAAAATCCATCAGCAACCTTGTTCAGTTAGAGCCGGATGAAAAAGTAAGTTCTATTGTTGCCGTGAAAGATTTTTCTGGTGACCGCTATGTAGTGATGTTGGCCTCGAATGGAAAGATAAAAAAATCAAAATTGAGTGATTTCCGGAACATCCGTAAAGGCGGTATTAAAGCTATTAGCCTTAACCGAAAAAGCGAATTGCTCACAGCAAAGTTAACCGATGGTAAAAAAGATATTTTGATCGGGACAAGGTTAGGGAAGGTAATAAGGTTTAAAGAAACCCAGGTGAGACCTATGGGGCGCCAGGCTGCCGGTGTAAAAGCTATTGCCTTAAGACCAAAAGATAAGATTATCGGTATGATCGTTGCGGGAGCAGAGGAGAAATATATTTTTACAGCAAGTGAAAAAGGCTGCGGCAAGAAGACTGAAATCAACCTCTATCCACTACGTCGAAGAGGAGGGAAGGGTGTAATAAATCTTAGAGTTAATGCTAGGATTGGAAAAGCTATTGGGATAGTTGGAATATCCGGTGAGGAGTTAATCCAGATCACAAAGGCTGGTAAAGTTATCAGGATAAAAACAGAGCAAGTGAGGCCTTCCGGGAGGGCAACTCAAGGGGTTAAAATAATTAATCTTAAAAAAGGCGACGAGGTTGTCTCTATAGCAAAAGTTCAAGAGAGTTAGTTTAAAAAAAACAGAACCGTTCCTCATTTGTGCTTTAATTTGGTTTTGCTTATTCCCCTATAACGGATCAGTTCGACAGGTTAAACTTTACGTCCTGTGTTATATTTTGAAAAAATGCTGGAACACATTACTCAAGGTTGTTTTTCAAGCCAATACAATATCCTGCCGCAGTTCTCACAGAGGATAAGTTTCTCTTTTTCTTTTAATTCATTTAATACCTGGGGTCTGACGCGCATATGACACATAAAACAAAAATCATCTTTTACAGGCGCAAGAGCAATATTATTATTTTTCTTGAATATTTTCAGATAAAGACTTATTTGGCTAGCAGGAATTTTTGGCAAAAGATTTTCTTTGTCTTGGATTAGCTCTTTTTTCTTTAATTCAGACTCGTTTTTCATTTGTTCCAGGATTTCTTTTTCTTTTGAGTATTTCTCTTCTGCCTCTTTGAATTTTTGTTCTGATGTTTTTATTTCATCCTCAATCTCATCAGCAGAGAGCATCTCGCTGATTATCTCCTCTTCCTGATCGTCGATTTTCTGTTGAGCTTCTTTGATTTCTTTAAGAAGAGAACTGTACTCTATATTTGTCTTGATATCATTAAGCTGTAGGTTATATTTTGAGGCTTTTTCCTTAATATCTTTGACTTCAGATTCTAAGTCTCTTCGTTTTTTCTGGTTCTGGGACATTTTTTCTTTAGCTTGAGTTACAACTTGAGCGCTTTGTTCAATTTTTTTGTTGATTTCTTCGATTTTGGAGGGAATGCCTTCGAGGAAGAGAGAGGTGTTTATTATTTCTTTATCAAGATCTTGCAGTTGAATTAGTTTATTAAACTCAATATCCACATCTTTTTCCTCAAGTGGAAAATGGGCCTACCAGGATTCGAACCTGGGACCTGCCGGTTATGAGCCGGAGGCTCTTCCGCTGAGCTATAGGCCCTAACTTTCTTATAGCAGATATCAAATTTCAAGTCAATTTAGCATAAAAGTAAAAGGGAATAGGCTGCTTTTTTGTAGGGATTTGATTTATCAAACCCAAAAGTTGTCATTGCGAGGAATGAAATGACGCGGCAATCTCACAGATTGTGTTGTCATTGCGAGGAATGAAATGACGCGGCAATCTCACCTTTAATGTAAGGATTTTCTAATTCAAAACCTCTTCATCAAAGGATAATCCCCAAGGAAAAAGTTGCCTATCCCTTTTTTTGTTTTTTACTCAGTCCTCATCCGTAAAAGACTTCAGCTTGCGGCTGCGGCTTGGATGTTTTAGTTTCCTTAAAGCTTTGGCTTCGATCTGCCTTATTCTCTCACGAGTCACCTTGAATTGCTGTCCGACTTCTTCCAAAGTGTGCTCATTTCCGTCCCCTAATCCGAACCTCATTTTCAGAACTTTGGCTTCTCTTTCTGTTAAAGATATTAAGGCTTCTCCAATCTGCTCTCTCAGGTTGATGTTAATAACAGTCTCAGGTGGAGAAGGAAGAAACTTATCTTCGATAAAATCTCCCAGGTGGCTGTCCTCTTCTTCCCCAATAGGAGTCTCCAGCGAAATAGGCTCCTGGGCGATTTTTATGATTTTTCTCACTTTACTGACAGACATGTCCATCTTTTTTGCTATTTCTTCGGATGTTGGTTCACGTCCTATTTCCTGGACAAGGCTCCTTGATACTCTGATCAGTTTGTTTATAGTCTCTATCATATGTACTGGAATTCTTATTGTCCTGGCCTGATCAGCGATAGCTCTGGTTATTGCCTGTCTGATCCACCAGGTTGCATAGGTGGAGAATTTATAACCCCTCCGGTATTCAAATTTATCTACAGCTTTCATTAAGCCCATGTTTCCTTCCTGGATGAGATCCAGAAATTGGAGTCCCCGATTGCTGTACTTCTTGGCGATAGAAACCACAAGTCTTAGGTTTGCAGCAACCAGTTCTTTTTTCGCTTGGTTGCTGACTCTTTTCCCCGTAGCGATAGCCCTGAGTGTTTTTCTTAGAGCCTGGGAATCAAGGCCGATCATTTTCTTGCATGTCCTCAGGAGTTTGTTGATTTCGTTGGTTTTTTGTTTTAGTTCAGCCTGTTGTTTTTTACCTTTAGCTCGATTGAGGGAAAGATTTAATTCTTCCTTTGTTTCTTCTAGCTCATTTATGACTTTTAGTTTTTCGCGGAGATTAGTAATGATAACTTCTCTGTGGGATGGACGTATGTTTAGCTCCCTTATGAAGCGGCTCATTTTTACAATGAGTCTCCCGCGCTTAATGACATTTTTCTTGGCCTTAGGGATGCTGTCTAGTTGAATACTGAGATCTTTAATTGTCTTGATTTTTGTCAGTATCTGCTTCTTTTTAGATTCGAGTTTTCCTTCTGCAAAGTCATCTTCGCTGATATCAAACATTTCCAGGATGAAATCAAAATCATCTTTTATTATTTCCTCTAGAGAAAGGATTTCGTTCAGAACAAGCCGCGTTTTAGAGAGAGCTTTGATGATGGATTTTTCTCCCCTTTCTATTTCCCTTGCTATGGCTACTTCGCCTTCTCGAGTCAAAAGCGAAATATTCCCCATTTCTCTCAGATAGAGCTTAACAGGGTCAGTTGTGCGTTCCAGGCCGTGAAGTGAGACTAGATCACTTTTTCTTCTTTTAGGAACAACTGCTTTCTTTTTAGCATCGAGGATTTTAATCCCATATTCGTCCATGGATTTGAGAAAATCTTTAAAGACTCCTTCAGACTTCATGTTTTTATGGAATGAGTCTTCTATTTCTTCATAAAGAAGATAGCCCTGCTTCCTTCCTTTTGAAATCAGTTCGTGAATTTCTTCTTTATGAGGCTTTTTTTCTGATGCCAATGTTAGCTTCTCTCCTTTGTTGTGCTATCCCCTTTATTATAACCCAAATTTTGATAATTTCGTTCCGCTAATAGAGATAACTGATTTTTTATGTCCTGAAATTTTTTTATTAGAGGTAAAATCTTGTCCCTTTCTTTATTCCTTTCTAATCTAGCAATTTCTGAATTTAGCTTTTTTGCCTGGTTTTCAAGTGAGAGCTGTCTTAAAGTATTTAAACATTCCAAAGCCTCCTCGACAGTTGCGTCTTGTTCTTTTTCCTGTAGAGCTCGTGTCAAAGAGCCAGAAAGAGAAGGATCGACCTTTTGTATTAATTTAGGAAGGCTTGATTCTTCCCCTTTTTTAAAACTTTCTGATAAAGCGATAAAAATAGGCTCACTTCTCAAGCCTTGAAAGTACTCCTCTTTTATTTCTGCAAATACATACGGGCCAATTTTTTTATCTTCAATGATTATTTGAAGGAGTCTTTTTTCAGCATTAAGAAAGGAATCTTTTTCTTCTGCCTTCTTCTCAATTGGTTTCTGTTTGGCCATTGACCTGAGTGTATGTTCATCTATAGAGAGATATTCGCCTGTTTGTTTAAAATACTCGCTGCGGATTACTGGGTCGGGTATCTTTCCTATCTCACTGACAATATCGCGGGCGATTTTTGCTTTTTCTTCCGGGATTTCGATATTTTCTTCTTGAAGATGGCTGTCGATTAAAAATTTGAGTCCAGGGGTGCTCTTTTGGACCAGCTTATTAAATTGGCTTGCCCCGTATTTCTTGATGTAACTGTCAGGATCAAGCCCTTCCGGGAGAGTCAGGACCTTTATTTGAAGGCCTTTTTCAAAGCAGAGAGATATTGCGCGGATGGCTGCTTTTTTCCCAGCCGGGTCGGCATCGTAGCTGACATTAAATTTTGGAGTAAACCGTAAAGCAAGAGAGACCTGGTCAGAGGTCAGGCTTGTGCCCAATGAAGCGGTGACATTTGTAATTCCTGCCTGATAAAGAGCGAGAAAATCTGTGTATCCCTCTACAAGGATAGCTTCGCCTTTTTCCCGGATTGAGTCTTTACAAAAATTTAGACCGTAAAGAAATTTCCCTTTTGTGTAGATTGGTGTATCCGGGGAATTAAGATATTTCGGTTCTGCGTCTGCTATGGTTCTTCCCCCAAAAGCAATAACTTTGCCGGTTAAATTAAATATTGGAAATATAATTCTTCCTCTGAACCGGTCGTAATAGCCGTTTTTCTTTTGGCTGAAAAGAACCAGTCCTGCTTTCTCGAGGAGTTTTGGTTCCAAGTTTTTTTCTTTAAAAAAGAGGATGAGGGAATCCCAGGAATTTAATGCATAACCGATCTTCAGTTCCTGAATGACTTCTTTAGAAATTTTCCTTTTTTGAAGATAATCGAGGGCTTTTTCGCCTTCTTTAGTATTAAAGAGGTTTTTCTTGAAGAAAGCGAGGGTGTTTTCGTTTATTTTAAATAATTGTTCTTCTAATTTTTGAAGTTGCGGGGAGAATTTTCTCCTTTCTGGGAGTTTAACGTTATATTTATCAGCCAGAAATTTTAGAGCTTCCGGGAAGCTGAGGCTTTCTTTCTCCATAACAAGAGTAAAAACATCTCCTCCTGCTCCGCATCCAAAACAGTGATAAAGCTGTTTTTCATCATCAACAGTAAAGGAAGGATCTTTTTCGGAATGGAATGGGCAGAGTCCAATGTGCTTTTTTCCCCGTTTTCGCAGTGTAGTATACTGCGAAACGATATCAATGATGTTCGCAACTTGCCTTATCTGGTCTATTATTTCCATGGGTATTCGTTTAAAGGATGCAGAATGACTACAAGTAAATATAGGGATGAGATACTCAATTGTCAAGCGTCTAAGTGGTTAAAAATTAAAGTTTTATAAATTATATGTTAAGTGAAGGAAAAAGAGTAAAAAAAGTACGATATAAAAGGGGATAGGCCCCCATTTTTGTAGTGGTTTGGTTTATCAAATCCACATATGAAAGGAGTGTAGGGATTTGATTTGTCGAACCCCTACAGTTTTTAAATGAAGTAGCTTACCCCTTTTTATTTTTTTAGAGATGATTAATCAGGCTTGCCAGGTATCCTGCACCGAAGCCATTGTCAATATTGACGACTCCCACACCACCAGGGCATGAATTGAGCATAGCCAGGAGAGCAGCCAGTCCTTTCATGCTTGCTCCATAACCGACACTTGTCGGAACAGCTATAATCGGAATTTTAACAATTCCAGCTACTACGCTGGGCAAGGCTCCTTCCATCCCGGCTATAGTTATAATGACTTTTGCTTTATTGATCTTATCATATTCACCAAACAGCCTGTGAAGACCTGCAACTCCAACATCGTATATTTTATCTGTTTTGTTACCCAAAATATCACAGGTTACTACAGCTTCTTCTGCTACCGGAATATCTGAAGTTCCAGCTGTTACAATAGCTATTTTTCCTTTTCCTGGAATTGGTTTCTTCTGCTTGAGGCAAATCGTCTTGGCTAGGGGATTGTAGCGTGCTTTAGGAATTTTTTTCTTTAGTTTTTTGAATACTTCAGGCCCGGCTTTTGTGACAAGCAAATTGCTACCTTTTTTGATAATTTCTTGGGCAATTTTTATAATTTGATTATCTGTTTTTCCCAGGCCATAGATTATCTCAGGAAACCCTCTCCGTAATTCCCGGTGATGATCGATTTTGGCGAATGTTAAGTCTTGATAAGGATAATCTTTGAGAATATGGAGAGCTTCTTTTGGAGAGAGTTTTCCCTGATGGACTTTCTTCAAAACATCTTCGAGTTGAGATCTCATTAAGCTGATTCTAACAAATATCTCGAGATAAAGCTATAGTAACCAACCTGGAAAGACAAAAAGAGAATGGCCTGCGTTTTATTAATTATAGGAGCTTGATTTATCTGTAGCGGCTTGATGAATTGGTTCTTTTCCATTTTGTGTGGGTAAAACATGTCTTGATAGATCAAATCCCTACAGTTTAAGATATAGTAGCCTGGATTCTTTTTTTTCTCATTTGCAGGCGGGGAGAGTTTTAAGTTATACTGGTTAGAACCATAAAGAGGGATTTTTTGTTGAAAATCTAAAGGTTTATCCTCTAAAAAGGTTGTTGTGTTTAGCTGAAGATGAAAGATAAAAATACCATACAAAAGGAGATTCATCTTTCAGGAATCGGGATTCATTCCGGGAAAAATGTAGACCTTTTTTTAAAGCCTTCTTCGTCAGGAGAAATCATTTTTCGGCGCACTGACCTCGGAAATGTGGAGCTCACTCTTGATCCAAATAAAATAGAGACCAGGAATTCAACTTACATTACTTCTGAAGAATGTAAAATTCAGACTCTTGAACACTTTTTGGCCGTTCTTTATATGTTTGGCATCGACAGCTTGATTGTCGAGATAAACGGAGATGAGATTCCCATTATGGATGGAAGTGCTTCTCCTTTTGTCCAGGCTATTCTTAAAGCTGGAACAAAGCAGATTCCTGAGAAGAAAAAGGATATCAAAATTCTCAAACCCTTTAGCATTAGGGAAAAAGATGCTGTTGTTTCAGTTAGTCCGGATCCAGAATTTAAAATAACTTATTCAATCCAATATGATCATCCTACTATTCAGAAACAAAAAGTGAGTATGTCTGTAAATTTGGATAACTTTGTGACAGAGATTGCTCCTGCCAGAACTTTCGGATTATTAAAAGATATTCCTGCTCTCAGAGATATGGGGTTGGCTTTGGGTGGATCGCTGGATAATGCCATTGTGCTCGATGAAAAAGGAGTCATTAGCGGGCCATTGCGGTATCCAGATGAATTTGTACGCCATAAAGTCCTGGATTTGATAGGAGATCTCTCCCTGCTGGGCTCACCTCTAATGGGACATTTTAAAGCACATAAGGCTGGTCACTGGCTTCATCTAAAAGCTATACATTTTCTTTTAGACAGCCCTGAGTTCTGGAGTTATGTTTGACACCATTTTTTGACCTTTTTTCTCTTGTCAAAGTAGTTCTTCTGAGATAGAATGGGAAAATCAAAAAAATATTAAG
>Ga0114920_10000123_pt1 | contig 36043 bp, 29 predicted proteins | sample ChitaG_FD_88683 | JGI IMG/M metagenome (GOLD analysis project Ga0114920, IMG submission 88683) | Deep subsurface microbial communities from South Pacific Ocean to uncover new lineages of life (NeLLi) - Chile_00310 metaG | ecosystem: Environmental > Aquatic > Marine > Oceanic > Sediment ...
CCCAAAAACAGAAAGAGTGGGGAGTCGTTGTGGGATCAGCCGCCAGGCAGGATGTGGCATCGCAGATCACGCTGCCGGGAGTCCTCTCGCTCGATCAAAACCGTACCGCTTATATCTCTTCCCTTGTCGGGGGAAAAGTGGTCTCGTTGGCTGCGGACTTGGGAGATAAAGTGCGGAAAGGGCAGGCCCTGCTGATGATCAATTCACCCGAATTCGTCCAAGCCCAAGCCGATTTCCTCCAGACTGTGGCCAAGCTCAACCTCAGCCAGAAGGAGTACGAGAGGGCCAAGATTCTGTTCAAAGAGAAAGCGATCGAAGAGAGGGAATTTTTAAGGAGAGAAGCGGAGTTCGAGAAACTCTCCACCGAAGTGGGTGGACTCGGATCCATCCTTCACTCCTACGGTTTTGACCATGAGCAAACGGAAAAGCTCATAGAAAAATGTATCTCCCGAAAGTCTGATGACAATCTCTGCGAACTCGCAGACCCCAACCTTCCCATTCTGTCTCCTCTAAACGGAACGATCACCTTCAGAGATGTCATCGTTGGAGAGCATGTCGAATCCAACAAAGTCCTGTTCACCGTCTCCGACCTCCGGACGCTGTGGGCCCTTCTGGATGCTTACGAGAAAGATCTGCCTTTTATAAACAAGGACAGCCAGGTAATTATCCTGTTGTCTCTCTATCCTGATAAAGAATTTAAAGGGAAAATTGCTTATATCAGTGACACTGTAGACGAAAAACTGAGGACGATAAAAATCAGAGTCGAAGTCAAAAACGATCAAGGGCTTCTCAAGCCGAACATGTACATCCAGGGAGTCATCGAAAACAAGGCAGCAGGGCAAGAACTCCTTGCGGTCCCGGAAGAAGCAGTTCAGACGCTGAACGGAGAAAAAATCGTGTTCATACTTGAAGACAAGGATGTTTTCGTTGTCCAGCATGTGGAACTGGGCAAAAAAATCGGAAACAGGAGGATAATCGCTCATGGTCTTAAAGAAGGGCAGAAAATAGTTATACAGGGAGCTTTTAAACTGAAAGCAGAACTCAACAAAGGGACCTTCGGACAGGCACACGTCCATTAATCCATAAACATGACTTTATCCGGGTAATCGAGATCAATGATTTCAAGAATCATAAACTTCTCTCTCAAACAGAGGCTGTTCATTGTAGTAGCCACGGCCATAATCGCTTTATTGGGGATTCTTGCTTTCCAGAGGCTCCCCATCGATGTCTTTCCGGACCCGTCCCCTCCTCTTGTCCAGGTCTACACCGAAGCGGAAGGAATGGCTCCTGAAGAGGTCGAAAGGCTCATCTCCTATCCCATCGAATCCTCAATGTTCGGCCTCCCTCAAGTCAAGAATATCCGTTCCATTTCCACCTTTTCCCTATCCATAGTCAATATCTATTTCGAGGATAAAACCGACATCTACTGGGCCAGACAGCTCGTCTCGCAGCGTCTGGATGAGGCTAGAGAAAGCATCCCGGCTCAGGCTCATAATCCGGTTTTAGGTCCTATCGCGACAGGTCTGGGGCTGGTCTACCTGTATTATCTCGAAGGAGACAATTTCTCTCCTCTCGAACTCAGGACCATCCAGGACTGGCTGGTAAAGTATGAGCTGAAATCCGTGCCCGAAGTCTCCCAGGTCCTGAGCATCGGAGGAGACGTCAAGCAATTCCAGATCCTTCTCAACCCTCAATCCCTTCTCAAGTACAACCTCACAATATCTGACATCATCGAAAAGGTCAGAAAAAACAACCAGAATATCGGCGCCAGCTTCATCACCAAGGGAAAAGAGGAGTACATCATCCGAAGTGTAGGCCTTATTCAAACCCTCGAAGACCTCGAGACAATCGTGATTGCCAACTATCAAGGAACTCCCATCTTTCTAAAAAATGTTGGGACTGTCCAGGTCCTTCCAGCGATCAAGAGAGGAGCCGCCCTGGCCAACGGCGAAGGGGAGAAAGTCGTCGGCATGATCTTGAAGCTTTTCGGCTCGAACACCGCGCACGTCATCAATGATATCGAGGAGAGAATCTCTGAGGTCAACAAATCACTTCCTTCCGGAGTGGAAATCGTTCCCTTCTACAACCAGGCATCTCTTGTAAAAAAATGCTTTTCCACGGTGTCCGGAAACCTTATCCTCGGAATTATCCTTGTCATTATCGTCCTTTTCCTGTTCATGGGAGATTTCCCCTCTGCCCTCATAACCGTCTTTGCTCTGCCTTTCTCCATCCTGTTCACATTCATCATGATGCAGAGGATCAACCTGGCCGCAGACTTGATGTCCTTCGGCGGTTTGGCCATCGGGATAGGATTGATCGCTGACGCATCCATCATTCTTGTCGAAAATACCCACCGCCACCTCCAGATGAAGCATGAAAACAAAGCTCAGGCTGTGTGCCGCGCAGGAGAAGAAGTGGGCCGACCGCTTTTCTTTGCCATCGTGATCATCATAATTGTCTTTCTCCCGATATTCACTCTGACCGGTGTGGAAGGAATCATGTTCCGGCCGATGGGCTATGCCATTTCTTTCGCCCTGGTTGGGTCTCTACTCTATGCTCTGGTTTCAGCACCCGCCCTCTCTTTCTACTTCTTAAGACCAAAGAAAGGGACCACAAAAGAGCCCTTCCTGATAAGGAACATTAAAAAAGCCTATCTTCCCTTTTTCGCCCTGTGCCAGAAACACCGAAAGAAAGTCTTCTTGATCACTTTTCTTGTTTTTTTATCCGGAGTCTCCCTTATCCCCTTCATGGGAAGAGAATACATCCCCTACCTGGAAGAAGGAACATTGCATCTCCGAGCTACATTCGACCCGAACATCAGTCTCCAGGAGACCATTTCCATGACGACTTCCATCGAGAAGGCGCTCAAAGGCATTCCTGAGGTGACGGGTGTGTTGAGCCGCATAGGAAGAGGGGAGGTCGGGAGCCATGCCCACTTTGTGAACGATGCGGAAATCCTGGTCCAGCTTACGCCCATCCATAAATGGGAACATTTTAAGAACAAAAATGAACTCCTGGAAGAGATTGAGCATCGTCTGGAAGATTTCCCTGGAGTCAACCTCAACATCACACAGCCTATTGCCCACAACCTGGACGAACTCATCACTGGAGTCAAGGCTCAACTGGCAATAAAAGTCTACGGCAGAGATTTCGATATCCTCAAGGAAAAGTCAATAGAAATAAAAGATGCTCTCTTGAACATCCAAGGCGCGGCAAACGTTCAGGTCGAGCAGTTCACCGGCCAAAACCACATCCAGGTCGTCCTCTCAAGAGAGCAAATCGCCCGCTACGGTATGAATATCAACGATATCCAGGAAACGATCAAGGCTGCTGTGGGAGGGATGACGGTCGGCCAGGTGTATGAAGGACAGAAAAGATTCGACATCTTTCTCCGGTTTGGCCCTGAATTCAGGAAGGATATCGAGCATATCGAAAACTTACTGATTCGAATTCCCGGAGGAGGACAAATTCCCCTTGGGTCTCTCGCAACCATCGAGGAGATTGTCGGACCACGGGTGATAAACCGTGAGCACAACAAAAGGTTCATCACCGTGCAGTGCAACATCAGAGGAAGGGATATTGGTCGGTTTGTCAGCGAAGCTCAGAGGGAAATCGAAACAAAGGTCGAGCTTCCTCCAGAGTATTCTCTCAAGTGGGGAGGACAGTTTGAACTCCATCAACAAGCTAACAGAAGATTAACGATCATCATGCCCATCACCTTAGCTCTTGTCGCCCTGCTTCTTTTCACGATCTTCTATTCATTCCAGGAAGCGCTGATCATTCTGATCAACGTACCTCTGGCTCTGACAGGGGGGATCATCGCCCTCAAGATTTCCGGTCTCTATTTGAGCATTCCGGCTTCCATCGGGTTCATCGCTATTTTCGGGATCGCCCTGGAGGACGGCCTTGTACTTCTGACCTCCTTCCACAGGCGCCTCTCGCATGGCGCGTCGATGAAAGAAGCCATCACCGAGGGAGTAAGCTCAAAGATCAGGCCAGTCCTGATGACGACATTCACCACGATTTTCGGTATCATGCCGCTTCTTTTGGCCAAGGGTCTTGGAGCAGAGATTCAAAGGCCGCTGGCCACAGTGGTCGTCGGCGGGCTCATCACATCAACTCTGGTCACACTGCTGGTTCTTCCTCTCGTCTACCAGGCTCTCAAGAAGCATCCCCACGCAACCTAAAATCAACTTTATAAATCTTCTTCAAAGCTTCTATTTTGTGTGGGCAATCTACGGCATTAAAACGACAGTGAAATCGCTTTGCTCCAGTCAAATTTTGAGCGCCAGTCCTTCACCGTTCCTCTCAGCGGATAAGTGAAGGGCAGTGGAAAGAGACTCTTCAAAAAACAAATATCAAATCATAAGGTTTCCACCGTTGATATCCACAGAGGCTCCGGTGATATAAGACGCCTTCTCAGAGCAGAGGAATACCACCAAGTCTCCAATCTCCTCCGGTAGACCTAACCTTTTGATCGGGAAGGAATCGATGAACTTCTCCAGCTCTTCCTGTGTGGTTGTATCCCTGGCCATCTGTGTATCCATCAGCCCTGGACAAACAGCATTCACGGTTATCCCGAAGGAGGAAACCTCCTTGGCCACTGCCCTCGTGAATCCCAGCAATCCGGCCTTGGAGGCAGTGTAGTGGGCTCCTCCCAGAGTGCTCACACTCCTGCCCGCTGAAGAGGAGATGTTCACAATCCTCCCGTAATTGTTCTTTTTCATCAAAGGAATCAAAGTTTTGCAGAGAAGAAAAGGGCCTGTAAGGTTCACAAGCAGAGTGTTTTTCCATTCTTTGAGAGAGATGTCCAGTATCCTTGTCCTAAACATAATCCCCGCATTGTTGATAAGAATGTCTATTTGATTGAATTCCTCCAGAACCATTCTCACCGCGGTATCAATCGATTCCTCCTTGGTCACATCAACCTGAAAAAAGCCAGCTCTTCCGTACTCCCTGTTCAATTCTTCAGCACTCTGCTCAGCTTGATCCACATCGATATCACCGATCGCAACGGCGGCTCCTGCCTCAGCAAGCTTCAGGGCAATACCCTTTCCTATTCCTCGTCCTCCACCAGTAACGAGGGCGACTTTACCCTGCAGGGCTTCTCCAGAATTCTTCATTTCCTTTCCTCCTGATGTGAAAATGCATCCCCCAGAAAAGTTAATACAGCTCCTGGGAGCATCTCCGTATTCCTCCCTTTCTGATCGATCATTCTGGCTGGATGCGCCCCGCTTATAGCACAGCCGTTTTGGGAAGTCAATTTCTCATCCAGGCTCGGAAACATCTTCCAATGCTCTCCTCCCTCCGCAGCTTGAGATGGGTAAACCCCTGATGAACACAATTGAAAAAAGATCCATCTCGGTGTGTAAACGATAAAGCTCATCCATCCAAATCCTTGAAATTTTGAAATGATGATGTTATTATTATCATTAAGGAATTTTTAACACTCTAACCAGCTTAATTCTTGGAGAAGCCAACCATGAATAGAAAGCTTATCAGACCGAATTTATCCGAGATCAAGGATAAGATGAGCCGCGAATCATCAAAAAGGAAAACTCACCCTCCCTCTGAAACGCATGCAGAAAACTATTATTGCCTCAAACAGATGAACAAAAAAACTCCGATGGGAATTGTCTTTAATGACGGGGAAACGGTCGAAGGGTATATCGAGTGGTATGATAAAAAATGCATAAAGCTCAACCGCGATGATGCTCCCAATCTAATGATCTATAAAAATGGCATCAAGTATCTGTATAAGCTGAATGACACCAAAGGATCAAGAGAAAAAAAACAAAACAAATGAGCCTTCCCAGGATTGGGATCACTCTCGGGGACCCAGGGGGTATCGGACCTGAAACCGTATTGAAGGCTCTTTCATCCAGAAATTCTCTTCCAAATATTTCCTATTTGCTCTTCGGTTCTTCTCTAGTGATTGAGGAAGAAAAGCAGGCCCTGAATCTCAATACAGAAATTCACTCTTTTGATGAGACCAATGATCCTCAGTCCCCTTCTATTTCTCTCCTGGAGATTAACAGTCCTCTAAAAACCATAAAAAAAGGATCCCCTTCAAAGGAGAACGGAGAGGCATCGTTCCTCTTCTTCCAGCGGGCGGTGGAAGAGGTTCAAAAAGGTACTGTCCAGGCTCTTGTCACAGCATCCATTTCCAAGCATTCCTGGAATCTCGCCGGCCTGAAATGGTCTGGACACACAGATTTTCTCAGTCAGATTTACCCTCAGGCCATCATGATTTTCTGGTCAGAGAAGTTGAAAGTCGCCCTGTTCAGCCACCATCTTCCGTTAAAGCACGCATTGGAGAAGATAAAAAAAAAGAATCTCCAAGATTTCTTCATCTCTCTTCACACCACTATCGAAAACATTAAGCCCGGAACATTCCGCTTCCTGGTCGCTGGATTAAATCCTCATGCGGGGGAAAAAGGTCTTCTCGGTCAAGAGGAGGAGGAGGAGATCATTCCGGCCATAGCCTACGCCCAGAAAAAAGGGATGAGAATCGATGGTCCTTATCCGCCTGACGTTGTCTTCCGGATGGCCTTGAATCATCCTGAAAAAATCGTCATCGCCCACTACCATGACCAGGGGCTCATCCCGTTCAAACTCGAGTCTTTCGAAAATGGAGTCAATGTCACCCTCGGCCTCCCTTTCATCCGCACCTCACCTGACCATGGAACAGCCTTTGATATCGCAGGCCAAGGGAAAGCGAATCCCGAGAGTATGATTGAGGCGATAAAGCTTGCGTATGAACTATCGCAATGACTTTTTGAGTTCAGCTCTCAATTCCCGGTCGCGGTCCCTCTCTCGGATCACCTCTCTTTTCTTATAAGTCCTCTTTCCTTTGGCAAGAGCGACCTCGACCTTCACTTTTCCTTTATCGTTGAAAAATACTTTCGTCGGGACCAATGTTAATCCCTTTTCCTGGATCTTTCCTGTTAAACGTTTGATTTCACGGCGGTGGAGCAGAAGCTTTCTGTCTCTTTTTGGCTCGTGGTTGAACCGGCTCGCCGCCTCATACGGACTGATATTGCAGTTGATGAGAAAAACTTCCCCTCCTTTAATCTCTGCATGGCTTTCTTTTAAACTGATCCCTCCTTCTCGAACAGACTTGACTTCGCTTCCTAAAAGAGAGATGCCTGCTTCAATCCTTTCCAGGATTTCATAGTTGAACTTCGCCTTTTTATTCGTCGCGATGGTTCTCATTCTTATTCCTTTTCTCCGGGGTCTCCCTGATGACCCGGAGAAGGCTGATGCGGTGCTTGCTCATCCTTTCCACCACGAACTGAAGATCTTTATAATTCAATGCTTCCCCTTCATGAGGGATCTTCCCAAACTCATGAAGAAAAAAGCCGGCCAGCGTTGTGTACTCACTCTTTTCGGGGAGCGCAAGCGAAAGCCTCTGGTTGATATCTTTGATAGACGCCCCTCCTCTGACCACATACACATTCTCCTCTACATGAACATAAAGATCCTCTTCTTTGGCATCATACTCATCCTGTATCTCTCCAACGATCTCCTCGATGATATCCTCAAGGGTCACGATCCCTTCCATGCTCCCGAATTCATCCACTATAAAAACTATATGGTTTGCGGTCTCCTGCATCTGCAAAAGGGCTCTCTCCAATGAAGCTGCCTCTGGAAGAAAAAGCGGTTTTCGGAGAAGCGAAGCCAATTTAAATTCTTTATTATCAATAAGATATGGGATTATGTCTTTAGCATGAATCACTCCTTCGATATTATCCAGCCTTCCCCTGTACACAGGAAACCTGGAGAATCCTGCGGATAGGATTGTATCCAGTATAAACTGAGTGGAAGATGTGATTTCAATCGCTTTGATCTGAGGACGAGGGATCATGACTTCCCGGATGGGACGTGAGCCGATGTCCAATGCACCTGAAATCATCTTTCTCCGAAGAGATGACATCCCCTTTATTCCCATGGACAACAACACTTTGATCTCCTCTTCATTGAGAGACCGAGCGAGTGTCGCCCCTCTTTTTCGAGAGGAGGGGACGAGGAGTCGGGCAACAAAAGTAAAGATCTTGACGAAAGGATAAAAAATCACGACAAAAAATCCTACCGGCCTCGCGAACAGGAAAGAGAGCTTTATAGGATTGTGGGCCGCATAGGTTTTGGGTGTGATCTCAGAAAATATAAGGATTAAAAAAGTCGTCACAAGAGTGGCCAGCAAAACCGCATGATTCTTGTTCGGAATGAAGGAAACGAAAATGAAAGTCGCGATAGAAGCGGCCGCAGCGTTCACGAGAGTGTTCCCGATGAGTATTGTCGCCAGAAGATTGTCCACCTTCTTCATCATTCTTTTAACAAGCATCGCTCTTTTTGAGCCCTGTTTTTCCAGATAATCCAACTTATACGGATTGGCAGCGATAAAGGAAGTCTCAGAAGACGAGAAGAATGCGCTGAGCAGAAGAAACAGTATAAAAAGGAGAAAGGCAGGGAAGAGCATATCCTTTAAATCAGGAATCCAAACGGGAATCGATGTCTTTGAAGCAAAGCGAGAGAGTTTCCATAACCTTTTGTTCAATTGCTGAGTTGGAAGTCGAGGACACTTCAGAGATTTCTGCAACAATCAGCTCTTTCACTTTTTCCATCATTTTCTTCTCACGGAAAGAGAGAGGCTTGATCAGATTCAGGTAAAATAAGCTTTTCAGGACCAAGGCCATGTCCGGCATCGTTCCGGATCTCAAGAGGTTCAGGTGCTCCTTGTATCTTCCCTTCCAGTTCATCGTGACATCAACATCACCGTTCCGCATAAAATCAAAAATCTTCTTGACAGACCGAACTGAGATAGGTTTTCTAATCCCGATTTCTTCCGTACCGGTTGAAGGGACCAAGACTAGGGTATTGTTCGAAAGAATCCGCAGATGATAAACCCTGGATTTTTCCCCGAAGTACTCCTCATTCTGGATGTCTTCAATTATGCCTAACCCTTGATTGGGATAAATGATACTATCGCCAACCTTGAATGAGTCCATGGGACATTATTATAATCAATCTCTACTACGGAGTCAAATCAATTTCCAGGAAATATTTGGCTTGTATTTTTCCGTTCTCAACCGTCTCAACCTCAATGAAACTCACTTGGATGATCAGTGCATCAAGGCGTGCCGCCGAAGGCAATAAGCCGGCCTGGCTTGCACCAAACAATGTCGGACAAAAGAGGATCTGATTTTCTAACTTGACAGATAACGACAGGTTTAATAACATACTTCCTCTGACAAAAAAGTAGAGAATGGAAAGATGAAACGAACATTCCAGCCCAACAAGAGAAAAAGAAAAAAGAATCATGGCTTTCTCGTTCGGATGCGGACGAAGGGCGGTCAGCACATTATCAAGAACCGAAGAAATAAAGGCAGAAAAAGAATTGCAGGTTAATGGATGAAACTTTCAGCCTTCCAGAACGAATAAGAAAGAAAAAAGAATTCGACCACCTTTATAAAAAAGGCAAGCGTTACAGAGGCAAATATTTCAACGTTATTTATCTCTCCAGCGCTTCAAGCTTCTCCAGAATGGCAGTTGTAGTCAGTAAAAAAGTCGGTAGCGCCGTCAAAAGAAATAAAATCAAAAGATGGATAAGAACATTATTCCGAAGGAACAAGCACTTGTTCAAAAATCCCTTTGACATCATCATCATCGTAAAAAAAGAAATCCTCGAAGCGTCTTGGCTCAAACTTCAAGATGACTATTGTGCGGCCGTAGAATCCATCTCCAAGAATAACTCATCTCAATGAGAAAAACCGCTTTATTCCTGATCAGAATTTACCAGTTAGCCCTGTCACCTCTGCTCGGGCGCAACTGTCGTTTCTTCCCGACATGTTCGGTGTACACCCAAGAAGCAATAAGAAAATACGGCTTTTTCAGAGGAATATTATTAGGATGCAAAAGGCTCCTCAAGTGTCATCCCTTTCATCCCGGAGGAGTCGACCCCCTTCCTTAAGAGGCATTTGAAATGGAAAAAAGAGTATTGCTGGCTATCGTCCTTTCCTTCATAGTCCTGATTCTCTTCCAGGTGATCTTCAATAAGACGAAACCGGTGACGGAAACTCCGCCGGAGAGTATCGGAGAGGCCGAAAAAAGGCCTGAACAGCTCCCTTTCGTCGAGGAAACTCCTGAGGCTGCGAGAAAGGTTCAAGAGAAGGAGCAGCCCACAGAAGAGATAATCTCCCATGTCATTTCATCTCAAACCGAGGAAGACATCCTGGTCGACACTTCCTTGTATCAAGCGGTCTGGAGCAACAGAGGGGCGGTTTTGAAGAGCTGGAGGCTCAAAAAACACAAGGATGAGAACAAAGAAGATCTCGAGCTTGTGTCTCGACTCGCACCGGAGGTCAACATCTTTCCCTTCTCGTTAAGAACGGATGATTCATCTTTCGACAGCCAGGTCAACGCTGCCCTTTATCAAGCCTCTGTCTTTAGCCTTGGACTGGAAGAAGGCCGAGCCGGAGAGCTCCGTTTTCAATTCGCGGATGACAGAGGAAACCGAGTCGAAAAAATCCTTGTTTTTCAGGACGGTAAGTACGATTTTGACGTACAGATCAACGTTTGGAAGTCCGGGCAAAAAATCGAGCCCAACATAATCTGGGGACCAGGATTCGGCAACCCGACTCCCGATGATACCAAAAGAAGACTGGTAGCGGGGGGGAGCGGCATGGACATCTATCCTCCCCAGAAAGATTCCCGCCTTAACGAACAAAAATACAAACCCATGCAAAAATGGCGGGACCTGGCCAGCAAGAACAAAAATGTCTTTTATTTCATCCAATGGGCTGCCTACGAGAACAACTATTTTGCAGCTATTTTCCTCACCCCTTACCAGAAGTCCAGCGTCGCTTTCTTAGCGGAAGGCCCTGAGGAGAACCCGTACTTCTTTCTCTCGATGACACCTCCTCAAAAGGTCTTCATCGGACCGAAAGAATACGACACTCTGGTTGAATTTGGCAATGAAACAAAAAGACTTGTACGGTTCGGAATGTTCGGTTTCATTTCTGAAATTCTGCTTAAAGCCAGTAAATATTTCTACGGACTCCTCGGCAACTGGGGACTGGCGATCATCCTCATCACTTTCGTCATCAAAATTCTCTTCTTTCCTTTAACCTACAGCAGCATGCGCTCTATGGCCAAGATGCAGGAGCTCCAACCCAAGATCAAATCCATTCGCGCCAGATACAAAAAGTCCAAGTCGGACATCGCTCAACGGCGCAGGATGAATGAGGAGGTCATGAAGCTCTACAAGGAGCAGGGCGTCAATCCGGCCGGAGGATGTCTGCCCATGCTCATCCAGATCCCTGTTTTCTTCGGATTTTTCAGGCTTTTGATGGTGGCCATCGAATTCCGACAGAGTCCCTTCCTTCTCTGGATCACGGACCTTTCCGCAAAAGATCCCTTTTACGTGACTCCAATCCTGATGGGTGTGACTCAGTTCATCAGCCAAAAAATGACTCCCACGTCCGCCGACCCCACTCAGGCAAGGATGATGCTTCTCATGCCTGTTATTTTCACTATACTATTCATTAGTTTTCCGAGCGGCCTTGTCCTCTACTGGCTGACGAACAACATCCTTCAGATCGGTCAGCAATACATCATTAATCGCTTGAGGGAAAAAGAAAAGAGTAAAACCCATGGAAAAAGAAGAAAAAAGTAACCAAGAGCAAGAATTCAAGGGGAAAAATTTAGAGGATGTCATAAGTCAGGCTGAACATGTCCTCAAGCTCCCGCGGAGCAAGTTCACCTATGAGGTCGTCACCGAAAAAACCAAGCTCTTCGGGATAAGGGGCAAAAAGATAGTGATCCGTGCCTGGCCAAAAATAGAGCCAAAAGAAGAGCCTGTGGCACAGTCTCTCAACAAGATTCTTTCCTTTTTACCTCTCGATATCAATTACCAGATTAAAAGAAAAAATGACGTGATTCACATCATCTTCGAAGGGCCCGATAAAAACTTACTCCTCCGGAAGGACGGTGCCCTGCTCATGGCTTTCCAGCATATCCTCAATAAAGTTTCTCCCCAGAAAGTTCAAGCGGACTGTGATTTTTACAGAGAAAAAAAAGAAAGGCGCATCAAGGAGTATGCTCAGCATATGGCAAACCAAGTGCATGAGACAGGTAAGGATGAAATCCTGGATATGATGAATCCTTATGAAAGACGGATCGTCCATATCACTGTGAATCAGATCCCGGGTATCACTACAGAAAGCATCGGAGACGGATTCCTGAAGCAAATCAAGATTTCCTCCTTGAAGAATGAGGCGGCATAGCCTCTTCCTTTCATTCTTTTGTTCCTTGTTTTAAAAATCCCAACAGTCTTTCTCTTCTTTCGAGATTTCTGCTCGTAAATTTTAATCTTTACTGTTTCCTCTCCAAGAATTAATATATGATTTATGCTTGACGATACAATCATCGCGATCTCGACTCCTGTAGGATTCGGAGGCCTGGGCATCGTACGGCTCAGCGGAAAAAAATCCCTTGCGGTCGCGAAAAAAATATTCAAGCCAAAAAAGCGCGGGACGAAGATCATCCCCAGGCGTCCCGTGCTCGGAAACCTGTACAATCCTGAACAGAAGGACTATTTCGAAGAAGCCTTCCTGACATACTTCCCCAAGCCATACACCTACACTCGAGAGGAAATGATCGAGATCAGCTGTCATGGAAGTCCTGTCATTCTTGAACAGATTGTTCGCCTCGGCATAAAAGAAGGAGCAAGACACGCTGACCCGGGCGAGTTCACTCTCAGGGCTTACCTGGGAGGAAGAATCGACATCCTTCAGGCAGAGGCTGTCAACGATATCATCCACGCCGCCTCCTATAAGCAGGCTAAAATATCCTTTAAACAGCTCGAAGGCAGCCTTTCCAAACAAGTGTCCGCTCTCAGGTCTCAGATCATCCACCTCCTTTCTCAAATCGAAGCCAGAATCGAATTTCCAGAGGACGGATTGCGAACCTCCACAAAGCGGACGTTGAAAACATTAGAAAATGTTGTCCATTCCGTAAACAGACTCGTCGAAAGCTATAATCTGGGGAGAACGCTCTCAGAGGGTATCACGCTCGCCATTACAGGAAGAACAAACGTGGGTAAATCCACGCTCTTCAATTCACTTCTCGAAAAAGACAGGGCTATTGTCACTCCTCATCCCGGGACGACGCGGGATTTTCTCAGGGAAAACATCAGTATAAAGGATTCCATTTTTACTCTTATCGACATGGCTGGCCTGGGAAGCCCCGTTCACCCCGTGGAGAAAGAAGGGATCAAAAGAGGAAAAAAGCTTGCCTCTCAGGCAGAAGGGATTCTCCTCCTCTTGGATGCCTCACACAAAGAGACCCCTGAAGATTTCAAACTGATAAAAAGATTCCAGGACAAAAAGGTTCTGCTGCTTTTCAACAAAACCGACCTGCCGCAGAAAATGAACACAGAACGCGTGAAAAAAAGGGCAGAGCATACTCCAACTCTTGAAATATCCGCACTCAAGGGAACAAACCTGAAAAACCTGAAAGAAAAAATCCACACACTTTTCGTTCCCGACCTGGCACAGGAGGAAGAAATCATCCTGCATTTGCGACAAAAGCTCGTTCTCGAGGAAATCCTTGACTCTCTGATCGAGGGACAGAGTCTCCTCAAACAAGGTTATCCCGAAGAAATTTATGCAGAAGAAATCCGCAAGGCCATTCCTTTGATCGGTCAGCTCACTGGAGAAATTCATGCGGACGATATTATCAACGACATATTCAGCAGGTTCTGTGTGGGAAAATAGAGATTAAAAATGAATTTTGTGGATGAATACGATGTGATCGTCATCGGCGCTGGGCATGCAGGCTGTGAAGCCGCCCACGCCGCAAGCACGATCGGCCTCAAGACCTGTCTCATCACGTTTCATCTCGATACAATCGCTCAGATGTCCTGCAACCCAGCCATAGGAGGTCTGGCTAAAGGCCATCTTGTCCGAGAAATCGATGCCTTGGGCGGAATCATGGGGCTTCTGGCCGACGAGACAGGGATTCAGTTCAGGCTCCTGAACCGAAGTCGGGGCGGAGCTGTCCAGGCCCCACGGGCGCAATCTGACAAGGCCCTCTACAGGCTGACCATGAAGAACTGGATGGAAAACATCCCAAATCTGACGCTCTTCCAGGGTATTGTGACAGAAATCCTGATAAAGAACCAAAAAGCGACAGGCGTTCTGACCCTGGAAGGCAATCGTCTTCTTGCCAAAGCCGTGATTCTCACGCCAGGAACATTCCTCAACGGCCTGATTCATATAGGATTACACAGCTATTCCGCAGGGAGAGCGAACGAACCGGCATCACTTGAGCTTGGAGAGAACCTGAAAAAAATCGGGCTGAAAACTTTCCGCTTAAAAACCGGAACGCCCATGAGACTCGACAAAAACACGATCGAATGGGACCGTTTCACCCCCCAGCCTGGAGACAAAGAGCCAGTTCCATTCTCTTTCCGGACTCACAAAACTCTTGAAAACAGAATCCTCTGCTATATCGGGCACACAAACCAGAAAACGCATAAAATCATCAATCAAAACCTGGATAAATCCCCCCTGTACAGCGGGAAAATCGTCGGCATTGGGCCGCGCTTCTGTCCATCTATAGAAGACAAAATCGTCAAATTCCCACATCATCTCAGACATCAGTTTTTCCTCGAGCCCGAAGGGTTGGAAACATCCGAAACCTACGTCAACGGCATATCCTCCAGCCTTCCTCTCGAAGTCCAGAAGGATATCCTGAAAAGCATCCCCGGTTTAGACCAGGCAAAAATACTCAGGCCGGCCTACGGGATCGAATACGATGCAGTGATTCCGACTCAGCTTCATCCCACCCTGGAAACGCGGCCTTTCAAAAACCTGTTCCTGGCCGGCCAGATCAACGGGACCTCCGGTTACGAAGAAGCTGCTGCGCAGGGGCTGATCGCCGGTATTAACGCAAGCTTAAAAATAAAAAGGGGAAAGCCATTCATCCTGAGAAGAGATGAAGCTTACATCGGTGTTCTGATCGATGACCTCATCACAAAGGGAGTGGAAGAACCCTACCGACTCTACACTTCCCGGGCTGAATACAGGCTTTTCCTCCGGATCGACAATGCGGATAAAAGATTAACTCCCTATGGATATAAAATGGGATTGATTTGCGAAAAAGACTACGAAACTTTCCTGAAAAAACAGGAAAAAATCAAGAAAGCCATGAATTTCCTCCGTAGGGAAAAGATCCGGACAGAAAGCCAAGAAAGCCTGTCTCTCTGGGATTTTCTAAAAAAACCTGAAGTGAAACTTAAAAATATGGTAGAATATACAAAATTTAACGTGCATTTATCAGATGAAGAGATGCGTCATACAGAATCAGAGATCAAATACGAAGGTTACATAAGAAAACAAGAAAGGGAGATCGCGAGAATCCGGAAGGCTGACGGAGAAAAAATTCCGGAGAACACAGATTTCCTTAAAATCCCCGGATTGACTCGAGAAGCGGCAGAAAAATTGGATGAATTCCGACCTCCGACAATAGGCGAAGCAAAAAAAATACCGGGTGTCACTCCAGCGGCCACAGTGAATCTGCATGTTCACCTGCAGGTTCAGAAGAGAAAAAGGCAGGTCAAACAAAATGTTCCACGTGGAACATTGAAAAACAATGAGTAAAATCATAGCGATAGCCAACCAAAAAGGGGGAGTCGGAAAAACAACGACTGCGATTAACCTCGCCGCCGCGCTGGCCCTGACGAAAAAAAGGACTCTGGTGGTCGATTTTGACCCCCAAGGAATGGCTACGATCGGATTGGGAAAAACAAAAGAGACCAAGAAAGGAGTCTATCAGGCTCTGATGAACGGGCAGAGGATGATGGACTGTATCCACCCCACAGACGTTAACAAACTCTATATCTGTCCTTGCTCACCTGAATTGGCGGGCGCAGAGGTTGAGCTGTTTTCCAAAGAAAGAAAGGAAAAAAGGTTGCGCGAAGCCTTGATTCAGGTTAAGAATTTTTTTGATTTCATCTTTATCGACTGCCCTCCTTCCCTCGGTTTTCTCACCATCAACGCTCTCACGGCTGCCGACTCTGTCCTCATCCCGGTCCAGTGCGAGTTTTTCTGCATGGAAGGCATTCCCGAACTTTTCCGTATCCTGGATGAAGTGCGCACCTACCTGAATCCCTCGCTTGCCATCGAAGGCATCCTTCTCACCATGTATGACGAACGGACGAACCTCTCCAAGCAGGTCGCCCGTGAGGTGCAGCGTTTTCTCAAGGAAGTCACGTATAGGGTCATCATCCCTCGAACAGTCAAACTTGCCGAAGCTCCAAGCTACGGCAAGCCGGTTATTCTTTACGCAAAAAGCTCTAAGGGAGCCGCGGCTTATCTAAATTTAGCTCAGGAGATTCTACAGAGATGAAAAAGAAAGCGCTCGGAAAAGGTTTAAAAGCGTTCATCCCGGGGGAATACGGCATCTTGAAGGAGGAACGGTTTGCAGAGCTGGACATCGAAAAACTCAAGCCAAGCTCTTACCAGCCGAGATTGAAATTCAGCAAAGATTCCATGGAAGAGCTAGCCAGCTCGATAAAGGAATCTGGCATTCTTCAACCTGTGCTTGTCGTTCCAGAGGGAAACCATTACACCATTATCGTCGGAGAACGCCGGTGGCGTGCAGCCCAGAAGATCGGCTTTAAAAAAATTCCCTCCATCATCCGCTCCATGCCCGTAGCCCAGCAGCTTGAAACTTCCCTCGTCGAAAACATACAAAGAGAAGACCTGAATCCTTTAGAAATCGCACTGGCCTACCAAAAACTCAGCCAGGAATTGAACTACACGCAGGAGGATATCGCTAAAAAGGTGGGGAAGGACAGGGCTTCCGTAGCCAACTATCTCCGTCTTATCAACCTGCCGAAGGAAATCCAGGATTATCTGGCAGCAGGAAGCATTTCTATGGGCCATGCCAGAGCCCTGCTCTCTCTTGAAAATTCAAAAACGCAGATTGCATTTGCCCGGAAAATTATAAAAAAACAACTCTCTGTCCGGCAGGTTGAAAAGACAGCTCAAAAACTCAAGGACGCACCTCAAAGGGAAAAGAGGCGCCCGCTTGATCCTGACCTCATGGCCCTCCAGGAAGAATTCATCCGATATCTGGGAACAAAGGTTTCCATCTCCGGAAGCCAGAACAGGGGAGTCATAAAAATCCATTATTTTTCAATAGAAGAATTAAACCGAATTTTTGATAAAATAAAGGAGTGAACCGATGGAAGACAGAAAAAGTGAAATAGACGAAAACAATTTGACGGGATTTTTAGACAAGGACACTCAGATCGAAGGAGAGTTGATCTTCAAGGGATCGTTCCGTATTGATGGAGTATTCAAAGGAAAAATAAACTCTGAATCCACTCTCATCGTCGGAGAGAACGGAAAGGTCGAAGCAGACATCATTATCGGTTTCATCATCATCAACGGCGAAGTCAAGGGCAACATCCAGGCCCGTGAAAAAGTGGAAATCAATGCAAGCGGTCGAGTCATCGGGACAGTCACCTCTCCAACGCTGGTTGTTGAAGAGGGAGCCTACCTGGAATCCAGCTGTCAGACCTCTGAGCTGCCACCACCGCCCGAACATCCCGAAGAGCCTGAAAAACCGGAGGAAGAGGTCGAAACGGAATACTAATCTTGAAACTCGCAACAGGAATCATCCCCGCGCGATATCATTCGGTACGATTCCCGGGAAAGCCTCTGGCTTTGATCAATGGAAAATCCATGATCCAACGCGTCTATGAAGCCGCATGCACAGCAAAAAACTTGGAAAGTGTTGTTGTGGCCACTGACGACGAAAGGATCTTACAGGCTGCTCAAAATTTTGGAGCAGAGGTTCGGATGACCTCTCCCTCTCATCGTTCTGGCACCGACAGGGTGGCTGAGGTTGCCCTGGAAACACAAAGCCCGATCATCATCAATATTCAGGGAGATGAACCCCTCATTCAAGGAGAAGCCATTGATGAACTGGTGGAGGCTCTGCAGGATGAAGACATTCCGATGGCCACTCTTGCTGCGAAAGAGGATGACATGAATCTACTGGACGATAGCAATGTCGTCAAGGTTGTGTTTGATGAAAAAAGCTTTGCCTTGAATTTTTCCCGTTTTCCTCTTTCTTTTCCGGCATCAGAATATTTCTGGCGTCACATCGGGATATACGGCTATCAAAAGGATTTTCTCCTCAAATTTTGCCGGATTCCTCCCTCCAGACGGGAAAAAACAGAAAAATTGGAGCAGCTCAGAGCATTGGAGAACGGCTACAGGATAAAAATCGTAGAAAGTTCGCATTCACCCTTGAGTGTCGACACACCTGAGGATATAATCAGGATTGAAAATTTATTGAAAGACGTGAACAGATGACAAAGTTCATTTTCATCACAGGAGGAGTCCTTTCTGCGCTGGGAAAGGGCATCGCCGCCTCTTCCATCGGAGCATTACTGGAAAGCCATGGGTACAAAATCACGCTCCAGAAATTCGATCCTTACCTCAACATCGACCCAGGCACCATGAATCCTTTCCAGCACGGGGAAGTCTACGTCACGGATGACGGGGCTGAGACCGACCTGGACCTGGGTCATTACGAACGGTTCACCTCTACCAAGATGACCAAAGCCCATAACTGGACAGCCGGACAGATCTATGAGGCAATCATCAGAAAAGAGCGCAAGGGAGAATATCTTGGCAAAACAGTCCAGGTCATCCCGCATGTCACCGATGATATCAAAAAGGCATTCTATGCGGTTGCCGATAAAAACGATATCGTGATCGTGGAAATCGGCGGGACCGTGGGAGACATCGAAAGCCAGCCATTCCTCGAAGCCACAAGACAGATGAGGCTCTCACTCGGTCATGATCAAACGGTCTTTATCCACCTGACGCTGGTCCCTTTTATCCAGACATCTGGAGAACTCAAAACGAAACCCACCCAGCACAGCGTCCGGGAACTCCAGGCCATCGGAATCCAGCCGGATGTCATTCTTTGCCGCACGGACAGGGATCTCCGGCAAGACATAAAGGCCAAGATCTCACTCTTCACCAACGTCCCTCTGGAAGCCGTGATTACAGCCAAAGATGTGGATAACGTCTACGAAATCCCGCTCCATTATGCCCGGGAGAACCTGGATAGGATCATCCTCAAGCAGCTGAAACTCCCTCAGAGAAGAAGGAATCTCGCCCGTTGGAAAACTCTGGTGAACAGGATGAAAACTCCAGGCGATGAAGTCAACATTGCTCTGGTCGGCAAGTACGCAGGGCTTCAAGATTCCTACATGAGTCTCAACCAGGCTTTGTATCATGGAGGAATCGCCCACAGGCTCAAAGTTAACATATCCTGGATCGAGGCCGAAGACATCGAAGCCGGCAAGCCGGAGGAAATCCTGGCGGATGCGGACGGGATTCTGGTCCCCGGCGGCTTTGGTGTGAGGGGAATAGAGGGAAAAATTAAAGCGGTGACTTACGCTCGCAAAAAGAAGGTGCCTTTTTTCGGCATCTGTTTGGGGATGCAGGCGGCTGCTATCGAGTATGCCCGGAATACCGCATCGCTCAAAAACGCCAACAGCACTGAGTTCAACGCCCGAACCCTCCATAAAATATTCTTTAAATGGAGGGAACTCAAAGGGGTCAAAGACCTGGGCGGCACTATGAGGCTGGGTCAGTATCTCTGTCACCTGAAAAAAGGGTCCTTTGCGGAAAGGGCCTATGGAAAACTGAGCATCTACGAGCGCCACCGCCACCGCTACGAATTCAATCCCGAATACGAAGAAATTCTGGCCAAGGCAGGCCTCTTCATCTCTGGGAAAAATCCTGACCATGACCTGGTGGAGATCGTGGAGGTCAAGGACCATCCTTGGTTTCTCGGTTGCCAGTTCCATCCTGAATTCAAATCCAAGCCTCTGGACCCACATCCTCTCTTCAAAGCCTTTATCGGAGCAAGCTATGCCTATCGTTCCAAAAGAAATATCCATAAACGAAAAAGTTAAGATCGGCGGGAGCCATCCCTTTTTCCTGATCGGAGGCCCCTGCGTCATCGAAAGTCAAGAACATGCCCTTTTCATGGCCAAAGAAATAAAAAACACATGCCAGGATCTCGGCGTGAGCTTTATTTTCAAGTCCTCATTCGATAAGGCCAACCGTTCCTCCGTATCATCCTATCGAGGACCAGGGCTGAAATCAGGGCTGGAAATCCTGAATCTCGTAAAAAACGAGGCGAGTGTTCCTGTCCTCTCTGACGTTCATGAGACAAGCCAGGTCGAAAAGGCTGCCCGTGTTCTGGATGTGATCCAGATCCCAGCTTTTCTCTGCCGTCAAACAGACCTGCTCGTGGCTGCAGCCCAAACCCAAAAACCGCTCAACATAAAAAAGGGACAGTTTCTGTCTCCCTATGAGATGACAAATGTCGTGGAGAAAGTGGTCAGCCAGAACAACGAAAAAATTATCCTCACTGAGAGAGGTAACTCTTTTGGTTACAATAACTTAATATTTGATATCCGGTCCATTCCAGTAATGAAGGGATTGGGATTTCCTGTCGTTATCGATGCCTCGCACAGCGTCCAAAAACCGGGAGCCGAGGGGGTATCTTCAGGAGGAGATGCAGAATTCATCCCTTTTGTGGCCAAGGCCGGAGTCAGCGTCGGAGCAGACGGAGTCTTCCTCGAGATCCACGATAATCCCTCCAAAGCGCTCTCTGACAAGCATAACTCATTGAATTTAATTGATTTAAAAAATCTTCTGGAAGCCTTGCTCAGGCTTGAAAAAGCAAGAGATGGGAATCAGGGCAGCACATAGAGTATAATAAGGCACCATGACTAAAGACGAAATAATCCAGACTGGGAAAAAAGTCCTGCGCATCGAGGCAGATGCGGTCAAAACGCTGGCATCAAACCTGGATGAAAACTTTTTCAATGTCGTAGAACTTCTTTTCAATTCAAGGTCCCGTGTCATCGTGACCGGGATGGGAAAATCCGGACTAGTCGGCCGGAAGATTGCCGCCACGCTCTCCAGCTGTGGCACGCCAGCGCTGTTCATCCACCCGGCTGAAGCCGGGCACGGAGACCTCGGAATGATCGTCAAAGAAGATATCCTGATAGCCGTCTCCTACAGCGGGGAAACAAAGGAGATTCTCGACCTACTGGATTACTTCAAGAGGGCCGGGATAAAACTCATCAGCATCACAGGAAACAAAAGATCAAGACTGGGCAAATACAGCGACATCGCCCTGGAAGCACGGGTCGAAAAAGAAGCCGAGCCGAACGGCCTGGTTCCCACAGCGAGTTCCACGGCAGCCCTGGCTATGGGGGACGCCATCGCCATCGCTTTGATGAAGAAAAAGGGATTCGGAGAGGAGGATTTTGCGGTTGTTCATCCCAAAGGAGTGGCAGGAAAAAAGCTTCTCAAGATTAAAAGCCTGATGCACATAGGCAGGAAGATCGCCCGGGTCTCTCTTGAAGCTCCGATGAAAGACGTAATCGAAGAGATATCCAGGAAAAATCTGGGAATGACGTGCGTCGTGGATGATGAGGAGAAGCTTGTCGGGATCATCACCGATGGTGACCTGAGGCGGAGAATCCAGGAATACGGCAAAAGCTTCCTGGATAAGACGGCTCAAGACTGCATGACTCCAGACCCCTTTACGGTCAACAAGGAGGATCTCGCTACGACTGCTTTGAACATCATGGAGGAGAACACAATCACCTCCTTGGTCATCAAAGACAAAGAGGGAAAGATTGAAGGGATCATCCATCTCCATGACCTGTGGCGCACAGAGATGTTCTGATGAATGCAAAAGATCGAGCGCGTAAGATTAAAATGATCGTCATGGACGTGGACGGCACCCTCACGGACGGGACCATCCTTGTGCTCCCCGACGGTGAAGAACTCAAGTCCTACAATGTCAAGGACGGCGCCGGCATCCTGCTCGCTTACCTGGCTGGGCTGAAGACGGGGATCATCACCGGAAAAACATCAAAACCTCTGGAAAAAAGAGCGGAGAAGCTGAAAATCTTTGTAGTTCACCAGGGAATCTTAGATAAGAAAAGGGCTCTTTCTGATATCCTGGAAAAGACCAAGCTCAAACCCGAGCAGATCGCCTACATAGGGGACGACATCGGAGACCTTGAAGTCCTCAAATCCGTGGGCCTGGCCGGCGCTGTGGCCGATGCTCATCCGGAGCTCAAAAAATACAGCCATTTCGTTTGCACTCAACCCGGAGGCAAAGGAGCGGTCCGGGAGTTCATCGAGTTTATCCTGGAGTCCCAGGACAAATGGAATGAAATCGAAGAAAATTTCAAGACTTTGACTGAGAAGAAAGAATTTAAATTTTGAAACCCGACGGATTCGCCGGGAACGCAGAACCAGGCCAAAACAGAAAGGAATTCAAGGGTAACTGTCTTGAATGATTTTGGCTCCATGGGAGGAAAAGGTGAAAATCAATCCTGAAATTTTCAGACAGTATGACATCAGAGGAATCGTTGATGAAGACCTGACTCAAGAAACCGTGGAATTGTTAGGCAAGGGAATCGGTTCCTATTTCCGCAAGAACAAAAGTCAAAAAGTGGCGCTGGGGCGGGACGGCCGCCTGAGTTCTCCCCTCTTCTCAGAAATGTTGACCAAAGGGCTCCTTTCCTCTGGATGTCAGATCATTGACCTTGGTGTCATCCCCACTCCTTTGCTCTATTTCACCATGTACCAAAAAAAGATGGAAGCTGGCGTGATCATTACCGGCTCCCACAATCCCCCAAACTACAACGGCTTTAAAATGATGGTGGGAGAGGAAACGCTCTTTGGAGAAGCCATCAAGGACATCTTCACTCTCATCCAAAGCGGAGATTTCATAGAAGAGAAGAGCTCTGATCAAAAAGATTACAACATCGTCCCAGAATACCAGGATTACGTTTTAAACACTGTAAAGCTTGATAAAAAGCTGAAAGTGGTCGTGGATGCCGGGAACGGAACTGCAGGCGTTGTTGCGGTTCCGATCTTCAAGAAACTGGGCTGTGAGGTCATCGAGCTCTACTGTGAGGTGGACGGCAGCTTCCCCAACCACCATCCGGACCCCACTCTTCCCGAAGCCCTTGAAGACCTGATTCAAAAAGTGAAAGAAACCAACGCTGACCTGGGGATTGCTTATGACGGCGATGGAGACAGGATCGGCGTTATCGACGATGTGGGGAACATTATCTGGGGAGATGTGCTGATGGTGCTCTTTGTTCGTGATATCCTCCCCTCAAACCCCGGTGCTCCGATCATCTCAGAGGTGAAGGCCTCGAAAGTCCTGTATGACGAGATTGAAAGGTTGGGCGGCCGCCCCATCATGTGGAAAACTGGACATTCCTTTATTAAGAAAAAAATCAAGGAAGAAAAGGCTCTTCTGGCCGGAGAGATGAGCGGTCATATCTTCTTTGCGGACCGTTTTTTCGGCTTTGATGATGCTATTTATTCCTCAGCCCGTCTCCTTGAGATTCTCTCCCGGTCCGACAAAAAAATCTCCCGGATGCTCTCAGACCTTCCTAAAACCTTCAATACTCCTGAAATCAGGGTGTACGCATCGGATGAAGTCAAATTCAAGATCGTGGAAGAAGTCAAAAAAGAATTATCGCAGAAATACCCTATCATCGATATCGACGGAGTCAGAGCCATCTATCCTCGGGGGTGGGGCCTGGTCCGCGCTTCCAATACTCAAGAAGTCCTGGTCCTTCGTTTTGAAGCAGACACAGAAAAAGACCTCGAAAACATAGAGAGCGAAATCAAACAGGTCATCGAGGATGTCATTCAAAGGTTGGGATAGTCTTGACCCTGTGTCTACCCTTGACTCAGAGTTTCCTTCTCAAGAACATCCGGGGATAAATCCGAATGCACGGGGTCAGGTCTTCATTTCCCATTTTTGGCACTAGGATGTATAATTCTCTGTTTGTGCGGCATAAATGGGAAGTCGAGACCTGACTCTTCTATTTAGTCTTTCTTGTTTATGCTCAACGTCTTATCTTGATTGTGAAGGAGTTTAAAATGGATCTTCGAGTGATCATCTTGGCAGGAGGAGCGGGCACACGATTCTGGCCAGTAAGCCGGAAGATCCGACCGAAGCAGTTTCTCCCGATAGTGAGCGAAAAAACGATGATCGAGGAGACGATCGAGCTCCTTTCCTCTCAAGTTCCTCTAAAAAATATCTACACCATCGCCAATCCCGAAAAGACTGAGATGATTAAAAACCTCCTCCCGGATCTCCCGGACAAGAACCTCCTGGTAGAGCCGATCGGAAGGAACACTGCCCCATCCTTGATACTGGCGACAGCCCGGATCCATCTTCAGAATCCAAAAGCGGTCCTGGCGGCCTTACCCGCTGACCATCTTATAAAGGATTCCGCTCTTTTTCTCCGGAAACTTGAGGCCGCAGCCGCCGCAGCATCAAGCGGAGACCACCTGATCACATTCGGAGTTCCTCCGACCTATCCGGCCACTGGATACGGATACATCCGGTTCTCCGCAGACCATTCCGTCCACTCTCTGGACGAACCTTTTCATGCTGTCCAGGAATTCAAGGAGAAACCGGATCTCGAACAAGCCAAGGCCTTCCTCAAAAAAGGAAATTACTTCTGGAATTCGGGGATGTTCCTCTGGCAGGCAGACGTTTTCGCCAGGAAACTGGAACGTTTTGCGCCAGAGATGTTTTCCTATTGGAAACAAATCCAGGATGCTCTCGAGGCCAATGATGAGGCGCGAATCGCCTCCCTCTTCGAAGAGATCCCTTCCATCTCCATCGACTATGCCCTGATGGAAAAGGCCGAAGGCGTTCTGATGGCAAGGGGTGATTTTGGCTGGTCCGACGTGGGCGCCTGGTCCTCTCTCGCCGACATATGGCCTCAGGACGAAACGGGAAATGCCTTGCGGGGAGATAATATCATCCTGGATTCCCAGGATTGCCTCGTCTACAATCCCGATAAGCTCACGGCCTTGATCGGAGTGAAGGACATCATCGTAGTCAACACAGAGGATGCCCTGCTCATCGCCCACAGAAACCAGGACCAGAAAGTGAAGGATATTGTAGGAGAGCTCGAAAAAAAGAAAAAAACGGAATACCTGTAGCGAGAAACATCCCCCCATCATGATAGACCTGACAAAGAACGAAAGAAACCTCAAAAAAGCGATCCAGCGGGCCAGGGAACGCGACATCATCATCCCGGATTGACAACGAATCTTGGCTCTGTTATAAGCTTCTTTTTAGAAAACGGAAAAGAACCGGTTGGGACAATAGCCATAACGCGACTCCAGCCCTCACAAAGGCATCATGAATGAAAACTGAATACTCGATAAAAACCTGCCAGGAACTCGAAAAAGTCTTTAAAGACCAGAAGATCCTCCGTCCTTTTCGTGTTCAGCGGTATGACCCCGGCACTGAACTCACCTATGAAATCCAGGGCGTAGTGCCGGCTGGTACCGCCCGGCTGAAGTTAGAGGTCGAAGAGTTTGTGGGCGGGGGTTTTGCCGGCCAGGTATACAAGGTCCGACTGAAAGATGTGAAATCCCTCGAGGGACGGGTTGAAGGTCTCTATCAAGGTCATTCCTACGCGACGAAGATCTTTATCCCTCCCTCCGGATTTGCCAAGTTCTTCCGGAACATAATCTACGCGGCTGGCTTTCAGGGGCCCTTCTCACTCCAAGTCAATCCAGATGCGGTCAGAGCAGGAGCGCTGTGGCAGAAACTCATCCGGCGGGGTGCAGGCGTGCGATTGGGCTCTGAAAATGCTGTGGTGGACATCCTGGCCACTTTCATCGACCCCTCACTCGGAAGCTGTGGAGAACTCAGCGAGTGGATCGACGGCCGCCTGTGGCGCCTCGAAGCGGATGACAACCTGGATGCTCGTAAAAAATGGAAACCGGGAGACCCGGATGATGAGTTGGAGTCTCCAGAGTACCGTGCGAAACGAACCTTCATGAGACGTTTGGTACGGCTGCTGCACGAGATGGGAGCTGTAGAACTCGCCCGACAGTATGAATGGTGGACATGCAAAAGCCAGCCCAATGTCCTCAAGAGGACCGCATCCGATCCCGATCCTGCCGGAGGACATGTGGCTGTGGATTTTCGAGCGGGTCTGGCTCTTCATCTTTTCCTTCCGATGAGTCCGGCAGATTTCAAGCTTATCCTCAAGGGCATATCTCGAGGAAGCCTTGTCCAGTTTGACCGGGGCAATAGAGGCCGGCTCCAGAGCTTTATGGAAGCCCATCCCGAGGCCTTTGCCGGCATGCACGAGGGATTCGAAGAACTCACAAAAGCTGAAAAGCATTACCGGGAGTCACTGCCTGACATCCCGCATCATCATTTTAAACTGATCTTCCGTCCCAGGCTGTGGTCATCCATCCTGAAGAGCAGCATCAAAAGCTGGGAAGTCCGCAACATCGTCGACGAGGACACAGCGATTAGACTGCCAGAGAGGAAATTCCTGACTGTCAGGTTATACATCCTGGGACTCCTTCCCTTCCTAGGAAATTTCTTAAGGAAGCTGCGGGGACGAAAGGACTACAGACGGCATTACGGCCGGATGCTGACCAGTTTTCCTTATTTCCGCCGCGCGGTGAAAGCCAGGATCTCTGAATCTCTCATCCGCTGGCACCGCGCAGGGCGTGTGGATGAGAAACGAACACAGAGGCTGTCCAAGCACCCTTCGAGATTTTTTTCTCACTTGCCTCTCTCAATCCTCCCGGCAAAAATGCATCGTTTCTTTTCAGACAGACGATTCTTCCTGCGATCCCTGGACAATATTTTTATCAGGCCCCTGCGCCTCTACTTCAAGGCTGAAGCCAGAGAGAAGTGGCTGCAAGAGACTGTATCCCAGGGAGAGAAGAACGGCATGCTGACCCGCAAAGAAGCCACCCACATCAACTCCCAGATAAAAGAGCCTTTCATCCAGAAATACCTGAAAAGTCTTGCTGTCCATGTGTGTACGGTCCCGGTGACCCAGATCGTCTCTGTGGCCGTCGCTCTGATCTATGTTCGACTGCATCCTGAACTCTCCTGGCAGCAAGCATCCCTGCACGCGGGTATTATTCTCGGACTCTTCCAGGTCACTCCCGTCTCTCCAGGCTCACTCGTCCGAGGGCTCTATGTGACCGCGCTCGTTTTGAGGGAAAGGAATTTTAAAGACTACAACATCGCGTTCTTTCTCAGTTTCTTCAAGTACATAGGCTATCTGTCATTCCCGATCCAGATGGCTTACCGCTACCCCGACCTGGCCCGCTTCATGGCCGGCCACTGGGCCACAGGAGCGGTGCACGTCGTGCCTGTCTTCGGAGAGAGAGGCGCCTTGCTCGAACATGCTGTCTTTGACCTTTTCTACAACTTCCCACTGAATATCCGACGCCGTATCCGAAAGCGGCGGGAACTCCGCTCAGCCCTAAAACCAAGACGCTGGCACGTTCCTCTGTGTGCACTGGGGGGAGCTCTACTACTGGCTTCTGAGGATATGATTTATTACAACCTGGTCGGTCACATCCCCCGTTTCGGAGACATCTGGTGGCTGGCTCTCTGGATCCCTGTTTTTGCGGCGGCCGCCACAACAGCTTGGGCCGGAGGAGCCGCTCTTTCCAGAAGAATAGGTATGGGCGTTCTCTGCGGAGCCTTGATCGGGCTTCTCTATGCCGCATCCAATGTTCTTCTGAGATATTTCCTCATGCCTGAGGGAGGGGAGATCCTCACAGCTCTTCAACTCCTGGACCGGATAGCCCCCGTGGCTTTATGGAGAATCTTTGTTTTCATGATTCTCGCCCTGATAGGAACATTCCTAACCGAGACAAGGCCGATCAAAGCCTGATAATCCCAGCCGGAACAAACAGAAAACCTGTATCCAATATACTCAGAGTCGACAATGCCTTTGACCACACGGCCTTAAACTATCTGAACAGGTTTGTTGTCCGAGTAAAGAAGAAAGGAATGCCTCGGAAGGTCCACATCAACAGCACAGGAAGGCTTTATGAGCTCCTTGTTAAATGCTTTTTGGTTTCTTCTAAATTCCCGCGAGCTCCTACTTTTTGGCCGGGGGCTTCTTCTTCGGCTTCAGAGGGGGAATCTTGATATCGATGACATTGACCTCTCCAAGGGAAGAAAGAGGCTTGTCAAAATCTTCCTCCTTCCCGACCACGAGGATCTGGACTTTATCCGGATGCAAGTATTTACGGGCTACCCGCAGCACGTCTTCCTTCGAGACTTTCTCCACTCCCTTTTTGACTCTATCCATGAAATCAAGCGGATAGCCGAAGAATTCGTAGGTCATCATCCTGTTGACGATCTGGGCACGGCTTGAAAAATTGAAGACAAAGGAATTCAAGTACTGGTCCTTGGCCTTAGCCAGCTCCTCGTCAGTCACTTCCTCTTCTGTCATCCGCTCTAACTCTTTGATCATAAGACTGATCGCATAAATCGTGGACTCCGACTTGGTCTGAGCCCCACAGCTGAATACTCCGGGAGCAAGATAATAGGCACCGTATCTTCCCCAGACGCTGTAAGCCAGGCCCTCGTCCGTCCTGATCTTCTTGAACATCCGATCAAAAGAAAGGATGGAGTTCATGACGCTCAAGGCTGGGTAATCAGGATTGCTCATCAACCCACCGATATGGCCGAGCATGATATTAGACTGATTCACATCCTTCTTGTGGACCAGGTTGACCGTAGGTTTAAACTCATAATCGACTTTGGGCATGGGAGGGACATCGATCTTGGCAGCTTTCCATTTTCCGAGGGCTTTTTCGATCTTTGCTGCCATGTCTTTGCTGTCGAAATCTCCCCATGCGGCCATCAGGATGTTGTTCGGATGGAAGTATTTCTCGTAAAAACCCACGATATCATCTCTCGTTATCCCCGCAATAGTGGCATATTCGGACTGACGGGCATAGGGGCTGTCTTTTCCGAAGATGATCTTATAGAACTCACGGTTTGAGATCTGCCCGATGTCATCATTCCTCCGTGCGATAGCTGTTCGTTCCTGAATCTGGGCCAGCCGGATCTTATCCTCTGCAAAAACCGGGTTCATCAGGATATCAGCCAGAATTTCGAGCGCCCTGTCGATGTCTTCTTTGAGGACGGAAACTCCGATGTATCCTGACGCCTCGCCGATACTCGTCGATACCGAGGCGGCTAGAGTCTCCAACTCCTTATCGATCTCATCACCTGTCATCGATGAGGTGCCACCCGTCCGAAGGACCTGTCCGGTTATGGATGCCAGGCCGATCTTTGTGGCCGGTTCAAAAACGGAACCGACATGAACCATGGCTCTCATATCGATTGTCGGATATTCATGGTCTTCCACCAAAAAGAGCTTGAGTCCGTTCTTCAGCATTACGGTCTCTACCTTGGGCATCTTGATGGGATTCAGCGTGGGAAAGATAAACTTATCCTTGGGATTTTTCTGCGCAAAGATAAAAACCCCAGAAAGAAAAATCAAAAGAAAGACCACAGAAAACGCTTTGAACAGTCTTTTATGTTTCATCGTCATTTTCCCCTCTCCTTATTTGGCATAGACAATCTCGCCGATCGTCCTCTGCTTCTTGATCAGGTAAGTGCTGGCCGCACGCTTGATGTCCTCTGCTGTAACAGCTCTGACTTCTTGGACCTGGTCAAACAGAAGCTGCCAATCTCCGAGAACGACATCCGCATAGGTCAGCAGGGCCGCCATGCTGGAGTTGGATTTCATCTGAGACAAAAAGCCCTTAATCGCGCTTCTTTTGAATTTCGTCAACTCTTCAGGAGTGACCGACTCCGTCTTCACCTTCTCGATCTCCTCCTCTATGAGCGCCAGGCATTCTGCTGAAGTTTTTCCCTGGGCTGGGACAACAAAGAAAGCGATCAGGTTTGAGAATTTTTCACCGGGAAAGCCGTTGAAGCTCTGCGTGGCTACCGCCACTTTCTTCTCCTTGACCAACACCTGGTATAATCTCGAAGAACGTCCCTGTCCCATGATGTTGGCCAGCGCTTCCAGGGCAGCACTGTCTTTGTGGCGGAAGTTCGGGCGGTGATAACCGAAGAGGAGCATGGGCTGGGACTTGGCCTCGACGATGACTCGCCGCTCTCCCCATTGCTCAGGCTCTTCTGTCCGGACTGTTTCTGGCTTGGGGCCGCTGGGAATCCGTCCAAAGTAGATTTCCGCCATCTTGAACACATCTTCCGCTTGGACATCTCCCACGATCCCGACAGTCAGGTTACTCGGGCTGTAGAATCTATTGAAGTAATTTTCAACATCCTTACGCGTGATATTTCTCAAGTCAGACATATGGCCGACCACTGAATGGTGATAGGGATGCGCCTTAAAGGCTGTGGCCAGAAAATCCTCAACCAGTCTGCCGACCGGCCGGGTTTCCACGCCCAACCGTCTCTCTTCCATGACCACATCTCTCTCTTTATAGAATTCACGAAAAACAGGATTGAGGAACCTGTCAGAAGTCACAGCCATCCAGTACTCCAGCTTGTTCGAGGGAAGACTGTCGATGTACTGGGTGGCGTCACTGCTGGTATAAGCGTTAATCCCCCTGTCGCCTTCTCTCCGCATCATGTCGATCAGATCATTGTTCACGACGTATCCCTTTGCCTGAACACGCAGGGCCTCGAACTTCTTCTTCATTTCCTTGAGTTTTTCGTCATCCGGCGCAGCTTTTACCTTCTCCCTCTTAATCTCATTATACAAAGCATCCATCTCCTTCAGTATTTTCTTCTCGGACTCATAGTCATTGGTGCCGACAGTCGTTGTGCCCTTGAAGGCCATGTGTTCCAGTAGATGAGAGATGCCCGTGATCCCGTACGACTCATTGGCGCTTCCCACATCCGCGTACACGTGAAAGGACACAACAGGAGCTTCATGACGCGAGAGGACGATGAGCCTCATTCCGTTCTCCAGGACATGAATTTTCACCCGGTTCTTGATCTCATCGAACGTCTGGGCAAGAAGCGACAGGCTGAATACCGAGACGACTGCGAGGAAGAACACCAGCCTGAACAACATTCTTTTTTTCAAACGCATGCTGTTTACCTCCTTTTAATTTTTAAATCTATTTTGAAAAACCTATTTCTTTATTTTCTTCAGTCCCAGGTCCTTGAGCTGCCTCGAGCCCACTTCTGAAGGGGAACCTGTCAGCAAACACAAGGCACTCGTGGTCTTGGGGAAGGGGATGACGTCCCGAATAGACTCTTCTCCGGCGAGGAGCATCACGATCCGGTCAAACCCCAGAGCAATGCCGCCGTGAGGAGGTGTTCCGTAAGCGAGGGCCTCCAGGAAAAACCCAAACTTCTCTGTGGTCTCTTTCTCACTCAGACCGAGGAGCTCAAAGATCCTTCCTTGAAGGTCAAGGTCATGGATTCGGATAGAGCCTCCTCCGATCTCAAACCCGTTCAGAACCAGGTCGTACGCCTTGGACCGAACCTTGAGTGGTTCCTTTTTCAGAAAATCCAGGTCGGACTCATGCGGCGAGGTGAAGGGATGATGCATGGAAACAAGACGTCCTTCTTCCTCGCTCCACTCGAAGAGGGGAAAATCCGTAACCCAGGCGAATTTGAAAAGCTTCTGATCCCCCTCCTGTTTGGCTACGAAATCTCCTCTGACCTCACCCAGCACTTTTAAGGCTGTAGCTTTTTCATCCGCAACCAGTAACACTAAATCTTCTGCTTGTCCTCTTAATTTGTCCCAGATGATGCTGAAATCCTTCTCGTCCAGCTTCAGAGACGATTTGAAGCCGTCCTGCATCTTGATCCAGATGACACCCTTTCCTCCCAGCTTCTTGGCTGTTTGATCGATCTTATCGAGCTGTCCGCGGGAGAGAACGCCTCCCTTCTCCACCAGCAATCCTTTCAACACCCCACCCTTGGATATCGCATCCCCGATAAGATTCGACCCAAGCTTCGAGCCGACTTCGGTCAAGTCGATGATTTCTGTCTCCGAGCGCAGGTCAGGCTTATCCGTCCCGAATCTCTCCATGCTGTCTTCATACACGAAACGCGGAAACGGGCGTTCTGCCTTGACCCCCACAAGCTCGAACACGGAAACCATCATGTCCTCTACCAGGTCAAAAAGGTCTTCGCGCTCGATGAAGCTCATCTCGATATCGATCTGAGTGAATTCAGCTTGTCGGTCTGCCCTGAAATCTTCGTCACGAAAACATCGCACGATCTGAAAATACCGGTCAAACCCAGATATCATCAACATTTGCTTGAAAATTTGAGGAGATTGAGGAAGAGCATAAAACCTCCCTTTATACTCCCGGCTTGGAACGAGATAATCCCTGGCCCCTTCTGGCGTGGATTTCGTCAGGAACGGAGTTTCTATCTCCAAAAAACCTTTGTGACTCAGAAAATTACGGACGGTGAGCGCGGCCTGGTGCCGGAGTTTGATGCTGCGCTGCATGGCAGGACGTCTCATATCCATGTACCTGTATTTAAAGCGCAGTTCTTCCGAAGCTTGAGGAGGGTCGGCGATGACAAAAGGAGGGACTTTGGATACGCTCAAGACCTTCAGTTCCTTCGCCACCACTTCGACCTCTCCGGTCGGGAGCTGCGGGTTCCGGGATTTTTCATCTCGCTCTTTCACCGTACCCTTCACGGCCACTACGTTCTCCATCCTGATCTTTTTCGCTTCTTCCAGGAGGGACTGATTGTCAGAGGTCACAACCACCTGAACCACACCTTCTCTGTCTCTGAGGTCGATAAAAACAAGATTCCCCATGTCTCGCTGTCTGTTGACCCAGCCAAAAAGGGTGACTTCCTGCCCCGTGTGTTCAGGCCGGACTTCTCCGCAGTAGACCGTTCGCTTCCATGCTGAAGGTTTGCCTGCATTCATGGAATCAACCTCGTGTTAGAAACATAAAATTATTCAGGAGGCTTTCCGGATGACTGCCAGGATTTCCTCCTGAGTTCTCTCTTCCTGCTGGCCCGTGGCCATGTTCTTGAGTTGATATTTCCCCTTTTTCACCTCGTCTTCACCGACGATCAAAACCCAGCTTGCTCCGAGCTTGTTTGCCCGGCTCATCTGGCTTTTCAAGCTTTTCTCTCTGTACTCCATCAGGCACTCCACTCCCTCTCTCCGCAAGAACTGGGTCAGGGCCATGCCCGCTTTTTTTGCCTCATCCCCCAAATACGCCAAATAAAGGAATTGTTCCTTCTGCTCAGCTCTGGGGACAACCGACAGCAGCCTCTCTAAACCCATGGCAAACCCGATCCCGCAGATATCCGGCCCCCCAAACTCTTTCATCATATCATCATATCTCCCTCCGCCCAGAATCGTGTCTTGAGCTCCGAGCCTGGAGGAGACAATCTCAAAAGTCGTCTTGGTATAATAATCAATCCCTCGTACTAGCCGAGGTTCAATCCTGTACTCTAATCCGAAAAACTCAAGATAGCCGCAGAACTGCCCGAAATGCTCCTCGCATTCCGGACAGAGATAATCCGTGATCTTGGGAAAGCTTTTTGCGATTGCCTGACATGTCTCCACTTTGCAGTCAAAAATTCTCAAAGGATTGGTGAGCACTTTCCTCTTGCAGTCCTCGCACAGCGTGTCTTTCTCTTGCTTTGCTTTGCTCCTCAACTCCTTGATGTAAGACGGCCGGCATTTCTTGCACCCGACAGAATTCACCAGGGTTTCCGTATCAGCAACCTTCAGCTCTTGAAGAAGATAGTCTGCCATCTCCACGAGCTCCGCATCCACAGCCGGATCCTGCTCGGCGAATACTTCAACGTCCAATTGATGAAACTGGCGGTACCGTCCTTTTTGAGGCTTGTCGTAGCGGAACATCGGGCCCATGAAGTAAAACCTCAAGGGATCGGGTTTCAGGTTAAGCCGGTGATCGATGATGGCCCTCACCACAGAAGGAGTGTATTCCGGCCTCAGGGTTAAGGAACGTCCTCCTTTATCCTTGAAGGTGTACATCTCCTTGATGACGATGTCCGATGTCTCTCCGGTCCCTTTCTCGAAGAGTTCTGTGGCCTCAAAGACCGGAGTCCTGATCTCTCTGTAGCCATAAAGTTCACACGCTCTCTTGACCACTGCCTCGACACCCTGCCATATCCTTGCCTCTCGAGGCAGTATATCTTTGGTTCCTTTGATGGCAGGAATCTGCTTCTTCATTTCTCCGAAAATACTCCGATCTTCCGGAATTTCTTGTATCTTTCTTCCAGCCTCTTCTCAGGAGATTTCGACTCCAACTTCTTTAAGACCTGATTCAGGGTCTTGTCCACATTCTTGAAAGTCTGTTCAAAATCTATGTGTGCCCCTCCCGGAGGTTCGGGAATGATCTTCTCGATTATTCCCATTTCCATCAGGTCTTTGGCTTCCATCTTTAAACTCAGGGCAGCCTGGGAAGTTGCCTTCTGGTCTTTCCAGAGAATGGCCGCACACCCTTCGGGAGAAATTACGGAGTAGAATGAATACTCAAGCATCAGGATGGCATCTCCCACGCCCACGGCCAGTGCTCCTCCACTCCCGCCTTCTCCGATAACCACGTTGACCATCGGAATTTTCAGCCTTGAAATCTCTTTCAGGTTATAGGCGATGGCTCCGGCCTGGCCCTGCTCTTCGGCTTTGATCCCGGGATAGGCTCCGGGAGTATCGATCAACGTGACGACTGGATGCCCGAATTTCTCAGCCAGCTTCATGACTCTGAGTGCTTTCCGGTAGCCCTCCGGGTTGGGCTGGCCAAAGTTGCGTTCAATCCTCTGCCGTGTTGTCCGTCCTTTTTGATGCCCGATAAACGCCACCGTGCGTCCCCTATAGAAGCCAAAGCCTGTCACTAAAGCAGGATCATCTCCCGCGTGGCGGTCGCCGTGCATTTCCATGAAATCATCGGTCAAATAGTCCAGGTAATCCATTGTATACGGGCGCTTGGGATGACGGGCTATCTGGACGATGTGGAGTGGGGTGAGATTCGGGCGGATCTTTTCCCATTTCTTCTCGATCTTCTGTTTGATCGGAGGGATCTTTTCTCTTTCCCGGGGGTCTTCACTCAATAAAAGTCCATCAATCTTTTCCTTGAGAAGGACGATCCCTTTTTCCAGCTTGTAAAAATCTTTTTCTTCATTCATCGGTTTGGATAATATCAGGTTTAATGCACCCGTCTATTCTATAGAGTTGCCTGAATTTTTGTCAAGCTGAGGGCTGAGAGACAGAAACAGATGTATCCGGAGAGTTTGATTTTTCTTTATTGACTGAATGGGAACATCATACTTAATTCAACCCATATTCCCCATATTAAACGCAAAAATCACTTAACAAGCTCACCCTAAGTTGTTATTATATAACAAAATAGAGGATGATAATGTCATCAAAAATGAAGCACGCAAAGGGTGAAAGATTAAACATCTGCTGACTCGTCCTGTTGGTCGCCCTTCGAGAAAACCGGTTGTATGGTTTCATGATTTCGGGTACCAGGCAGCAAACTGGAAAAAGAAACGGCGTGTTGTGGCGAAAGTGGAGTGGCATGTTTATTGCTATTTAAAACAGGGAATGTATGTTAAAACATTTAAGTCATTTCAAATCGCTTACAAGAACACAATGGACAATAACGGCATCTATAAAGGAGAAATAAAAATGCAGATCAATGATGAAATCATTAAAAAATATTATTCGGATGTTTCCCAGACGGAGCTCAAAAGGCTTCATGACTTTTTAAAGACACATACGATTAAACAAATTAATTTCAACGGCAAATCCATTCCCTACTATTCCTGCGGAGAAGGAGAAAAAACCATACTCACATTCAGTGGAGGTCACAGTGGTATGGAGGTTTTGTACGAAAGTATCCTAGGCTTTGAAAATCAATATAAAATGGTTGTCGTGAATATTTCCCCATTCAACAGGCTGGATGACTTCAGCGCTGGAGTCAATTGCATCCTTGACGAAGAAGGAATCGGCCGCGTTTCTGTCTTGGGGCAGTCGGCATCAGGGATATTCGCTCAGGCTTATTTCAAAAGGAACTATGACAGAGTGGACGCCATGGTTCTCACAAACACGCTAGCACCGAACAAGAAGAAAAATAAGAAGTGGGGAGTTTTTCTC
>Ga0114920_10000124_pt1 | contig 36021 bp, 58 predicted proteins | sample ChitaG_FD_88683 | JGI IMG/M metagenome (GOLD analysis project Ga0114920, IMG submission 88683) | Deep subsurface microbial communities from South Pacific Ocean to uncover new lineages of life (NeLLi) - Chile_00310 metaG | ecosystem: Environmental > Aquatic > Marine > Oceanic > Sediment ...
AACATGACGCAGTCCCAGGTTCTCCCTGAGGGCCAGGAAGCGATCATATACAGGATCAACGTGATGGCTCTGCCAGAAACGCCGCCGGAAGACATGGAGTTATTCTTATCCTATGGCTACGGCGAGTTTGTGCTGGATGACGACCTTCGCGCCAGGAGCGGCCCGCTGGTGACGTTCGCTTCAGCATACGGCGCCTATGGAAATATCATGACCACGAATACGACGGTCGTGGATGGAACGCTGGCAAACGGCGTCCCTTCGGCTGGCGCGCAGCCGCGCCTCATGCTACCGCTCTATATCGCGGAGAAGCGGACTTTCCGTTTCAGCATCATATTCTACGAAGCCATCACGCTGTCAGCCGGTCTCCTGGTTTACGTCATGCTGGACGTATTGCAGACCCGACCCCTGCGGTAGAAGGAATTTTAGATTTTAGATTTTAGATTTTCGATGCTGTCAATCGAAAATCACAAATCAAAAATCAAAAATCTTGAAAGGGGGTTACTATGGGTGCAAACAACCGAGACGGAATACCTGGTGAATTTTACCAGATACAGGTCGAATTGACGGCCGGGCCTGGTGTCACCGTTACGACGACGCCCTCCGTACCCATCGGCTCTATACCGTTTCGCTGGGAGGAGCTTGGGGCGGCGTGGGATTCGTCAAACGGTGATTGGGATATTCGGATCACCGACGACGCCATGAACAAGAGCTTCAGCCCGCACAGGATCAAGGTCTCCACGCTGTTAGGCTCAACCGAAAGGGCGCCCTATCAACTGGCTGCGCCCTGGATATTTGGAGGCGGCAGCGCGATCATGATAGAGGCTCAAAACAGGCACGCCACAAACACGGATACGCTGACGCTGACGTTCATAGGCCGCAGGCTACCGCCAGAGGCGGCATAGCGGAGGGGGTGATCCAATGAGCGCAGGACAGCCCCTACGCAACAAGCAGGGCCTGGGTCTGACCATCCCCAGGGTGGACACTGACATGATCAGCGCGCTGTGCGCGATCAACCGCCAGCTAGCAGAGCGGATCGATCAACTGATCGAGGTGACGCGCACGGCAGCCGGCGACCGGGTGCGCGGAGAGAGCGCGGCGGGTCTCCTTCGCATCCTTTTGGCCTCCATGCCCAGAGATCACCGGGTCCTGGTCGTAGGAACCAGTATAACGCCGCTGGCAGAAAACAGAGGAGGCCTCGACGTCCCTGTGCTTGTCACCAATTATGACCACGCCCAGCAACTGAGGTATGGGACGGCGACCTTGACGGATACCAGCGGGCCGGTCATAGACCCGGAGAGTACAGAGAAGATCGTCATACCCCCGAACGAGACCCTCTACGGCCTTGTTCCTACCGCGACTATAGCCGTCGCCGTTAGCACGCTATTTCTACCGCGTTAAAAGGGGGCCTGACGGATGAAGAAGGGCATGATCGGCCTGGGGATCGCGGCGGCCGGAGCCGGTCTCCTCTGGTGGAACCAGAAGAGAAGCGAGGCAAACCCGGAGGCCGTCCGGCGGCTGATGTGGGACGAGGCAGAGGGACGCTGGAAAACCAGGGCGGAACTGCTGGACGCCCTCAGTGTATTCTTTGCAGGTCTTGATCGCCCGCCCAGCCGTGAAGAGAAGCGCGTGATGTCTTGGGTGGTAGAGATAGAGCGCGCCGCTGAAACGTTCCGACTATACCCCGCCCTGATCGCCGCCGTGATAGCGGTCGAAAGTGAAGGCTTCCCTGACAAAAAAACCCTCGAAAAGCAGGGCTTCTACGTTTACGGCCTCATGCAGGTGCGGGGCGCGACGGCCGATCTTGTGACTCAGGCCGGGCTTATGCCCCGCGTCGGCGACTGGGAACGACTCATTGAGCCAGAGCAAAGCATCATGTACGGGTCGGCATATCTCCGATGGCAGAGGAACCGCTACGCTGGCAAGATGAACCGTGACAGGTGGGTCGTCTCTGCATACAACGCGGGTACGGCGTTCTATGAGAACGGGCGGTTCAGGAATCAGGGCTACGTGGGTTTGGTACTCTACGACAAGCTACCGGGCTATGCTTATCTCTTTCACCAGTTGCACAGGGCATACGGGGGTCTATATGGCAGCTAAGCAATGGCCTCACATCCGACCGGGGCGGCAGGTGCATTTACCCCCCGGGTCTGAATTTATGCGGTCTGGCTTTGCGCACACCATATACTACAATCCCAGATCGAACAAGTCATATTACATAACCGGGAACAACCGCGCAGGGTGGGACGTGATCGAGTACGATCAGCCGTTTTGCGATCTGTGTTGGGAACGGTATTATCAATACAGGGGAGGGCGGTGAGGAAATGCCGGGCACTAGATCGGGATCAGAGATGGACGTCAAATCGGGGATCGACGCGGGCAACGCCTGGAGCGCGACCGTGCTTTTCGATTTTCTAACCAGGGCGGTCAAGCTCGAAAGCTGGAACAATAGCTTTGACGTTCGCTTGACCTACGACGGAACGAATTTCTACGATGATTTTGAGATCGACCCGGATCGGCCGCTAGACCTGTGGTTTGAGGCGGCCGGTTATCAGATCAAAAATTCCGTTTCTGGCGCGGTCTCAAGGTATCAGCTAATCGCTGAGGCATAGGAGGCTCATCATGGCTTTTAATTATGAAGCGGGCACGGCGACCGACGTCGCTGATTGGTTTACGAAGCTGGAAGCCTTTATGATCCTCCTGGGCTGGACTATCGAAGACGGCTCCGGGACACAGACAATCGTGTTCAAGAGCATCGGGGAGGGCGGGGCAAGGACGAAGCTCCATTGTAGGCTCAGGCAGGACGGCGGAAATCCAAATAGAGTCTACTACCGCGTCCAGGACGACATAGCCGGCACCCACACCACGACCGAGGGCACTTTCGCGGAACAACTGGACGCGGGGAACGGCGGCGCGGCTCCTTTCGATTGGTGGATGTGCGGGGATCGCGATTGCCTCAACGTGGTCTTTCTGACCGCCGGGACTTATACAGGGTGCTACGTGGGCATCGTTGAACGGTTCGCCGTGACCGTGCCAGACGAAGAATACGAGATGGTGTCTGTCACGCCTGACCGGTTTGACACTAGCGGCTGCGGCTACGTTTTGAGAATACACGACGGCACATGGGATCAACTGGCGACGCCCTTCAACTTTACAAACACCTACGAGAAGAACCCACTGGATAACTCCTACATGATCGCCGGCGTCTGCATCAAGGAGCATACGGTCAACAACGACAGCATCTTGGGCCAACTGAAGCATATTTCCGGCCGGATGAACACCGTCGCGGGGCTGAACGCGCAGGACACCATAGCGACCGCCTTCGGCGGCGCGACCTCGTGGTGGACGGTGTTTGGGACTGGCACGATGAGATGGGCGCTGCATACAGGGGGAACCCTGCCAGTGGGCGCGTGGGAGGGCGGCTTCAGCTACACAAGCGGGGCCGCGGCTGACATAGACGACCTGAACGCGAAATTCAAGGCATTTCTGGCGACGCACGGATGGTCTGAGGTAGCGAACCCCTCACCGTCATGGCCGATTGACTATTATCTTAATTCATCGGGGCAAATGGGGGGCGACGATATATGGCTGCGGTGGCGGTATGACACGGCTCAAAGATACTGGGGCGGGTGGGTACAGGATGACGTCTCTTGCTCTCACAACACCGGCTATCACAGTGTCGGCGATCCGCGCGTAGATCCGGGCGACTTTCCGTTGAACTATTTTATCGCTGGCGACGGCGACTGTTTCATTCACGGCGTCGAGATCGCGTCCGCATGGTATTGGGGATGGTTTGGTATGTTCACGATGTTTATGGGCGACCCGGCGTCTATTGACACGGTGTATAAGGTCGGGTACGCCACCCTCACCGGCGGATCTATGTTGCGGTACATGAACGGCACCTGGGCGCAACCGCTGACGTTCTTTGGGGATATGTTTAACAACTCCTCACCGAACCTGCTGGACGGTACGAGCTATATAATCTGGCCGAATCCCCTGCAAGAGCCTCCCGGCCCCTGGCCGGCGGGACACCCTAAATATCTGCACAGGCTCAGCAGCACGGCTATCGCGGTCAACGACACGGTGACAATCGGGGCGCGCCGGTACAGGTATCTTGGCAACAGGTTTGCACACAGGGACATCTAATCATGGCTAATTTTCCGGGCGCGCCGGCATATCCGCTTTGCGACGGCCTCTACGGGATGATCGATGCAGGCCCGAAGGCACCGCCGCCGCCTGTGAACTATCCGGGGGCTTACGCATACCCCTACTACAGCCAGCAACTTTTTGGCTTACAGGACAGCGGGCCTCGGTTCCCGCACGGCCCCATCGGTAAGGCAAGAGGAGGGACGACGTTCCCCTATAATCCGAACGTGCGCGGCGTATTCAAGCGGTATGACCGCAAGCAGAAGCCTATTTAGACATGGCACACTACAGCGGCGTTTTTGTAGGATATCGCGGATGGCGGCCCCCACTGGGGCGGATCGGCCTGCCCCTGGAGGAGTGGGAAAAGCGGATACCGTCGGAGATGCAGGTCTTTCAAGGCAGCGCGCCGGACACCTACGGCGCGATCCAGACCTTCACACAGCCCTGCTCTGTCATTCTCCTGTGGGCGTACACTAACTCCGTGATTTTTCAATTCTCCTACGACGGCACTACCTGGGAGGATGAGATCGAGTCAGACCCGAACCGGAGGCGGGGAGGGGCTTATTATCACCAGTATCAGGCGGTCGGCTTCAGGGTCAAAAACACCTTACCCGGGGCCGTTGGCCGCTATCAGGTGATCCCTATGTGGTAGATCGCGCGCTTCGAAGGGAGGCGTTGGACTATGGCGACGAGCTACATGCTACCGATCAGCAAGATCAAAGAGGGCATAAATAAGGGCATCCAGGAGGATCGTCAACGGGCGACTCACGGAGACACCAGCCTCAACGCTTTTTTCATAGACGAGCTTGGCAAGGTGTATTCCTGGCGGGATCGCGGCAACATACCATTAGGACACGACGCCTATTTTGATGACAGGGGATACCACAAACGCTTCAACCCCGGCGCGGTGATGGTTCATTCCCACGCGGCGGAGAATTGGGCGCACTTTGAGACGATGACAGGCGCCATCGAGCCGATGACCTCGTTCTCTGTCAGTGACATACAATTCCTTCAGAGCATGGTTAGAAAGAATACGGGCAACACCCTCGCGCTTATACACGGCGACGGGCGGTTAGACCTGCTTAGAGTGCCAGAGAAGGAGGCGGACGCGTTCCTGGGCTTGAACCCGAAAAACATCGCTCTGCAGGCAAGCCCGCCGGAGGATTGGTGGAGGGTGAGAAAGGCCAAATTTGAGGTGTGGGCGGACGTCGAGCGGCGCGTCGTCAGCGACTTTGCCAAAAGCCATAAGCTGGTCTTGAAAGAGGGCTTGCGCTGGAAACCAAAGGGCAAGGTCGTTGAGCCTCTGGTGAAAAGGCGGTCTTACTATCCACGCCCAAAACATCCCTGGTATGAGACGATCTGGGAGGAGACAAGCACGCCGACCCCGGGGACTACAGCTACCACAAAGCCCTACTGGATCGTCGTACCCGGCGAGGCGTGGCCCGCCGATCCGCAGGAGATGGAGCTATTCAGGGCGCGGCCGGGAGGCCGTGCAAGACAGACTTATACACGCGTGCCCTGGTTTGAGGCGCAGGAGGAGGCACAGCAAATGCGGTTTTTCGGTCAAGGTCTCGGGGCCGCCCCTGCGTTCCGGCTTACCCGCGAGGCTTGGCAGCCATCCTTTGAGCTACCGCGCCAAGGAAAACCGAAGCCGACGCCAGGCGTGAGGATCAAGCCAAAGGTACGCAAAGCCGACTTGACCGCGGACGAAAAGAAAGCCATCGATGCTATCGGTGAGGGGTCGGTACACATAGACGACATCGGCACGAAAAGCGGCCTGCCACCATACAAGGTCTCCGCCGCGCTGGTCATGCTGGAACTTAAGGGCCTCGTCCAGCAGACCGCAGGGAAGCGATTTCATACAAAGAAGCAGCCGTCGGCGTCGGCCTTTTCAGGGAACGGCAAAAAGGGGCCTATAACAGCGAAGGAACTGAGGGAAAGCGGCTACTCCGAACAATCGATCAAGACGGTCTTGGAAACGCAGCGCGTCGGGACGCGGCTTAGAAACCTACAGGATCAAATCATACGTCTGCTACTAGCGAGGCATGGGAAGCGGGAGGGCGTGGAGGATGTACCTGTGGAGGCGGGTTTGCCGACAATCACACAACTTAGGGTCAACGTTTTTCCTCAGTATGAGGAGGAGCTTAGCTGGCTGTTGAAACGCCTCAAGCGAAAAGGCGGCGGGTTTGAGGGCGTTTTCCAGGGACGGATCGCCCACTGTGGCATCTGGGATCGTGATAAGTATACTGGGAACCTGATTTGCAGGGAGTATTTCACCGCCTGTCAAACGACCGACAGGTGCCTCACCATCCCGGAACTGCCAAAGACACAGGTCCGGGTATGTACGAAATTTAAGGACGTGCCCTCCATCACCACCGCAAAGGGATATGTGAGCCGGTGCGCCCACTACGACGCTGTATGCCGACCTGTGGGATGTATCAGGAGCGCGGCACCTCATCCAGAGCCTGCGGGAGCGTTCGATCCGAAAGAGGTCAGGGCCATCGCTGAATGGATGCTCGACGAGGCAAAGGAGCGGGCCAAAATCGATCCCAAGTACCTCGCGCGTGAGATCAAGTCCAGGGGCGGGATCAAGGCATATCGCAAGCAGTATCCCGGCCAAAAGACCGATCAGGAGTATATGAGCCTGCCTCTGCACCTGAAAAGCAAGAAGGGCCTGGCTCCAGATGAAATGGCCGCCGAAATGGGCTACGGTTCGGATACGGAGCTATACAGGGACATTCACGCCGCCTATCCTCCGAAGACGCCCAGGACACCCCTGCAGAAGCAACTAGCGAAGCAGAAACCGACCTGGCGCGACTACGAGGAGGGTGCCCGCGACTACCTCATGGAGAGGGCGGGGGAGGGGATATACGCCTAGAGGTGTTACTATGGCATCTGTAAAGACCTATAAGGTAGACAAGCGGCCTAAAAGCCAGAGCGGATGGACGCGGAACAAGCCGGCGACCCGATACGCACGCAGTAAGCTGGTTTCCAAATGCGGATCGACCTGCTTTCTACTGCCATCAGGGACGCCGGCTCGACCCAACGTCCCTGCATATCCGATCTGTGTGGATTTGACCCTATCGAAGGGCCGCTGTGTGCTATCATGCCCCGGTCTTGAGGCCGCGTTCAAGCGGCTGAGGATGGGCATAGCGCATTATAAATACCCTGAAGGGTACATAGACAAGCTGAGGGTGCTTTCCAATCACGCGATCAAGCTGGCGAGGGAACACGCGGATCCATCCGATCCGACTAACACCTGCAACTGGTCACTGAGAGCCAAACATCTATGAGGAGGTTTGGAAATGGCAAAGAAGGCGAAGAGCTACCCAAAGCCGTGCAATCTAAGGCAGATCGGCCGGACGTTTGAGGATGAGATACAGCTTCAAGCCGATTTCGCGGGGCACGCTCTAAAGTCAAAGACGATGAATCGGTTCTATGAATACGAGGCGCGGAAGAACGCGCTGATCCACATGGCAAACAGGATCGCAATTTCCTGTCAATGCAGGTACACCACCCCTAAAGGAGTAGACCAAAAATGTGTCTGTATGCCAATGTCGGAGGTCTTTAAGGGAAAGGGCACGTCAGGCGGCTATACGTTTGACGGCGTCCATTGCCGCGACAGTGAGGGGATTTTCGTGCCTGTTTCCCAGTGTACCGGAAGGAGGCCAAAGAGGAGATGAACGGCATAGGAACGCTGGCATACATAGCCGGGAGGCTGTTAATCCCCAAGATCAGAAACGGTCTGAGGGGTCTGGAGCCAGGCCGATATCCAAAGTGGTTCCCCATCATCCTCGTGCCCAAGTCGCCAGAGGTAAAACCGGGCGAGGAGCCTGCCCCTGGACAACCGACCGCAGGCAAAATCCAGATCACAGGTTTCGGCTTTGCTGTAGGCTTTGGGGCTTTCCTGTACTACCTGAAGCACCGCGCCGCCGCCCAGGAGCTTCCCCTTGCCGGTGACGAGGATTTATTCCCTGAGCTGAAGCGTGAGCTGAGGCTTGAAGAGGAGGGCGAGGGCCGGTCGATCATGGACGTCGATCCTGTCGAGGACTGTATGACGCGGCGGTATGGATGGAACGTCACACAGATGAGGGATGTACGGGATCAGGTAGCTAAAAAGTCTACGCCGGATATGTTCGGGAAAGAGGAGGAGCTAACGGGCGGCGAGGCTCAATTCTTAGAGCAGATCGAGGACTGTCTGAAACGCGTGGAGAAGCAATACGGATCGCTGGACGCGGCCGGGCTTTCGTCTATACCTTGCCCGACTTGTGACACGGCGGAGGAGGGAGGCGAGGCTGATGTTATTGCGTGACAAGACAGCGGAGGGATTCGCAAAGGCTATGGACTACAAAAGCGCGGCCGTCCGCGCCTATGCCGTGAACTTTGCCAGAAAAGCGAAGGGCACCTACAATCTGGCTCAAATCCTCTGGGTCTGGGAACTTACCAAAGAGGATTTTGCCTACATAAGCGACCCCAGCGCGATCGGCCAGGTCATCGAGCCAGCGAGCCAACTAGTAACCCAGCGCGGAGGCGACTGTGACAAATATACGACTATGTTGACCTCGCTTATAATGGCGATAGGGGGCTTCGCCCGCTTTGTAGTTGCTAACGGGTTTTCGTGGCATGCCTACCCGGAGGTTTACATCGGAAACCTCCCATACTTTAGAGATACCGTCATGCCAATTCTTAAGACCTACTACCCCGACAAGACCCACTACCCCTATCTTGACCGCTTTTCTTGCCACGTAAGCCTGCAGGGGGGCGTTTGGCTCAATCTGGATAGGCGCGAGCACGTTGGAGGCGAGCTTTACGACGCCGATACGACGCGGGAGGAGGCCATATACCCTGACGGCGCATATCGTGTCCTGTGGGATAACAGCGCGGGGGTCGGGTTTGTAGAGGACACCTACCTGCCGGGCTTGACCGCCAGGGTATCCGGCCGGCGAAACATAGCAACCCTGCTAAGTGCCGATCTGGGGCCAATGGTGCAGGCGATACCGTTACCCCGACCGCCCTCGTCTGAATGGCGGCAGAGGTATCCGCTACCCGCGCCCGCCATCGAGCCGGTGCCGGCCCCGCCGATTGTCCCTGACGAACGAGCCAGACCAGAGGGGCCTGCCGTCATACCCAGGCCGGTCATAGTAAGGCCGGACGTTCCTGTCGTGGTAACACCTGCGGAGCGACCTGCGGAGCGGGAGGAGCCAGTAGGGAGGGAGGTCATACCAGCGCGGCGGTTCCCAGTCGCGGCGGTAGCCGCCGGCATAGCCGGGCTGTTGCTCTTACTGGGGAGGCGCAAATGACGGCCTCAGTGATAATATGCGCTCATAACCACCTGCAAGACCTAACCACCCCCTGCCTATCCAGCGTCCTCCAGAACACCGCGCACCCCTACCAGTTGATCCTCATTGACGATGGCAGCCGCGATCATACCGCCCTGTATTTCCAGACCATCCCCAACGCTATCACCCACAGAAACAGCCGGCGGGCGGGCGTCTCCGTAGCAAAGAACATCGGGCTTTCCCTGTCAACGGGCGATCCGATTGTCTTTATTGACAACGACGTCACCGTGCCGGCCGGATGGCTCGGCATCATAGCTGAGGAGATCGAAAAGCCGCTGGTGGGTGTGGTCGGTGGGATACCCTCGAACGAAATGGAACGCCTTAAGGCCCCGCTTTCGTCTGATATGCTGTTAGACTTTAACCAGGTCGGCTCCGCGTGCATGGGCACGACGCGGGCGTGTCATAATATCGTTGGATTTTTCGACGAGGGGCTGGACGACGCCCATGAGGACACCGACTACTGCTGGCGCGCTAGACTGGCGGGCTTTCGTGTAGTAAGCACACCGCGATTGATAGTGGCTCACGCGGTAGGGGGAACGCGGCGCGATCTTCCAGATGCACCCAGAAGAAAGGCCACGCGCTATCTGAAGCACAAGTATCGAAAGTATGAAGCGACTTTCCACGTTAATGAGCTTTATCCCTTTCCCTAGCAAATACACCATCGACCAGGCTCTGACAGTCGTGAGCCTCCCAATCCTCCAGATATTTCTTCACCGACCCCGCGCCGTCTGGCGTGTTATACCACCGTTTATAATACCGGGCTTGTCCCTCTACGCCTTTCGGTATCGGCTCCGGCCGGCGGAGCAAGACGCACCTGGCTATTAAGAAGCTAAAATCATCCCACACCTTCAACAGATCCGGAAGGCAAATCCTGGCGGGGAAGAAGAAAACGGGCATGTCAAAGGATAGCATCATAAGCAGGTTAAGTCTGTCGGGCTTGCGCCGGAGATAATTCAGATATACGTCAAAAGCCGTGTCTGGCTCAATTTGAAAGAGGCCACAAGCCGGCCCTCCGCCGATCTGGACGCGGTGGGCGAACCCGCTTTCAGTCGCGACGATCCCCACCATAATCTCAACCTCTTCTTTTCTGGCGTGACCCAGAAATTCCCAGTTTTTCGCCCTTACCAGCGCGGCAAGTTGCGCGGCGGTGCCTACGGTAATCACGTATGTCACTCCTTTTGTGTGGTGGTGGTCGGGCGATCCCAACCTGTCTGCCGATACCCAAATCAAAGAAACGCTTATGGGATCGCCCAGGGAAAGCTACCAAAAGGCCCGGAACGTGGGCTTTGGTAGGCTATGGAAAGTATATCAGAGACGGCGGGTCTTGTCAATCTTTCTAGCTGGCCTGGCTGGTGGGATGGGAAAGAACGCCGTCGCCCGCCTGCGGCCCCATACCGTGATCGATCTGGAAAGCGCGAGGATCGTCGGCGGCGGCTGGCGGGTCTCCTTGTCGGGCTGGTATTTCTTCACAGCTACACCTCTAAAGGGGCCGGCGGCCTGGTTTGATTTTGACACACACGGAAGGTCGGCCGCCGGCTGTAGCCTCGCCGTGTCTGTTGGCGTTTTCTATCCCTCGCGCTTATAATTTCTTACCACTTGGACGTCCACCTGCGGCGCCGTGTCTTTAGGGCCGTTTTCAACGTAGAATTGGCCTTTGAGCTGGGGCCGCTTCTTCGGCTGCAGGATCCTCCGTGCCGCTGCCAGAGAAAACACCTCGTCTCTGTCGTATAGTCTGAAGCCCTGCCTGAATGGTACATCTAAAAGAAGGGGAAAGGGCTTATATACGACCTGGACGGCCTCCGGCCGGCACCCGATCATCGGTTCACCCAGATCGACGCCCTCCCTTTTCGCTTTGTTCAGCACGCCTGCGATCTCACTCATGTCGGCGTCCACGATGTACGTCATGCCTGTTATGTACCCACCGCACCCCCGATCCACGACCTCGCCGCCCACGTCAGCGATCCGGTGATCGTACTTATCACAAATCGCATCCATAGCCTGCTTGCTGAGGCCGGTGATGGCATGTATGGGGAACTCCAGGAAGATCGCCCCGCTTTTGTATCCGTGCGGCTTCTGCACACAGGAGACGGTATCCCCATACGTCATTGATTCGATCACGTCCAGGGACACGCGCCGCGATACTCCGATCCGGAGAGCCTCTTCAGTGAATTTATGGATCGTATAGTAGGATTTCCCGATCCAGTGGATCCAACTTGCCATGTCTAAACCCTCCCATTTTTCACGCCTGTTAGATTTTCGGGCGGCTCCATCGAAATATCGCTCCGGATCCGGGCCGCCAAGTAACAAGCGTGAAAAAATAAGTGGTCCAACTATTAACAACTGTGAGAAAATCAGTACCCCGCTAAACGCTATTTTCGCCGTCTGGATGGCTAAACGTACACGCGCCTCCAAAGTATTGCTTTGTAGGGGGTATTCTGTAAGGATTCTGGGGTCTAGGAGCGACCTCCTCTCCTCTCTGGTGGATCCTCGTCGTCCACATCCCACCCGCACACCATCTTCCCGATCCCCATCATCCTGTAGTAGTCGCAAAACTTTTTGCAGAAGGAGACCGGCCTGCGCTCCGCCCTGCCAGCGCACCAGACCGACGCGACCTTAGCCTTGCTCTTAGATTGTCGGTCGATCTCGTATGTGACGTCCAGCATACTCGGCCTTTCGTCTATCCGCGTACTCAAATGAATTTCCTCCCTTCCGTGTGACAATCCCGCGCTGAGGATCGCCGTGTGTGTGTCGGTCGGATTTTAACCGCCCCAGTCGGAGGATTCACCTCCGACTATCGCGCCTACTATTGACCCTGGGAGGCCCAGGGATTAAACTCGATCACAGCTTCGTCCGGTAGGTCGATCTGCTTCATCGCGGCGGCGTAGGCGGCATACTGCCTTTTCGCCATTTCTACCAGGGCATCAGCCCACGTTTTGGCCTCGACGACGGTGGGGAACGTCCGGGCCGCTGTCGTGTAATGGGGACAATCGGTGCGGGGGTATATGTCCACGTCGCCGTCGTCGGTAAAAATCGAACTACTAACCTCCGAACTGAGGCAGGTGACGCAAACCTTCACCTCCGGCTGATTGGAGGCGTCGCGCTCCTTTTTGTACTCGATCTGTAGCTTCATTGTTTTTCACCCCTTCCGTGTGTGTGTTGACAATCCCGCGCTGAGGATTGCCTTGTGGGTCGGTCGGATTTTAACCGCCCCAGTCGGAGGGATTCCCCTCCGACTATCGCGCCTATTCTTTAGGTGCCTCCCTGAGCATCGGCGTCCCTGTAAGATCGTCGATCCTACAGCAGTTGTCGACGTGGAGCGGGATCATATTGTCCTCACAGTCCGGCTCCTCGCTGGACAACCCCTCTTTCAGGATGTGATCCTCGCCCTCGCGGTGTGTCCATCTGAAGCCGTAGCCGCAGCCGAAGCCGCCGGAGGTATAATAAACCGGGTGCGTCACAGCATACAGGAAACGCCCGAGGCCCTTATCGAGGCCGTCCAGATTGAAATACCTGCGGGTGCAGATCATGGGCGCACATCCAGGCCGCATCTTACAGCGGTCGTATGCCCGCAGGGTCAACTTGTATCCAGGGGCGATCCGCTCTTGCCCGGCGTCACAGTCTACGACGATCTCCTCTAGCGGTATCTCAATATCCACGTAGACGGAGAACACGTCGAGGTCGTGACCCGTGATATGATAGCCCTTACATACACCGACCCGCGCCGGCATGGTGTACGGGACGCCCCCGGGTGTCCTGGACGCCGCGCCCCTGATAAAGCGGAGATCGGCGTCGAGGCGGTTGGCTATAATAAGAGCCTGCGCGGTGTGGTCTAATGCTTTTCTTTCCCAGGTATACATTTTTAATCCCTCCGTGTTGTAGATTCGTGTGTCTCCTATCTAGTCGGACGAAAGGTCGAAAAGCGGTCAAACCTTTTTCGCACCGCCGGCGTTTCCCCGCATGGAGATCGAAAGCGTGACGCTTAGCTCCGCCGGGAGGCCCTTCTCCTGTTGTTCGCCCATGTATCGGAAAACGGGATGATCCGTGTCAGTGTTGGGATCGAGCATCCTCATCACCGTCGCCCCGACGCCGATGTAAATTATCCAGTCCTGCGGCAGGTCTAAGTCCACGTCCGCGATGATACACTCCGCCGCCCCCTGGCTGTCGGATGGCAGTCTCCAATGCACCCGCTTAAATATCTTCATGATCGTGAATAACAAACCGGCTTTTTGCAGGATGTTAGCGGCCTGCACCCAGAAAGTATTTAACATTGTTCCCCCGATGGCGGCATTGGGATCAGACCCTTCGGCAAGAGCATTATGTCCACCGGTCTTTGGTTTTTGCCCGACTCCTCAAGCATCGCGGCCGCCTTGTCCAGAACCTCCATAATCCGCGCCGTCTCCTGCGTCAATACCCTGAAAAGAGCGAGGGCACAGTCGGATCGGGTATGGCACAGGGCGCCGTATTTGATAGCTGAAAACTCTTCGTCCGGATCTACATCCCCCGGTATGATCTGGACGGCCGCCGCCATGCACCCCTCCATGATCTCTTTGAATACATCCAGCCGGTTCCGCCAGTCGAACACCGGCTTCGCCTCCGCCGTGACCTCCTCTGCCGCGATATCGCCCAAATTCTTGCGAAAACGCGGCCCCACCGTCTCCGTCAGCCCTAGAAAGTCCTTCTCAGGGCACTCATCATTTTCGCAGATATACCGCGGCCAACCCAAGTCAGTGGCCTCACCTGTCTTTTTTCCAGGCTTTCCACAGGTAGGACATACATCAGACAAACGGTGCGGCCTGGAGGAGACCTGAACCTCCTCCACCTTCTGACCCGGAAACCAGTTGATCGTGCATCCGGGATTTTTGCACAGACAGACCTGAAAGCCATCTTCACTGACCTCGTTGGTAAGTTCCCCCTGTTGCTTACAGGATGGACAAGTAAGCCAGTCCTCCGCCGGGAATTCAGCCCCGCATGCCTCCCTACTACAGCAATACATAGGCCGGCCGTCCGGGGTCTTCAGCCCGGTCGCCGTGCTATCCGCGCCACATAGAGGACATTTAACGTCCTTCTCATTCTCCAAGTTCTTCGTATTCCCCAACTTCGTCACCCCCTGGTTTGTTTCTGATTCTGCCTACTGCCTTATAGTATACGACCTCCGTCACGCCCAGCTTTTGCGCGATCCGCTTCGCGTGATGCTCAAAGCCATCGGATCCACACGACCACGACCGCACCGGCCCGGGGCCTGTGTCATAGAGGATCAGGTCGACGGGCAAGCCGCCCAGGTGCGCGACCTGCGCGTCCTGGTATTCCTTGACCGATTTCCTCAGCGCGTTGACCTCCCTCGCGAGGCTCTCCGCCTCGTCCGCGTTTATCGGCAGGTCGTGCAATATATCTCTTATACCTGCAACGTAGTTGTCGTATTTGTCCTGTAGTTCCATATAATCAGCATTGACGGCGTCCAGTTGATCCCGGACGGTCGTGTAGTCATTAAACATCTTTAAGACGCCCCTAGTTGCACACTCCGCACACTCAGCATACTGCGTGTCTAACTCTTGTTTAGCCATTGCCAGCCTCCTCCTTGCTTACGGTTTCGAGCCTGTCTATCAGACTCTTGTAGTCAACCGGGCCGTGAACCCGCCAGCCCTCCGCTGTCTTCGCGATGAGGACGGCCTCCCCGATCTGCATCTGTACTCCGCCCTTGATCTTGCCGCCTATCCACGCAAAGGCCTGCGCCGCCGTCACCTGATCCATACCCTTACTGAAGCAATGGGATTCCTCTATACTGCCATCCGGCCGTATTATCATAATTGTAATTGTAGCCATCGCCCTATGTCTCCTCTAGAGTCTCCTCACGTATACGATAGACCACCTTCGCCACTTGAAACACAACGACCGCCTCCAGCTTTTCATCAGGATCGAGCCGCTTTAGCTCCTCAGTCCAGTCGTCCATGTCCAGATACTTCGTATCAGAAAAAAACTGCATGAGGGCCGGCACACCCTTTGCTGTCAGCCCTATAGTCATCACCTTGATCCTGCCGTTTTTCAGATCGTCATACGGTATCGGCAACTTGATCCTCCTCATCCCGGATCGCCGCTTCAAACAGCACGCGGGCGATCTGCGGGACGGTTCGTTCGCGATTGAGGTTTGTCAGCAGGATGTCGATCCGACCGATAAGGGCGTCAACCTGCTTGATCCCAACAGCCGGCCCGACAAGCCTGGAGCCGTCCCATTGCACACCGACGATCCGCTCCGCCTCCCTGTAGCACGACTCCATCAGAAGCCCGTATGCCTTCATGTCTATGATCATACTGTCTAATTTCTTTGACATAGCTTATCCCTCCTGCTTTTCACTCTTTACGCCCGTCCTCGCTTCGATGATCCTGATATACCTCTCCACGACCTCCACCAGGATGAAAGACCGGCCCAACCTCTGACACGCCTCGCCGGTCGTCCCAGACCCTGCGAACGGATCGAGAACCATGTCACCAGGATTGCTGGATACCTTAACAAGCCGCTCCATCACCACGAGGGGCTTTTGCGTGGGATGAGGCGTGCGCTCCTTGCCTTGACACGTCCCGCTTTCGATGATACTGTGCATCTGGTTAATACCTTCCCAGTTAAACGTATTCCCCGGCCCCTTCACGGCGAAAAGGATATGATCGCAGGCGGTTATCCAGGACGTCCGATCCGGCTTCGGTTTCGGATTCGTGAAATGCCAGGTCAGGACATTTTTGAACCTGAAACCGGCATCTATCAGAGCCCTGCGAAAATCAGAAATAAAGGGATCGGCACAAAAGACGTAGACGCTGCCGCCAGGCCTGACTACACGGTAAAACTCCTTTGACCAATCCAAGATCACGATGTAAAAGTCTACCTTCTCGGCTCCGCTCCAATGATCCCACGCGTCGGCGTCCCCGAAGTCCTTATCAATAGCTTTCCGATTGTCAAACACGATCTTGCGCTTCCGTGAAATGTTATAGGGCGGGTCGGTCGCGAGGAGATGCACACTTTCATCCGGGATCAACCTGAAATTATCACCGTGTATGACCCTATGCAGCGGCGACAGCACCGCCTCCGCCGCCTTGTGTTCGATCTCGATCTGCCTTTGTCGTTCCGATAGCTCCACGTATGCTGGATGCACCCGCCCGGTCGTGTCCATTTGATCAACCAGGTCAGCAAAGCGATCCGGGTCGTCTCTGGCAGCCGCGACGATCTTCATCGCCTTTTCCAGTGTAGCCCGCCCCAGACCTACAGCGGCCGCGACTTTTTCCATAGTTTCACCGCGACCCTGCGCTAAATTGACGGAGGGTTGTTTTTTGCCGCTTTTCATTCTTTCATCAGCTTTCGCGGCCTCTATGGGTATCATGGCCTCCGCGATAGCGACCGCCTCTGACGGCACAAACGCTTTTCGCTGGACGTTTTCGTCACGCTCCGCTATAAGAGCATCCACGCCGTCCTCTGCATACGCCACTGGAATGTCCCTCCATTTCAGGTATTTGTACGCGGCCAATCGCCTCGCCCCTGCCACAAGTTCCAGATTCCGCGTCACCAGGATCGGCTGCAGGAGACCGCCGGCATCTCTAATGGATTCCGCAAATGCCGCGATATCGCCCAAATCTTTGCGAAAACGCGGCCCCACCGTGATCGTATCCGTCGGCAGGGTAAATTGATTCTTTAGCATCATCTCCATCCCTTAGCAAAATTGCGCTTTCTGGCTTTCGGTAAGCCAGCGCGCTTGAGGCGTTGAACCTCCTCTTCAGACAGATCGAGGAGACATAACCTGGGCTTTTGCTTGATCTCCTCAGCCAGATCAGCCTCCGTCCTCTCAGTCATGTGAGCCACCTTCGACAAAGGCAAGAGGCATTTCTTGCCGCTGTAGATGGTGCCCTCCGTCCACCAACGGCCCGCGTGGATCCACCGATAAATGCTGGCTGTAGTAACGCACATCAGATGCGCCGCCGTGTAAACGTCTGTGTATAGCATCCCCGATCTACCTCCCTTTTCGATTCTGGATTCTGGTATCCAGTCTCAGATATATCTTTCCGCATGCGTCCTGTATTTGACAATAAAATTACAAAACACCTGTTTATTTCCACTGCCGAGCCGGTTTCCACAGTACATACATCTAAGGACATTCACGCGGCGGTTCTCTCTGCGACACTCAACCTTTTTGTCTTTGATCTTTAATCTCTGATATGGCCTGTATGGTTTTTGCATTAGATACCTCTATCAAACTCAAAGACCGGTGGTCTTTACCATCCATTTATCTAGTATCCAGTATGGTGTGACATTTCTGAAGCTCCTGGAGCTTGGCAGCCAGCTTTCCAGATTTCCCTTTACGATTAGCTTTATGCCCTGCCATCCGATTTTTGGGGTGTGACATTTTCGGTGCGCTGCGGGACACCTATCGCAAGGGCAATATTAAGAAGCTATCCATGATCACATAGAGACAGACGGCCCGGTCGTTCTTACCCTGTAATCCAAAGATAACAGTACCGCGAAACTGGGGGCCGTCCGACGCCGCTATGCGAATAGGGATCGACCGGCGCGCTGGATCGTAGAACCTCTCCAATATCCTTTGTGGAGGGGTCGGCGGCGGATCAGCGGCCATGTCCTTCAGACCCATGCGCTTATCCGATTCGTGCAACTCCGTTAGCTCCGCCGGCTCCACGCCGGGAAATAGCGAAAAGGGAAAGAACATCAGACCGCCGCGCACCGTGACCTCATGCGGCCCCCCGAACCCCAGTTCCAGAACGCCAGCCGACAGGACGGCGGTGATATCGCCCATCGTCAAGCTGGCTTCTGGCGAAAGCCCGATCCTGATCCTGTAGATCACCGCCTCGGCGCCCACGCTTAGCCTGTCACCGAACGGGATATTAGTACCCATCAGATCGGGATTTTCCGTAGGCACAAACAGCGGCAGGACGGTGTCCTTCGCGACCTTCGGCGGCACCACAACGCGGCAGTATAGCGGCTTTTGATCCATATCCGTGATCCTCCGCACCATGCCTGCTATACAGACCTCCCCAGGCCGCCCTGTTTGTATAATGGTGGGGAAACCGTCCCCCTTGACCGGGTTAACTTTCGATTCGCGCTTCGCTTTTTTGTATCGCCAATTCATCTTCGTGCTTACCTCCTCAGCTTCACTATTTTATCCGTGTATGTCCTCGCGCCCTTGCAGAGCGATTCAAGGGCTTCATCATAGGGCAAGCCGCTTGCCTTCGCTGTCTTATGCAGAAAATACTCACAGGCGCACATCCAATATATATAGCGATAGTCACCGTCGGATTCGATCCGGACGGTCGCTTGCTCAAAGTCGTTTTGCTCCGTCACCGTGATCCGAAATTGTGCCGGCGCGACCGTTCCCCGTAGTTTCTCAGCTACAGCCCGCAGGCGGTCGATCTTAGGGGTGTCGGCGTCGCGGGCCACGTTGGGGGCCGGATTCCTGCGGTCAAGGCTTTGAAGCTCAGCTTCTGTGACGTCTGGCGTGCTATTCACCCAATTTGCCTTAGTCCTGAAACGCCATCCGCACCTGAGACAGACGATCCCCGAATATTTGGTAAAATGCTCCTCGCCTTTCGGCGTCTCAAAGTGTGAATGATTGTGGTTGCGGTGTTCGACGCGGTAGTAATCGCGACTACATTGGCAGGTTTTCATTGTCACACCTCCGGATATTTACACCGAACCACGATCCGGGGCTTAGTCGGATCGGCCTTTCCAGGCTTACAATCCACGCCCTCCAGATGGTCACACTCAAGCCCGCCGGGGATCCAGCAGTCGCGGGCAGTCCTCTTGCCTCTGGTTTTTGGACAATCCACAAAGAAGCCCTCCGGGTCAACCTCCAGTTCCTTCATCCTTGCCCTCCGCGCCGTTCTTAATTTCTATGAGGCCAACGCCCGGATAGAAATGTATGCCGTCTTTGACTTGGCCGCTTTCTATGTCAACCCGCATCTGCACCCTCGCCATCATACGGTCAGATTCCGCTTCGCGTTGCCGCTGCCTCGCATCTTCGACCCTCTTGTTTTTCAATGCCAGAAGTATCACAGAAAGACCAAGAGCCAGCCAAATAGCAATAGTGACAATAGCTACCGCCCAAAACCATGCACCCATATTAACCCCTCCTGTCCGTTCCATCAAAGACTTTGTGTAGCTTGAATATCGCCAGCCTGTCAATCTTTATACCGTGATGCTTCTCAATGTCGATCAAGTCGGAGTCGGTTATTTCCCCGTCCCGCTCCTTATCACTCCACAGGTAGCTTTGCCCACCATTGTCAAATATGATATATGCCAAGACCTTGATCTTGCCAGAGCAAAAGTCGTCGTGGGTCGGGATAGACGACATCACCGCGTCAAATTTTTCTCCGCTTTCTCCGCCCATTTACCTCGCCTCCTCCCAGGGATAGCGTTTGATCTCGGTTGGCTGTAAGTCCCGGCGCGTCAAATCCAGCATAGCATTACAGATGCGCTCTTCTGCTTTCGGGCTTTTAACATTTGCTAAACACAGTAAAATCACCACAAGCGCATCCACGCTATAACCCGACAGGTAAAGAGCCACGACCTCCTCGGCCAAGTCCACCAAAGCTGTATCTTTTTGACTCATTATAGCTTGCATGACAAATCGACATCCCTGTCGAACATCTCTTTTTGTATGTTTGTCCTCATGGCCTTTAACATGCGGGAAACCCTATCCGGCGGAAACTCCCTCCTCCCAAAAGCTATCCATAAAGTCAACAGTTCATTGCAGAAGTGCATTATGCCCTGTGTGCCCTCAATCGGTAGTTTCCAGAAACATTCATCGCACAGTGGGAACATGGACGACTCCTCCATCCCTTCTCCCTCAAACACTATGAAATGCGGCTCCTTCCAGTTCCAACGGTCGCCACACTTTAGGCAGCGACCAAAGCCGCGAATGCGGCCGATCAGATTCCTAAGATTTCTAATCATTTCAGACGCCTCATAATAAATATTATGCAGAGCAAACGGAAAAAAGGCAATATGGGGCCATGAGTCCATAAAGCCCCGCCCTGCGCGGTTCCTTGCATGCCGCGCAGGTGACCGGTTGCTCTGCAAAAAACCACATGGAGGAACCATGCCAGAAAAACCGCCGGCTCAGCATCATTTCCGGCATGCGGATTTGTGGAGCTAGGCCATATATGCACCGATTTGGCATGGATTACCCCCATATTTTGACTGAGTACTTAACGATTCGTAAACGAGAGCTGCTGCACCCTGCTACCAGGTCCTGATTTTTGCAGGGCTACGCTATTCTCCGTAAAACCTGATTATTACTTTGACCGAGGCAAAGTACAGAAAAATTGCAATTTGTCAGCTTTCGCGGTCAATTCCCATCGCGCAGCCATGCCGGAAAAAAGCTGCTTTATTGGAATTTTCGGCACGCTGCGGATTCCATCACCGGCCGGATCTCCGATGCTTCTGCACACCGACGGCATAGAGGTTAGGGGTTATTGCCAGAAGAACCTTAACCACTACACGGAGGATAAGTATAATTGCTTCGCTTATTTTAAGCTCAATTTGTATCACCGTATTCATCCACGATCAATGGAGCCATGGCGCCATTGTTTTGTCACTTCCGTCGCCTTTTCCAGCACATCCTCGTCCTCGCAGGCATCCATCCCTGCGATTAAAAGAGCCTCCAGCGCGTCGCCCCGCCTGACGTTCTCAAACACTTCAGCCCAGGAGTCCTTCAGCGCGTAGCGCGCCCCTCGACCTGCTCGACCTTTATTGCTTGCTTTCGAGCGCGTCACTACGCCAGCCTCTAGGAGCGTGTTTAGGTAGCGGAAGATTCCCCTCTTACTGAGATCGGAGAAAACGCTGTGCAGCTTGCGCCACCCTACGCCCCCATTACTACCGATATATCGCGCCATGTCGAAAAGTCTTTCAGATTTGGTTTTCCTTGACACTACGTCACCTCCTCAGCCGCGCGGTCGTCTACGTGGAGCGATTTCAGCATATCCTCGATCCGGCTAAGCCTGCCTTCGACGTAGTAGTTCGGGATGGGAATATCAGCCACGCTCTTGTATACTCTCACATGGGTCAATTCCGCCTCAATGTCCGGGTGTGTCTTTCTGGGATTTGAAAGCAGATCGCGCAGGTATCCTATAACCCCGTCGTCGTCAGCTTCTACCTTTTCACACCGCCCGCCGTAGTAGCAGAGGATGATCCACTCAAAGCCTATCATGTTATTATCCGGCACTAATCGTCACCTCCTCCAGAGATTAAATCTCCTCCTTCAGACACTAAATCTCCAGGAGATTAAATCTCGATATCTATTCGCTCAAGTTCTGCTAGATAGCCGTTTTCCCACTCCTGATGATCGCTTTCTTTGTCTACGAAGCTGATCGCGTAGCACGCATCAGATACAGCGATATGATCAGCACAGTGATCGCAAAGGTAGTCATCCAACGCTAAACCGTGAAAGATTACGACTACCTGATGGATAGTAAGCCCCTTCTTGCGGATGAGGGTATGATAGCAAGCGTGACACCAGATATATCGAGTCATTTTATCCAGCATGGAACACACCTCCTCAGTCATCCGGCAGCGACCTGGTGAGCCAGCTAAACACTCGTATAGTGTGATAACCGCCGGGCAATAGAAACCACAGCTTAGACCTCAAAAATCCACTGGGCAAGGGCGCGCAGGTATCCAGCCATAGGACGTGATCTGTATACTTTCTAAACCACGCCGCCAGCGACCTCCTGAGAGCAACGTCAGCGGCGACCGACGACGTCTTCCCGTAGGCTGCCAGCTTCCCTCCCTTGCGCTTCAGATCGTAGGGCGGATCAAGCAAGGTGATATCATAGTGTTGGTGATGTTCCCTGAGAAATTCCCTCACGTCCCTGTTGGTAGTCGCCTCCGGCCGTGCGATATCTACTCTCACATCTCCGATATTGGAGACCCCAGAAAAGAGATGCAGGATCGTCGGATCGTATCCCTGGTGGACCCGGACGCGTTCGATTACACCTTCGATGATCTTATTCACGACGGCGGTAAAAGCCCCAGGGTATCCAGTGGCATTGATACCCAGACCTTTCACCTCTGTTTCACAGTCGATATCGTAGGCTGAAAAGGGAAATTCCCTCACGTTCCTGATTCCCTTGTGGTAGCTTGCCCTCGTTAGTATTATACCAAAGTTGTCAACCTTTGTCAAGCCCCTACATCCACTATCCTTATAGACCGTGCTTCAGTCACGCCTAACGGAATGTCGGATTTTGACTTGCCGTGCCGCCGTGAATTTGCCGCCGCCCCTAAATTCTCAAGTGGTGATTCCCAGTCTGGTGTTGGTTTTAGCTAACAGGGCTTTTATACGGGCCTGGACTTCTGGATCGTCTTGCTCCGCTCTTACGGCTTCGCGGTGCTTTTCCTCCGCTTGCCGCTCTCTGTCGCTCCTTTCGATTTCACGCTTTGCGCGTTTATCGCCCTCGATCTTTGCGCGGTCGTCTTTCGAGTAGCCCCAGTCGTGTTTGAGGGCGTTCCTAAGCCACGCAAGCGGATTTGTGAACGCGATCCCACGACGTATCTGGCAGCGCATGATGTTCACCTTCTCGATGACCTTCACCGCGCCGTAGGTGTTTATACACCACCACAGGAAAGCGAAGTCACTACCGCCAAGCTGGATCGAAAGATAGCGAAGCACAGAACGAACAGAGGCGAAAGCCTTTTTTTTATCCTGCGGGCTGTCAACGTTCGCTTCAGTGTTTGTTTCTTTTGAGGCCCCGGATATACTACCAATATTTAATAGGGGTGTCGCTCCGGCGTCACCCTTGATTTCATTGGCTTTAGGGGTGCTTTTTTCGCTAGATGCTTGATTTTCCTTGACTGGCGGGGGTTGATCTGGCGAGGGGTCTGGTGGGGGTGTAGGTGAGGGTGGATCAGCCGTGTCGTCTTGGGGTGAACCCGGCTGATCCGCAACAGTAACGTTGTGAGAGATGGCGGGGCTTGTAGGCGGCGCGTCCTGGGATGCGGAGGGCGGAGGACTCACAGGCTCTTGGTTCGCAGGGGGTAGCTGGAACACAGGAGGCAAAGGAGAAGCAGGTAGACCGTCAATGTCGGTCTCCTCTCCGCCCTCACTCTCGATCCTGCTAGGAGCGGGGGCCGCCTGGCGGGGATTATCTGTCACGGTCGGATTTGGGCGCTGCACAGGTCTTTTTGCGCGCTGTAGGATTTGGGCGCGGATCTCTGGGTGCAGGCATACCTTGTATAGCGTAGGCTTTAGGCCTGTACCGCGCTCGACTACGATGAGGTAGCCCTTACGGACAAGCCGACGGCGGGCGTTATTAACCGACGTGCGGCCTTTATTCAGGTTCCGCATAAACTGGCTCGTAGATATACGGGCCGTGTCTTTATGAAAGCCCGCAGTCAGGCGTATAACATAGCTAAGTATTGCCTTTTCAAGATCGGTTATCTCCTTATAAATTTTGTCAATGATGATGTTTGGAAATTTGGTATACGGCATGTTCGCCTCAAGCTCGTCCAGCATCTTTTCAGCTTCTTCTTGATCAAAGGGGCGTTCGGGGCCGTCTACCGCTTGCTGTGCTTGCTCTGCTGTGACTTGTTTCATGGCCGCGATCATCTCAGTATCCTCCCTAAAATAAAACCGATAGCGATCCCGGCCCCCAGGGGCCAAAATGAAAAGCCGCCCTCTGGTGCCAGGATGTTCCTGCACACCCGCTCTGGTAGCACACGGCGACAGCCATCGTAAGCTGTGAAGTATAGCTTCATCATAGTAGGAATGTTCTGGATCACCATCTCCCGGCAATACTGAGGGCTTTGGGTCTGCTTACAGGCTTCGTATGCCGTGAGGTAACGTTGTGATAGTGTCATGGTTCACGCTCCTTTCTGATAGGCGACCGCGCGCTCATAATTCTGTCTGGTAAACGCGTCCTCTGGATGCTGGCGTAGCTGGCGGATCAATATCGGCATATTCCGGCGGTTCTTGGCCCTGATCTCCGCCGGGTCTGCATATCCAAAATGATCGATCCTCAAATCTGTTAGTTGTGTTGCAATGCCCTGGCGGGCGAGGGACGGTAGGACTTGCTCATGTATGGGTATTTCCCACTGGACGCCGGGCACGTTCGGAAATATACGCACCTGTGGGACGTATATCTCCCGGCCGTCGGCGGTCGGTGACACCTGCCAGACGTAGTATGCTTTCCCATCCGGCCGGGTCATCAGGTTTCCGATCCGACCCATGACCGACGGACGCATCACCTCATCGGTGTCTATCCACGCGACGTAGGCCGTGCGGGTCTTAGACAGGGCGAGGTTACGCGCATAGGCAAAGTCATTTTTCCATTTGTGCTGGTAGACTTCGGTTGTGTACTGGTAGGCGATACCGAAGAAGGCGGCGTCGGCCTTTTCATCGGCAATAACAACGATTTGATCAGCTATGGGCGCAATACTGGCGAACATTGCTGATAGCAGGCGCGGCCTTTGTTTAGAGCCTATGATGTTAAACCCTAGCGGGACGGTGATTTGTGGCCTTCGGATTATCCGTAACATACCCTCTTCTCCTCTATTCCATGGTGTTTAGACCCCCTGCTAACGACGGATTATACCTCACTTGACGGCGCGCCGTCAAGCAAAATCTTATTGACTCTGGCATTTTCTGACGCTATAATGCAGTATAATGACCGCAGGATAACTTACGAATCGCCGTCGCCCATGACTAAAGCGGTACTGGATGGGATAGGGCGTCGGCGATTTTTCTTGACATCTTTAGCATTTTCTGATACAATCCTAACCGCTGTGAGAAAACGTTTCATTGACCGCTTTGAGCCGACCGTCCGCTATAATTCGGGACTGCCGGCTCTCTTTTTGCCTTGACGTAACCGCTCTCCGGCTGTATAATCAAAGTAACGGTACACTAACACCCATCCAGAACGACCTACCGCGATTGAAGCCCCTAACGAGAATGTCAGGAACCTGACGGCTCTATATAAGGTTTGAGACTTTGCAAGATTACCCGATCTCACACAAGAGGGATAACTGGAATCCGCCGCCCTGGGTCTTTTGCCCTGCCTTCAAATTGTGCCTCTACCCCATCCAGGCCGCGAAAATCCTGGGCATGTCCGCCAATAGCCTGAAGAAATACACCGACGCCCTGGGCTTGACGGTCTACAGAAACCGCCGCAACAAAGCGCGCCTCTATGACCGCGAGGAGATCGAGGAGATCAGGAAAGCTATGGATGAGGGCCGACTCAAGAAACTACTGGCGGAGAATGGCTATGGGGAAAGACAGGGAAAGCGGACGCGGAGGAGGGCGGTATGAGGATTTTTGATCGCTTGACAGGCAAGGGAACGAAGAGGCCGGCCCCGGATGTTATAGATCCGGATAAGATCAAGGCCGGGTCTGAAAGTATGCACATATTCACCCGGATCGCCCAACTGAAAGACTCAGGGAAGGACGTTTACATCAAAGCGGAGAAGGGCGGCAGCGCGCCCGTTCTCATGCACGTCCAGGAGGTGGATGTACTCACTTTTGAAGAGGACATAAAGAAGCAGGGCGGAGGGGGCTTTTATAGGATTTACCTGATCGTGGACGACGAAATGATAATGCGCCCCTCTGACAGCAAGCCGGAGGTCTACTACCTGAAGATCGCGGGTGACACCACGAAAACGGCGAAGGAGCGCGTGGCGTCTGACAAATCCAGCTTCAAAGAAGGCCTGGAGTTTGCGAAAGATATCATGACCATGTTTGGCGCGGGTGCCAACGCGGGTATGAATCCCACGCAAGTCTTTGATCTGGTCGTCAAGGCGAAGGAGGCCCTCGGTTCGGGCGTATCGGAACTGGACACGGCTGAAAAGGCTTTTGGCTTCATGCAGAAGGTGATGGAGGCTACACAGCGGCCGCCAGTCACGACCGGATCGGACGGCGGATGGGCACGCGCGCTTGAGGCCATAGGTCAGATCGCCGCGCCGTTCGCACAGGGCATAATGGAACAACGCGGCGCGCTTTCTGGAGGATCACCGAAGCCGGCACTACCACAGACCGGGTTTGCCGGGGCGGCGCCATCGGCCGCGACCCAACCGGGAACGCAAACGCGACCGGCCGCGACGACCGAGGAACCGCAACCGGCGCAGGCCGGCCAACTGGAAATCACCCACCTACAGGCACTACTCGAAGGCGACGCGACCCCGGAGGAGATCGCCTATTACGTCCTGGGCGACATCCGGCACTACGCGGAGCGCATACCCGATCAGGTGCCGCCCGCGTGGATCAATTATCAGCAAGACCCGGACGCCGCTTTTGACGCTTTCGCCGGCTGGTATCCGCCGATAAGAGCCGATCAAGCCGTGTACGACCAGATCAAGGCCGCAGGGCGGCAGCTCATGGCAAAGGAACGGGAACTTGACGCCGCGCTGGAGGCGACGGAGGATGAACATGCTAAGACCCCTGATAGTCAACCTCAGTCCGAAGAGGACACAGAGAGGCAGGGTTCCGGCACACGCGAACTTGAGCCAGTTATCGACGATGAGGGGAAAGACACGGCGGGTCAAGACGACGGATCAGAGGGTTAAATACATCACGGATCACGTCAAGACCGGCCGGAAATCCGCTAAAGTCCACGCCTTCGCCAGCATGGGCCTCACGGATTACTGCGGGGATAAGTGGTGCGTAGCACCCCGCGACTGGCTTGGTGAGGTCGCGCATCTGGCAGATCACATAAAGCAAAATGTGAGATACACGCTTGACACCTTCGGGATCGACGTATACCGCACACCTCAGCGCACGCTCGACCTTGCTATGGGCGACTGTGATGATATGACGTCGCTGGCAGGTGCTATGCTGGAGGCGGTGGGATATCCGGTCAAGATCAAGGTGGTTCAAACACAGGGCTTCGATGACTTTCATCATATATACATCCTGGCAGGCATACCTCCACAAGGGCCTCAGAGGTGGATCGCCGTCGATCCCACCCAAGACCTCAGTTGTGGATGGGAGCCGCCGAACATCGTAAGAGCGAAGGTATACCCAGTGATAACCTAGTTTCATTTCCTTATTGCATCAATACAAAATACTTTATAGCGAAACATTAAAGCGCGTCCGGGAGGGTCAATTTCAAGTGCTGGACGCGCTTTATTGATCCCTCCCTGACGCGCACCTGAAGGGGAGGGCGGCTGATGATATTCCAGGACGGTTTTGGATCCACCGCGCGGTCAGTTTTCGCTGGAATTCTTGGACAAGAAACCCCGGCGGTTACACCAGCTCAGATACTAACCCCGTCCGCCCGTCCGCCCGCCGCTAGACCTGCCAGAAGCCTCGCCTCGCTTGCGCGTGAGGCCGTCCAGATAGGGATTAACCCATCTCTTGTGACGCATATGGAGAACAAGGGAATCATGAATCCCCGCCAAAGACAGCCCTACAAGATATATTTGCACTGGCTGTATGACAGGATCAGGGACGGCGCTTCGATCTGGATACTACTAGAAGAGGGTCGCACAGATGCCCCGCGAACGTCACAGGCACAGAGGCACAGGGCCATTTTCGCCGCCTTGGCCGACCTGAATTACTACCGATCCAAGACGCAACTGGTCATGATCGAGGTACAGGGACGCATAGAGAAATTTCACGATTTTGTGGATAGCGGCAGTCGCATCGGTGTAGCTGAAAGCGTGAGGCGGGTTTTGGCTGCTAAGCAACGCAAGCAGGCGGAGGCACGCGCGGCAGTTGAAGCCGAGGCGGAGCGAAAGAAACAAGCGGCCATCGAAGTGAAGGAACGCAAGGCGGCTGAAGCCGCGGCGAAAATAGCAGAGAAGGCGCGAATACAGCGACTTCTAGCAGAGCGCAAGGTCCGCGGGGCGGCTGAGGTCGCTGAGCGAAAGAGAATAGAGGCCGCTGAAGCGTTGGAACGCGCGGCCGTTGCGCGGACGGCGGCGGAGCGCGTGGCTGCGGAGCGCGAGGCTGCGGCTGCGGAGCGCGAGGCGCGCGCGGCTGCGGCGCGCGCGGCTGTGGAGCGCGCATATAGACCTGTTATAACACCGGCCCCTGTGATAACACCAGTGGATCGTGCCCTTCGTCTCGAAGAGGAACGGGCGGCGAGGGAACTCAAAGCGGCGGAGGCCAGGGAGCTTGCGGAGGCAAAAAAGCGGGCGGCCGATGCGAAGAGGGCGGAAGCGGCCCTGCGCAAGGCGGAACAAAAGCGGGCAGCCGCGGCGAAGAGGGCGGAATCGGATCGGCGGATCGCGGAACAACGGGTAAAGACAGAAGCGGCGCGCGTCGAAAAGAAACGCAAAGAGGCGGAGGCAAGGGCGAAAAAGACAGAGCAAGCCAAAACGTTGAGGGCGGCAGCGGCGGCGCGATACAGGGCGGCTCTGGAAGAAAGAGTGCGGAAGGACGAGGCAAGAAAGAGCGAAACAGCGCGGCGAAAGCAGGCGGCTGAGGCAAAGAAAGCGGAAGAGCTGCGGGTCTTGCGGGCAAAGAAGGCGGAAGCGGACGCGCGCAAGGCAGAACGAATCCGGGCGGAGAAGGCAAGGAAGGCGGCAGCGGCACGCGTCACGCCAGCATTGACGCCCGCCGCGGTCCCGGCTGTAGTCACCCCTGTACGCAGGGGCGTAAAGAGATCGATAGTCCTCTATCGGATCAGGAAGGAAATCAGAAAGGCGTTACCGCGAGGCCGGAAGCGATTATCACGGATTGAGTTTGATACCCTTACGACGAGACTTATCACGCTAATAAGCAAGATCATCACAGCGGCTGGCGGTCTGGCGGGTATGGGACGGCTCGGAGACATGGAGGATGATATTCGCGCGATGATCGTCCAGGCTCTTAAAAGCGAAGGTGTGACCGCGCTCCCGGCTCCTGTTACCCCCGCTCCAAGGCCCCTCGTTACCCCGATTGTTACGCCCGTCGTTACCCCGATTGTCACGCCCGTTGCAACGCCCGTTTTTACGCCGGTGGTCACGCCCGTCGTTACCCCGATTGTCACGCCCGTCGTTACCCCGATTGTCACGCCCGTCGTTACCCCTGTGGTCACGCCCGTTGTCACGCCCGTCGTTACCCCTGTCATCACGCCGGTTGTTACCCCCGCTGTCAGGGAACCAAGCGCGGCTGTCAGGCAAAGAAGCATCAGAGCGCAAACTACATTTGTCGTGAATACATACAAATCGTGGATCGCAAATCGCGTGACGCGGTATAGACAGCAATTATCGCGTCTGAAATTACAAACGCACGTCATGGTTAAGGTGGCCCCCCAGTCGGAGATAGATACGTGGCTACGCGTGTCTCGCGATAATACGTTAAAGGCGTGGAAAAGGACATACAGCACAAAGGAAAGGGCATGGACGGCGGATACCTATACTCCTGAATACTTCGACGCTATCGGCCTACCATACATCAAAGAGCTACGGATAGCAATCGGCGTTGTCACGCCTGTTGTTACCCCGGTCGTGACGCCTGTTGTTACTCTGGTCGTGACGCCTGTTGTTACTCCGGTCGTGACGCCTGTTGTTACTCCGGTCGTGACGCCTGTTGTTACTCCGGTCGTGACGCCTGTTGTTACCCCTGTCGTGACGCCTGTTGTTACCCCTGTCGTGACGCCTGTTGTTACCCCGGTTGTGAGACCCACGCGCGATGAGATACTAAACCAGGCGGTTGATCGCCAGTTGCAACTGCGACTGCGAAGGTTGGAATTGATACCGGCGGGGGCTAAATACTGGACACAACGGACGTTTGAGTCGATGGTTCGGGCCATCCTCGTGATGGGAAACGCTCTGGGTCGTCAATACGGCTACACATACACGACAGCGCAAGTCGAGGCCGCGCTGAGAGCGAGGGGCTATACCTGGCGCGCCGCTGTGCCGACGCCCGTTCCGACCCCGCCGCTTCCCGTTCCGACGCCCGTTCCGACCCCGCCGGTTAAGTATGACACGCGGGCGGACGTGATCCGACGCACCATCGAGATCGTCTTTCGCCAGCATGGGATACCCAGAGTATCGCCTGGGAGGTATCCGGTCATGTATCTTTCCAGGATCAAGCAAAACGAATTGATAGGCGATCTTGTCTACACATCCGCTAGGCTGGGAGGCGTGGCAATAATACCGCAAAAGGCGATCTACGGCGCCATCCAGGGTCTGACGAGGGGGGAGGCTGAGGCGATACTGAAGGATCGAAACATCCTCTTGGAGCGGCCCGCTGAGATCACGCCCGTTCCGACCCCGCCGCTGCCTGTTTTACCATCGCTCGATGAATGGGCGCGGACGGCCCCCGTGTTCCCGAACTATGCCGCGTGTGTGGAGGCGGCCCGCGCTGCTACGGGCCGGGTGCCGGATCGCTATGAGCATTGTACGTGCATTGATGATGCTGTCACCCGCGCCGTGGATAACGCCCTGGCGCAGGGGGAGGTCACGACGAAGGCGATCACGCCGATCAAGTACGCGGCGGTCGCTGCTGACGCGCTCAACGTTGGCAATCAGATGTTAGCACAGCGAACCTACACGCCCGCTATACCGGGGCGCAGGGTCGCATTTCCTAGAAGACGTTAAAAGGGAGGAGGGTTTTTATATGGTAGTAGCGCAAAGCGGCGCGAGGGCCATCGGCCAGATGTTACCTGTTTTGAGAGGACGCAGCCGGGTCGCAAGCCGCGCTCTGTCTGGTGCGTTTGGCTTTTCGTACATACTGGCTATCAAGATCGCCGGGATCGCTCTGACCGCACTTGGACTGGGCCTTGATATCAGGGAGTCGATGAAAGCCGATCCAGAGACGGCGGCGGCGAAGCCGGAGGATGCTGAACTGAACGCGGCGGCGGCCATGATAGCGGCACAAGACCCGCAGAAGCGGCCGGCGTCCTTCTGGAAAACGTCGCTGGCTTCTGTGTTTGGTATGCCCGCGACGCCGTACCAACAGGTTCCGGGCGTTCCGCCCCCACCTACAGCCGCAGGCATTGGTGGGATGCCGGTGTGGGGATGGGTATTGATCGGGATCGGAGGCTTTATCGTTCTTAGCCAGATGGGAATTTTGAAGCTGAGGAGATGATCTACGTGGCTAACGCCAGGGACACCGCGATCCAGATCAAGACCCACATCATGACCGTTGGCACGGAAAGGGGCGGATTTCAGGCCTTTCTCCTGGGCCTGCCTGCGGAGGTGCGATTTACCCAGAGCGACGTCACCGCGATCTGTGAGGAGCTTGACAGGGTCGCGCCTTTCGCTTTGGGTGTCCACTACTGGCAGGCAATGTTTAACGAGGTCATAGCTGATAGGATAGTGGCGACCGCTCCTGGCGTCCCGGCCAAAAAGGAGGGCATTTTCGCAGGCATACCGACCTGGGGCGTGATCGCTCTGGGGATCGGGTGCGCTATCATTCTCAGGATGTTGGGCATCTTTGGAGGCGATAGATGATCCCTGGGATGTCGTATGAATCGGCGGCGGGTCGGATCGCCCGCTATGCCAAGACCGCCATCGGCCGGGGCTATCTGATGGCTCTGGAATATGCAAGAGCGCACATGCCGGAGACATTCACGATCCCCATCAGTAAGCTGGACGTTTTTGTGATGCACCTCGCGGTTGAAATCCCGTCGGTGGGCCGCAAGGCGTGGGCGGCGGCGTTCCTGTCGGTCTTTTCGGATCACATCGTCCAGGATCAGCCGGAGGGTATCGAGCAGGCCCTCGCCCGCGTTCCCGGTTGGGTCTGGGGGCTGGCGGCTTTCGGAACTTTGTTTTTACTTGTTGCTTTTCAAGAAAGGGGGTCGCGATGATTGTTGATCGCTCTAAGGCCGTTGTGGTTAAGCCCCTCCCGCGCTATCCAGATTATAGGCCAAACGGTGGAGGTGAAATGCCGGGCGAGGAGATAAATCAGTTGCAAATCCCGCCGGCGGCGAATCGGATCGCGTCGCCCCAGATCACGCGGGCTATACGCAACGGTGGGCTGGCTCCGACGCCGCGTGCGGGCTTTCCGGCGTGGGCAAAGATCGGTATAGGCGTCGTGGGTGTGCTGTTTCTGATGGGAGGGGTGCGGAGATGAGGGGATTTGGGCAAATCACGCCGGGTCTAGTGGAGTCGGAACTGACCGCGCGGGGTATCTACAGCGAAACCTTGATCCCGGATGTACCCGACAGGGGGATCGTGATCTTCCCTGAAGAGGAGGTCGAGCCGTTACAGCCGGTCGTTACATTTCCCGTTGAGGATGAGGTGATCCGCGATCTCGTTCCTATACCGCCGACGCCGCCGGTCAAAGTACCATTTGAAATTCCGACTAAAACGATCCTGGCGGCTGGACTGATAGCCGTTGCGCTCATCGTGTTACCTTCAATGTTACGGGCTGGCAAACCGGCCAAAGCCGCGCCCCGCGTCCGTACCTACACGGAGGTACTGTGAGGGAAGGAGGATCAAAAGGCAGATGAACTTTGACGCTACAGGAAAACGAAACAGCCTCGCGGTGTTCGCAGGCGCGTTTGGTCAAGCGAACCAGGCGGGGGAGGCCGTCCAGACCGGGGCGTCCTACCAACAGGTATGGGACATGCTCCGGGCTACCTGTGAGACGGTTCTAGGGCCTGAGGAGTGTCGCAGGATGCTCGGCTATCAGCCGTATTTGTGCCCTCCGCCGCGTGAGACCATCTTTTCAAACCCGCTTTTGTATGTGGCGGCTGGCGCGCTGGTGGGCCTCATAATCGGCAAGGTTCTATAGGGAGGGGTCATGTATACCGTAGAATCGAACGGGTTTAGGCAGGCGGCCATCCCCGCCCTGAATAGCGCGCCGATTGAGACCGACGGGCAACTGGGGATCGCCTTTATACCCCTGATCCTCATCGGCGCGACAACGCTTCTGGGCGGCGGGACGCTGTGGGTTCTGCACGAAAAGCACACTGAGAAGGAGCTTTATTTTGAGTGCATCGAGGAGAATACCGCCCCGAAGGGCGCGATGTCACCGCAGGAGGCAAAGATTTATTGCAGTCCGGGACTGAAACCGAAAGGCTTTAGCTTTGGTCTTAACGTGCCCACGCTGTTGTTAGTCGGTGGGATCGGTTTTGGTCTCTGGTTTACGACACAGCTTATGATGGCGGCTGTCAGAAAATAGGCAAAGGAGGTTTTGAGAATGGCTCAAATCGCGGTTTTAGACGTAACAGTGACCGCCAGTACAGCGAATGAGGCTCATCCTCATGGACTTGAACGCGTGCCGGATCGCGTGTTCCTGGTCAAGAGGGAGGACAAGCCTTTTGCGAGGGTAGCAGGCGACGTCACGGCGGCGACGGCAAACGAAGCGCACGCGCACGGCCTGGGGGTTATCCCTGATATCATCATCCTGGATCACTCTACCAGCGACCTCGTGGCGATAGGCGCGACGCCGGCGGATGCGACCAGCATCTACCTCACTAACACATCGATCCACGACAAGCCCTTCGTGGCTTTCGTGGGCGTGGAGGAGCAAGTAACGATTGGAGCGACCGCCTCGACTGATACAAACATCTATCTCACGAACGCGAAGGCGGAGGATCAGGACGTGCGGGTGGTAGTGTCGGCGGATCATTCGCTCATAGCATAGCGGAGATCCGGGTTATACACTTTTAATCGACAACAGGAGGAGGGATTTAAGATGTTGGAAGTTGGGGTTTTAAGAGCGGAGACGGTAACAGGTCTGGCGACAAACGAGGCGCACCCTCACGGCATGGCGAGCGCGCCTGATGTAGTCGTCACAACCCTCCCATCGCATGCTGACGTAACGGTGGGCACTACCGACCCGGACGCGACCGACGTCTACCTCACAAACGCGAACGCAGCCGATCAGGATTGCGAGGTCTTGATGATAGCGTTGTAAAGGGGGATCGTAGATATGGCCCTGGAAATTGCGCAGCTTTTAGCTGTATCGGTCACGGCATCGACAGCGGAAGAGGCTCATGCTCACGGCATGGCAAACGGCCCGGATATCGTTGTCTTGACCCATCCATCCCACGAGGACGTCACGGTGGGAGCGACCCCGCCTACTGACACAAACGTATACTTGACTAACGTCAACGTCGGCGCTCAGGTCTGCGACGTTCTGATGATAGCCATGTAGTGTTGTGTGGTAGCGGTCGGGTGGATATACTGGATACTGGATAGCAGCATCGAGAATCCAGAATCCAGAATCGAGAATGGAGAGGAGGCTTTAACGTGGCAAAAAAAAGGAGAAGAAGGACGACCAGGGGACGCGGCAAAATGCGGGTCGGTGATTGTAGACAAACCAAACACGGACAAACGTATTGCAAATTTCCCTATGGCGTCCGCTTCGTCGCGGCTGGCATGGGTGATCTTGGTATCCCCGCTGTCACCAGCGATCTTTTCTTGGCCGGCACCAAAGGCGGTCTTTCGGGGCGGAAGCGCGGAAAGATGCGGGAGGGCCAATGTCGGCGCACGAGGAACGGTGTTAAATACTGCAAACGGCGAGGCAAGGTAAAGTTTGTGAGGGGATAGGGGGCGGTCTCTTTGGCAATACAAGAAATTCTGCTATTTGAGGGACTGGCTCCACAACGTAAGAGAGGAGGGCGGAAGATGCCCCGAAGCTGTGTTAGGCGCAAGCGGGTATATAGTCCGGTCTTAGGTCGGAACGTCCTGCGGTGCGCCCAATTTTCGGGTGATGGTGGTTTATTTGGTATCTTTGACAAATTCCCGTTACCCATCGATCAGATCAAAAGTGCGTTCGTCACTGGCGGCCTCGCCGTCGGCGGCGCGGTAGGCGCAAGGAAGATCATCAGCTACGTGGCGCCCATGCTGAAAATGGACGACAAACCCAAAGTCGTGATGCTTCTTGAGATCGCGGCGGGCGTTGTGATGGCGGTGGTGGTCGGCAAGTACATCGGAAGGCCCGAATTTGGCGCGGCCCTGGCGGTCGGCCCGGTTGTCCTGAATGGGATGGCTCTACTGGGTGAATTCATGCCGGAACTGGCGGCCCCTGGGATCGCTGGTCTTGGCGTGGTGGTGGATCAAGACGACTGGGTGCCAGAGGCTATGTTTGAGCATGGCGTAACCCCAGGACTACAGACAGAACAAGCGGCCCCGGCGTGGTCGATGTAATGAATAGTCAATAGTCAATAGTCAGTAGTCAATAGTCAACACACGACTAGAGACTGGAGACTAGAGACTAATGTTAATTCTGAGAATCTACCCTCGAAGGCTTACGGTGTTAAGACCGGAGAGGTATAAAACATTGAGGAGGCGTAACAAATGAGTGCAGGAGCAGGACAAGTGAAACCTTACTCCGCTGATTTTATGAAAGCGTTGGGTCAGCAAATGCCCCCTGGTGTCGTCGCAACTGGCAAGCCCGGTGAATTCATGATCCAGGGCGTCGGCCTCAGAAAATTTGCCGATATGAGACAGGATGTCCTCTACGACCGTGTTGAACTGTTGGCGGCCCCCGGACCTATCGCGGCCGGGACTGAGTTTGTGTTTTTCCGTGACATTCAGGGAAAGACGCGGCTCGAAACTAACATGACGCAGTCCCAGGTTCTCCCTGAGGGCCAGGAAGCGATCATATACAGGATCAACGTGATGGCTCTGCCAGAAACGCCGCCGGAAGACATGGAGTTATTCTTATCCTATGGCTACGGC
>Ga0114920_10000126_pt1 | contig 35817 bp, 34 predicted proteins | sample ChitaG_FD_88683 | JGI IMG/M metagenome (GOLD analysis project Ga0114920, IMG submission 88683) | Deep subsurface microbial communities from South Pacific Ocean to uncover new lineages of life (NeLLi) - Chile_00310 metaG | ecosystem: Environmental > Aquatic > Marine > Oceanic > Sediment ...
ATTGGTTTTTCTTTCCTGTAAGGAGGCTAAAACCGATAAGCCCCCATTCTTTTTGGGTGGTAGAAGATTGATTGGTTTAAGATTTTTTGAAAAACTGGATTTTGTGCTAGCCAAAAGGGTGATGGCAGGTATTGTCTTTATAAATGCTCTACGATTTATCTTATCCTCCTTTTTTTATATAGATAAGAATTTCCTTTTTTCGCACTTGCAATTTTCTCTCAATTTTATCAAATTTCCATCTCCTGAGCTGTTGCATCAACAATAATATATTGAACAAACACATCCAGTCAATATATTTTAGAGTTAGCCTGTAAAAAGTGTATACTGAATAGACTTCGCCCTTAACTGCTGGTCAAGAAATCTCGATTCTCATAAATATTCTACCTTTTCCTCAACTGCCATATTAAGCTGAGGTTGGGCTTGGGGAGGCGGAGGGCGCTCTGCCTTAAAGTTCAGTTTAAAGTGATCGATAATCTTTTCTCTGTTGTCATGCATTTCTCCTAACTTAAGATTATCACAAATAATCTGTAGCTTAAGAAATGCCCTCATCTGTCCGAATTTTGCTGACGGGAAACATTGATAGAAAAGTGAATCCCTACATCCAAATAGACCTATCCCCATCTCACAGATTTCTAACAAAAATTGTTGAATTACGCTGAAAATACAGTAACAGGATTGAAACCAAAAAAATTAAAAATCAAGGGGCTACCAGGGAAAAACAGAGAATAAGATGGTGGAGCTGATGGGGATTGAACCCACGACCTCTTGACTGCCAGTCAAGCACTCTCCCAACTGAGCTACAGCCCCACTGATGTATGATTATAACTATCTTACTTTCAGCAATTTGAAATTTATGATTTTTCTATCTTGACCAAAACAGGACTTTTAGACCTTTTCTCCACGTGGGATTTTCTTCATTTTTTAAAGATGAAATTATAGGTTTTCATCACCCCGAAGTCAATTATTTTTACCCGCTTTGTCATATAAATTTTTTATTTTCCATTGTTTTCCATTCTTTGACCTTATTCATATACCTTTTTCAATCAATGAATTCTTCAATAAGTTCTTTGAAAGGAACTTTAAAGGGCCTGGCCAGAGGCTTTTCTCCATAATATTCGGACCAGCACTTTCTAAATTCTCGTTCCCATAGCCATCTAGCTTTTTCAGGATCTCTCGTTCTGAGAGAGACCCGGATCCGCTTCTTGTCTTCGCCAATTCCGACATGCTCATCAAAGAAGTAGTAACCTGTTTGTTTCGGGTGGGACCTTCGCGGCAACGTGGCATAATAATTAGTGACGATTATATACTTGACCTATCCAATTTTGAAAAATATCAGCTATTTTTCATAGAAGGAAAAATACACCAAGTACCATGAATATATTACGAAACCTTTTCATATTACCAACATAAAAATAAACATCTTTCTTTGTCGTATTAGCTATGTCAAGCCACTGCTGCTGAATTTTCTCCAATATGATTTTTTCTGATTGGTATTTTGACCGCCATTTACGATAAGCTTGCCCTTTTTCCCAATCTATAATTGACAATTTATGCCCCGGACAAGAAAATGTTCTAGGACATTTAAATTTATAGTAGAAACTAAAAGGAATTTCTTCGATTGCCACTTTATCTTTATCAAAAAAACTTAATTGAGCGTAACAGGCTTCGCGTGCTTTCTGATCGGATAAGCTATGTTTCTCCCATTCAAAGGAAATGTTCTCTGGCTTTATAAAACCCAAGGAAAGGTCTCTATCTTCAGAGTCCTTTTTAACTTGACACATTGATTTAACAGGTAATTTCGAAACAATAGATTTTCGTTTTTCCCATTTACCCTTTTCTGTATCAAGCCAATCTATCACCTTGATCGTATCTGACTTGACCCAAAAGCTCTCTGGTCTCCTATCATCTGATGATGGAGAACAATCGACTTCTATAATGCTATATTTTTTGAATTTCTGCTTGTCATCAAGATCACGGTAAGAAATAGGATAGAGACGAACTAATTGTGAATTGCTTAAGTCAACGCCTGCACAACATACGGTTTCGCCATATTTTTTACTGGGATTAGGATAGGCCTTATCAGTGATAAGAATTCGCTTTTTCTCGAGTCTCAAGGTACTCTAAATATGCTTTATTTTTAATCTGTTCCCATCATACTCTTGAATTTTATCGATAATCATAGAACGATGACACTTTTCCGGGAAGCGTTCAAAACACATGATACAATTAATACCATCAGAAATATATTGATACAATTCCTTTATAGTATCGATATTTCCTGACAAATATCCTGAATATTCCTTGAAGAAAAGCTCATAATTTCCGCCGGATTTTAACTTTTTGCGAATGGAAGAAGGGCTTCCAAGAGCTTTTATATGGATATATTGTATGTTTTCATCTTCAAGCCTTTCTCTTAAAGCAGATTTTGAAAAGCCACTTTTTCTTGAAAGGGGAATTTCTCTTACATCAATTAAACGAGAAATATTAAATTGCTTTAAACGAACAACAAACTCATCAATTTCTCGTCCTTCGTATCCAATTGTTAATAGTTCATGAGTTTTCATAACGCTTCGCTTGGGATCTCCCTCCTTTGACATCTGTCTTAATATTAATTAAATGCTAATAGCCTTGTCAACCTCCACTCGGGGAAACTTTTTTTACTTCCATTCATTTATTCGCTTTCCAGCTCGAATTGGTTGCAGCTTAACTATAGCCTTTCTTTTTTTCCCACTCCCTGGCAGCCTCTTCTGTAGTACGACAACCAACTTGGGTGATATGCCCTTTCGGCCATTTCTTTTGATGTTCTTGTTCTCTCCGTTCTAGATCATCAGTTATGCCACCATGTATAATCTTGTTACCGATTTTATATTGGTATTTGTATTGATCCCTCGGTTTGGGCATCCTTCCCTCCTTTCTAATCCGAAGTTATTTCATCTAAAAATTCTTCATAATTGTTAAAATCCGTTTTTGCATCTTTTTTGCCATCGAAAAGCTTTATATTTATTTTCCCAAAATTTTGTATTAATTCATAAAAATATCCGCTTGTTTGATTATCATATTTTTGAATATAATTTCCATATTTTCCTCCAGATATTCCTTCTGAGGATAAAGTAATTTTTTCTTTTTTTTCGATAATTTCAATCTCAATAAATAAATCATATTTTCTTTGCTCTACTCCATAATAATGAATACGAGTACTTACATGAACTAAAAATGGAGAATTTCTTATCTCTTCTTTATGGTTCATTTCTCCCTCCTTTCTGAGAATTTTCGTCCCTTTCTACGTCTCTCCTATGAGGCGGTCAACGCTAAGCATCTTTTCTATTCCCGGGAGGCCTCCTGGTCTCAGCGCGCCTCAATTGATAAAAGTTCCAACTATCTGAAGGATAATTCCAATAAGAACAAGAATAAGACCTAACTTTAAGAGCCAAGGTGGATAAAAAATCGTAAGATAACCAGTATCCTTTGAAGAAGTTTGAGGTCCAATTTTTAAATCCTTATATGGTTTGGCCCCAAAAAAGATTAGGAGTACTCCTATGAAATTAAGGAATAAGCCTGCCAGAATAAACCATTTATTCATTATATAAATTTTCCTCCTTTCCTGAGATCTCCTCTCCAGCGGCCTCTCAGGGCGAAATTGGGGGCTATCTTATAAGTTCTTCTACTTAATAAAAAATCCGCTTTTATCTATTTTACCTAAATAACCATTTTCCAAAGCTTTGGGATAAGCTTTTAAATATGAAGATGAATAACGGGAACTAGAGTAGTTAATTGTAATTGTAAAAAATGTAGATATAATTTTCATTTGCACGGATTTTGTTCTTTGAAACAAATTGCTATTAAGAATGGAAGATGTGTTAGTTATAGTGAACGCAAGTAATTCTGTCCGGTCTCTGTTATTCTTATTTGATAATATCCCGCTGGTGTATCGCGTTGATCCTCTTGTATTAATTTTGCCTCAATCCATCCTTTTAAATGGTAATGATAGAGATGGTCTAAAATTTCTTCGCGATTTTTTTGGTCTGAAAGTACATATGTATCATCTTCAATAGAATGCGGATATTTATCATTTAGTTGTTCTAAAATGGATTTAATTAGATTTTCATTAATAGGCATCATTTTCTCCTTTTGTGAAAATTTCCCTCACCCTCCATCGTCTCTCTTGTGAACGTTATCAAGCTGCTTTCCTTAAGCCCATTACTTGTTATTATTGTTTTTTAACAGCTTTATAATTTCTTTATTCTGTTCCCGGATATCCAGCTCAATTTCGAGAGAGAATTTTTTACACTGAAAAGCAAGGAATTCTTCTCGCCTTTTTCCCATAACGTTATTAAAATCTGTTTCGATATCTTTTCTTGATCTCATTGCTTTAAAATCACCTCCAAATTTTATTTAGACTGCCAAGCCGTTATTTTTTCATTCTCCCCTCCTTATTTATTCAATCAACTAATGATCTGATTTCATTCTCTTTCCTCAATTAAATCTCTTCCATCGCAAATTAGAATTATGGATTTATCAAGAAGGCTTATTTTTGTGGATTTTTTTGTGACGGCATTCGCCTTTTGAATATTTCTATCTACAAATTTTTTGAAGAGTGCTGTCCTTTTCTTGCTGATCAACCTATTTCCCTTTATAGACATAACAATCTTATAAGACATTAAAACAGCTTGTCAATTTAAAAGTTTATTCCCATCCCGGGAGGCCCGGTCTCCGCTCGCCTCTGCTAAGGTTTTCTTAAAAAAGCTGACAAAATTGGTTTTATATTTACTCAAAGAGCTTTAAGATATCTTGACCAAAGATTGACTAACACCTGTCATTTTGTTACAAAAACTGTCGTTTGATGACTATGTTTAACAGAGGTAACAAGAAATGCTTAGGAGTTCTCCACCGAGCTACAGCCCCACCGGGGATTTTCCATATTACAAAAAGATCGTTCTCCAGTCAAGATTACAAAAGAATGGCGCATAAGTATTATAAGTCTTATATTTACTATAAGAAATGTATTTTTTTGAAGAGTTTTGTTAACAATTAAAAGAAAACATGATAAAATACCCTTAGAAAAAGGAATAAATAATGCCAGCACCAAAAAAACAAGCTAGAACCTATAAAAACATTCTCTTCTGGATCGCTGCAGGAATTATCATCATTATCCTCGTCAGCCTAATTCAATCCCCCAGGTCAGTGAGAGAGGTAAAATTCAGCATATTCCTCAAAGAGGTTGAAGATAACAAAGTCGAAAAAGTTACAATTACCGGGAATCAAATCAAGGGAGAGTACTTTGATAGAACTACATTTAAAACTGTAACTCCTCCTCAATTTGATGATCTGGTCAATATTCTTCGAGAAAGCAACGTAGAAATCAACGTGAAGGATACATCTCGAAATTCATGGTTTTCATATCTTTTCACCTGGTTTCCCCTTATTTTTATCATCCTCCTCTGGGTATTTTTCATGCGGCAAATGCAGTCAGGAGGGAATAAAGCTCTCTCCTTTGGAAAGAGCCGCGCAAAACTTTTTTCTGGGCTACAGAAAAAAATCAATTTTAATGATGTGGCTGGCGTTGAAGAAGCCAAAGAAGAGCTCCAGGAAATTATAGGATTTCTTAAAGACCCCAAAAGATTTCAAAAATTGGGAGGCCGGATCCCCAAAGGTGTTCTTTTAGTTGGAGCACCAGGTACAGGCAAAACCCTTCTTGCCCGGGCAGTAGCCGGGGAGGCGGATGTTCCTTTCTTTTCAATCAGCGGTTCTGACTTTGTGGAGATGTTTGTTGGAGTAGGCGCTTCCCGTGTGCGAGATCTGTTTGACCAGGGGAAAAAGCAAGCTCCCTGCCTGATCTTTATAGACGAGATTGATGCTGTAGGAAGACAGAGAGGAGCAGGACTGGGAGGGGGACATGACGAACGGGAACAAACACTGAATCAACTCCTGGTGGAGATGGATGGCTTTGACGCCAACGAAGGAGTCATCCTTATAGCTGCCACGAACAGACCCGATATACTGGACACGGCCCTTCTCAGACCAGGAAGATTTGACCGGCAAGTTGTGGTTAACATGCCAGACGTAAAAGGGAGAGAGGATATCCTAAGAGTTCATGTGAAAAATATCCCATTAGCCAAGGAAGTGGATCTAAAAATACTGGCTCGTTCAACTCCAGGATTTTCTGGAGCCGACCTTGCCAATATCATCAACGAAGCAGCTCTTCTTGCAGCCCGCTATAACCAGGACAAAGTCACTATGCAAAACCTGGAAAGCGCCAAAGATAAAGTCCTTATGGGAGTAGAAAGAAAGAGTATGATCATCAGCGAAGAAGAGAAAAAAACCACGTCTTATCATGAAGCAGGCCATGCGCTTATGGCGGCTCTCTTACCCGAAGCAGATCCTATACACAAAGTGACTATCATCCCAAGAGGACTTGCATTAGGTACGACCCAGCAACTACCTCTTGACGACCGCTACACTTACTCTAAAGACTATCTGGAAGCGCAGCTTTCCGTACTCATGGCAGGCAGGGCGGCCGAAATATTAATCCTTGGAAAAACAACAACAGGGGCAGCCAACGATTTTGAGAAAGCGACCGAAATTGCCCGCAAGATGGTCTGTCAGTGGGGAATGTCCGATCTAGGGCCCCTTAGCTTCGGCGAACGGGATGATTTAATCTTCCTTGGCCGAGACTTAGCCATGCATAAGAACTTCAGTGAAAAAACAGCAGAGTTGATAGATTTGGAAGTAAAAAAAATTATCAATAAAAGCCTCGAGAGAACACAAGGACTTTTAGAAAAAAATAAGGATAAATTAATTAGAGTTGCAAAGGCTCTTCTAGAAAAAGAAATCCTGAGTTCTGATGAATTAGATGCAGTCATTAAAGGAAAAAAAATAGCTACAAGAAAGAAGGTTTCTTCAACTTCAAAAATAAAAAAAGAAACGCCTCAAAAAGAACTAAAAAAAATTCAGCCTATAAAAAAGCCGGGTCTAGCTAAAGCATAAAAGGTGATAAAAAAGCACATCCTCCAGGTTAACAGTAAAAATTACACACTAGGCCAAAGAACCTGGATAATGGGTGTCATCAATGTTACCCCTGATTCTTTCTCGGACGGAGGCCTTTATCTCGACAGAGAGAAAGCTGTAGAGAGAGGGCTGGAACTGGCAGAGGAAGGCTCCGACATTATCGATATTGGGGGAGAAAGCACAAAGCCTGGTTCAGAGCCCATCCCCTTGGACGAAGAACTGAGGCGAGTTATTCCTGTAATCTCTGAATTAAGGAAAAGAATCGACACTTTAATATCCATCGACACAACAAAGTCAAAAGTCGCTCAAGCTGCCCTAGATGCAGGGGCTGATATAATTAATGACATAAGCTCTTTCCAATCAGACCCAAATATGTTCCCTCTGGCAGCTCAAAAGGGCACACCCATTATTCTAATGCATATAAAAGGGATACCTAAGACAATGCAGGCTAATCCCTATTATGAAAACGTCCTGGTTGAAGTTAAATCTTTTCTTGAAGAAAGGTTCACAGCAGCTGTAGCCAGCGGAATAAAAAAAGAGAAAATAATCATCGATCCGGGGATCGGGTTCGGGAAAAGGCTCCAGGATAATCTCGCTTTGATCAATAATCTCCAAATTCTGGAGGACCTTGACCGACCCATCCTTATCGGAGTTTCCCGGAAATCCTTTATCGGAAAAATTTTAAATACATCCCCCCAGGAAAGACTGGAAGGTACAATCTCCTCTGCTGTTTTAAGCATCGTTCACGGTGCCAACATTCTAAGAGTCCATGACGTCGCTTCAGTTAAAAGAGCTGTCCTCGTAGCTGAGGCCATCTTAAACGAAGAGCAATCTGTTGGTTCTCTTGAAGAAAGCAAGGAGAAAAAAAGAACCTATGTTTGCTAATATCATCAATGCCTTGACTCGTTTTAACGTCGCAGACTTCATAGACATCCTCCTTGTAACCCTTATCCTGTATTCCTTTTTCCTTTTAATAAAGGACACCAAGGCATATCAGATGGCCATCGGCATAGGAATAGTCGGTGTTATCTTTTTGATCACTGAATGGGGAAAATTAGTCGTCTCTCACTGGCTTTTAAAAAATTTCATCACCTACTTGATTTTCGCCATCATCGTACTCTTCCAGGGAGAGATAAGAAGATTCTTAACTGCCATTGGTTCCCGCTCTTTCAGAAGACCATTCTCTTTAAGGTCTTTCACAGAAAAACTCGAAAATGTCTTTATAGCTGTTGATTATCTTGCCTCTAAAAATGTAGGAGCTTTAATTGCGATTGAAAATGACATTTCGCTTAAGAGTTATACTGACCGCGGGACAAAAATAAACGGAGATCTCACAAAGGACCTTCTGGTCAGCATCTTCTTCCCTCGTTCTCCTCTTCATGATGGAGCTGTTATAATCCAGGGTAACAAAATTTCTGCTGCAGGTTGTCTCCTCCCCTTACCTGCCACACATAACCTGGGAAAGGAGTTCCTTGCTCGAACAAGGCATTTGGCTGCCATAGGCTTATCTCAGGAAACAGACGCTGCGGTAATTGTTGTTTCTGAAGAGAATGGGATCATCTCTCTGGCTACTAAAGGTCAACTGGATAGAGGGCTGGATAAAAAACAGCTTAAGGAAAATATACTTAATTACTTACAGAAAAAATGAAAAGATTTTTTAAGAATCTGTTTTTAAGAAATTGGGGGCTCAAACTCTTCTCTCTCATCCTCGCTCTCGTTTTATGGGCAACCCTTATCCCTCCTGAAAAGATATTTTCAAAGAAAAACCTGACAATTTCTCTTGTACTTCATAATATCCCTTCCGGAATGGAGTTGGTCAGAAAACCCCCTGACAAAATCGATGTAACTATTGAAGCTCCCAATCGTTACATTGACCAGATTACGCCAGTTAACGTAACGGCAAAACTAAACCTGGAAAACGCTACAATTATCCAGGAAGATTACACAATTACTGAAACTATGATCAGTATACCTGCTGGAGTTAGAGCTGAAGTTATCAAAATATCTCCAAATACGATCAATCTTAAACTTGAAAAAACTAAAGAAATTTTACTCGATGTGGAACCAGATATCATCGGTATCGAGGAATTAAAAGAAGGCCTCAAAATAGAAAAAATTGAGACTATTCCTTCCCAGGTTCCCATCATCGGGCCAGAAAGCAAGGTAAGAGATGATTACAAAGTAAGGACAAGTCCTATTGATATTTCCGCCCTAACTGAGACTACAGAATTCGAAGCAGACCTCATCCTTCCCAGCCCAGACTTGAGACTGGCTTCTTCTTTGACAAAGGTAAAAGTCACAATTTATATTCAGGAAGAAATGCCTGAAGACAAAGAAGGGGATATCAAAAAAATACAGAAAAAATAATCTTCCTCCTTGAATCCACACGATTTTTAGCTATAATCTATTTTTAGAATAAAGGAATTCTATTCATAAAATGGACAGTCTTTTCGGAACTGATGGAATAAGAGCTGTTGCAGGCCAATATCCTCTCGATTACTCCACTGTCTACACCTTGGGAAAAGTCATTATCTCTTTTCTTCGAGAGGAAGGATTAGAGCCCCGAGTTATCATCGGTCGGGATACACGAGAGTCAGGAGAATGGCTTGAAGAGGCTCTATTCCTTGGGATACAGACCAACCAGGGAGAAGCTGTATCAGCCGGCATCATCCCTACATCCGGAGTTTCCTTCCTGACACAAAAACATTCTTTTTCTGCAGGAATTGTCATTTCCGCTTCACACAATCCCTATCAAGACAACGGTATCAAAATCTTCTCTTCTCAGGGGATAAAAATTCCAGATTCATGGGAAAGAAAAATTGAAGAAGCCACAAAGGAAGCCACGGAAGACGTCAAAAGAGAAACAATCAAGATCACTCCACAATCTTCTTATAGCCAGGCTTATACTGAATTTCTGAAAAGCCGCTTTTCCCATGTCAACTTTAAGAAAAAATTCAAGGTCGTCCTCGACTGTTCAAATGGAGCCAGCTCTTTTATTGCTCATCAAGTCTTTACAGACTTAGGTTTTGAAACCATAGCTTTAAATAACTCTCCGGATGGAAAAAATATCAATACTGGATGCGGCTCTCTTTATCCTCAGAACTTGGCCAAGAAGGTAGTGGAAACTAAGGCTGATATAGGAGTCGCCTATGACGGAGACGCAGATAGGGTTATCTGGGCAGATGAAAATGGTATAATCTTAAACGGCGATCATACTCTTTTTGTTCTTTCTCGATTTATGAAAGAAAAAGGGCTTTTAACATCGGATAATGTTGTCGCGACAACAATGAGTAATATCGGTCTCGAGAAAGCCCTCAAAAAACTCAATCTAACTCTTATCCGTGCTCCAGTTGGCGACAAGTATGTCCTCGAACAGATGATAAAATTGAATGCCAATCTGGGAGGAGAACAATCAGGCCATACAATCTTTCTGGATGACTGTCAAACAGGAGACGGAATCCTCACGAGTTTAAAAATGCTGGAGGCCATGGCAATACACAATATTCCCTTATCCAGGCTTGTAGAAGACTTCGAACAATTCCCTCAATTACTCGTGAATGTTAAGGTCGCAGAAAAGAAAAACTTCAATCAATTTCCGGAAATCATGAACACAATGGAAGAAATAAAAAATCGATTGGGAGATACAGGGCGGCTAAATGTCCGGTATTCAGGAACTGAACCAGTAGCTCGAATTATGATAGAAGGCCAGGACAACAACGAGATAGAAGGCCACACCCAGAAGATGGCCAATGTTATTAAAAAATATCTGGGGCCAAAATAAAACTATAAAACCAGTGAAAAATGGGATAAATGGGGCCTGTCCCTATTTTTTTAGGAGGAAAAAATGAAGCTTTCCGTTAATGTAGATCATATTGCAACTTTAAGGGAAGCCCGTGGGATTGGTGAGCCTGAACCGGTCCTGGCGGTTCTTCTTGTAGAGCAAGCCGGAGCAGAAGGCATTGTCTGTCACATAAGAGCTGACAGACGCCACATCAAAGAACGTGATTTAAGACTGTTCAGAGACGTAATTAAGACCAAGCTCAACATTGAAATGGCTGCAACAGAAGAAATGAAGAATATCGCCCTGGATATAAAGCCTGATATAGTCTCCTTGGTACCGGAACGAGAAGAAGAATTGACTACAGAAGGAGGCCTGGATGTTATCTCAAATGAAAAAAATTTAGCTCCCCATATCCAGGAGTTAAAAAAAGCGGGAATAAAAGTCAGTATTTTTGTTGACCCTGATTTAAAACAAATCGAAGCCTGTCATAGAATCGGGGTAAATCTGATCGAGATAAACACTGGAAAATATGCAGAGTTGAAGCCGGGAGAGGCACAGCAGAAGGCTCTGGATGAGATAAGGAAGGCAGCTGAATCCGGCTACAAATTAGGCCTGGAAGTCCATGCCGGCCATGGACTGGATTATAAAAATGTCCGTCCTGTTGCAGCTATCCCTGAAATCAAAGAATTCAGCATCGGCTTTTCTATCGTGGCTCGTTCTGCCTTTGTCGGAATTGAGAAAGCAGTCAAAGAAATGGTAGCCCTCATTGAATAAAGCTAACCTGTTTGTAAAACCAGAAAACAAAAGCTATCTCCAAAATAAAAAAATGGACTAATCAAGGAAGATAGATAATGTTGTCGGCATAATTTATGAATAATTCAGGTTAATTAACTTAGAAGGATCAATCATAGACATTCAAATTAATTTTGACCGACTAAAGGAAGATATTGAGTCTCTCTCCAAGATCGGCCGTGATCCAAATGGAGGAATTACCCGGCCTTCTTTCAGTAAAGCAGACCTAGAGGCAAGGGACTGGCTCAAAGAAAAAATTAAAAAAGCTGGCCTCGCACTTCGAGAAGATGGAGCAGGCAACATCTTCGGCCGCCTGGAAGGCAAGGGAAAAACAATCATGGCAGGGTCCCACATCGATACTGTTATTAACGGTGGAATGTTTGACGGATCGGTTGGCGTCCTTTCTGCCCTTGAGTGCTTAAGAAAGATAAAAGAAGAAGGCCTGCAGCTGTCCAAGCCTCTGGAAGTCGCCTCTTTTACGGATGAGGAAGGAAATTTGGTAGGAGATTTTTTGGGAAGCCGTGCCTTCACGGGACTTTTAAACAGAGAATTTTTAGAAAAGGGCCTTACTCAATTCGGAGTTCCCCTTGCAGATATTCTGAGGGGAACCAACTTCACTCTCGACACAATCATGGAGGCTCATCAACAAAAGCCGGACATAGAAGCCTTTATTGAAATCCATATCGAACAGGGCCCTGTACTGGAAACAGAAAATAAACCCATAGGCACCGTGGATTGTATAGCTGGCAAACATTACAGATGGTGTTCCTTCTTTGGAGAATCAAGTCACGCAGGAACCACGCCTCTTGAACTCCGCCATGACGCTTTTTTGGGCCTGGCAGACTTTGCTTTAAAAAGTACTCAGCATGTTGCAACCAAACACTACGGAAGCATGGTTACTATTGGAAAAATTGGTGTAAAACCCGGAGCATTCAGCATTATCCCAGGACAAGCTGATTTCTCTTTTGAATTTAGAAGCACATCAAAGGAAACCCTTGAGGAGCTTGAAAAATCCCTTTTTGACCTTGCTGAAAATATTGCTTCAACCCGGGGGCTCAAGTTCACTTCAAAAATCATAGACAAAACAGAACCTGTAAGTTTATCTCCCCGGCTTCTAACCATAATGAAAGAAGAGTGCAAAAAGCTGGGATACCCATTTTTTACACTTCCCAGTGGCGCTGGTCATGACGCCCAGATCTTAGCTAGCACCGCAGAAATTGGAATAATATTTATTCCTTGTGAAGATGGGATCAGCCACTCCCCACAGGAAATAATAAAATGGGAGGATTTGGAAAAAGGAGCAAACTTATTGCTCCATTCTCTTTTGAGGCTGGCAAGTTAGCGGCAAACTCAATATTTATTCTTCCAGATCATCCAGTTTGGGGCGAAAACTTCGTTCCTTTTTTTTCAGGGATTGTTTCCTTTTCTCCTCTAATATTTTAAGTTTTGCTCTTTTTGAACGTTTTCTCTTCTGGCGGCGGATTTTTTCTTTCCTTTGCAACTCTTCGCTTTCTTTCCCTCGAATTTCTTTTTCGATTTTATCTGTAAGAATCCGCCTGGCAAGAAACCGGTTTAATGCTTGAGAACGTTCCTTCTGGCATTTTACTTGAATTTTTGTAGGGAGGTGTTTTAAGTAGACACAGGTTGAAACTTTGTTGACTCTCTGTCCTCCTTTACCGCTTGAACGGATAAATTTTTCTACAATATCTTTCTCAAAGATACCCAAGCTCTCCATCCTTTTACTCAGGGTATTTTCTTTTTCTTTCCTTACACTAAAAGTAACCATGTTATATAAAAATAATCCTTCTAAGATAACTGCGAAAGACGTATATCGAAGTATTTATTCATTCCTTGATTTATCAAGTCTCTACACTTTTATATTAGATTACAATCTTACTATACTTCTTACAAAAACAATACAAATTGTGAGATTGCCGCATTTCACTCGCAATGACAATCTTTTTTAAATTGCAGTGGGCTTATTTATCAAGCCCTTACATTTAAGGAAAAGCCTATCCCCTTTTCATATTTCGTTGACTGGTGAGCTGAATTTATATAAACTCAATCTTTGACTATTTCCCAGAAATCATAAGGAAAGGAATAATACTATGAAAAATGAAAAAAGACACTTTACTTTCTCTCTATTCCTTTTTATGCTCCTTTTCTCTTCCCTACTTTCATTCTCTACAACAAAACAACCACCCTTGACTGTGGCTGAAGCCAGCAATTTCACAGCAACTTCAAGATTCACTGATGTTTTAAAATTCATAAGAGACCTTCAGAGTCAGAGTTCCCTTTTAAGAATAGAAACGCTCTGCGTTAGCCCGGAAGGGAGAACCGTCCCCCTCCTTATCATTGGTAAGCCTGTCCCCTCCTCTCCGCTGGCTCTTAATCATGATAAAAGAGCAGTTGTATACATCCAAGCAAACATCCATGCCGGTGAAGTTGAAGGCAAGGAAGCTTCACTCATGCTCGCCAGGGATATTATTCTCAAGGAGAATCCCCCTTTTCTTGATAAATTAGTAATCCTTATTGCACCTATCTTTAATGCTGACGGCAATGAAAAAATAAGTCCCAACAACCGCCGGAATCAGGCTGGGCCCGAAAAAGGAGTAGGAGTCCGATATAACGGTCAAAACCTCGATTTAAACCGCGACGGCCTGAAATTGGAAAGTCCTGAGGTTCAGGGTCTGGTTTCTAATGTTCTCAATCGATGGGACCCATTCCTCCTTGTTGATTGCCACACTACCAATGGTTCCTACCATGAGGAACCTGTCACCTATGTCTGGCCTCTTAATCCTAATGGTGACACTTCCATCATCAAATACATGAGAGAAAAAATGATGCCGTCAATAAACAAGAATTTGCAACAAAAATACAACGTGTTATCCATCCCCTACGGAAACTTTATGGACTATCGAGACCTTGAAAAGGGATGGAGACCTTCTGGTCCGCAACCGCGGTATATCACTAATTACATCGGCCTTAGAAACCGGTTAGCCATTCTGAATGAAAATTATTCCTATGCGGACTATAAAACCAGAGTACTGGGCTGTTACCATTTTCTTCTTTCGATTTTAGAATATTGCCATGGACATAAAGACGAAATTGTCCAGCTTGTTAGTAAAGCAGACCAAAAAACAGTGCTGAGGGGGATAAATCCTTCTGAAAATGATTCTTTTGTTGTTGAGTATGACCTGAAGCCTCTTGAAAAGAAAATTGCCATAAGAGGGTATGAAATGGAAATTACACCTAGAGAAGGAGGCAGACCGAGGATTAGGAGAACAGACAAGAAAAAAACTTACAGTGTCCCCTATTTTTGCGATTTTGTCGCAAAAAGATCTGTTTCCTTTCCTTATGCTTATCTTATTCCCAAAGCCGATTTTGAGATCACAGAAAAACTCCTCCAGCACGGAATTCTGGTAGAAAAGCTTTTAGAACCCATAACCTTAGAAGTAGAGTCTTTTAAGCTAAAAGAGATTAAAGGAAATCAAAGGCTCTATCAAGGACACCGGATGAATTCAGTCAAGGGTGAATATGTGCTTGAGCAGAAAGAATTCCCGGAAGGGACTCTTTTTATAGGCACGGCACAGCCTCTCGCCAATGTAGCAGCTTATCTTCTTGAACCGGAGAGTGATGATGGACTGGTTGTCTGGAATTTCTTCGATCGTTATCTTGTCCCCCAGTGGCGTCGGGAACCGCAGACTTACCCTGTATATAGACTTTTAAAGCCGACGAGTCTTGTAAAAGAGAGTATAAAGTAATTATTTTTCTTTATTCTTAGAAGCAATCAAGAATTTGCCACAGTTTTCACATATATAAATATCGTTGCTTCCTTCTATGGCTGATCTCATTCCCGTAGCAACATTAATATTACAGCCCTGACAGGCACCTATGTCTACTTCGGCTACAGCAAATCCATATCTCTCCATAAGTCTGTCATATCTGTCTACAAGGGCTGCATCAAGTTCCTGTCGAATTAAATTGGCCTGCTCTTCGAACGGCTTCTTTTGTGCTTTTTTTACTTTTTTCTTCTTGATTTCGATGTCTTGAAGTTTTTTAAGGAGGCTGGCCCGGCTGATTATTCTGTCCTCCTGAGGAAACTGTAGTTCTACCTCTGAAAGAGTCTTTAGCAGCTCTGATTTATTCTTGGCTCCAAAGACTCTCTGCCTGAATCCTGGTCTCCTTAGGAATTGAGCCAGCCCGGCAAACAGATGGTTAAAAAGGCCCGGAAGTGAAGGATTCCAGACTATAAGAATAATAAGATGAACTTTTTTCTCATCAATAGAATCAAAGTTAATCCCCTTTGCAGATTTTCCTATGGCAACAGCTAGGTCCCCTTCTGTGTCCACGCGGGCATGGGGAAGAGCAACATTATGCCCGATAGCTGTGGACTCCAGCCGTTCCCTATCAATAATCCGGGTTAAAATGAGCTTTTTATTTTTGATAAGCTTCTGCTTGACCATAACATCCAGAAGTTCCTCAATGGCTTGAATTTTATCCTTGGCTTTAAGATTAAATACGATTTGAGAAGGCTTGAGATAATCGGTAAAATAGGAGCTTTTAAAAGTAACTATCATCTCGTTAGTTTTTTATTTTAACACAAATATTATTCCCTCAAAAGATAAAAGGTTAAAAATTTAATAATTTTCTCACAATACTTGTATTTTATGGACCATTTCTCCTAAGAAAAAATTGTCATTGCAAGTGAAATGCGGCAATATTGTCATTGCGAGGAACGCAGTGACGCGGCAATCTCACAATTTTTATTTCTATAGGGGTTTGATAAATTAAATCCACACGGTTCTAGAAAAAATAGCACGCCCTCATTTTTCCTTTATACATATTTATCAACGGAGAATAAATCCTTCGTGTAAAGGATCTTCAGGATCTATAAAAAATTCATGGCGGCCGGTGATATAAGCCGAACCCTCAACTTCTGGGATGATTGCAGAGTAAGATCCGAAGGAGGTTCTTTTTACCACTTTCCCCTTAAATTGGCTCCCGATAATACTCTCTATAATTAAAGGCTGGCCTGTAGCAATCTTTTCCCGTGCATGGAGAATGGCAAGATGGCCGCTGACTCCAGTTCCCGTGGGAGACCGATCAACTTCTCCCTCAGCAAAAATACAGACATTGCGGCTATACACTCCTTCATCATGGGAAGAGCCAGTGAATATTGTTCCATAAAGGAAGTTTAGGTCATCTTCAAAAGGATGTTTAATGGGCACATTCTCCATAACTGCCCTTTTAATAGCCATGCCCTTTTCGATAAGGACTCTATATTCCTCAGGAGTACAGGTCAGGCCAACATCTTCAGCCTTTACATATGCATAAAACGCTCCGCCAAATGCAATGTCACAACACACTTTTCCCAGACCGGGCACCTGGATTGTCTTGTCCATTTTAAATACAAAAGAAGGGACATTATGAAAAAAGACACTTTGCACTTGATCATTTGCTACTCTGGCATAAGCCGTAACAAGGCCTGCGGGTGTATCAATTCTAACCGTGGTTTCAGGTTCTGTTATGGGGAGAAGACCGGTTTCCAGAACAACTTTTGTTATGCCTATGATGCCGTGGCCGCACATCGTGCTGAAGCCTTCATTATGCATGAATAATACACCGATATCTGCTTCCGGAGTTACGGGTGGAGTTATTATGCAGCCGTACATATCAGCATGGCCGCGAGGTTCCCACATCAGGGAGGTCCGCAAATGGTCCAGATTTTCCATGGCATATTGTCGGCGAGCCAGGATAGTCTCCCCGGGCAAATCTGGAAAACCACTAGTGATAATACGCAATGGTTCTCCCTCTGTATGAACATCAAGAGTAGTAATTTTTTGCCAAAAATCAGGCGGTGACCATTCTTTAAGCTTTTTCATTTCCCTTCCCCTTTTTTACTTTTTTAGAATTTTCTCGAACCAATATATACGTCTCCTTAATACCTTTAACCTCGACTGCCTTTGTTGCCAACTTAAGACCAAATGATGCAGCAGTGAATGGGTCTGAACCTTCAGCTATTTTCACTGCAACAGTGCCACAAAAAACATCACCGCAACCTGTTGTATCAATGATTTTTTCGACACCAGGAGGGATGACCTTTCTGGAATCTTGTGGAGTTATCACAAAGACTCCCTCTTTACCAAGAGTAATAAATACTGCTTCAACACCCACATCAAATGCCATTTTCCCATAATGAGACATTTCTGTATCTGAAGGCACTTTATCCGGGCAGCCAAGCATCGAAGCCACTTCCTTTGTATTGGCCTGCACAAAGTTTACCCCTTCAATCCAATTCTTCCATTCGAACAAAGGAAGGTATTCCCGGGGGGCATTAAGCTCCCTGCTCAGAAGGAGAGAATGGATATCGAACCAAATAGGGCATTTAGCTGCAGCGACAATTTTCCTCCAGTCTGAAAACTCAATATCAAAACCTGAATTGATGACCAGGATGAGCATTTCCAACTCATGTATATTCTGGAGAACACTGCTGGGATTTAAAGGAGGGACAACCGATTTTAAAATCTCAACTCTTTCTCCCTTTTCTGGATAATGAAGGTGAACCTGGTTTCCCGGGCCAGGAATCCGGTCGACACCTTCTCTTTGAAGCGTGGCCCAGTCTCCAGTAATCTTATCCACTTCAGGCTCCAGTTCCTCTCCAAGGTTGGTGTAAAGAAAAACCTCCCTGCCCATACCGCAAAGAACAGCTGCCTGATAAAGAACACCTCCGATTCCCTCAAAAGACTGGCCAGACTCCAATGTGATTACATCATGGGTGATCGTCCCTATAAGGCCAAATTTTTTATTCATCTGTCGTTATTAGACAAGAACAAACCATGTGGCTTCCCTATAGCTTTACACCTAATTTTCAGGCATCTTTCAAACCTAAAGTGGATTTGATAAATCAAACCCCTAAAAAACAACGACAATACAAACTGTGAGATTGCCGCGTCACTCCGTTCCTCGCAATGACCTCTTATTTTATCCCTTACTTATTGTGGGTTTGATGAATCAAACCCTTACAATTTAAAAAAGATTGTCATTGCGAGTGAAACGCGGCAATCTCACTATTAAAGATGGGTTTGATGAATCAAACCCTTACAAACATTTGTATTTATTGGGTTATTTCAGCCTTTACGCTAAATAATTAACTTTTATTATGATATATTATTGAATTAAGAGTTTAAAGGATAAAAATGGAAGGATTAAAAGAAAAGGCAAGGGACTTAATCGAAGAATTCAAGGGAAAAAACTACATTTATGGAGTCGACTGCCTGGAAAGAATTGGTGAACTAGTTTCACCTTTCGGAGATAAAGTCCTCTTAGTAACAAACATTCACAAAAGAGACCCAAATAACTACAAAAAGATTTGCAGATCTTTAGCAAGCTATGGACTACAGATTGAAGGTCCTATTTCTTCTGCTCGGCCAAATTCTCCAAAAGAAGATGTTTTAAGGATAAAAGAGGACATTTTAAGAGCGAAACCTAACTTTATACTTGTCATTTCAGGAGGCTCTGGAATCGATGCAACAAAGGCATCTTCTGCTCTGGCCACATTAGGCGGCAATATCGAAGATTACTTCGGTGTGGGAAAAGTGAAAAAAAAGCTCATAAACACAGAAAAAGAGATTCTTCCCTGTATTACCCTCCAGACAGCATCAGGCTCTGCAGCCCACCTTACAAAATATTCCAATATAACCGATCTTAATACAAATCAGAAAAAGCTTATTGTGGATGAGACACTTGTTCCGCCAAGAGCTCTTTTTGATTATAGTCTTACTAAATCCATGTCCGTATCTTTTACATCAGACGGGGCATTTGATGGACTGGCACACTGCCTCGAAGTCTACTATGGAGCAAACCATGAAGCATTCGATAAAATCCAAAAAATTGCACTAACAGGAATAGAGCTCATTGTGGCCTCTTTAGAAAAGGCTGTTGCCGAACCATCCAATATCGATATAAGAGAAGCTCTTGGTTTAGCAACAGACCTTGGCGGTTATGCCATCATGATTGGAGGGACAAACGGCGCTCATCTTACGAGTTTCTCTCTGGTGGACATTCTCAGCCATGGCCGGGCCTGTGCCCTGCTTAATCCCTATTACACGGTCTTCTTTGCTCCCACCATCCAGAAACAGCTTGAACAGCTGGCTGACCTCTTTGCACGATACGATCTTATGGAAAAACCTTCATTAACACTAAGAGGAAGAGAATTAGGCATTGCGGTTGCACAAGCACAAATTGCACTGGCCAAGCGCGTGGATTTTCCAACAATACTCGGGGAAATCGATGGAATAAGCAGCTCTCATATAAATAGAGCACTTCAAGCCGCTAAGAACCCACAGCTTGAGATGAAACTAAAAAATATGCCCATTCCCTTGACATCTAACATGGTGGACGAATATATGGGGCCCATCCTTAAAGCAGCGCTGAATGGGGATTTTAGCCTTATAAAAAACATCTAATAATGAAAGAAGTTAAACTTAATTTTGGTCACGTAAGCTTCCCCTTAAAAGTCCCAGGCCACACGGATACATTTGGCATGAAAAAGGCTCCCATTCTCTCTAATGCTGAGGAAAAAATCCGAGAAGCTCTAACAAATCCTATAGACTGCTTGCCCCTCAGAACTCTGGTGAGCCAGAAACTTCAAGCAAAACCAGAGGCAAATGCCGTTGTGGTTATCTCAGACAACACCCGTCCTGTCCCCTATTCAGGAAACTCAGGAATCCTTTTCCCTGTTGTCGAAAAAATGATAAAAGCCGGACTCCAGCCTTCACGGCTCAGACTTCTTGTGGCCACTGGAACCCACAAGGCGATGAGTGAAAATGAACTCAAGAAAATTCTTGATCCCAGAATATTTAATCTTGGACTTCAGATAATCAACCATGACTGCAGAAAATCCAGCGAGCTTGTTTCCGTCGGTAAGACAGAGCTTGGAGGAGAAATACTCTTGAACCGTGTTTATGTAGAAAGCGACATAAAAATACTCACCGGCCTTGTGGAAAGTCATTTCATGGCAGGAGTTTCAGGCGGAAGAAAGTCCATCTGTCCGGGGCTTCTGTCAGAAGAGTCCACTTATATCCTTCACAGCGGTCCTGTTCTCTCTTCTCCCAATGCTTCAGACCTAATTCTTGATGGAAACCCTGTTCACGAAGAAGCGCTCAGAGTGGCGAAGCTCACAGGCTGCGATATGATTGTTAATGTCACTCTTGACTCAAATTACAAACTTACAGGAGTATTTGCTGGTAATCTCGAGTCCGCCCATTTAGCAGCCGTAAAAAAACTCCAAAGCTATGCTGCAATACCTGTCAAGAAAAAATATGACTTAGTTATCAGCCATGCTGGCTTTGTAGGAGTTAATCATTATCAGGCAGCAAAAGGAGCCCTGACATGTTATCCATTACTCAAAAGGGGAGGAATCTGTCTTTTAGCTGCATCTCACACAGACCTTGATCCCATAGGAGGGACAAACTACAAGAGAATGGTCCGGCTTCTTGGAGAATTGGGCGAAGAAAAATTCACAAAAAAGATACTTGATCCATCCTGGATTTTTGTTCCTGAACAGTGGGAAGCCCAGATGTGGGCCCGTCTTTTTAAAAAAATTCCTCCTGAAAATCTAATCTACTGCTCTTTAGAAATTCCTGAGGAATCTTTTTCCTGGCTTCCTGCAGAGGATGCAAGAGCAATAGCCCCTGAATCAAAGAACCTTCAGGAACTTATGGAGAAATCCATCGCCTGGGCTGTTAAAAAGCTCCGCCACAGCCTGGGCAGAGAACCTCAAATCGCCTTCCTCTCTGATGGCCCTTACGGCATTCCTGTAGAAAAAGCAAAGTAGAGATAGAATAAAGTAGCCTGCAGGCTGTCCGAAAAAAAGCATTTAATTTGAAAATTAAAAATACGGATCTCAAAGGTGTGCACCTTTGATTCTTAAACTGTGCATTTTTGAATTTTAGCTAACATATTTTTGAATACTTCTTCGTGATCTCATCGAAAGAGAATTAAATATAAAAGATGTAAATTGTCAAACTGCGTATATTTTTGTACTAAAAAATTAGGTGTCAAAATTAAGAGAAAAAACGGCTCGCTGAAACACTATAAAATAGATAATCTCTTTTTTTCAGTATGTTATTTTCATGCGTAATTTGGACAACTGGAATGTTATTCAAGATTCTTGAGTGCTTATAATGGTGGCTGGCAATAGGGTCATTTTTTAGTTTAGCTTCGAAAAAACACCAGGGGATGTTGTTTTTAGTTATTAAAAAATCAGTTTCTTTTCCATCTTTTGTCCGAACATAAAAAAGCTCAAAATCAGCTATTCCATTATCGTTCCAAAGTTCGAGCATTATTTTAAGTTCTACTGCAACATAATTCTCAAAACGTTTAGCTGAATCCGCGCATCGTGACCAGTCAAAAAAATAACATTTTTTTTCTTTTTTTATTGATCTTGCGATTCTCTGGCTGTAGGGAGGAACGAGAAAAATAACATAGGTAAGCTGCATAGCTGAAATAGCATTTTTTATTGCTGTATAACTCACACCTACATCCTCTTTTAACGCATTCAATGAGAGAAGCGAGCCTACTCGCGCGGGTATTAACTGGATTAATGTTGCAATATTTTCTATTTCAAATATTCTCGTTAAGTCTCTTATGTCTTCTCTTATTAAATGATCAACCATATCGTTCTGCCAGCGTAGATGAAAATTATCTCTCGCTTTTAAAAAAGGCTCAGGGAAACCGCTGTAATTTAACAATTGGTCCATTGTATTCTGTTCATAATTTACTGTGCTTATTCTTTTCTCAATGAATTCTACTGCTTTTTCTTCCTTAGTTGTCAATTTTATCGGCTTACCTGCAGCTTCAGAAAGAGATAGGGGGAATAATTTAAAGAGAAAATAGCGCCCTGCCAGAGAGTCCCCGGATTTTCTGAACCAATCCAATCTAGCACTTCCTGTTATTATGAAGCGGCAGTAGTTTTCAAATTTATCAAAGTAATCCTTTAAAATGTTTTTCCATTTGGGCATTTTATGAATTTCATCCAAACAGATCCACGGTAATTTTTTTCCCTTTTTCAAATCGTAAAGAGCTGTCTCAAAAAAATATGGTTCAATTTTATATTTATCCTTGATTTCGCGTAAATCCCAATTAAAGTATAATTTTCCCAAATTTTGACTATCAAGAAAATTTCTGGCTATTGTGGTTTTTCCTGACTGTCTTGGTCCAGAAATAAAGCGCATTTGCCTTCCAAATATTTCATTAAAGCAAATTTCCTGTATATGCCGTTTGATCATATGGCTATTTTAACTCAATGACTAAAAAAGTCAAGTCTTTTTTTACTATATAGATAAAAAAGACAGAGTAATAAAGGAAGTATAAAAGACTACGATAAAAAATACAGCCGCTCATATTGGGAAATTGTTTATAATATTACTTGATTCTGATGTGATTATAGATTTACATCGATATAGTATTTGGAAACAGACAGTAGCAAAAAGTTGACGGCAACAGAGTATTTGACTACTATAAAATGCAATAATTAAGAATATCTCGTTATAAGGAGTAATCCATGAAAAGAATTTTTACAATTTCCATCCTACTCCTGGCATTCACTTTCTTAGTCAACACATCTTACTCATTATTTTCAAGTCAGCCTGAAATACCAAAGACTGGCCTTCCTGTACTCATCACCTCTTGCGGACAGAGCCCCGGTCCTATTACACTCAAGGTCATCTTCAAGAGAATAAAAATCGAATTTAAGCCCAAAGCTTATGAGGTTATTGAATTGGCTACTGCTGAGGACCTAAAAGCAAAAATGGAGACTGGCACTCCATACAAATCCCTTATCATCGTTATGGGAGCAAGCCTCAAGGGAATGGGAGCAGCCGGTATATCCATAGATGACGAACTTGACAGAACATCAAAGCTCATTGAGGAAGCACGACGTCAGGGTATTACTATCATTGGTGCCCATATCGAAGGCATGAAAAGAAGAGCCCAGGGCGCTACTATAGGCGACAACACTGATGAACTCAGCATTGACGCTGTTGCTCCTAACTCTGACCTTCTGATCATCATCAAAGAAGGCAACACAGACTCCCGCTTCACTATAATCGCTAATGAGAAAAAAATTCCTATGATCGAAGTTGAAAAGCAGCTAGACCTACTTGAGGAATTCAAAAAGATATTTAAAAAATAGTCAAAAGTATCTTATCCTTTTTTTGTGAAAAAGAAAGAAATGTCAAATGTTGAGACGCGACCCTTAATCCAATGAGCATGTTCACCTCCACTCAGATCATCCTGGCAGTAATGGTGGTGACCTATATCATCGCCAAATCCTTAAAATTATCAACAGAACTCGCCATGTTCGCAGCCGCACTTACAGGCGCTCTTGCCGGAGGAGCTGGGATCCCGACCAGGCATATCGTAGAAGGAGCCTTTACCTATCTGGATATTATCCTCATTTTTATCTCGGCAACGCTCTTTATGAATCTCCTCAAAGAATCAGGCGGCGTTGCCTACGTCGTCAGGGGAATCCTCCGAAAATTTTACAGAAAAAAAGTTATTCTTTTTGCTCTGATCACTTTGCTTTTGCTGCTTCCAGGCGCTTTAACAGGGGCGGGAAGCGTAACGGTTTTAATAACAGGCGGCATGATTGCAACTGTATTAAGTTATATGGGAATTTCTAAACCAAAAATAGCGGCAATCATCTTTATCCTGGCAGGCCTGAGCGCAGCCGCACCTCCAGTAAGTTTATGGGCAATGCTCACTGCAGCTGGTGTTAACATGCCTTATGCGGGATTTTTTCTTCCCCTGCTTCTCCCCTGCCTTATTCTTTCTTTGCTTACTATCTTTATCCTTGGGTGGAGGGGAAGGCCGGTTAATTTGAAAAAAGCACTGAGTGAACTCCCCGAAGCCCCTTCAGAGATGAACTGGATTCGAATCTCACTTCCCTTCCTTGTTTTCTTCTTTCTTGTCCTGGCAGGAAGAATCTGGCCTCATTCTCTCCCTGTTATAGGACTGCCGATGATGTTTATGACAGCCGCCTTTATCAGCTTAGTGCTTTCTCCAGTGAAGTTAAATTTTCTCAAGATTTCACGAGATACAGTCCACCAGCTCCTTCCTTTAATCGGAACTTTAACATGTGTCGGAATCCTTGTTCAGATCATGACCCTCACAGGAGTGAGGGGGCTTATTGCAATAACAGTGGTCACTCTTCCTCTGATCATCGTATTCCTCACTCTCTTCCTTGTCCTCCCGGTATCAGAGGCTGTGCTCATGTGGGGAGCAGCTCCGGTTCTTGGTGTTCCTCTTATTTTGCTTTTTAACACTATCGGACTCAATCCCATCATTGCCCTGGCCGGAATGAGTGTCATATGGCCTCTGGGTGATGCCCTCCCTCCCACAGCTATTATCGGGCGCCTGACTGTTGAAACCGTGGGGATGAAAGAACCCTACTCTCGCCTATTAAAATACTGCATAATCCCGGCTGCTATCATCATGGCTGTGGGAACTTTGATGGTTATTTTTAGTAAAAAGTTAGGTTTTTTAACACTTATATAAAGAAAAAAACTATATATATGAAAAGATTAGAAAAAAATCTCAAACTGAAAAAAATATATAATCCATATTTATTGGAGGGTGATTTTTACAAATGATTATAACAATCCTTTACTATCTTCTTACAGCTTATATCGCCTTTCTTATGGTCTGGAACCTCCTGAAAAATAAAAAATGGCAGGAGGAAATTCTCTATATAATCGTTCTTTTGCCTTTTTTGTTGAGGTTATTCCGGCTAAAATGAAGGAGAAATTTTGACCATGATTGGGTTATATCTTCGTAAATGTATTTTTATTATTCTGGGCCTTGTTCTTATGATTTTTGCTGGAGCAAGCTTTTATAAAAGTCGACACCTCAAAGAGCCCGTAGTTCTGAGCCCTGGGGTAACCCAGGTAAAAAAATTGAGTGATTATTTCCCCGGTATCAAAGGAACCATTAACGACTCAAACATCTATGTTCTGGAAGGATCAAAACCTGGAGGAACAATCCTCATTCTCGGGGGAACTCATCCTGAAGAGCCAGCAAGCAGGATTACAACCTGGATTCTGACTGAAAATGCCGTGGTGGACCAGGGAAGACTTTTTGTTATCAACTCTGCCAACCGAAGCGGCACCACTGTAACGCGTTTGGGAGGAGCATATCCTCCGGACTTCACAATCCCCACTCCCTGGGGTGGACAAAAATTCCGGATGGGAGACCGCTGGTCAAACCCTCTCGACCAGTGGCCGGATCCTGAAGTTTATATTCATTATCCCAGCCGCCAGGAACTGGCTTATGTTGATATACGGAATTTGAACAGAACATGGCCCGGACGTAAAAACGGGACTCTTACTGAAAAAACCTGCTATGCCATGATCCAGCTCATCCGAGAAGAAAAGGTGGATATCGTGATTGACCTCCATGAGGCAGAACTGCAATATCCTGTTATAAGCACTATAGTGGCTCATGAGAAAGGGCAGGAGCTGGCAGCCCTGGCATCTATGATAATATCAAGCATGGAAGGATTCAACATCGGTATGGAATATTCTCCTCCGACCCTTCATGGCTTATCACACCGTGAAATCGGCGACCACACACAGGCAATATCTCTTCTTCTGGAAGCTCCTGAGCCCTTCCTGGATGCAACCCGGGGGCGGACAGACAGAAAACTCCTTCTCGAAGGAAAAGATGAATTTATTCATAAGGCGGGAAAACACGGTCTCCTTTTCGAGAAAATGGATGATAAAGGGTGGCCTATTGACGTTAGGGTCGGCAGGCACTGTTCAACTATACTTCAGATATTAGAGCTCTGGTCTGAAGAACAGCCAAATAAAGCCGTTTTAGTAAGAGAAGTGCCTCGTTATGACAAGGTAATCGAAAAAGGCGCAGGCAACTTCCTTCATAACCCTGCCAAGGCTGATCCGAAAAAAATCTATTATGAATAAAAACCAAAAACACTTGAAGAAATACTTTATTCCAGTCTATTGCGGAAAATCAGGACAAGTATCACAACCAAAAAGTAAAAAACCGAAAGAATAAGAAATGCCGGCTGCTTCTCCCTGGCAAATTGATATATCTTCCCCTTGCCAGCCTGAGGAAGTGGAACTGGGTCCCACTCAAGCCCATACCGCAACACAAGACCCTTGATAAAAAGGAGGTGCACAACCGGGATCTTGCGAGAGGCCATTTCATAGAGAACCCCTCTTTTCCCGACCTGTGGAAATTGTCTGACTCTAACAAGACCCGGCCTTAATTCTAAAATCTTAGAATCCTCTCCAATATTTGACCAGCCTCCGCCTATGTTAATGAAGGCTTTAATCCTATCTTTTCCTGCGTACTCCTCATAAAGGCGTATCCTGGCTTTAACATTCCGCTCTAAATCAGGCTCCTGAATAAACAAAATTCCACTTTCTTTTATTTCTTCTTTAAGGAAAGAGCGGCCCTCAGAACTCATATCCTCCCCTGTATCCTTCTCTCCTCCTAAAGAGAAGCCGATCGGTCTTGTGTCAAATATTCCTGCTTTTAGAAGACAATTCTGTATATCAAGCCAAAATAAATCAGGATTATTGGCTCCCCATTGAGACGCTCCTAAGGAGCATATCACAAGAGGTTTTAGATCCATGGCCTTTGCTGCTGAGAGCACAGCTATAATCAAGGCGGGAAAAGACCCTGAAGCCCCTACTGCAACTGTATCCCCTCTCCTAACTCCAGTTTTATTCAACAGGAAAACCAAAAGAGCAGCAAAATTTGGATTTGTCGTCGTTCTTTTTGCCTCAAGGCTTCCAAGAGAAGTAGTAATAGAAGAAGATTCGAGACCTATTAGTCCAGTCTGATTCAAATCGCTGGCTTTATCAAGAATAAGTTCTTTTTCTTTGTAACATTCCCTCAGTACTGCCATGGATTCTTCCATAGTTCTTGAAGCGCTGAGCATTTCTTTAAAGAGCATTTCGCTCTTTTTGACAGGAAGGAGTTTGACAAGCGCAAAAAATAAAAAACTCAAAACAAAGAGGATAAGGATTATCCTCTGTCTTTTTCCAGCATTCTCTTTAGGAATAATTCTTTTTCGAGCAATTAATAATAATCCAAAAATTCTCATAATAAACCTGAATAATTCATGCGTATGATTAAAGGAATTAAGTCAAGGGCTTACCACATTAAAATACAAAAGCACTCTTACTAGAAAATAAGTAATAATTGAAACCGTAAGCATAGATGCTAAAGTCGGAAAAAACTTCTGCTTTTCCAGATTGTTTGCAAGAAGTCCAGGAACAAGCCAGCCGATAGCCTTGAGCTCCAATGGAGCAGAGAAAAGATGAGGCAAAAATATAAACCATAGCTGAGCCCAAATTGCTCCAAGAAGGATCATCATCACAAACCTTCTCTTGCCAAAGAGTATGAGATAACGGGATAAAAACTTATATGTATAAAGGCTTAAAACAGCGATAAGAATCGTAGCCAGAACTCTGAGCGGATTATCAAGATAAAGAGCTATATAAGCAGGAACAATAATCCCTCCGGGAAAAACATCCATGATCTCTACATAAATAACAGCAACAATAAGACCGATTAAAAGAGTTTCAAACGTCATAGGCTCTTCCAACACTCTCCCAGTATTCAACAAGGTCTTGACCAAAACCTCCCATATTGCCCATTCCTACCAACACAGCTTCTCCCTTTACTTTATTCGAAATTTCTACCATGATTTTTTGAGGAGCTTGAGTCTTAAGTACAAACAGCTCTTTTTTTTCAGAAGACTTCAGCTTTCTCTTAAGGGCATGGGCATGGTCCCCAATGAAGAAAATTTTTTGAAATTCTGGAAAAAATCCATCTTTTAGAGCCTTCATCCACTGGATGGTTCTATCTCCCCTGTCTCGTCTGAGATTGAGGAGGCCAACTATTTCTTTACCGCTAAAAAGATTTTTTTTCTGGAGGCTGGATAAGATATGTCGTGTTGATTCTGTATCATTGGCAGCAAAACTGCTGACAAGGTGCCAGCGGTGAGGCGGCGATCCAAAATCCTTGGTCCAGACCTTGAGACTTCCAAAATCAGGCTTGACTCTCTTTATCCCCCGAAGAGCAACTTCCCTGTCTGCTCCCAGGAACTCAGTTACAGCCAGGGAAAGGCGGATATTTTCTTCAAATTCAAAACTAGGAAGGTTTTGTTCTGACTCAAAATACTTCTTATAAGAATTCCTGGAGACTTGAACAAGTTCTGAATTCATTCTTCCTGCAGCCTCCTTGAATACAGGGAAAAATTCCTCTTCAGGTACAAACACAGTACAATTCTCTGGGATAGAAGAAACAAAGCAACGAGCTATCTCTTCCTTTGAGGAATCCATTTGAGCCAAATGGTCAGGACGAACATTGGTTATAATCAAAATTTGAGGATTTAACATCTGAACAGACTCGGCGTAACTGTTTTCAGGATGGATACTCATCAGTTCCAAAACCAGAGCCTGAATCTGCAGTTTTGTGCTTATCTTCAGGATCTTTTTCTCTTCCAGAATTGATGCAGAGCCTCTGCGTTTTATCTCTTTCTCTTTTCCATCAGGAAAGATGATTGCTGGTTTAGAGCCTGTGGTTTTAGCAAGCACCACAAAACCGGCTTCTCTTAAGCAAGAAGCAATGAGTCTGGTGACGCTCGATTTTCCCCTTGTTCCTGTTACACAGATCCTAAGGGGAATATTTTGTCTTCTTTGAGAAAGAATATACCGCTCTACAAGTAAATAGATAATAAAAAAGGTAACACATGAGCCTGCGAGAAATAATTCTCTAATGAATAAACTCCTTACATATGGCGTCTAACTGAAGCCATGTGTACTTCTTGTTATTCAGAATGGCCTGAAAGCCATGGTGCTGGAGGTTTGTTCGCCCCTTGCTTTCCTTAAAACTCTCATAAATGTTGAAGAAAAAATATAGGAAAAATCCATTCTTTCATATTTTGCTTTTATCATCTCAGAAATAACCTTGAGCATCTGGTTCTTTCCACTGCTTCCCCACAAACACAACTCATTGACTACCATCAGATTCTGGTTACCTATGGCTTCCTTGGCTTCATCCAGCTTCTTAAAATAAGCGACGGGATCCTCTTTACTGCCTAATATAAGCCCAAGAGCAGATTCCTTCTTTTTAATAAGTTCCATTATTTCCTTATCGAACAGGTCTTTTTCAAGAAAAATCAGAGGCTTTTTGGAAGTATTCAAGAGAGCCTTTACTTGAGCTGCATTTGCTCCTTTAATCAAGAGGAGCATTCCGCTCTTGTTTGCTGCCCCGAGAGTTTTTTTCCCATCTTCATTTAGTCCTTCTTCGCTAAAAAGAACCGCTGGATTTTCAACAAGGACAAAATAGACTCCTTGTTTTACCAAAACTTCTGACCATTTCGTGTCGTCACGGAAAGAATTAAGTCCCTTGAGTCCTAAAATAACCGTAGCCTTTCCCATACGGGAATTCCTGGATACACTCCCGAAAGAAGAAAAGAGGCCAAGTCCCTTAGTTTTTTTAATTTCCTCAGCAGCAGAGAAAAGGCCATTGATTAAATCAATCCTGAGCTTTTCGCCAGACAGGCCTTCTTTTTCTTCCAAGACTGAAAACTGCAAATCTACAAGTGAATCTTTTGTGTCTCCGTGTTTCTCAATGACATGATCTAAGGGCTCAAATTTGAAATTAAGGAGGTTTTGATATTTGAAATAAAATGTCTCGTGCCTCATGGGCTGAATAAAATTTTGAGGATCCGAAGCCATAAGGTCAATTGCCCTGCGAATAAATCTGCCCGTTTTCTTTAAGAGCTCAGGTTGAATTAAATCTGATTCATCTCGTGACTGGTGGTACTTTAAAAAAGAATCTTCTGTAATTGCAAAAAAGGCGGGAACTCCTTTCTGTAAGAAGGGAGTGTGGTCAGACCCTCTCGGACCGCCACGGCCAGGTTTGACGTAGTCCAGCATCTCTTTTGGAAATTTTTCCTTCAAGAACTTCCAGACATTAGGACCATAATATTTCCCTCCAAAATTAATTTTCCCGCTTCCAAAGCCCACCATATCCATATTAAAATTAACTACTGTTTTCTCAATAGGGTGAGTAGGATGGTCAGCATAATGCCTCGAACCAAGAAGACCCTGTTCTTCCCCGGCCCAGAGAGTAAAAATAACCGTCCTCTTTGGCTTGGGAAGGCTAAGCTTCATAACACGGGCAATCTCCATGGTCACTGCAGTCCCGGAAGCATTATCATTAGCGCCGTTATAGATATCCCCCATCGGACCGATCCCTAAATGATCCATGTGAGCGCCGATAACGATATACTCATTTCTTAATTTTTTGTCACTTCCTGTAATTTTCGCCAGAACATTCCGCGTAGCCCTTTTTTCATCAAAAATTGCATTAACAGACACGAATGCCTTTACGCCGGTCTCTAAGGATTGGGGCTTGGTTTCTCTTTCTATTTTTTGAAACAGAAGACGAGTCTCTGTTTTAAGTTCTTTAAAAACAAAATTTATTACTTTATCCTCAATGGACAAAATCACAAAATCGGGTTTATAAAGCTCCTTCTTTGTCCTTACTCTAAAATAACGGCTCTGGCTGGAAGGAGGTCTAAAAACGATTATTCCAAGGGCTCCGTGTTCCTGAGCAGCTTTGATACGATTTTCCATCTTTGCTTCTTCTTCGAGCTTCTTGGCAAGTTTTTTTGGAGAGCCTGTCGTGAACACTACCAATTTCCCTTTCACATCAACACCATCATAATCATCATACTTTTTTTCAGGTGCATGAATTCCATAGCCGATAAAAACAAGTTCTGCGGTGTAGTGTCCTGAACCAGAATATCTCTGAACCCGCCAGTCTTCCCTGTAATAAAAGTCTCTTCTTGCTTTTTCTGTAATTACTTCTAATTTTACTCCCTCTGCGATGTTTCGATGCTCAATTGTAAAGTTCTGGAAGTATGTCCCGTTATCGCCTGCTGGCTCCAATCCCCACTCCTTGAACTTGGAAGCGATGTATTCTTCTGCTTTGACAGCACCAGGCTGTCCGCTCTTACGTCCCTGCATAGAATCACAAGCTAAAACTTTAATGTAACTCCACGCCTTTTGTTCATCAAAAGTAACCTTTTTATCCTTGGATAAAGCCGGAGTAACTAAAAGTAAGAATACGAGCAAAAAACCCAAATATTTTTTCACGAGAAACCTCCTTAGAAAGAATTTTAAAAGTATACTATTATATCGGAATAAAGGAAAAAAGAAAAAATCAATCCAACATTTCTTCTGTTTGTTTATTATTCCTCTATGCTCAGCTCTTGTGCCGGACCAGGTGCCTGACTCCTTCTAAAAACACATCAATATTCTTGAGTGAGACATAGATATGGGTTGAAACTCTCACACCATAAGTTCCGGCTTTTTTATTCCCGATCGTCCTTACAACAATATTGTATTTTTCTCTGACATAATTGACAATCTTTCTGGGCTCAACTCCTTTTATGGAAAAAGCAGTCAGGCCTCCGCTGATATAGGGATCTTCTGATGTATGCAATTTGACTCCAGGAATTTTCTTTAATTCTCTTTTTAAGTAGCCTGCAAGAGTTTTAATTCTTCTCTCTATTCTTTCCTTACCGATAGCATTCTGAAAGTTAATAGCTTCTCCCAGCGCAATAGTAAGGGCGTCAGCTCTCTGACCGAGAGTCTCATATTTTCTTGCATTCTCGTAGCTGTCCCAGCCGCCTGAGGCAATGGTCGGCCACAGCTTATCCTGAGCTTCTTTCCTGACATAAAGCATACCTACTCCTGTGGGAGCCCCAAGCCACTTGTAAGGACTTGTTGCAAAAAAATCTATCCCTAACTCCTTCATGTTTAAATTCAGCATGCCTATTCCGTGTGCGCTGTCAGCAAGCACAAGTACTCCTTTTTCATGAGCCATTTTGGTCAACTCCTTTAGCGGAGCTATGAGTCCTGATATATAGACCGTATGGCTGATACTGATCACTTTTGTCCTTGGAGTTATGGCTTTTTGAAAGGCACTCACAATTTCATCAGTATTTTTTGGAGGAAGACCAATAGGAACTTCTTTAATTTTAATACCGTATCTTTTCTCTTTAAGCTTCCATGGATGAGTTCCCCCTGGATGTTCCATGGTTGAAAGCAGGACCTCGTCTCCTTCTTTTAAATCCAGCCCATTGGCGACAAAGTTCATCCCTTCAGTTGTATTTCTGGTGATAACAACTTCGTCTGGAGAGGCATTCACAAATCGTGCAAGCTTGGTACGAACCTCCTCTTTTTTCCTGGGGATAAAATTATAAACATCAAACGGATTTGTGACCTGGACTTTAAAATGTCTTATAAGAGTGTTAAAAACAGGTTTGGGCATAGGTCCAACTGTCCCATTATTCATCATGATGAGCCCGTCCTGGAAAAGAAAATGTTTACCTAAGGCTTCCCAGTAAACTCCATCCGGAGATTCATCCTCTATGTATTTCTGGTTCAAAGAAGTAATACTTTGATAAACCGATGCATTTAACTTACCAAGAGTAGACACAGAAAGGGCTGAACCTGCAAGCAGGTATTTAACAAAGTCTCTTCTCGAAAACTCCTTATAATGTTTGACGATTTCGGATTGATTCTTTTTATTCATATTAATCCTCCTCCCTTGAATGCAATCCATTTTATTCACAATGATTCTAGCCTGTCAAACAAAATGGTAAATTGGAGACAGCACAAAACTTACATACAGAAAAAATGTCACTTATTATCGGGGGACAACTCTTGCTGTTTAATTCAAATACTTCTGGATATAGTCAAAAATATCTCTTACTTGAAATTGATTGATTTTTCCCATAATAATCAAGATGTGATTTTTAAAATGTGAAACAAAAATTAGTTTTCCTTTACTGTCTTTCACCTTAAAAAGTTCATCACCAACAGGATTAAAATCTTTATATCTTTGGCTTTCTTTGAAGCTTGTTTTTACTTCAATAAACCTATTCCGGCCTTCTTCACTATTTTTATAATTGAATAGAAAAATGCTATAGCCGGTCTTATAATCACCTTTTACTCCCTTTTTTAGGCTAAAAACATCTTGAGTGAAAAACGGATAGCTGTTATACAATCCCAGGTTTCCCTTGAAATATTTTATGCTCGGTTTCACTAAATCTTTCTCAGGCAGCATGGAGACTAAAAGAGGTTTTTTTCCCTTGATTTTAATTTTCATATCTACAGCTCGTGCTATATCCTGCAGCCCTTTTACTGTTTCCTCATCTTCGTCAAATCCAATAAGTGTTACTAAAAAATTCCCTTTCCAGAAATTCATATAATAATCTTCAAGCTGCGCCTGGTCTCCCAAAGATAACTCTTTGCCTTCGGTGCTGGTTTTAAAAGTGTAAATCCCATAAGCACTTTCAGAATTTAACATTTCAAAAATTTCAACAGATATTGATTTTCTATTCTTATTACGGAAATCCTGAACAATAACCTGTTTAAAGCCGTATTCATGGTATATTTCAGCTCCCCCGTTTATATATAAAAACAAATCTTCCCCTTTGTATTCCTGAGGAGAGCCGTCTCTTTTCCATTCCCCTATATCTTTTTCTTCTGGTAGGTATTGAGAAAGATTTTTCTGGGGATAAAACGGTTTATCTGAAGCATGAAGAAGAAATACAAAGCTGGATATAGATAAAATAACAGATAAAAAAATGTTTCTAATCATTTATTTTTTTTAATCTACTGTTGATCACAGCGGTAAAGACGCATTTTTTTCGAGATTGCCGAGCTTCGCTCGAAATGACAATAAATATTCAATTTTTAATATACAGTATACAATTTATACTTTTATTTCCTTAATCTTCACCTTTTTGAGGTTAATCTCCCCGAGTTTCTGCTCATAGGCCCGGTTTATCATTATGATATCCTGGGCATTCAAATCCCATAGAGTTGTACAGTAGGCGTCAATAGCCACTCTATCAGTCCCTGCGACAATTTTTTGAGGTTTGATAAGCTTACCCGGGCCAAAAGGGCCGTTAGTTGTAATAAACTCAGTAGCATCCACAATGTTAAGATCGGGCTTTATTATGGTATTTAAATCGACAATGCACTGGTCAAGATGCTCGATAGCGCTTATTTCTGTCTTCCATCCTTCCTTATGGAAAGTCCTGTTATTCTTGCGGAAATTCAAACCCATTAAATTTTTCATAGTTCCTGTAAATTTATTTCCTGCATGATCCTTTGTAACAGGCATGTTGATAAAGACATCATTGTTATAGAGTTCTTTCATGACTTGTGCTTCTTTGAGAGCTTTGCCATCAGGTATTTGAACTTGCTTATAGAGGGATTCATCATCCATATTTATTAATTTTAAATTAACGCCCTCCTCTTCCACAACTTGAGCCAATCCTGTTCCTTCCCAGTGCTTCTTTGTCAGCCATGAGAGACAGTTTATCTCTTTTGCCCCTGCCTCTTTGCACATTTTTATAACAGCACGGACTATCTCAGGTTTTGTATAAGTTCCAGGGTGTCTGCTTTGAGTATTTGGAAGAATAGCCACTTTAGAATTCTTCGGAACAAACTTCTTTATGCCTCCAAGAAGCTCTACTGCTCTGGTAGTACTGTTTAAATAATCACTTCCAGAGACAACAGCTATATCTATTTTTTCCTCTCCGAAAGCACAAATAGAACCATCAACCAACTGGTATATGACACTGCTTCCTACTGCAGCGGAAAACCCGATCTTTGCACTTTTTTTGACAAACTCTCTTCTTCCAATTTTTTTTGCCATTAAACCACTCCTTTTATAAATTTATCCAAATTCTCTCATATTTTACGCACAAGGTTCAAGTCACGTGTATTAAGATAAGCATCTTTGTTTCCGTGATAGGTAATGCTTTTGGGGATAGCCGAGTATCCACGACTATTAAAGAAACCAATCCTAAAAAAATCCTCTCTTTCATAAGAAAATTATCTGAGTCAGCCACTATGTTACAACTTAAAAATGCATTAGTGCAAGGAGCGTAAAATGAGGAAGGAGATGAGAAATAATAGACATTCAATTTGACACTCCTCTCATAAACTAATATCCTAGAATCGCTATTTAACAGAGGGAGAAGGACCTGCAGAATGTACTCAAAGTCAGACTAATAATCCTGATGACTTTAAGTTCTGTAAGGAATGTGCCACTGCCTTCTATATGAATAAATTTGCTTTTCCGACAAAAACCTTTCAGTTCGAAATGATAAG
>Ga0114920_10000127_pt1 | contig 35557 bp, 28 predicted proteins | sample ChitaG_FD_88683 | JGI IMG/M metagenome (GOLD analysis project Ga0114920, IMG submission 88683) | Deep subsurface microbial communities from South Pacific Ocean to uncover new lineages of life (NeLLi) - Chile_00310 metaG | ecosystem: Environmental > Aquatic > Marine > Oceanic > Sediment ...
AGCGGTCGGCCGCACGGCGCACCAGCTCTTCGAGGCGACTTTTGGCCTGTGTGCGCGTCATCTCCCGGTGGTGTTGCACGGTTTCGGATTCGTCGCGATCCTTGCGCCGCTGGCGCACTCTTTTTTCACCGGCGGCAAAGTGTTCCTTTTTTTTGTCGAGCCCGGCCAGCGCGGCATTTCTTTTTTCGGTCAGCCGGTCTTTTGCCGCGAGCAACTCCGCCCACGACGTTTCGCGCTCGGCGATACTCTCGGTCAGTCGTTCTTTTTCGGCCCGGCATTGTTCTTTCTCGCGGGCCCGTTCTTCAGCCGTCCGGGAATTTTGCGCCAGGAGTTCTTCCCTGCGGCGGACTTCTGCGGTAAGCCGTTCGATTCTGCCGGCGAGTTCCACCCCGGCCATGCGTTTGTCGTTTAGCAGATTCAGGGCCGCACGATGGCGGGTTTCCTGCTCTTCCAACTCTTCGTCGGCGTACTTGAGCTTGTCGATCAACTGCTTGCGGTGTCCTTCCCAGTTTTCCTGACCCTTCAGAGCGGCCAGCCGGCGTTGCTCGGCTTCGGTTAAACCGGCGTCAACTTTTGACAATCGCTCCGTGAATTCCGCGTGCCGGCGGTCTGTTTCGGTTTTCTTCGTTTGCGCGCGGCTGATTTCCAGTTCGAGGGCGTTCAGTTCTGCGCTTAAGCGTTCCTTTTTTGCGCGCAGGTTTAAAGCGGAGGTCTTCAATCCTTCCTGCCTGGTCGATTCCTGCTCGTGTTGGCTCTGCAAAGCGGTCAGGCGCCGCGTTTCGGCAGCGAGGTCTTCCTGCAGCCGGGCTAAGAGTTCTACCTGCCCCAGAACCGGGGTGCCCCCGCTGCCGGCGTATACCAAGCCGGGCGGGACATAGGCCGTTCCGTCAAGCGAAACGACCGTATACTTTCCTTCAAGCGCACAGAATATTCTTCGTGCGCTTTCCGCGGTTTCGGTCAGCATCGTCGACTGCAAGAGCGCCTCGGCCATTGGCCGGACGGCCGGATCGAGTTGGCATTCGTCAATCAACCAGCCGCAGAACCCTTCGTCGTTTACCGGCGGACGATTCTGTGCCGGCGCGTGGAGTACCGAGGGGTCCCACAGGCAGGCCTGCCCGATTTCGTTCTCCTGCAAACAGCTTTGGACCTGGCGCGCGACTTCCGGTGTTTCGCACCACAATGCTCCGAGCAAACCGGCCAGCGCGGCTTCGAGGGCTTTCTTTTTCTCCGGCGGCGCCGAGATCCGGTGCACCCACGCCTCGACGCGGCCGGTGAAATCTTCTCTTCTCTGCAGAATGGCTTGAGTTCCACGGCCTAAGCCTTCGCCGCGCGCGACGATCCCGGCTAAGGTATCGGCCTGCGCTTGCCGGGTACTCTTGTCTTTCTCGCACTGATTAACCTGCAGGGTGAGCGCGGCACAGGCCTCATCCGCGGCGGAAATGTTCTCTTCGGTGTTTGTTAGCTCCGCGGTGATCGATTCTAAGTCCCGGGCCAGAGACTTTTTTTGGCCGTGGCGGCGTTCGAGGTCCTCTTCAATGCCGCGCTTTTCGTTTTGGACGCGTGTTAGGAGTTCGGTCAATTCGGCTTTTTCAGCGGCCAGGGTCTGGGCTTGCTCGGTCCGGTAAGCTAAGTCAGCTCGGTACTGCCCGGATGCGCGTTCCCCATCGCCAATCTGTACGGCCAATTCTTCGCGCGCCGCCCGTACACGGGCCAGTCTGGCGTCCTCATCTTTGAAACGAGTTTCGGCCGCTTGCAGTTCGGCTTCATGGTCACTCTTGCGTCTGGCCGATTCTTCCGCCTGCGCGCGGAGGTCAGCCAACTCGGCGGTCCCCTGCCGATCACGCTCGGTGTGATCGGAGATTTCTTTAGTCAGCCGGTCAACCGTGGTAATCATCGCTTCCCGGCGTTCCCGATCCCGGACCAGTTCCGTCTCAGCCTGATGCGCTGAGGCGACTGCGCGGTTGAGGGTTTCGGACAGTTCGGCCGCCGCAGCTTCGGCAACGGAAAGCGCAAGCCGCGCCTCTTCCAGGCCGGCCTCGACCTGGGCGAGTTCGGCTGAGTGCTTATCCAGCGCCGCTGCCGCTTCGTTGTATTCGCCAGTCACCAGGGCCAGTTCTTTTCTGGCCTTGCGGTATTCTCCGGCAAGTTGCTCCCATTCGATTCCGGCCAGTTGATCGGAGATTTTTTTGTAGCGCTTGGCCCGGTACATCTGTACGCGCAGTTCGCGCACGCGTTTTTCGACTTCGTTTTGGATGTCGTGTACCCGCAAGAGGTCGTTTCCGGTCGCATTCAGTTTGTTTACCGCTTCTTTTTTGCGCGCTTTATACTTCGAGATCCCGGCGGCTTCTTCAAAGAGGAAACGGCGGTCATCCGGGTTCTCTGAAAGTAAGGAATCGATCATTCCCAGGCCGATCACCGAATATGAATGCGAACCGACCCCCGTATCGGCAAAGAGTTCGTTGATATCTTTTAAACGGCAAGCGGTGTTATTCAGCAGGTATTCGCTTTCCCCGGAACGGAACAATCGGCGCGCCACCGAGACTTCGGTATACGGCACCGGCAGCCGCGCGGAACGATTGTCGATAAGCAGCGTGACCTCAGCCATGTTTAAAGGCGGACGCAGGCGGGTGCCGGAGAAGATCACCTCTTCCATTCGACCCCCGCGCAAGAGACGCGCGCGCTGTTCGCCCAACACCCAGCGGATGGCATCTAAGATATTGGTCTTACCGCAGCCGTTCGGGCCGACCACCCCGGTAATGCCTCTGTCGAAGATCACTGTGGTCGGGTCGGGAAAGGACTTAAACCCGGATATGTCAATGCGTTTGAGGTACACCTGTTTCCCCCAACGGTCCCACCGCTGGGGGCGGTGTAACCAGTGTGCGCATCATTTCGATGAATAAGATGAACTCCGTCCGGGGATCAGCGGAGCGCCGCGCCGGACGCAGTTCCACCGAGGTAAAGGGCACCCCCAGGCCACCGGGCAAGCCGATCCGCGCCGGGGTCTGCGATTTGACCAGGACGGCGGCAAAAAACAAACTCGGCTCTTTATCCAGTGTGATAATTAAGTCGAACGGTCGGGCAAACAGCCGGCGTAACAGCTTGCGGCGCGGCCAGCCGAAAGGCCCGACTTCGCCTACCGCGGGCACGACGACCTCGAAGCCGTACGGATTGTAAAACGTCGCGGCGATGCTTCTTGGCGGGTACAAGAGTGTGACTTTCGTCCGCGGAAAAACGCGCGGCACACGGGAGAGGAAATACTCAGCCTGGCGGAACGGTTCTTTTGGGCCGGGTATAAATACTAAAAGACGCCGGGCACGCAAGAGGGCGCCGGGGAAAGAAAACTCACCCGGGCGATTGCGATATCTCAACCACCAAAGCAGCAACCGGTGAATCATAACGGCCCCTTGTCTTCCACCTGACGTGTCAAGCGGGTAGAATCGATGTAGCGATCCAGGTTGTAGCCCCCCACCTCTCGTGCCTGCACCGGGCCACGCCACTGCCGGAACGGCTTTAAGTAGCACCCGTTGATTTTCGCTTCGACGCCGTCGAAATGCGACAGCGAAAACTTAAAGGAGGAGTCCGCCGACCACGATCTGACCTCACCGGCTTCGATAAACCCCGTAAACACCGTATCGCCATCAGCCTGAATCACCATCCAGGTCGAATCCAAACCACGCACCTGGAGATGGTAGCGCCAGGAAAGGGGACGAACGGGTACCTCAACTGCAGCGGGCTGACTGCCAGTATCGGCCACCGAATCGGCAGCGGCTGTTTCCCTGCTCATCGGCGGTGTTTTCTTGCCGGCACCGAACAACCATAAGACAATCAGAAACAGAACCACCACGCCTGCCGCGCCGGCCCAAATATATGCTTTCATTCCGCTTTGCGGTGTCGGAGAGGGTGGGGGGGCCTCCAGGCGCGGTTCTTTCTTTTCCGGTTTTTTGACCGGCATCTCCTGGGTGTCGAAAATGCTGTAGATTTCCTGAATATCGAATCCGAGGTGTAGGGCATACGTTCGCAAGAACAACCGCAGGTATTGAGGCGTAGGCAGGAGATCAAACTCTTCGTCTTCGATGGCCTTCAGGTATTCCGGTTTGATCTTAATCTCTTTGGTGATGTCTTTGTGCTTGAGCCCCAATTCCAGGCGGCGGGCTTTCAGCAGCGGTCCCACTCTTGTCCCGGTGTTTGGCGGCACGGGTGCCGGCCCTGTCGGTGGGGATTGCGGCTGCCGGTCGTTGCTGTTTAGCTCCACAAAAAAAGTCATCGGATTGATTTGGCCTTGAGACGTTCGATTAATTGCACCAGCCGGCCCACGGGGAGGCCGACGACATTATCCAACGGTCCTGTGATCTCCGACACCAGGTGCCGCCCCGTGTCCTGAATGCCGTACGCCCCGGCTTTGTCCAGCGGTTCGCCGGTGCATAAGTACTCTTCAATCACCCGGGTGGACAGGTGGTGGAAACGCACTCTCGTCGTGCACCAGCCGTAAACCATCCCCCCCTGGGGCATCGCCAACAGCGTCATGCCGGAATAAACGGTGTGCGTTTTTCCACTCAAGGACTCCAGCAACCGTCGGGCATGCCGACGATCCGCCGGTTTACCCAGGATGTGACGGCCACATACAACAACGGTATCCGCGGCCAGGATCAGGCCTCTTTTCCATTTTTCAGCCGCAGCCTTTGCCTTAATCTTTGACCAGCGCACCACGTGCCCCGACGGTGAGCACCTCGGTTCAATCTGTTCCATAACCTCCACCGCCGAGATGATAAAATCTACCCCGCACTGCACAAGTACCCTCGCCCGGCGGGGAGATGCCGAGGCCAGAATGAGTCTTCTTCGCCCCAGTACGCGACGCAACCTAGCCGCGTCTGTTTGGCTAACCCAGACCGTGCTGATATCCAATGGCGGTATCCCGAGTCGAAACAGTTACCCGAACACCACGCGGCGGGAAACCGCCCCCCTTAACCCTCCAGAACGAAGGTAACCGGGCCCCAGTTGTGAATTTCCACCAACATCCGCGCTCCGAAAACACCGGTGGCCACGGCCAATCCCATATTCTCAAAGAGCCGGCAAAACTGCAAGTAAAATTTCTCGGCCAACTCGGGTTTTAGCGCGTCGCTGAACGAGGGGCGGCGGCCCTTGCGGGTGTCGCCATACAGCGTAAACTGCGGCACGATCAGGAGTGAATATTCTCGGTCAGACACCGAGAGATTCATCTTGCCCTGATCGTCCTCGAAGATTCGTAACGCCGCAATTTTTTCGGCCATTGGCCGGAGTTGCTTTTCTTCGTCTCCGGTTTTAAAACCGATGAGCAAAACAAGTCCCGGGCCGATTTGCCCGACAGTTTCTCCGCGCACTTCGACCCGGGCTTTGTTGACTCTTTGCAGGCAGACTCTCATCGTTCCCTTGTCTTTACGGCAAAAAGATAGTCGGGCAGAAAGTCCGGCGCAATAGGTGTTTCGGCTTTCTATTGCCATTAAACAGGAAGGCGCTTGACCGCTGGTTTTCAGCGATGCAGAATAACAGGCAAATTTCCCAAGAGCATCTAACTTTCTCGGATAAAGCAGATTGGGAGTGAGAGGTCTCGCCCCATCCTTCGGAGCCAACCTCGCAGCCAATTTGCAATACTTAAACAAAGATAATACGCACCTTTTTATGCCGTAACAAGGCAAGCCTGCCTATATTAACTGGAGGAACCTTGCAAGATGAAGAAAACAATATATATCCTTATGCAGTGCAGCCCGGCCTCGCTTTCTGTAGTGGCAAGCGGAGGGTGAGCAATTTCGGCGACCGGCAAATATCTCTTTATCAACTCCGCCAAGTTCTGGGGTGGCGGGGAGCAGTGGTTCTTGCAGTGTGCGCGGGAACTGGCGAAACGCGGGTATGAGGTAACCGTCGCCGGAAGACGGCGGGGACTCTTTCTCCAGCGGATCGCCGACGCCGGGTTGGAAATACTGCCTTTGTCTTTGGCCTCCGACTTAACTTTCGGTGATGTTAGGCGCGTGCGGCAGTGGATAGCAACCAGGTGCCCGAATGCCATGCTGTGCAATTTCACGCGTGATGTCCGTGTCGCCAAAAGGGCGATCCGACACGACCCAGGTGCTGAAACCGCGCTGGTCTGGATCACCGGGTCGATTCTGTTGAAGAAGACCAGACGTCATCGGCTCCTGGTGCAGCGCCACGTCGACCGCTTCATCGTGCCGTCGAGGGCCTTGAAAAACGAGATGCTGGCGTTTGATTATGTTCCTCCGGCCGCGATCGAAGTGCTGCCGATCGGACTCGAATTGGAAAAATGGCCGGAGCCATCGACGGAAGATGTCGATGCGGCGCGGTCACGGGTTGGCATCTCAAAAGAACAATTGGTTGTCGGCGTATTTGCGCGGCTGGAACCGCGCAAAGGACAACCCTCACTCTTCGAAGCATGGGGTGCGGTGCGCATGAAACATCCGGCCACGGAGCTATGGCTGGTTGGGACAGGTTCAGCCGAAGAAGAGTGGCGTCGGCTGGTTCGGGTGCGCAGTATAGAGGGCGTGAAGTTTGTCGGCTTTGCGGCGAACGTGCGGGAGTTGATACTCGCCTGCGACGTGGTTGTGCAGCCATCACTTTACGAACCATTCGGGATGACCCTTCTTGAGGCGATGGCCTGCAAAAAGCCGGTGCTTTGTACGCGCGTCGGCGGGATGCCGGAGGTGGTGATCGAAGGTCTCACTGCCCTGGTTGTGGCGCCGGATGCGCCCCGGGAACTGGCGCACGCGCTCTGCCTGCTTTTGGGCGATCAACCCCGTCGCACGGCCCTGGGCGTCGCAGGTCGGCGTCGGGTGGAACAACACTTCAAACTTGACACGATGATCGATAGGCTGGAAACGATACTTCGTCCTTAACCCTTAATTCGTGCGACGCCCGGAAGCCTCAATTACCAAACAAATGAGATGCGTGGCAGCATTGGTTAGCCAACAGCCGGGAGTGGACGACCCCTGGTCTGGTTTGGTATATTGTGCCGGGGAATGAGAAGGCCCGTTTGATGCGTGTTTTGCATTCAATTGTTCTGGACGGTTGGTCGGCGGGATCGTGGTACGCGGTCAACGTGGCGTGCCACCTGGACCGGCTCGGCCATGAAAACCTGCTTATATGCCGTCCGGGCTGCCGCACGCAGCGGGAGGCGGCGCAGGTGGGTCTGCGATTCCACGACCGGATTAACCTCGAGGCGAAAAACCCCCTGCGTATGGTCACCAACCTTTCCGCTTTGCGGAGGATTTTGGCTGCCTGGAAACCCGATATTGTCTGCGCACATTGGGGTGAGGATCATTCGTACTGGGGCGTGTTGAAACTCCTGTATCACGACGGTGTCCCCCTGGTGCGGGTGCGTTCGCTGGACCCCAAGCCGCCGAAAGCGCACGTGTTGTCACGCTGGCTGCACAAGAAACAGACCAAGCTGGTTGTTGTCTCCAATGCATATTTGCGCCGTTGCTATCTTGAGTTGTTCGACCTCCCTGAAGAGTCGGTCAAGATCGTCCCTGCGGGGCTGGACATCGCCGGTTTTGCAGATCCCTCGCCCAGCACAGGCGGCGCTTCGGGGTTTAAAGCCGGAAACCCGACAGTGGGGCTTGTGGCCCGGTTTTCGCCGGTCAAGGGGCACAGCGTTTTCTTTAGGGCGGCCCGGTTGGTGGCGGAAAAGTTGCCGGAAGTTCGTTTTGTCTTGGCTGGATTTGAGTCGGAATTGAAGACGAAAGACTTAATGGAGATGGCCCGGAAGGCTGGGGTCGACCGGCAGATCGAGATTATCGATCGCCGCACGGGATCGCCGGCGGCGATTATCGCCCGGTTCGACGTTGGGGTGGTCAGTTCAGTGTACTCCGAGTCGGTTTCCCGTGTGCTCCTGGAATACCTTGCCACGGGAGTGCCGGTCGTGGCCGCCAACGTAGGCGGGATCCCCGATCTCCTCTCGGCAGGGGAGTTCGGGATATTGGTCCCACCCGGTAGTGCGGAAGAACTGGCCGCCGGTATAGTGGAATTGTTGCGGGATCACGAGCGCCGTCGTCGGCTGGGCTGTGGGGGCCGGGAGTTTATTCGCACCCATCGGACGTGGGAAGAATCTGCGCGGAATTTCGCTGCGGCTCTATCCCAGGCGGTAAAATCAGGTTCAGCATCCGGCAGCGTCCTACAGGGACAAAGGTCAAGCTCATGACAGAAAAAAGCGCCGGCGACGCCAAGCCGCGACTCTCAGTGGTGTTGATGGTCAAAAACGAGGCGGCCAACCTGCCGCGCGCTTTACAATCGGCAAAGTTCGCCGACGAGGTCATTGTCGCCGATACGGGCAGTACCGACAATACCATACAGCTTGCCCGAGAGTTCGGTGCGAAAGTCATACATTGCGCCTGGCGCGGTTTTGGCCCGACGAAGGCCGAAGCGTTATCGCATGCGACCGGACAGTGGGTTTTGTCCCTCGACGCTGATGAGGAAGTCACACCGGAACTGGCCGAACAGATCCGCCGCGTTGCCGATGACCCGGAAGGTGAGTATGCCGCCTATCGCCTGACCCGGCAGGCCAATTTCCTGGGGCGCTGGATTCGTCACTCGGGGTGGTTTCCTGATTATATAGTCCGGCTATACCGTAACGGGTGCGCCCGGGTGACCGACGAACCCGTACATGAAAAAATCATTGCCCGGGGCAAGGTCGGCACGCTATCCGGCATTCTGCGTCATTACACCGATCCCACCATTGACCACTACCTGGAGAAGATGAAAGTGTACACCAGGCTTTCGGCAGAGGGATTATATGCGAAAGGGCGGCGAGCTCGGTGGTGGGATTTGATCGTCCGCCCGCCGGCGATGTTCTTGAAGATGTTTGTTTTTAAGCGCGGTTTTCTCGATGGCTGGCAGGGGTTGGTCCTGGCCTTTTTCTCCTCGGTGCACGTGTTTACGAAGTACGCCCACTTGAAGGCCTTGTCTGCTGAAAAACATGATTGAGAAACCGTAAGGCGCAACGACGAACAGATGGATACCAAGAGGGGGTTAACGTCCCGAAAACCTGCGCTTTCTACCGTATCCCAAAGAAGGATCGGCCACTGTTTTTACAGGTCAGTTTTGGCTGCCGGTAGAGACGGTATTAAAAGAGAGGACAAAACCTGATGGCTATTCGCAAGATTGCCCGGCTGGGAAATCCGGTCCTGCGGCAAAAGGCGAAAGAGATTCCCCACGATCAGATTGGCTCGCCGGAGATCCAGCGGCTGATCGATGATATGATGGCGACCATGCGGGAGTATGAAGGGATCGGCCTGGCCGCCCCGCAGGTGCATGAATCGATCAGGCTGTTTATCACCGGCAATATTTACGATCCGGAAGATGAAAGCAGGTTTTTGGCGCCGGCGCGCGTGGTGATCAACCCGGAGATTAAGTTCCTCACCCCGGAAGAGGTTGCCTTTTGGGAGGGGTGCTTATGCCTGCCCGATCTGCGCGGTTTGGTGCCCCGCCCGCGAAAGGTGCAGGTGACGGCCTACGATCGCCAGGGTAAGAGAATTGAATTTGAAGCCGAGGGTTATCCGGCGACGGTTATCCAGCACGAGTACGATCATCTCGACGGGATTGTGTTTCTGGATCGCATGGCTGACGTTAAAAACCTCTCTTTTACAAAGGAGTTTTCCCGCTACATCGCTCCCCTCGCTGAAAAACCGAACAGTCGAACCGATGACCAGGATACGACGTGAGCTAATGCCGCCCATTCCCGAAACGACCATCGAACGGCTGCTCGATCGCGTGCGCCGCCCCTCCCGCTATATCGGGCGGGAAACACACGAAGTGCACAAAGACCCTGCTGCGGTCGGCCTGCGCATTTGTCTCGCGTTCCCCGAGGTATACGAGATCGGGATGTCGCACCTGGGAATGCGCATCTTATACGACTTGCTTAACCAAGACCGAAACTTTTACGCCGAGCGCGCGTTTTGTCCCTGGCCGGACCTGGAAAAGCTGATGCGTGCCGAGAGCGTCCCGCTGTGGTCTTTGGAGAGTCGCACTCCGCTGGGGGAGTTCGACATCGTGGGATTTTCCCTGCAATCGGAGATGGTCAACACTAACGTGCTGACCATGCTCGATCTGGCCGGGATTCCCCTGCTGAGCCGGGACCGTACGGACGAACACCCGATCATCATCGGCGGGGGTCCGGTGGTCTTTAACCCCGAGCCGATGGCCGACTTTTTCGATTGCTTCTTGATCGGCGACGGCGAAGCGGCCTTCCCCGCCTTGTTAAAGAAACTCCTGAGGCTGAAAAAAGAAGGGGTCAAAGCGCGGCAGACGCTGATTGAAGAGATCAGCCGTTGTACGGGTGTGTACGTGCCCGGTCTTTACCCCGTGGAAGCCGACGAAGATACCGGCTTTATGCTGGTGCGCGACGGAGGCCGCGCGCCGTATCCGATCCGCAAGGCGCTTGTGGGAGACCTGGCGATGTACCCATTTCCTACTGACGTCCTGGTCCCACAGGGGGACATCGTTCACGACCGCTATGCCGCGGAGATCGCCCGGGGGTGCACCGAGGGCTGCCGCTTCTGCCAGGCGGGCATCATCTACCGCCCCGTGCGTGAGCGCCCGCCGGGTCAGATCGTCAAATCCATCGTGCAGGGAATTGAACGGACGGGATATGAAGAGGCCTCGTTGACTGCCCTGTCCGTCGCCGATTATTCCGGCATCGGACCGCTGGCCCGCGTGGTCACAAAGAAGCTTTCGGCGCGTAAGACGGCCATGTCGGTCTCCTCGTTGCGTGTATGCGGCCTGACTGAGGGATTGGCCAAGAGCATAGCTCACGTGCGGAAGACGGGGTTTACTATCGCCCCGGAGGCGGGTACGCAGCGCCTGCGTGACGTGATCAATAAGGGCATCACCGACCAGGATATCGATTCCGCCGCGCGCATCGCCTTTTCCGCCGGCTGGAGGCTGTTGAAGTTGTATTTCATGATCGGGCTGCCTACCGAGACCGACGAAGACGTAGCAGGGATTGCCGAGACGGCGCTGCGGGTCCTTAAGATGTCTGCTGGCCCGAGCGGAAGGCCAAAGGCGAAGATCAACGTCGCGGTGGCCTCGTTTATTCCCAAGCCGCACACACCGTTCGGCTGGGTGCCGTTTGATGATCCGAAGAACTTAAGACGCAAACAGGACCTGATTTTATCTCTGCTCAAAAAACACAGGAATATCCGGATCAAATTCCATTTGATTGAGCTTTCCGCTCTGGAGGTGGTGATCGCACGGGGCGACCGGCGCCTGGGGCAAGTGATCAAAACCGCCTGGGAAAATGGCGCGCGGTTCGATGAATGGACCGAACATTTCCAAAAGTCGCTCTGGGACGGGGCCTTCGCTGCCTGCGGGATTGATCCTGACCGGTACCGGGCGGGATTTCCCCTCGACGGGCCGCTGCCCTGGGACCATATCGATTCCGGGGTTGAAGTCGAATTCCTCAAGAGAGAGTTCAAGAGGGGTCTGGAGGGACGGTTCACCCATCCCTGTGAAAAGCCGTATACCCCACGCCCAAACGGCCGACCACCGAAGACAGATCAAAAGACTAAATTGGTCTGCTATTCGTGCGGGTTGGAGTGTGATCTGGATAAGATCGCAGAGGAACGAGAAAGAGGGGCCAATGACCTCCGACAGTTTGCCTCGGCCAATGGCGGGCAAGATGATGTCGAAAGGATTGTGGGGCCCCGGACGGTTCGGCGAGACGACAGGCCAGCAAGAAATGTGGAGGAGCCCAGACACCGCTACCGTTTGGCTTACGGCAAGACCGGCTGGTCGCGGTATTTATCGCACCTGGAGTTGGTGCGGCTATTCCACCGGGCATTTCGCCGCACGCAAATCAAGCTGGCCTATTCGGCGGGTTTCCATCCCCATCCTAAGATCTCGTTCGGCCCGGCACTGCCGGTGGGTGTTGAGGGAGACGAGGAATATCTCGATTTCCTGACCACTGCCTTCTATAAGTCTGATGAATTACGTTCCGGCCTGGCCGCTGAACTACCTGGGTCGATCCCGGTCCGCGGTCTACGCGAGATTCCCCGGGACAAGCCGGCGATCGAGAAGGCAATCAACACACATCGCTATCAAATCAGCTTTCCCGATGGATTTTCCGCGGACATTGCAGCACGTATGCAGGAAATGTTGGCGCGCCAATCGTGGCCGATTATCCGGAAAACCGATCGGGGGGTCAAAGAGTTCGATGCGCGGCCATACGTTGCGGCGGTGGAGAGGGAGAAAAACAACGGTTCGGTAGCCGTTTCACTTGAGCTGAGAAGTATAAATGGTCGGGCGGTCAAGCCCGCCGAGCTTATTGAATCACTCCTGGATGAGGTGCCCCCTGGCGTGCGTATCGTCCGCCGGTGTATGGGGAAGCGCGTTGGCAATACAATAATTAAACCCCTGGATATCCCATGAAGAATGGAAAGCGGGTGAGTCTTTTTACGCTCGGCTGCCGGTTAAACCAGGCCGAGACCGCGCTGATTGCCGATACGTTCCGGGCACGGGGGTATACCATCGTCGGCTTCGGCTCGCCCGCCGAGGTCAGTGTAATAAACACCTGCTCGGTCACGGCACGGGCCGATGCTAATTGTCGTAACGCCATTCGACGGGCGAGAAAAGCGTCCCCCGAGGCGATTATTGCCGCAGTGGGTTGCTACGCGCAGTCGGATATCAAGGCTGTCAAGGCAGTGCTGGGCGTGGACTATGTCATCGGCACCGATAAAAAACTGAAGGTTGCCGAGATTATCGGAGAAAACGGGCGGCCGGGATCCCCCGAGGTCATTCTCTCACCGAAACACAGCGATGAAACTGTCGATTTCCGCGCCGTGGGATACTATCCCGATTCCACACGAGCCAATATCAAGATACAGGATGGCTGTGATCTGCACTGTTCGTTTTGCATTCTTCCGCGTGTGCGAGGGAAAGGACGTTCACGCTCCATGGGTGACATTATAGGCGAGGCGAAGCGCCTGGCCGAGCGCGGGCACAAGGAAATCGTCCTGGCCGGGGTAAGTATTGGGTCATATAAATATGATGATTTCAAGCTGGTCGACGTCGCACGGAATATCGAAGCCATTGATGGGATAAAGCGCGTGCGCCTTTCCTCGATCGAACCGTCCACCGTCGATGATGTGTTGTTGCACTGGATGGCCAACTCGCCGAAGGCCTGCCGGCATTTGCATATCCCCGTCCAATCGGGTGATGATACAGTGCTTGCCAAGATGCGGCGCCCGTATACTGCCGACGATTTCAAGCGCCTGGTTGATGAGGCAATAACCTTGATGCCGGATATCGGCATGGGCACTGATGTTATGGTCGGTTTCCCGGGCGAGGGAGAAGTCGAATTTGATAACACCGTGCGCCTGGTCGAAGAGCTGCCCTTTTCGTACTTGCATGTCTTCAGTTATTCCGACCGTCCGAAGACCGTGGGCGAACGCCTGCCAGGGAAAAACAGCCCGGAGACAATCAAGAATCGTTCCGACTGTCTGCATCGCTTGGGCGAACAGAAAAGGCGCGCCTTTGCCGAAAAGCACATCGGCAAGAAAGTCGAGGTCTTAGTCGAGCGCCGCGATGAGCATGGGCGGTGGAATGGCTTTACCAGCCAATATCTGAAGGTGTATTTTGAGTCCGATCAGCGGATGAATAACCGGATTATTTCGGTCATGCCTCAGGAATACGCAGACGGTATATTGGAGGGGGTATTGCATTCTCCCGATTAGGACGGGTGGCTCACCCTTTAGGGTGGGGAAACTGACGAAAAGGTCGGGGTAATGGAGAAACAATTTGATATTGTGCGGTTGTTTCGTGAGGTGGTCAATCCACAAAAGGACGAGGTGATCACGTTCTTGGTTGATCACCCCAATGATGACGTCAAGTCCAACGCCGCCTGGCATGAACGGAGAAAAATGGCGGAAGAATGGCATGCGGGAATTGTCGATCTCTGCCGCGAAATCGGTGCGAAACTTAAACCGATTGTCAGCTTCCCCGCCACCGGGGCGAACAATGCCGATTTGCCAGATAAGGGTGAAGCCGACGGCAAAAAGGTCTCGATCAAAAAGATCCTGAAAAAGACCAACGTTTGCTTTGCCTTGACCGAGTACTCAGCCACCGCGCCGCTGACTGCGTTTACCAGGAAATATTCCCGTCTCCGGGTGGCCAGTTTGCCGGGTGTCAATCGGGGTATGGAACAGACCGGGCTGGCGGCGGATTACACGCAGGTTGCACAAATGGTCCGCGTTCTCGCCGCACGGCTTGATCGCGCCGAATCAGCCCATGCCGTTTTCTCCACCGGTCATGAATGCACCTTTGATCTACGCTTCCGCAAATCCGATCCCGATGACGGTTATCTTCATGCCGACAAAAGGGGAATCCGCGTAATCAACCTGCCATCAGGTGAGGCATGCATCGTCCCCTACGAGGGCGAGCGCCCCCGTGAACCAAGCCGCACCGCCGGACAAATCCCCGTGCAATTGACCGGTGACGTGGCGGTCCTGAAGGTGAAGGCGAATCGCATTGTCGGGGTCGAGGCGACAAGCCCGGCAGCACACGAATTGGTGCAGGAGCTGATGGCGGACCGCGCGCGGCAGAATATTGCCGAGCTGGGTTTGGGGTGTAATCCTCTGGCAGTAGTGTCAGGCAATGTCCTTGAGGATGAAAAAGTCGGCTTCCACTGGGCGTATGGCCGTAGTGATCATCTTGGTGGAGTGGTGGGACCTGAGCAATTTTCCGACCCGGAAAAAGTATTGCATCAGGACATTGTATATGCCCGCGGATGCCCGATCACGATTAGCAAGCTGACCTTGAAATACTCGGATAAGACAGAAGAAACAATCATCGAAAACGGCGAGTACACCGTATTTGACTCTTGATCAGGCGGTGGTTCGACCATGCAACAAAGCGCGCCAAAAGTTCAGCTTCTCACCTACGGGTGCCAGATGAACAAATATGACAGCGAACTGGTCGCCTCGATTCTGACCCAAAACGGCTACACGCTGACCAAGAACGAAGAACCGGCCGAGATCATTTTGCTCAACACCTGCGCGGTGCGCGAGACAGCCAACACCCGGGTGTATGCCCGGCTGGGCCAATTGTTAGGGAGGAAAAAGGAACGGCCGAACCTGACTGTAGGGATCCTCGGCTGCATTCCGCAAAATCTCAAGGGCGAACTGTTGGCCAGGTTCCCCGGCGTGGACTTTATCTGCGGACCCGACAGCTACCGCACGCTGCCGGAGTTGATCAAGAGCGCCCGCGAATCCAGCCAACGCGGGGTCGCGGTCGATCTTTCCGAATATGAGACATATTCCGATATCGCGCCCGCCCGCGTGCCGGGCGTCAATGCATGGCTTGCCATCATGCGCGGATGTGATAATTTCTGTTCATTCTGTGTGGTGCCGTTCACCCGCGGCCGGGAGCGCTCACGCGATCCCGAGAGTGTTGTTGACGAGGCGAGGCAGTTGGTGCGTGATGGGTACAAGCAGGTCACCCTGCTCGGACAGAACGTCAACTCATATAATTCCCGGCAGACCGATTTTGCCGCTTTGATCTGGAAAGTCGCCGCGGTTGAGGGTATCGAGCGCGTGCGCTTCATCGCGCCGCACCCGAAGGATTTTCCCGAGCATTTGCTGGAGGTCATCGCCGGCAGCCGGTGCATCTGCTCGCACATCCACTTTCCTCTCCAGGCCGGATCGGACCGCGTGCTGGAGAAAATGAATCGGGGATATACCTTCGATGAGTTCTTGCGGCTGGTGAGGCTCATGCGCAAAACCATTCCCGGTCTGACCTTGACTACCGATATCATCTGCGGATTCCCCACCGAGACCGACGAGGATTTCGCCGAGACGGAACGGGCGGTGCGTGAGGTTCAGTTCGATTCGGCGTTTATCTTCAAATATTCGCCGCGTGAGGGCACGGTGGCGGCAGAACGGTTCGCCGATGACGTTCTCGACCGGGTAAAATCCGAGCGCGTTACCCGCCTGGTGAGCCTGCAACGCGAAATCTCGGAAAAGAAAAACCGCGCCATCCTCGGTCAGACATATCGCGTGCTCATCGAAGGCACATCCAAAAAATCGGACAACGTTCTGCGCGCCCGCACCGACGGCAACAAGATTGCCCTTTTCCCTTCAGTTGATGGCCTCGGCGTGGGGGATTTCTGCGAGGTGAAGATTACCGAGGTCACCCCGAATACGCTGTTAGGAAATGTCGTTTGACCAGACATTTACCAAGGTACCCCACCACTTGTGGTGGGGATTGCAGCTTACCCACCATTCATGGTGGGGCACCGGCTGTGGGGCACCCGGCAAAACGAATAAACCCACCCGTTGGGTTATCTACTCGCTTGACATTGTACCTACGCGTATTGATATTCCTATGTACGCTGAGCTGCGACAATGCTCAGGCGAACTTTATGGGGGGTTAGCATGGAACTTTTATACGTCGCATTTGGATGGCTACTGGGTCAATTCGGCCAAGTAATTATGATTAAATTCAACAACGTTCTCCGCAGAAAAAAGGTAAAGAAAACGCTTCATGTAGAATTGGAGGATTTACGATATAACATGGCCGGTATCGCTCAAAAAGCCCATCTTAGGTATGAGCACCCGTCCAGGGAATTCCTGAAGTGGTTAGCATGTATATTTGGTTCATACAGCGGGCCAGAGAAAAAGCGAATCGACATCCCAGGCATGAAGAACGAACTCGTTAACCTTAGTGATTCCGATCTTAACGCGTTCTACGAGCGGCATAGACGAACCAATGTTGTCATTGGTGTTCCAAGGCAATACTTACCATACTTGGAACAACAGTTGGACGCGATTTCCCTTTTCTCAATCGAGGTGCAGAGGACTTTGCTGAATATAATCTGCCAGTTACATGTTCTGAATCACGTGATAGGATCAATTGAGTGGCACTACAAGAAGACTTTCGATGAGACAGTGACAGACGAGAATCGTGAGGCTATTGAGTCTAATATTGACGGGCTAAGCAAAGACGTGGGTTGGCGCGCTTGCTATATGTCGAACCTGATTACAGACCTATTTAATCGATGGAATATTCAGGACACCTGTCACAAAATCCGTGAGAGTTTATATCCTCAACCCATCCCCCGGTGAAAACTGCCGGAATACGTCCCGTAGGCGCCGGTGCCCCACCATTTATGGTGGGAAAGCATCGTCGATTTAAGGTGGGCAGAATTGGTTGTCGGGTTTCTCTCCCGTCACAACGTGACGGGATCGGAACACCGACCTACAGGATCAACAACAGGATTATCGCCTTTCCGACGCAGGCGGTGTCGATTGCATTTGTTGGCGGGACGTCGTATATTTTCCGCCGGGAATTTGGTTTTGCGGTTCGTGCTAGGTGGGGAGCCAGCGGTGCCCTGTACCCGGAACCCGCTATACCGGGGCCGAATTCCCGCCCGAGGTCTGTCGGGTTCGTTCGTAGGAGCCGTCCGTGCGGTGCTGACGGCCGGGTCCCACGCAACGGGCAATCACCGAACCCCGTCAGGACCGGAAGGTAGCAGCGGTAGGTGAGACCGTTCGTGTGCCGTGGGCCAGCCCGGTTTGAGCCGGGCGGCGGCCACCGCCTGCGGGCCGGGATCGACGGCGGGTGCACGAACCGTTTTTTATCCTTGCTATTCTCTTGCGTTCCCCAGGATAACAGGAGTAATCTTACAATCGGGAAATCCTGGTGATGAAAACATGCAAGACCCAAAGGGACTCACGGTGAGACGCAAATCTTATTTTTCGCTCACGGCTATCTTGTGTGTGGCCGTTGTCTATTCCTGTGGGTATGATCGGGAGGAGCGCTGGCAACAGTATATCGAAGCCGGCACAAAGGAGTATGGGCAACGCCACTTCGCCGAAGCGGAGAGCTTATTTGCCGCCGCGCTCAATGAAGCCGACCACTTCCCCGAAAACGACCCGCGTCTGGATACCACCCTTGGCAAACTGGCCCAGACCCATATGACCCTGGACAAGTATGACCAGGCCCAGCAACTGCACGAGCGCATACTCCAGATGCGGGAACAAAGCCTCGGTCCGGACCATCTGGATGTCGGCCGTACCGTGTATACCCTGGGAATTCTCTGCGATCGGCAAGACATGCTCGATGAAGCGGAGTCATATTACAAGCGTTCGCTGGCCATATTCGAAAAGCACCTGGGGCCGGAGGATGAGCACGTCTATCACTGCCTGCGGCGGCTGGCGTGGGTGTACCGCGTGACGTGGTCTTATGACGATGCGGTGTCACTGTACCGGCGCGCCATCGCCATGCGGGAAAAGCTGGACTGGCCGAATGACACGGAGTTAATCAGGGATATCAGGCTCCTGGCCGAGACGCATGTCTTCCAGATGAAGCATCAACTGGCCGAGCCGCTTTACAAACGCGTACTTCGAATGCTGGAAGAGGCGCTGGGGGCGGATCACCCACAGGTCGCCGTGGCGCTGGACCAATATGCCTTTCTCTTAGTCGAGATGGGTCGCCAAAAAGAAGCTGACAAGCTGATTGCCCGGGCGCAAAGTATCAGAAATAAACAGTAATCGAAAGCCCCGGTGGCAATCGGATCAGCGCTTCTCGTCGTAGATGGCCCCGGTGGAGTCGAGTACTTCATCGGGATGTTCTTCGGCGTTGTCCAGGATCACCGCGGCCCGCAAGCGTTCTGGGAAATCCGGTATGGCGGCAAACACGCGGTTCCAGTTAGGAATCAGCGGCGGGCCAAATCGGTTATCGAGCACCATCTCACCTGCGGTCCGGATTGCCTCGGCAAAGACCTCCACCGCCACGCCCTCCATGTGCCGGTCGTACTTCAGCCCGTTGATCAGCGCATCGCCGTGATACCGCATCACAAAGTCCTGTGCGATCTGCATGTACGCGATCCGCAGGGTATTAAAAAATCCGGGGGAGTAAACGACATTCACCGAGGCCAGTGTGTTGAAGATCGAGTGCGCGATGTCGGTGGCCATCTTGTTTAATCCTGTGCTCTTGTCATGCGGCGAAAGGTCCTGGTGCTTGTGTTCGTAGTTCTCGCATAGCTCAGACTGGCAGATTCGCTTAAGCGCGCAGTTACGGTAGATTTCGGCTAACACCCCGACTTCCAATCCCCAGTCGGCCGGGATGCGGTTGATGCGCGCCAGGTCGGTCAGCATCGAAAACTCACCGGCCAGCGGATAGCGGAAGCTGTCCAGGTAACGTAAAAGCCCCCGGTGTCCCACGGTTTTCATCAGCGCCCGCAAAAGCGGAGTGACGAACAGCCGGGTGACCCGCCCGTGCATGCGGTCGGTGACCCGGCTGTAAAAGCCCTTACAGAATTCGTAGTCCAGGTGCACCGAGGCGACGGGAAAGATCAGCCGGCCCAAAAGTTCCCGCGAGTAGGTGACAATGTCGCAGTCGTGCAGGGCAATAACCTGTGAGCCGCCCTCGGCGATGACATACCCGGAGGCGATCCAGGCCGAGCGTCCCTTGCCGTCCGGGCCGTGATTCAAGTGCATGTCGCGCATTGCCTTGTACAACTCCGAGATTCGCGGCCCGTCGTTCCAAATGATAGTGACCTTCTGCGGCAGGACGGAAAAATACTCGCGCGCAGATCTGAACTGTTCAGTATCGGCTTTCCCCAGGCAGACCACGATCTCCCGCAGATACCGCACGTCCTTGAGTTCGTTTACGATAGTGGCCAGTGCCGGCCGCTTGAGCTCCTCATACAAACATGGCAAAATCAGCGTGATCCCGCGGTGCTGGGATATTTCGAGCAGATTGTCTTCGAGCTGGTTGAGGTCGAAATTCCCCAACCGGTGGAACGTGGCCACCTCACCCGTTTGATAAAAATCACTCATAATTACATCCTTTTACTAATACACCTCTCCATCCCTGAATACGTCCGTTTAACCCGGGGCGCAGGGGCGCCGAATCTGGCAATACGCCTCGCTGTCGCGACGATGTGAAAGCCGGCCCTGAGGTTTTTGACCCACCGAAGAGTATTATAATCTATTACCGCCAAATCTGCCACACATTTCCGCCAAAAACTTGGGGATTTTTCCTATGCCAACATGCCCGCACTGCCGTGACCACGACTACGGTGAAGAAAAACCCGTTACAGGGAAGCCCCCGTAAGCGCGTGGCGCACAGGGCATTATGGAATATGACTTGACGAAAAAGGGCGAGTGAGGTAGATTGATGGTAAGGCAATTGCATTCAGGAAGGCAGGTTTTTGGTGCTATTTCTCGGCGGATTGTCCTGCCGCGTAGTGAAGGCAAGGCTGGTGCGCCATATTCTTATCGCATTAGTCGCGTCGGTTGTTTTGTGTGTAACCGGTTATGCGGACACGCATTACGTCAATCCTGCCGGGTCGAACGAGCCGCCGTATACGACCTACGCCACCGGGGCGCACTACATTCAGGATGCCATCCTTGTTGCCTCCGAAGGAGATACGGTCCGGGTTGCGGCTGGTGAGTATGATATTGATACCACGATCTATATCCCTTCAGGTCTTATCTGGGCTGGTGCCGGGCGCGATTCAGTGGTCATCAACTGGGCCGACCCGGAATACCGCCCGGGTCGGCTGGCGGAACTGGGCAAAAACATTGAGATCTTCGGCATCGAGTTCAATTTCCCTATGGGCAGCTCCTTCAACCCCACCGTCATGGCGATTTACGTGTACAAGCCGGATACTCTCATAATTCACGACTGCCGGTTTCGAGAAATCCGGGCCGTCATTGATGGCAGCGGCGTATTAGAGGCATATGAAAATGAATTCATTTTCGGTATCACAGAAGGACTTCACCTTGGTATAGGGCAGGCCTGGATCCATCATAATTCCTTTTTGGGGAAGACAGCCGGCGCGGGCATACGCTGTATGCTTGCTGGCTCGATCTTAGTGGAACACAATGTCTTCAATGAAGACCCCATCGGCCGCCCTGACGCCGTCAGGTTATACCATGCCACCTTTGTCGAAGTACGCAACAATCTGATCTTGAACAGCCATAACCCGGTCGCGTGGTTTTACGCCTCCGGGGTGGTGGAGAACAATACAATGATTGTCGCTTCCGACGGAGGGGGGAGCATACCTGTCTTTCTCCGCTCCTATGAAACCGTCACCATCCGGAACAACATTATGATGGAGTTCAGGGAGCTTCCCGCCTTTGGTCCGGAGTGTCCCACTTGCGACACCACTGGGCTGATTACTTACGTGCACAACGCCTTCTGGCCGCCGGTCGATTCTTTCTATATCATCGACCAATACGATCCCCCGGAGTTGGTGAAAGTCCTCGACTCGGCCAACTTCAACGCCTTCCCAATGTTCGCCGACGACTCGATTTTCCAGTTACAGGCAGGGAGTCCCCTGATCGATGCGGGGGACCCGGCGGTCCTGGATGCCGATGGTTCCCGCTCGGACATCGGGTTGACGGGCGGACCTGGAGGGATGACTTACGATTACCCGGAGGAAGCACCGCAGCGGCCGGATACACTGACTGGTGAACACTCCGATGATGTTGTAATTTTGGCTTGGCTGCCGAATAGTGAATCCGATCTGGCGGACTACCGGCTATATCGGGATACGTATTCCGGCTTTACGCCTCACGCGGGCAACCTCCTGGCCGCCGTTAATCCTGAAGATACAACCTATGTTGATTCAATCGAAGGCTTGAATTGGGATTTGTATTATATCCTGACGACAGTCGATACCGCCGGGTTGGAGAGCGGGCCATCGAATGAAGTGGCCGTTTTGTGGACGGGCATTCTGGAAGAGGAAGAGCCGTCACATTCTTTGCCGCGGACGCCGTACATCGTGGGAAATTATCCCAATCCCTTCAATGCCTCAACGATAATTGAGTATTACATCCCTGATGTTGGCGCCCGGCCGGCCCTGGTCCAACTGGTCATCTATGATGCGATGGGCAGAAAGGTTTCCACCCTGGTTAACCGGAAGCTTTACCCCGGGAAGCATCGTGTCTCCTGGGGGGGCCGGACCGATTCGGGCAACGTGGCAGCGAGCGGCGTTTATTTCGCCCGGCTCAACGTGTGGGGATATGAGTTTAGATCGTCGGTAAAATTGGTCTTGCAAAAGTGATTTCACATGTTATCTTTTGTATGCAGGATGGCGTTATGACCAGGGTAAACCGACTTCGCTTGGCCGCGGTCACCATGGTGCCGATCGGCGTTTTGGCTTGTGCCCTTTGTACTTATGCCGATACCCACTGGGTCAATCCTGCCGGGTCGAACGAGCCGCCCTATACTACCTACGCCACCGGCGCGCACAATATCCAGGATGCGATTGATGCTGCCTCGGGCGGGGATACGGTCCGGGTGGCCGCGGGGTCATACGACCTCGATACAACCGTCATTGTGTGGGATTCTCTGGCTTTTATCGGCGCCGGGATGGATTCCACCTTTTTCTTTTGGAATGGGCCTGAGGGGCTTATCATGGTGCACACTTACGGCTATACTTACATCACCGGATTCGATCTCAATGGGAATGATGTCGAATACGTACGGGGCGTAAACCTATATTCCGCTAAGCAGCCGGTTGAGATTGCCAAGTGCCGGATTCATGATTGCGAATGGGAACTCAGCGCATATTGGTCGATTCTGGATATGCATGATTGTGAAGTGACCAGTGAACATTTTGGGGTTCGATTGTCACCTTATCAACTAAAGTCTATCCATCACAATACATTCTATGGCTGGGCGAAAGCCATTTATTGTTGGAGCGAATGTGAGATATTCAACAATGTGTTCCATGTGTTGTATGACTATAGCGCGGTTTCCTTGGTCGATAATCCTGATGAAATGCTGGTTCATAACAATCTGTTTTTGGAGTGTGGCGAGTCCATTTTCGTCCGGAATTCCGATCAAGCCTACATTTGCAATAATACCATAATCGGCACGACTAATGAACAGTTTGGACCCATGGACGCGGCTTTTAACGATCCTGGCCAGGCGATCAGCATCATAAACAACATTTTCTTGGATTGTGAGGGAGCAATTACTATGGCTGGTGCGGAGCAATCACCCGCAATCTGTCACTTCCACTATAATTGCATCTGGCCGCCACGCGACCCATTATTTGTCATTTACGACCTGGTGGACATCGATTCATCAGGCGTCATCTTCGCCGACCCGATGTTGTCCTCCGATTCCAATTTTTATTTACAGGCGGGTTCCCCTTGCATCAATTCCGGCGATCCGACGATCCTTGATGTTGACGGTTCCCGTTCAGATATGGGTATGCACGGCGGGCCGGGCGGGATCACCTATTTTTACCCCGAGGAGGCTCCCGCGCGGCCGGATACACTCATTGGCCAGCCCTCGGGAGATACCGTTGAGTTGGCGTGGTCGCCGAGCAGTGAATCCGATCTGGCGGAGTACCGGCTATATCGGGATACGTATTCCGGCTTTACGCCTCACGCGGGCAACCTCCTGGCCGCCGTTAATCCTGAAGATACAACCTATGTTGATTCAATCGAAGGCTTGGAGTGGGATTTATATTATGTCCTGACGGTGATCAATACCGCCGGTTTGGAAAGTTCTCCATCGAATGAAGTTGCCGTTTTGGGGACGGGCATTCTGGAAGAAGAAGAGCCAACCGATCCGCTGCCCCGGACGCCATACATCGTGGGGAATTATCCCAACCCCTTCAATGCGTCAACGATAATTGAGTATTACATCCCCGATGTTGGTGCCCGGCCAACCCTGGTCCAACTGGTCATCTATGATGCGATGGGCAGAAAGGCTTCCGCCCTGGTTAACCGGAAGCTTTACCCCGGGAAGCATCGTGTCTCCTGGGATGGTCGGACAGATTCGGGCGACGTGGTTGCGAGCGGAGTTTATTTCGCCCGGCTCAACGTGTGGGGATATGAGTTCAAATCTTCAGTGAAACTGGTCATGCAGAAATGACTCATTTGTTTTCGAGCTTATCCTGTTAGGTGTTATTGAATGGCCGACCGGGCTCGCCAGGCCGCCTTGACAAGGGTCGGGCAGTTCCATCAGGGCCGCCTTCTTCTCTGGAGAATATCCTCTTTTCCAAGAGCCCTAATTGGATACGTCTCACGATCTTGTCCGGATTAGGCCGAACTTAACAGAAGAACTTGCGCGATAGTTGGATTTTCAACCGAGTTCCAGCAATTAGAAAACACAATCCAGGCGCAAAGATGACTTGACTCTTTTGGCCCGAGAGAATATCCGTACAGGTAAAGCTGTCCGGCGAATAAGCATCGCCGGTCGTTGCCGTACAGGGGGAGGCGATCTTTGTATCGCGTGCGCATAAAGATTTGTGGAGTGACCAACATCGTTGATGCGCGGATGGCGGAGCGTGAAGGCGCGGATGCCATCGGGTTTGTCTTCTGGCCGCAGTCGCCGCGTGCCCTCCCCGTGGCGCGGGTGGGGGAAATCACGCGTGTCCTTTCCCCGCTCACCACAAAGATCGGAGTGTTCTGTGACGCCGGGGTGGCGGAGGTGGAAAGGACGGTGCGGCGTTCGGGACTGACCGGTGCGCAGATCTGCGGCACACCCCCGGGTAACGGTTGGAGAGCGATCGCGCGGCGGGTTCGCTTGATTCGCGTTATCCCGGTTGATCCGAAATCGCCGCCCAAAGATCCTCCGTGGCCGTTCTGCTATGATTACCTGTTTGACACGGGCACCGAGGAATTGCCCGGCGGAACCGGTGAGCCGTTTGACTGGTCGCTGCTGCCGGAAAACAAGGATGCAGGTTGGGATCGCATTTACATCTCGGGCGGGCTGACCAGCGAAAACGTCGGCGAGTTGATCAAGAAATACCGGCCGTATGCCGTTGATGTTTCCCGTACGGTCGAGGGTGAAAGCGGCCGCAAAGACCCCCGGCTCGTGCGCGAGTTTATCGCCGCTGTGCGCGAAGCTGAATACGAAGTCTCTGAGAGTACCGCGACAGCAGAGGGTAACGATAACGGCCCAAACGAAACCGACGGAAATGCGGGTTGACCATCGGGGTGGTTCCCGGCCACCGTGACCCGAAGAACACTTGCCATTTTCACAAATCAGGTTATCTACCCGGGGGGCAGGTAATTACCCTCTTTTTACGCAACGCACATGGAAAACATATTCGATGACATTGCCGTATCGACTGCTCTGGCGTTGGGTAAATTGGGATTGGCCGTGCCCGCCGAGGAGATTGGGCGGTTAATCCAGTTTCCCTCCAAGCCGGGGTTCGGCCAGTTTGCCATACCCCTGTTCGGGTTTGCCAGGAAGCTGCACCAGGGACCATCAAAGATTGCCCAGGGGGTCACCGAGGTCATTGCGTGCCCGGCGGCCATCAGGGAAGTCAAGGCTATCGACGGCTTTCTGAATTTTTGGGAGGTGCCGGGGTCGGTGGCAGCCGAGGTACTCCCGTGTATTCTTCAGCAAAAAGACCGCTATGCGGCCACGGATGAGGGTGCGGGCAAGACGGTGGTCATGGACTATTCTCACCCCAATATCGCCAAGCCGTTCGGGGTGGGGCACCTGCGCTCGACAGTGATCGGGAATTGCCTGTATCGCGTGTTCCAAAAGCTCGGCTACCGCCCGGTGGGGATCAACCACCTCGGTGACTGGGGAACGCAGTTCGGCAAACTCATCTGTGCCTACCGGCGGTGGGGTTCGGCAAAGGACCTGCAAGAGAAGCCGATCTTGACCCTCTATGACCTGTACGTCCGATTTCACAAGGAAGCCGAAGACGATCCCCGGCTGGAAGAACAAGCACGCACCGAGTTTAGAAAGCTCGAGGAAGGCGACGCGGAGAACCTCGCCCTGTGGCAGCGCTTCCGTGACCTGTCGCTTTTAGAGTTCAGCCGCATATACGACCGCCTGGGGGTGCGCTTCGATTCGGACGCCGGCGAGAGCTTTTACAATAAGCACCTGATCCCGCTGGTCGAGCGGCTCGAACGAGCAGGCGTAGCGAAAGAATCGGAAAACGCGCTGGTTATCGAGTTTGACGACCCACAACTACCCGCCCTTGTCGTGCGCAAGGCCGACGACGCGTCGTTATACGCCACGCGCGATCTGGCGGCCGCAGAGTACCGACACAAAACGTACCAATTCGACCGCGCGCTGTATATCGTAAATGAGGCCCAGGGGCTGTATTTCCGCCAGTTGTTCGCCGCGCTTAAGGAAATGGGGTACGACTGGGCGGACAGAATGGAGCACGTCGGGTTTGGTTGGGTGAAGTTTGGCCAGGAACTGATGTCCACGCGGCGGGGTAATATCGTCTTTTTGGACGAGGTCATCGAGCAGGCCGTACAGCGTTGCCGGGATATTATTGCCGAGAAAAACCCGGATCTGCCGCATGTTGAAGAAGTCGCCGAACAAGTCGGCGTGGGAGCGGTTGTCTTCTCGCAAATCGCCGTGCGGCGGAACAAGGATATTGTCTTCACCTTCGAGGAAGTGCTCAATTTCGATGGGCATACCGGGCCGTTCTTGCAGTACAACCATGCCCGGCTGTGTTCACTGATGCGCAAGTACGGCAAACCTGTCGAGCCGGACGTGGATTTTTCCTTGTTGACCGAACCCGAGGAAACGCGACTCGCGATTTTTTTGCACGATTTCCCGCGCCGGGTGCGCACCGTCGCGGCCACCAGCGAACCCGCAACTCTGGCGGCGTACTTAATTGACCTGGGGGATGTCTACAGCAGCTATTATCACCGCGTGCGGATCATCACTGATGATCTTCCAGCGACCCGCGCGCGGATCCTGTTATCCGAGGCGATCCGGATAGTCCTCAAAGAGGGTCTGTACTTGCTGGGGATGCAAGCGCCGGAACGGATGTAGAATGTTCCTCGGGCAGCAACACGCACCGGGGCAAAGAATAACCTGTATCGCAAACTCGGGCCAGGAATGAAGTGATCCTTTCTCAGGGTTTCTTGGCCTGCTCACCTGTTATGAGACTGATCGTCAAACCTGCTGGCCGCTTGCGCGGGCGCTTTCGGGTGCCCGCTGACTCTGAATTGGCCCAGCGGGCGGCTGTTCTTTCTCTGCTCTGCTCGGGTAAATCCACGATAAACAACTGGGATAACGCCGCCAACGCAGCCCTGGAATGCGTGCGCCAGTTGGGGGCGACCGTTGTAGTTGATGGATTGGTCGTACAAATTGACGGGAAAACACCGGCCAAACTTTCCCCCGCCGAATCAGAACTGGACTGCCAGCATTCCCCCACCGCGTTCTGGCTTCTGGCCGGGCTGCTGTGCGGCCAAGGGTTTTCTTCGACGTTGATCGGCGGCGACGGTACGCCGCCGACAATCCGTACCCAGGTAATTGAAGCACTTGCCCGGATGGGCGCACAAATCGATGACAGTGACGCGGTCTCCCAGACCAAGATCATGCCGGCAAGACTTCAGGGCGCGGAGATTAAGACAAGCTCTGTGCTGCCGCATTTGAAGTCAGCGGTGCTCCTGGCCGGATTGTTGGCCGATGCAAAAACGGTGATCACCGAGGATTTGCCCCTGCCCGACAGCCTCGAACGTATCCTGCCGGCGTACGGGATCGAGCCCGAGATCACCCGGCCGCCGCGGCCCCGTTCCCGTCGAGAAGAAATCCTGAGCGGCGGGCGGACCAGTGACGAACCAGAGAAGTTCCACAAGAGAGTAACCGTTACCGCTCCCTCTTTAGATCTGCGTCCGGTTGACTGGGTCCTGCCCGGTGATTTTTCTTTGGCTGCCCCACTGATTGCTGCTTGTGCTGCTCAGCCTGACTCGGAATTGCTTGTTGAAGACGTGGGTCTTAACCCCACGCGTGCGGGTTTTTTGAAAGTGCTCAAGCGCATGGGAGCAGAGATTACCACGCACCGGCGGCAGATGGAAAATAACGAGCCGGTAGGGGATGTCTCTGTGGTGGGCCAGGTGCTAAAGAGCACGAAAATTACCGCGTCGGAAATCCCTTCGTTGGTCGCGGAGCTTCCGCTCCTGGCGGTTGTGGCCGGAGCGGCGGTCGGGGTCACGGTCATTCGGGGTGTAACAGAGCTGCGGGATGCCGACATTCTCCCTCTCACCAAGATCACCGACAACCTGCGCCGAATGGGGGTCAAGGTTGCTGAACTGGAGGACGGTTGGGCTATCGAGGGCCCCACCGAATGGCGCGCTGCCAAAATAGATTGTGGCGGGAACGCCGCGGTGGGGATGGCGTTCGCCATTGCCGGATTGTTTGCCAATGAACAAACCACAATCGACAACGCCGAGTGCGTCACCTCGCGATTCCCTGATTTTCAGAAGATTCTGCTTACCCTGTCAAAATTGTAAACGCGGTGTAGGTCAGGGACATTGTGCGCCTGAGGCCAAATGGAGATTAAAAGCCGTACAGCTTATATCGCTTTAAGCTGTTTAAATCACTTTGGCAGTTTGTTCAAGAGATCTTCCATCGTTTTCTTATGGTCTTTGAATTTCTTCTCCCAAAAATTGACATCGGATACGGCTTTCTGTTTATCGAAGTAGGCTTTGTTTTGAGCAATCTGATTGTTCAGGTATTGATCTCCATGCAATGAGAATTCAGAGACGATAATCTGCAGGTCGCCGATCTCCTGGTAATTCAAATATTTGTAGAGCAACCCGGCCTGAAACATTTTATCTGCAGTCACTGTCACAAATCTGGCAAGGTCAAAATACCCAGCATACATGTTTAAGGCATCTCCATTGACTGCGTTTCTGTAGTGGGTGATTTCCTGCAACCACCTTTCGATTTTCTTGATGTTCAATTCGAATTCAAATCTCAGGTTCTTCACTCTCTGTTTCTCGCTCCTTATTTTTGCTATCCATTGAGTCAGTAGTGTGACTGCGGTGCCCGCAAGTACCCCTAGGAAAACCCCAAAACCATGAAGAAAATAATTCATCGATTGTACCCTCCACGATTCATTATATTGACGCTACAACGCAAACCGGGTTCCGAGTGGAATCCTCCTTGGGCGGTTGAGGCGAGAAACCGGACATTTTACTGATTTCCTTCTCCGTGGAGCTGCTTCCTCTGAATCCACCGAAAACCCTCAGGAGTAATGATAGCGATGTCTATGTCTCCACCCACTCCCATAACAGCCTTCTGATTAAATCTTTGGGCCTCTATTGTCGCCCTTACTATGAAGACGGCGAAATCAATTGCGTCCTGCAAGGACATTATTGAATAACGGATATCGTATCGTAGTCTATCTATCTTATCCTTTTCCTTTTGATAGCAGCTGAAACCTAACAGTTTAGGATCGTACCCTTTGATTAGCCTGGTAAACACGTCTGTCTGTCCTCCGACGCGTGATGCCGGGTATCCGGATGTATTTAGTTCCTTGAAGTTGCCAAGGATCTGAACGCTGTCCTCACTATAGCGTTTCACATTTGGGAAGATTATTTCAAAGCTTTTCCTGTCTTTGTTCTCGTCATATCCAAAAACCCAAAGGTCAAGCCGCCCACCTTTTACATTCTTAAGGTGTTTGTTATAAATACCTGCCACGAACTTCATTAAGCTATCAGCCACGGCTCTAGGTGAGACATATGTGCTGTCTGTTATGGCTTGCTTGATTTTGTAGCTGTCGATTATACTGCCTATGTTTCTCTTTTGCCCGCTGGCATCATACAGAAAAGCAGCGCCAGAGCATGATACACCAACCAATTGCCCAACCCTAAAAACCTTTTGATATGAGTCGGACGCTATTCTGTATTTTTCCTCATCGGACAGAGTCACTCTACTATCAGCTGCAATTACGAACCCGTCGTAGGTAGTCACAAGTATATTTACGGTGGCGTGTCCTGTTACGTGATCAAAGAGGCTGAACACAAGAAGTAAGAAGAATAGCTTTCTCATTCTAACTGCCCTCGTTTTCGCAATTGTTGATATATGATCCTTCCACCAACTATCGTGTAAAGCACCTTTGTGTTGAGAATCTCCTCTGAAGGGACGGTCATTATGTCTTTGTCAAGAATAGTGATGTCCGCCAGTTTGCCTTTGGTGATCGAGCCTTTGATGTTTTCCTCGAAAGCGGCGAAGGCACAGTTGATCGTGTAAGATCGTAATGCTTCTTCGCGCGTCATGCACTGCTCGGGACAAAATATTGTGCCGTCCGGCAACCTGCGGGTAACCGAGGCATAGAAATTGGCCAGCGGATTTACATCTTCCACCGGAGCATCGGTACCGTTAGCTATTATCGCACCGGACTTCATCAGCTTCTGCCAGACATAGGCGCCGTCTTCAGTCCGTTTTTCTCCCAATCGCTTAACCACCCAGGGACCGTCGGAAGTGCAGTGAATTCCCTGCATTGAGGCAATCACGCCCAATTGGGCAAATCGGGGAATATCGTCCGGGTGCAGATGCTGCGCATGTTCCACGCGCCAGCGCAGGTCGTTTTTGTGAGGATAAGCTTTGAACGCCGCTTCGTAAATGTCCAGCGTTTCCCGGTTGGCCCGATCACCGATGGCGTGGGTGCAGAGCTGGAAGTTGTGTTCCATTGCCAACCGGGCGGCTTCTTTCATTACCTCGAGGGAAGTCGTATTCAGACCAGTACTCTGGGGGAGGTCCGTATAGGGTTCCAATAACCACGCCCCGTGAGAACCGAGTGCGCCATCCATGAACCGTTTGATTGCCCGAACGGTCAAACGATCATCCCCCTTGCCGACGATCTTGTATCGGGAAAGGTGTTGCCGTAAACGCTGGTTACTCTCGGAAATCATGACCCATAGTCGTAAGCCGAGCCCGCCCTCATTTGCCAATTCCTTGAATAAATCGATAGTTTCAAATGAGGACCCGGCATCGCAAAATGTGGTAATGCCCTTGGAAAGACATTCCCGGACTGCCAAGTCGATCGCCCGCCGCTGGTCGGCCGCGACTTGTTCCGGTGTGCGTTGCGCCAGAAAGTTGATTAAGGCTTTGTCCAACGGCTCTTGCGCTGCCTCCCTAAACACACCGATTGGATTTCCATCAGGGCCTTTGACGATCTCCCCTCCCTCGGGATTTGGGGTCTCTTTAGTAATTCTGGCCAACTCCATCGCTTTAGCGTTGGCGATGGCCGAATGCCCGCTGGCATGGGTTAATAAAACCGGGTTGTCGGGAGAAACCTTGCTCAAGGCATGGTGAAACGGCAGCCCATCTACATTCGGCTGCGGCATTTTATTCCATTTTTCCTGGTGCCAGCCACGGCCCAAAATCCATTCATCAGGCTGCGCTTTTTTGACCGCATCTTTGACCATCACGACAATTTCATCCCAGCTTTTCGCGGCAGACAGGTCCAATCTCATTTTGGCCTGTCCGAGACTCATCAAATGCGCATGCCCTTCAATGAAGCCGGGAATGGCTAATTTGCCATCCAGGTCGATAACCCTCGTTTGGTCACCAATATAAGGCCGAATATCCCGGTCACTGCCTACGGCAACGATAATGTCGCCCCGCACGGCCAACGCCTCAGCTTGCGGCGTGTAATCGTCAACGGTGACAATCTTTCCGTTAAGAATTACCATATCGGCCGGCTTTGGTGGCTGACCACACGTTATCAAAAAAGCGGCAGTGATTATAAGGCTCAGTACCAGGCCAAAGATAGGCACCGACCCAGATGATCTTTGCGTTGGCGTCACAACAAGATGATATCGTTGGGTTTCTCCGCCTCGCCTCGGCGCGTCGTCGGAACCCGACCTGCTAATATTGGTTTTCACCGCCGTAGATCTCTTTTTCTTCGTTGGTGACCCAATTCTTAACAATCATTGTCTCGATGTTCGTGTCCCCTCTTCTGACAATTACATGGCTGAGGCCGGCATTGATAATCATCCTTTTGCAAAGTTTGCACGGCGTTGCGGACTCCACGTACTCGCCGCTCTCAGCCTGCAATCCTACCAGGTAAAGTGTTCCGCCCTGCATCTCCGATCTGGAAGCGTGGATTATTGCGTTCATCTCCGCATGGACCGAGCGGCACAGTTCATACCTCTCTCCTTGCGGTATGCTCATCTCTTTTCGATAGCAGGAACCGATATCTATGCAGTTATTCGTTCCTCTGGGTGATCCTGTATAGCCGGTACTTATGATCTGGTCATTATTTACGATTACTGCCCCGAAATTGCGCCGGAGGCAGGTGCCTCTTTTGGCAACCTCCCGCGCGATATCTAAATAATATTCATTCTTGGTTGGCCGTTTGTGCTTCACTGATAATCTCCTTTTTCATTTGATTTTCCGTGAAGCGTATAGCCTTGCATTGAACCTCGCAAGTCGGCTCCCGTGTGGAAAACCCGACACCCCAGCCTTGCAATGATGCGAAGATAATGTCCGGTTTCTCCAGCTCACTTTTGCTGGCCGTCAGAACCCGATCAGCCCGGCTGCTGCTTTCGGCCTGTCGATTATAACTCGTTAGCCAGTTCCACGATCCGTTTGTACGGGATCGCGGTCCAGCTTTCGGCCTGCAGCGCACCGTTGGCCAAACTGATCATCGAGACTTTGGCCGCGACTTCCTCGTCCGGCGCCTCGTAAATATCGAGGAAGTCATACGGACCCAAGAGGCCGTAATGGACGATGAATTTGACCTCCGGGCATTTCTCCTTGACCTGTTTGAGCCAGGCCCGCCCCAGTGATGACCGGCTTTTCACCTGCTTGGTGACCTCCGGCGACAGTTTGGTCATCAGAATGAAGGTTTTCATAATTTACTCCTTATCGTGGTCATGTTGCTTTTTACATTTGCTTCGCACCGAACCGGCGGCCACGCCTCAGACCCGGTGGCCCACCCTTCAGGGTGGGGATCTGCCAGATAAAGATATGATGCCGGCAAGATTTGGCAATGGGTGAAACGGCTGCATACCGCGATGACTGGAATCTCGCCGCCTGAAATGCTATCATTCGGGCCGTCGAGTTGACCGCTCGGGCAGAAAGAGAGCCCGGGAAACGGTATTGTCCATTAACGCTACCGGCGCGACCGCAGCACAGCGTGGAAATGAGCGAGCAAAACGACCAGGCAAATCCGGAATTGGCCGAGGCCGGATACATTTTGACCGGGCGGCCGTACCGCACGATTATCCGCTTGGCCTGGCCGGTGATCGTCTCGATGATGGCGCACACAATTCTGACGATCACCGATGCCGCCTGGGTGGGCCGGTTGGGCGCCGCGCCGATGGCCGCGGTGATCTCCAGCATGTTCGTCATCTGGATTGTCTGGTCGTTAGCCGCGGTGATCACCTCCGGCACGGTGGCGTTGGTCTCCCGCGCGCTGGGGGCGCGGGAGACCGATAAGGCCACCGACGTTGCCGATCATGTCTTTCGCTTTTCCCTCTGGTTTGCTCTGGTGCTGACTGTCGCGGGTTTTGCGCTCAGTCCGTGGGCTTTCGAAATCATGGGCACCGCGCCTTCAGTCAAGGAGATTGGGATAAAGTACCTGCGGATATTTTTCATTGCCGGTCCGCTGTTGATCGCGTGGGAGCTGTTCAGTGCGCTGTATCGGGCGGCCGGAGACACCAAGACCCCCTTTATTATCAGCGTTTCTTCCACCGCCTTTAATGTGGTACTGGATCCTCTGCTGATCTTCGGCGTTGGCCCTTTCCCGGAACTGGGCGCGGTGGGCGCGGCATTCGCCACAGTGATGTCTTACTGCCTGGCTATCGCCGCGTATTTCATTGCCTTCAAGCGCCGGCCACTATCCTTTGCCTTTCATCGCCGATATTTCGCGCGGCCGAATTGGGATATCGTGCGGCGGGCGGTAAAGATCGGACTACCGATCTCCATCTCCGGGATCGTTTTTTCTATAGTCTACCTGTTTGTCAATCGGGTGACCGCGTCGTTCGGCACGGAGGCGGTAGCCGCGTTAGGGGTGGGCAACCGCATCGAATCGATCAATTTCTTGATTGCGTTCGGGTTTTCGATGGCCGTGGCCACCTTGGTCGGGCAAAACATGGGGGCGAAAAATCCCCAGCGGGCAGAATCGCTGGCCTTCAAGACCATCCTTTTGGTCTCGCTTTTCTGCGGTGTAACCTCGGTTTTGTTTTTTGTATTTGCCCTGCCCATCGCGCGGTTTTTCAACGCCGATCCCGCGGTGTGGCCACATTGCGTAAGTTATCTCAAAATCCTGGCCCTATCACAGGTTCTTATGGGATGGGAAATTGTTTTTGAGGGAGCATTTACCGGTGCGGGAGACACGATGCCGCCGATGATTGTCTCAGTCATCGGCTCGGTGGCGCGGGTGCCTGTAGCCTACGCCCTGGCTTTATGGCTGGGCTTTGGCGTGGTAGGTATCTGGTGGACGATTACGCTGACTACTTTAATCAAAGGGTTTGTGCTGTTTTTCTGGTTTCGCACCGGCCGCTGGAAGAAAAAAGAGGTCTAGTGGAGTCATTGTGGTTTAGGTGCTAAAGGCGCTCGGGCAACATTCGACCGGACCACGGCCAGCCGGTATATATGATTGCATGAGATTGGCGAAACTGCAATATTATGCGGTTACGAGCCTGATGAGCCATTTTCAGGAGTTGCCTGGCGATGCCGACCGGCTGGCTTTTTGACGAGGCGTTTTTGGCGCACGATACCGGGCCCGGCCACCCGGAGTCCGCGCATCGCCTGGAGGTGATACGCGCGCATTTGGAAAAGACCGGCCTTATCGGTCAGCTAATGCAGCTCGGTGCCCGCCCGGCGCGCAAAGATGAAATTCTGTCTAACCATACTCCCGGCCACTGGGACCGGGTTAGGAGTAAGTGCCAACAAGGGGGAGGGCTGATGGATGGCGACACGCCGGTATCGGCCGGGTCGTGGGACGCGGCATTACTGGCCGCCGGGGGAACGATTGCGGCAGTTGATGCCGTCCTTGAGGGGAACGTGAACAACGCATTCTGTTGCGTGCGGCCTCCGGGTCATCATGCCGAAGCGGAAATGGCGATGGGGTTTTGCCTATTTAATAATGTAGCGATAGCCGCCCGGCATTTACTTAATACCCACGGCCTAGAGCGAATTCTAATCATTGACTGGGATGCTCACCACGGCAATGGCACCCAGCATTCGTTTTACAAGGACCCGCAGGTCTTTTACTTTTCGACGCATCAGTACCCGTTTTATCCCGGCACGGGAGCGGCATCCGAGATCGGCCGGGATAAGGGGAAAGGCTTCACGTTGAATGTTCCCCTTTTCGCCGGGGCGGGTGATGAGGAATTCCTGGCCGGTTTCAACAATCAACTCGTTCCCGCGATGGAGCGTTTCCAGCCGGAGTTTGTTCTTTTGTCTGCCGGGTTTGATGCACACCACAACGACCCGTTGACCGCTCTTTTAGTAACCGACCGGGGTTTTGCCCGCGCGGGGTTGGTCATCCGGGACTTGGCTGAGCGCTTCTGTGGCGGCAAGTGGGTAACGGTCCTGGAGGGCGGCTATGATTTGAACGCATTAGCCAGCGGGGTTGAAAACCTTTTGCGAGTAAAAATGGGGGAAATTACTAGAGTTGAAGAATAGGGAATGCCGCGTCTTGTGCAATTGGTCTTAGATGGAGAACCAGTTTGTGCCAGAACCGTAGTTTGTGGTTGGCGTACGTCCTGAGGCTGTGACAAAAGTTGTCCGAGGTGCCGGTCAGCCCTTGGGCTGACGGATGGCCGTTAACGGCCATATTGCCTAACTTGATGTGTGGTGGCATCGTCGAAACCACGCCTTTCGTCCTGCG